>Ga0153999_1000046_pt1 | contig 75281 bp, 67 predicted proteins | sample TSNC083MetaG_FD_104675 | JGI IMG/M metagenome (GOLD analysis project Ga0153999, IMG submission 104675) | Attine ant fungus gardens microbial communities from North Carolina, USA - TSNC083 MetaG | ecosystem: Host-associated > Fungi > Mycelium > Unclassified | place: USA: North Carolina, Lumber...
CTGCGCGATATCAATCTGGATACGGATGTCATTCAGAAACGCTTTGGCGTTCTTGGCGAACCCGTTATTCTTGGCCTCGTCATCGGCCTCATTCTCGGGTTGATAGGGTTCTGGCCGTTGCCGGCTGCGGAAATGATCACCAAGACTTTGAAAACCGGCATCAATCTGGCTGCCGTCATGCTGCTGTTGCCGCGCATGGTAAAGATTCTGATGGAAGGATTGATTCCGGTATCTGAAGCGGCCCGCGAATTCGTTCAGCGCCGCGCCGGTAATCGGGAAATCAACATCGGGCTTGATTCAGCTATCCTGATCGGCCATCCGGCGGCGATCTCCAGTGCATTGATCCTGGTGCCGATCGCCATTCTCCTTTCTGTCATCCTGCCGGGCAACAGGGTCATTCTGTTTGCTGATCTGGCGGTGATTCCATTCCTTATCGCGATGGCTGCCCCTGTTACCAACGGCAATGTGTTCCGAATGGTGATCATCGGTACGGTCACGCTCGCTATCGGCTTTTATGTGGCCACTGCGCTGGCACCCTTGTTCACATCGGCCGCCGTTGCCGCAGGATTTGCGCTGCCGCCCAATGCGGTGCAGATCACCAGTATCGTCGATGGTTTTCTATGGACCTCATATGCCACAGTTGAGTTGGTTCGTTACCTCGGTATTTTTGGTATCCTGATCATTGCGGTGGTGACGCTTGGAGCGATGTTCCTTTTCCAGCGCCATCGTCTGGCCTGGGAGAAATCTGCAGGTTATGAAGATAAGACCTCGGCGGCGGAGTGAAGAAAGATGGATTTATCCTTCGATGCATTGATTGATCCGCAGGCCGTCTGCCTGCGGGTTGAGGCGGAAACCTCCGAGCAGATTATCGCGCAGCTGGCCGGTATTCTTGAGCGCACGGGGTATGTCGCACCAAGTTACGGACCGGCGGTTCTGGCTCGGGAAGCGGAACTGCCGACAGGGCTACCCCTTTCCCATGATTTCGCGGTAGCGGTGCCTCACACTGACGCCCACCATGTGCTGAAACCGGGAATAGCCATTGCGACGCTTGCACAACCGGTCCCGTTTCGAAGCATGGAAGATCCTGATGAAATATTACCGGTGCGGATCGTCTTCGCGCTGGCGCTCAATGACAAGAACGCCCAGATAGCGATGTTGCAATCTGTAGCCACACTTTTTCAGACTCCGGATCTGCTTCTGAATATGGCAGATGCCGTTTCGGTGACCGAGGTGCTTGAGATACTACGCGGAATTGAACGGAGAGCGTAAGCCGGTTGCGACATCGCAGCTTCATGATCGGGTCTTATGGTGAGGGAAGGCTATTGAGATGGTGCAAAAAGTAGTTCTGGTCGCGTGTGGAACCGCAGTCGCGACTTCAACCGTTGTGGCTTTGGCCATCGAGGAAGAGATGAAACTGCGGGGTATCGATGTGATAACGCGCCAGTGCAAGGCGACGGAGGTGCCATCAATGGTTGATGGTGTCGATCTGGTTGTTTCGACCACGCCTGTACCGTCCGGTTTGTCAAAGCCGGTAATCACGACTCTTGCATTTCTGACCGGGATCGGAAAGGCGGAGGTGATTGAAAAAATCGCCGCAGCTCTCAAGGATAATTAGGAAACCGATAACCGGAAGCAGTTTCTGTCTGCTGTTGTCAATGCACGCCGTGGTCTGGCCACAGCGTGCATTTTTTTATGGGCGCGCAGCAAAGGCACGAAGATGTTTTTGATCTCTCGATGTGGACATTCGTATTGACATAAATACAAATGTTCATTACCTGTGAATGGTGTCAGGAGGATTTGCACCATGACCACCAATGTCGCGCTTACCGGTCTCGCCCGTGATCTCAAGGAGCGCTCAAAAAGCGGCAAACCCATCAGAATCGGATTGATCGGCTCAGGAGAGATGGGAACCGATATCGTCACGCGGGTTGCCCACATGCAGGGCATCGAGATCGGGGCGATCTCGGAACTGAATGTTCCCGCTGCAACCAAGGCTGTGGAAATTGCCTTTCAGGAAAAGGGGCATGCCCGCGAGGTCGGCAAGGCGTCGGAGCTGACTGAGGCGATGGAAGCCGGAAAGGTAGCGATCACGAATGATGCCGACCTTGTTATCGGCAGCGAGCTGATTGATGTCGTGATCGATGCGACCGGTGTTCCGGCTGTAGGCGCGGAGATCGGTTTGCGCGCCATGGAGCATGGCAAGCATCTGGTGATGATGAATGTTGAAGCCGATGTGACCATCGGCGCCTATCTGAAGAGCGAGGCTGATCGTCTTGGCGTGACTTATTCCCTTGGTGCGGGTGACGAGCCGTCTTCCTGCATGGAGCTGATCGAGTTTGTTTCCGCCATGGGGCACCCCATAGTTGCGGCAGGCAAGGGCAAGAATAATCCGCTGAATATTGAGGCGACCCCCGATCAATACGCCGACGAGGCCCGGCGGCGGCACATGAATGTGCGCATGCTGGTCGAGTTCGTTGACGGATCGAAGACGATGGTTGAAATGGCGGCAATTGCAAATGCAACCGGGCTCGTTCCGGACAAGCCGGGAATGCACGGCCCCGCCGCAAGCCTTGAGCAGTTGTCACATGTTCTGATCCCGGAAAAGGATGGCGGCGTTCTGACAAAGGTCGGTTGCGTGGATTACTCGATCGGAAAGGGAGTGGCGCCCGGGGTTTTTGTCGTCGCAGACATGTCCCATCCGCGTGTTTCCGAGCGGATGGAAGATCTCAAGATGGGGAAGGGCCCCTATTTTACATTCTATCGCCCCTACCATCTGACATCCCTGGAAGTCCCTTTGACCTGTGCGCGCGTCGTGCTTTACGGCAAGGCAGATATGGTGCCATTGGCCAAGCCGGCGGCTGAGGTCTGTGCAGTTGCCAAGAAGGATATGGAGCCAGGTGATACGCTCGATGCGATCGGAGAATATTGCTATCGCGCCTGGATCATGACCGCAGCAGAAGCGCGAACAGCCAGAGCCATTCCATGCGGTCTGCTTCAGGGTGGTTCCGTGACCGCTCCGATCCGCAAAGGTCAGCTCATCACATATGCAAATGCCATGCCCGCCGCAAATTCCAGGATCGCCGAATTGCGGGCAAGACAGGACAAGCTGGTCTACGGAACAGTTGAGGCTTGAAATGAACAAAGCGGCTAAAACGGTCGGCGGTACTTCCGGTGAAAACAGGCCCTTCATTTACAGGGAGTACAGCCCGGAGCAGCTCAAAGGTGCGTTGCGAAAGATGTATCTGATCCGCCAGTTCGAGGAGGGGGCGGAAGAATCCTACATGCGCGGCCTCATCCACGGCACGATGCATCTTTCCATAGGACAGGAAGCGACGGCGGTCGGTGTCTGCCTGCCGCTCGCGGAGCAGGACCAGATCGCGTCAACCCATCGAGGTCACGGACACTGCATCGCGAAAGGTGCTGAGATCAGTAGAATGTTCGCCGAGTTCTTCGGCAAGACGACCGGTTATTGCAAAGGACGTGGCGGTTCGATGCATATCGCGGATGTGAACAGCGGCAATCTTGGCGCCAATGGTATCGTCGGCGGCGGTATCCCCATTGCGGTCGGGGCGGCGCTTACAGCAAAGCGTCTGAAAACCGGGAATGTCGTGATCTCGTTTTTTGGTGACGGGGCCAATAACGAAGGGGCGTTTCATGAAGCCCTCAACATGGCGTCGTTGTGGAAGCTGCCCATTGTCTTTATTTGCGAAAACAATAATTATGGAATGTCGACATCGGTAGAACGCTCGACTGCGGTGAAATACATTTCAGAGCGTGCCGCAGGCTATTCCATGCCCGGTGTGACGATTGACGGCAATGTGGTGTCTGAAGTGGCGGAGGCCGTCCATGCCGCTGTTTCGCGGGCACGCCGAGGCGATGGACCAACTCTGATCGAAGCGAAGACCTATCGGCACAGAGGGCACTCGAAGAGCGATCGCAATCGTTACCGCACCAGGGAAGAAATCGATGACTGGGTGACCAACCGGGATCCGATCAAACTCTTCGAGGCCGAATTGAAGGAATTCGGAATCATCGATGAACAGGGTATCGCGAGCATCCGTGAGGAAACGAAGAGCGAGATAGAAGCCGGCATAGAATTCGCCAGGAACAGTCCTTCGCCGGATGTCGTCGATCTTGAGCGTTATGTCTATACGGAGCCTGCGTAATGGATGATATGCCACGCGAATTAAGCTACGCCCAGGCTATTCAGGAGGCCATGGCCATTGCCATGGAGCGGGATGAGCGCGTTTTCCTGATGGGTGAGGATATCGGTGTCTATGGTGGCGCATTCCAGGTGACAGGTGATCTCGTTGAACGGTTTGGTACCGACAGGGTGATGGATACCCCGATCTCCGAGCTTGGCGGGGCGGGGGTCGCGGTGGGGGCTGCAGTAACCGGGTTACGCCCGATCTTTGAATTCCAGTTCTCCGACTTCGCTACCCTCGGCATGGAGCAGATCGTCAATCAGGCCGCTAAAATGCGCTATATGCTTGGTGGCGAAGTATCCGTGCCGGTTGTCATGCGCTTTCCGGCAGGTTCGGGTACCGGCGCGGCAGCGCAACATAGCCAGAGTCTGGAAGCCTGGCTTGGGCATGTGCCCGGTCTCAAGGTCATACAGCCGGCAACTCCGCATGATGTGAAAGGCATGTTACTCGCGGCTATCGAAGACCCCGACCCGGTGATGATCTTCGAGCATAAACTGCTCTACAAGATGAAGGGCCCCGTGCCGGAAGGCTACTATACCGTGCCTATCGGAAAAGCGGAGATACGTCGTGAGGGCAATGACCTCACCATCGTCGCGACATCCATCATGGTTCATAAATCTCTGGAAGCCGCGCGCGAGCTGGAGCAGGAAGACATATCCGTGGAGGTCATTGACCTTCGCACCATACGTCCGATGGACCGGGAAGCCGTCATTGCCAGTGTTCGTAAAACATCTCGTCTGCTTTGCGTTTATGAGGGGGTGAAGACTCTTGGTGTGGGGGCGGAAGTCAGCGCCATGATAGCCGAAAGCGAGGCGTTCGATTATCTCGATGCCCCCATCATGCGGCTGGGCGGTGCGGAGACTCCGATTCCCTATAATCCGGAACTGGAGAAGGCGGCTGTGCCGCAGGTGCCCGATATCGTCAAGGCGGCTCGCGATCTGGTCAAGGGAGCACGATAGTCATGCCGACTGAAGTCATCCTGCCAAAGGTCGATATGGATATGCAGGCCGGGCAGATTTCGCGCTGGTTCTTCGAGGAAGGCGCGACCGTGAAAAAGGGCGATGTGCTTTTCGAGATAGAGACAGACAAAGCCGCCATGGAGGTAGACGCCCCGGCCGATGGAATATTGCGCGATATCACAGGCGAAGAAGGTGTCGACATTCCGGTTGGTCGGGTGGTGGCATGGATTTTTGCGGAGGGTGAGCCTTATGCGGCACTGCAAGGCGCAGCGGAAGAGGCTGTACCTGCCTTGCCGTTAATGAATGCAGGGACGAGGCATATCGCTGCCGGCGAAGAGATTCAGCCCCCACGATCGACCTCTGCGACAACTAAAGTACGTGCTACGCCGCTCGCCCGGCGTATCGCCAAAATGGCGGCAATCGACATTACTTTTCTCAAGGGTACAGGACCTGGTGGCCGTATCGGCAAGGCCGACGTTCAGGCTGCCGTTGCGGCACGAGACCTCTTGCAGGAGCGAGTTCCGGCAGCGGTATCCACTGGAACTGGAGACGAGTCAACTCTGCAGCTGTTCGAGGAAGGCTCTTATGAGCTGGTTCCCCACGACAGCATGCGCAAGACGATTGCTCGCCGCCTTGTCGAGGCAAAACAAACAATACCCCATTTTCACCTGCGTATCAGTTGTCGGCTCGATACGCTTCTTGTTTTGCGCCAGCAGGCTAATAATGCAGCAAGGATGAGGAAGAGTGAGAACGGAGAAGACGTTCCCGCATACAAGATCTCCGTCAACGATTTTGCCATCAAGGCATTGGCTGAGGCATTCATGGACGTTCCCGACGCCAATGTCTCATGGACCGAGGCAAATATGGTGAGGCATCGCCATGCCGATATTGGTGTTGCCGTGTCCGTTCCCGGTGGTCTGGTCACGCCTATCGTTCGCAGGGCGGAGGAGAAGCGGCTTTCTGTGATTTCCAATGAGATGCGCGATCTCGCTTCAAGGGCACGCAGCCGCAAACTTCGCCCCGAGGAGTACAAGGGAGGAACAGCGGCGGTCTCCAACCTTGGCATGTATGGTATTGAGGATTTTTCGGCGATCATTAATCCGCCGCATGCCGCAATCCTTGCCGTGGGGGCAGCTGAAGAACGCCCCATAATTTGCGATGGCGAGGTGGAAAGCGCAATGATGATGAATGTGACGCTGGCCGTCGATCACCGCGCTATTGACGGTGCCATTGCCGCCGAGCTGCTGGCGGCATTCAAGCGTCACATAGAGAATCCTCTCGGAATGCTGATCTGACGGTTTCACCGTTTCTGTGTTCAAACGTGGAGCGCGCCGTGATCCCGACACGCTCTGCATTCTTTTGATCGATTTAGCCAGCCAGAAGGATGAAGTCTTAGCTAGAATGGAGCGCTATCGTAATCTTCCGGCGATTCATCTAGAAATTTTTCAATATCCGACTGATAGGATGCGGGCGGAGGGGTGATGTTGACCTTGCTGCGTTCGATGAGAACCGGATGTTTTGGCATAGGGTCGTTGATCGCTGCTTCCACTCGCTCAAGCTGGTAGGGGAAAAAAGGATTGGAGGAAGTACGGAACAGGGAATCAAGTTGAACGATAAGGGCCCCCCGCTCTCCTCTCGCCGCCAGCGTACCCAGATTTACTCCGAACTTGGCATCTGAGCCCGGAGGCGGGTTCATTCCATACAAAGCGTCGTCCATGGGAAATGGAATGGCAACGTGAGAGAGGGAAAAGATATTGGGCGGATAGGCCAGATTCAACTCTTGAACTGTCTGGTCTGTCTTACCTGCCTTCGTGGTGGTGGCTATCGTATAGACGTCATTGGGAGACGCATTGCCGACAATCGTAATATCATAGCTTTGCGGCAATGGAGGCAATATGCGCGTCAGCGCGACTTCTGAGGCTGAGCGCATGAGCGGCCCGAAGACGGAAGCGCGGTTCACATCGTAAAGCACCAACTCACTGCCGTTTTCAGGCAGGTGTGCGTAGAGCGCGTAAAGAATGGCTGAAGTGCTGACGGTATAATCCATGACGGATTGAAATGTCAGAACTGGTGGAAGCTCATTGAAAGCTTCATTGCGGGACATGCGGGTAATCTGCTGTTGCAGGGAGGTCGTCAGCCGGTGGGATTGGCGCGCACCGTTCACCGGGAACGAGTTGTATTTGAATGGATTGAACTCGGGTACGATTCCGAGCCAGGCTGACTTTGCAAAGGCTGGGAAAAAGGCCGGGACAGCCGCGAGACCGGCGAAACGGGCAAAGCGCGTAATGCCGATCATCGGAGAAAAGAGAACCAGACGATCAGCCCGGGGAAGGGATTTGTCCTCCAGGGCGTCCAGCGCATATTTCATTGCCAGGGCTCCGCCATTGGAAAAGCCTACAATATGAAGAGGTTGGCCAGGCTCAATGCGTCTTTTGGCTTCCCGTACAGCGAGCCGTGTCGCCGCCATCCAGTCTTCCCAAGTCACGTCGGTCAAGGCTGCGGGTACAGTGCCGTGTGCGGGAACTCTGATACCAATGGCCACAAAGCCTGCTTCCTGATATCTCCGGGCGAAATGGCGCAGGCTGAAGGGTGTATCAGTAAGCCCGTGCAATAAAACAACCGCTCCCTTAACATTTCCCTCCGGCTCCAGGACGTAGGAACGATTCCAGTTGTGTGACAGATTGGGAGGATAAATCCGGGACCCCGAGAAAAAGCGATTGCTTTGCACCTGAGCTTCCAGGGGCAGTTTGTCGGTTACCTCGCTGCGGACATCAGCAAACAGTCTGTTTTCACGCTCCAGGTACTGATCCCAGTTGGAACGATCCATCTCGGCTATGGTCAATTCCTTCGGGACAAAGGTATGCCAAAGCTGTGGAGGCGGCGAACGCCACGCGATATAGGCTCGAAAACCCCATAAGCTGATCAGAACGACTGCGACAACGAGCAGTATCAGTTTTCCAGTTCTTACAAATATTCTTCTCATGTACTCGTCGGCCCCGTTGTTGTCGCATTCTGGAAAGTCAAAACTGTCTTTATCTCGCTGATTTGCCGTTTAAGATATGCTTGTAAAGCTTTCATTTTTGACGACGGAAACCGTGGCGTCCTATAGAGAGCACAGTATCTGATTCATGAACTCAGGCTTGTTGCAGCGAAATAGAGAGCAAGAAAGTAGCAAAGTACGTACATTGCATAGGTCTGACCGTTCCCCGTGTAAAGCTTCCGTAGCGACGCAGCAATGTTGCCGACGCCATCTGACACACCGCTCCAGAACAAGTTCGCCACCGGTGGGACCATGCGGCGGAGCATGAGCCTGTAGAAAAAGAAGAAGCGGGCAAACCTCGGAATTGCAATGGATTTGTCATAGTGCGTGCGATAGGTGGCCCAGAACAGTCCAAACAGGATTGCAGCTACTATTATAACGATAATGACCACGGGTGTCGGGTCCCAGTAGTTGTAAATTGTTTTGAGTGACATGCCTTCCCATACCAGGGTCGAGGCGAAATAAGGATCGATGGCGGCAGAGATCGGGTCTATCAGCAGCTTGGGGTAAAAGGATAACAGGAAGATCGCTCCGATCAGGATGAATTGCGGTATGAGCAATTGCGGAGGGAGCTCTCCTGTCCTTGCCTGTTTGGCCGGTGCAGGGGAAAGAAACAGCGCGTATACGAGACGGATCATGTAAAGGAAGCCGAGAAAAGTCGCTGCAAGCCCCGCCAGCGCCAACCCGTACCATCCTTTCTCTGCCATGGCGTTCAGCAGAAGCCATTTGCCGCCGAAGCCCATGAGAGGTGGTAGGCCGGACATGGAAATGATTGCCACGAGCACCGACGCGAAAGTAAGCGGCATCATGCGGGCCAGACCACCCATTTCGGAAAACGAGCGAGCCCCGGTGCGCAGGATTATACCAGCCAACGCCAGAAACAGAATGCCTTTCACCATCAAATGGTTGGCGACCAGGTAAAGTGCCGTGACCCAGCCAAGATGGCTCATCAGAGCCGTTGCGACGATGATATATCCGATCTGGCTCATGCTTGAATAAGCCAGCAGACGTTTACAGTCATTTTGCTGGAGCGCCATCAATGCACCGGCGACGATAGTCAGCATGCCTATCCAGGCCATGGTATGGGCCAGTTCGATCTCCAGATCCGAGCGAATGGCCACGAACGTCCCGACCAGAAGGCCGAAGATCGCTACCTTGCTGACGACGGCGGACAGCATGGCAGTAAAGTCATCCTCTGCTTCCGCATACGACCCGGGGAGCCAGACATGAACGCCGGCAACGCCGGATTTGATGAGAAAGCCCAAAGCCACAAGAACAAATGCGAAGCTTGCGTCCGGCCCCGATGTTCTGAAAGCCGAAAGATCGGTGCTGCCCGTCAGCGCCGCGATCTTGGCGAAGCCGACGAGAATGAGGAAAGCGGAGCCCATCGAGAACAGCAGGAAGGACAACAGATGGGCATAACCCTTCGGCCCTCTGGCGATGAGAAAACAGGACGATAACGTTATGATTTCCCAGTTGTAAAAAAACTCAAGGGTTGTTGAGGAGCGCAACATTGCGGGAATCGAAAGGAGCAGGATCGTCAGTAACGGATAAAAACCGGGGCGTGTATCGCTGCGATAAAGCCCTGCGGATGCGATAACGAGGCTGCCTGCAAGAAGAAGAGCTGCGAAAAGTCCGGCAATGCCCGTCGTACTCTCTGCCATCCAGCCGCCGATCAGCAGAACGGCGGTCAGCATGATGATGCACTTGGCCCGGCCCGGCAGCACGTCCAGCAGAAACATCACTGTGCCCGCAGCAAGCGGCGCAAATAGCCATAACGAAGCGGCACCTGAGATATATGCTGCGACACAGCCGCTGGCGACCAGCAGCAGAGCCATGGCGAGTACCGGAAGAAGTATTGCAAAGCCTGGTTGAGGCTCTTTCGAATCTTCAGTTGGGTGCACCGCCTTTGAGAACCAACGGAAGATGTAGGCGATTTCGAGCAGGGAGCCGAGAAGGACGATTACACCCCAGTAAACCTTGTCGGAGGAGATCAACTGCATGATCAACTCCCACTTGGCCCAGAAACCAGGGAAGGGGGGCAATCCGGAAATAGCTGCTGCGAGCACTCCGAAGACGGTTATCAGAAGCGGGTGCTTCGATAGACCAAGGCGAGCGTTGACATCGTTGTTCTTTAAAACTCCGGCGAACCAGAACAGGCCCGCTTTTGCAAAAAGGTGATTGATGAACAGGCCGCCGATGACCAGGGGAATGGACGCATCTGCTCCTGACTGGCGCAGCAACGCGAGGGCAAGCACCAATAAGCCCATCTGGGCGATGGAGGAGTAGCCCAGCATGCGCCTGACTTTGGTCTGGGACAGGCCGATCAGGTTTGCAAAGAGGAAGGTCACTCCGCCGGAGATAGCGATGATGCCGAGTTGAGCTTCAAACAAGGCAAGGAGCTTGTAGAGGGAAAAGAATATGCCTGACGAGACTCCGACGGAAACCATGGCGGCAACGCCTGTCGGGGCCGTTTCATAGACATCGAGCCCCCACCCGTTCGCTGGGAATGGTTTCAATTCCAAAATGAGGCAGGCGAGTATCATCAGCAATGCAGTCAGGCTTACCAGGCCTGAGAGTTCACTGCGAACCGCGATGATCGCGCCAATGTTCAGCGTGCCCGTGCTGTAATAAAGCAGGACAGTTCCCAGCAACAGCAAGCTCGATGCGATGACGGTTGCCATGATGTATTTGAAGGCGGCTGCCAGTGCCGCCGGCTCTCGCGACAGGCCGAACAGGCCGTATGTTGCAATGGAGACGATCTCCAGGAACACGAACAGATTGAACATGTCGCTGGTCATGACCATGCCATTGATCCCCATGACAAGGATCAGATAGAGCAGGGAGGCCGCGTAATTGCCGCGCAGGTAATTCCACAAATGCAATGCGCCAAAAAACGCCACGACATTGACGCTGAAGGTAAAAAAGCCTTCCCACAATCCAAAATGCAGATTGATCGAAACGGGGGGCAGCATGCCGGCCGTCCGTACCTCAATCGGCTCTCCACCTTGGAGCAGGCCAACAAACGATACACCGCTGATTATGGTAATGCCTGCGAGAGCTGCAAAGAAACCGGTCGTCAGCCAGGGTTTCCCGATCTTGGACAGCAGGGGAATAAGGAAACCGCCGCCCAGTCCCAGGATGAAGATATTCAGCGGACTGAAGAGGCTGGCTACCATTTCGATTCCGTAAAAGCGTCAATGGAAAGAGTTTTCTTGGCGTTGTAGAGCCGAATGGCGAAGGCAAGCATGACAGCGGTCACAGAAAAACCTATGACGATTGCGGTCACAGCCAGGGCGGAAGGAACGGGATCAACGGAGTGCTGAACTGCCTCCATCTTGTTTAAAGCTGCGTCGATGATCGGCGCTGTTCCACCGGTGATGTAACCGCACGCGACCATGATGACATTTATACCCGTGCCGATAAGTGCAAAACCGATAATGATCCGCAGCAAATTGCGATGGGTCATCATTCCCCATAGCCCGATCAGCATCAGGCCGAATCCGGTAGCGAGCAGAATTGTGGAAACCGGTAAAAATGTCATTTTTCCCGCCCCCGCCTAGCTTTTAAAACTGCTGAGAATAACACTGAGCTCTGCCCCGACCTTGATACCGATAAGAGCCGAGATCAGTGGCACCGCTCCCGCGCTTATAAATGCGCCGAACTCCCCGAGCGGCAGGAACCGGCCATCGAGAAAACCTCCTGCAAGAATGATACCTGATACGCCGATGAGGATGTAAAACGCCCCCGCCAATGACTCGATGATACTGAGCATCGAAATATTCAGTTCAGACTCCGGTCGGGCCAATAGCAGAAGCATGACGCCGGAAGCGACGATAGCTCCGCCCTGAAATCCGCCTCCGGCAGACAGATGGCCATTGACGATGACATAGGCGCCGAAAGTGAAAATAAACGGCATCAACACAGCAGCGCCGGTGATGACGATCTCACCAGCTTTTCGCTCGGAAATCGGCTTTTCGGCTGTGTTACGGTCTCCTTCGTTTTTTTTCAGGAGCAGGCCGACACTAGCGGCGACCATGAACAATACGGCAACCTCCCCAAGGGTATCGAACCCTCGATAAGTGATGAGAATGGCGGTAACGATATTGGGAACGCCAAGCTCAACCGGACCCTGCGCGACATAGTGCCGGGCCAGGGGCCGTAATGACTGTAATTCTTCATAACCGACAGCCACATTCAGGAAGACAAGGCCGAAGAGAAAGACCACCAGCAGGATGAAAACGCGTCGCATCATGGTTCCTGCTCCGGTTCTTCTTCCGTTATCGCGTCGACCACCGTCGATGACGTCATCGGTATCCGGATACGATAAGCCGCGCGGGACAACGCATGCGAGGATATCGGGTTGCTCATCAGCACGAAGTAGATGACGAGCACGAGTTTGAATGTCCAGCCAGGATGGTAGAAGGCCAGGCCTATCAGGACAAGGGTGTTCCCCAGCGTCGATGCCTTGGTGCCCGCCTGAATACGCGTGTAGGCGTCAGGCATGCGCAAAACGCCCAGGCCCGCGGAAAACAGGAATATCGTGCCGGTCAGAATGAAGACGCTACCGATGAACTCGATCATTCGGCGCCCCCATTTCCGGTTTTATGAACCGTATAGAGAAAAATGAAGGTGGCGAGGCCGGAGCCTATGGCCGCTTCAGCCATGGCGACGTCCGGGGCCGCGAGCAGCAGGAATGAAACAGCGGCAAACAGACTTGCCAGACCTGAGCTTACAACTGCGGCCAGAAGATTTTTGAGGCAGACAGCCAGAATGCCGCTGATAAGGATGCTGATGCAGACAAGAATGATGAGCAGATCAAGCATCCCTAGAGCCCCTTTTCCAGAAAGCGGGCAATTGCCAATACCGCCAGAAAGCTGAGAAGCCCGTAAATCAGTGCGACATCGATATAAACGAAGCGGCCCGAAATATGGGCGTAAAGCGCGATCAGGGATATGGAAATAACAGTCAGCATATCGATTGCGACGATCCGGTCGACAACCGTCTTGCCAAGAACAAGCCGAATGACACTCATCACGATGGCGAAGAAGATCAGAACTCCCGAGATCGTAACGATCGTGTCAGCCAAAGACTTTCTCCAGATGATTTTCAAAAGGAGTTACAATCTCTTTGGTTGCTTTGCTGGTATCGAGTGTCTTGACATCCAGCCAGTGAATGAAAAGGGTATCGTCTTTCAGATCAACCACGAGAGACCCAGGCGTGAGTGCTATTGAATTTGCCAGTGCCAGACGGCCTATAGGGGATTTAAGCTTTGTTCTGACCTTAACAATACCAGGCTTGATGTTGATACGAGGCGAATAAACATAACGCATCATGTTGATGTTGGCGTAAACCATTTCGATGAACAGGGTTACGGTATAAGCCAGAAAATAATAGATGCTGCGTGGTGTCCAGTTAATCGCTTCCCAAATCCTGTTATTTGACGATGAAATATAGGATAATACAAATGTTATTATTGTTCCCGTTGCAATTACATCAATTTTGAGAGAAGAATTGGCAACCAGCCACACAACGAGCAGAATGGCCCACAGATATGGCATTCCCTTGGGGATCTTTGTTGGAAAGAATTGCCTGATTTTTTTTGTCACGTCCTGAATTCCAGCCGGTTGATTAAGTGAATGCTGATGTTTTTCTGCATAAAAATAAACTGGATACCTCAACCCGCTTCCGTAACGAGAATGAAAATAACGTATTTTTCCGGCAGATTCAATTGACTGTCGTTCGAGATATAAGGATGTTTTCCTCCGAAGGCATTCATTTGCTGGCCCTTATTGCCGTCCGTAAACCGGGAATTGAAGCGTCCATAACAGGCTGCCCGCATTTCCCTGCTCACAGCTTTTCTGTCTTTCTCTGGCCCCAGCGCGTCTCGACTGCAAGGGCGAGGGGAGCCACGACGGATGCGACGATACCGGCCGCAAAACCATTATTATAGAGGTTAAGCCCGGCATGTAGCGCACCAACGCTGAGGGCTGCGGAGGAATGGATGAAACCTGCCACGATACCCCAATGCCAGCCAAATCTTCCGGCGATGGGTGCCAGCGTCGTGCCAAAAAGTGCGGCAAGCATGATCGATGGGTCGGTTGCGTTCCAGGGTTTGGCCATGGATCCCAGAAGGACGCCGATCATGATGGGAAGGATATTTCCAGGATGCTTTCCAAAAGCGGCAAAGCCAAAAATCGTGAAAATCGCACCTATGACCGGGCCATTCAGATCGCCGCCGATGAGCAGGATATAGATGATTCCTGTCAGACCGCTCAGCCCCATATTGACCAGCGTCGGTCCTATGCCGACAAGGCTGATGAAATCGCTGGGTGCTTGCCCTGAGGAGGAAAATACAATTTTCAGTTTCTGGAAAGAAGATCGATCAAGGCAGAAACCTCCTGCGATGAACGCAAGGAAAAGGAGGCCAAGAAAAGAGCCGAGCAGAGTATTGTTGCCTGTTGTCCAGATGAAGACAGGTTCCGCGACAAAGCCATAGGATTTGTAGAGAGCGACAACCAGCGTGCCGACAATGCCCGCGGTAAACCCCATATTGTAAAGGCTGAAACCCATATGGGCCTTAAATAGCTGCGCTGCGGCAGGGGGAAGCACGAACCCCATAAACAGGCCGGTCATGATGCCTGTCGGCAGGCTCGCTGAAGATGGCATGGTTGTGCTGAACATGATTTCCGAGAAAACCGGTGCCAGGGCGCAGCCGAAGAAAGCGGTAGTGATGTGGTTCGCAAAATTTTCGCGTTTGAAACGCACATATAGGTAAACGCCGGCCACGATAGGCCATACGTTGAGAAGGTTCTTGCCGAACAGGGAAAATCCCAGGACAAGCGAGAGACAGGCGATTGCGCTTCCACCGATGTCGGATCCGGAAAAATAGAAAAAGGCGGTTGCGATGAGCGTCAGCAGTCCGGAATTGACGAAAGCGGCCCCCATACCGCCGACGCCTATATAGTCGGTAATCAGTGTGTCTCTGACCAATTGGATATCGATGAGGCCGACTAAAATTTCTGTTGGTGTAGAAACGAGAAAACCGAAGAGCACGAAGGATGCGGCTGTTGCCGCCATGATCAGCAGCAGGGTATCGGAACGGTGGCGGTGCTCGTGCGAGGCTGCCTTCGATACATTCATGTGTCAGCCATATTCCTTGGAATTCTGAACGGCGCGATTTCTTCCTGATTCAGATTAGAGCCTTTTCCGTTTAATCGGTATCGATTAAACGATAAGAAAATGCGTCTTAACAATAAGTTAGAGCATTGCAGCGATTCATATTGAACGCAAAATGCTCTAAACGTAAAATACCCTAAAACACCAAGGAGAACAGGTAGGCTCTCCTTGGGTTCTTCATGCCTGGATTATCAGGGCGGAGATGGAGAAGCTTCCAGATCAGCCATCATCGCTCCATACGTTCAAGCGCAACGGAACGACGAGAAGCGCTCCGGAACGCCATCCACGAGAGGTGAGAATTGTCTGGTCTGTGGGTCTCTTACCAGCAATTCGCCGGTTGCGACGGAGAAGTAGGCGCCATGCAAAGTAAGCTCTCCGCTTTCGACTTTGCTTCGTACCCATGGGAAAGTCATCAGATTTTCCAGGCTGAGTTCGATTGAAGCAAGTTCAAACCGACGCAGGTAATCGGCATCCCCTTCTTTCAAAGGTGGGCCGAGCTTATCCGCAACCGGTGCGATTTGGGACATCCATCGACCAATGAAATCACCGCTGGATAATGGTTTCTGCTGATCGGCATAGGCCCTGATTCCTCCGCAGAGCGCATGACCGAGCACGACGATGTGCTTTACCTCAAGCGCCTGAACGCTGAATTCCACGGCGGCACTCGTACCATGCTGGTAAGTGCGGTCCAGCTCATAGGCGGGCGCCAGATTGGCAACATTGCGAACGACAAGGATTTCACCGGGGGAACTGTTAAAAATGACCTCCGGGGAGACGCGGGAATCAACACATCCGATAAGCAGAATTTCAGGCTTCTGCCCTTCTTCAGCCAATGCTGCATAACGGATGTGCTCTTCCGAGAAACGACCATCAAGGAACCCCTGATAACCATCTGTGAGACGTTTTGGAAACATAGTTCAAGCCTTTTCCGGCACCGTGATCATCTGGCTACGATGAACGGCAGAAAATTGTACTGTGCCAAATTTTTACCTTTTGCCCGATTGAATGAGGCCCTCTTTCTTGAAGCACCGTCGCTTCCGTAAATGAAGGCCTCACACGTGTTGAGCAACTAAGCTGCTGCTTTTTTCCTGGCCCCGGATGGATTTGCCGGAGGTACGGCAGGGATCTGTCCTGGGACATAGTCGGGCAACCGGCTGGCCGGAATGATCGCAAGCATGGCGATGGCTGCCATGATCAGCAGGCCGATCTTGAGCGCCCGCAGGCGGGCATCGGTATTGACCCTTACGGCTTCGGTTACCTGCTCTGGCGTTGCAGTGGTATTTTGCATGATGGTCAACAGGCGGTCATTGCTGACGAAGTTGATGCCATCAAGATTGACCTGGGATTGGATCTCGGTCGGGAGCGTCGGGTTCTCGGCAAGGCTGCGCATGACATTGGCGCTCAGGAGGCCGACGAGAAGCGCACCTGCTACTGCTGTTCCCACTGCGGCTGCAAGATTATTCGTCGTGCCACGCAGGGATCCGACATCGCCCGCGAGTTCCTTCGGAGAGGAACTGACCAGAACGTTGAAAAGCAGCGTGACCAGCGAGCCCTGTCCTATGCCGAAAACGACAAGCCCGATCAGCACCGGGAACTCGCTCCATTCGTTACGCACGACGAAAGCGAGCCAAAGCAATCCGACCATGCACGCGATGAAACCATAGCGGCCAATCTGGCGAGGAGACAGTTTTGAATAGAAGCGCACGATCAGCATTGCGGAAAAGAATACCGAGAGATTGAACGGCATCATCGCAATGGCGGTCGAGAGCGGGGTCCGCCCCTGCACGATCTGAATGTAAAGCGGTACGGAGAAGTTCAGCATCGCTTCAAGGGCGACGACCGAGAACATGGCGTAAACTGCGGCTCGCTCGGTGGGAGAACTGATGACTTCGAGCGCGAGCAATGGTGTACGCCCGGCTTCCGCGCATCTGCGTGTCCAGACGACGAATAATTGACCAACCACAATGCCGACGACGATCAGAATCGGTGCGGGTGAGAGCCCGAACAAGTTGAATGGTGCACCCGGTCCAGCCACACCCAGGCCCCAGCGATTCAGGTTATTGAAACCAAAGGTAACGCAGATGATAGCCACGGCGGCAAGAACGACGCCAACCAGATCAATCTTGATTTCGGGGCGGGCGTTGTCAGCCTTCAAACGGAAGCTGAGAAAGAAAACAACGGCTGAGAGCACAATCAAAAGGGCGAATGCCGGGCGCCAGCCGATGAAAGTTCCAAGTACACCACCGATGATAAAGGCGGCGACGCCAGCTGCGGCCCGGGCTGAGCCGAGAGCGCCAAGAGCCGTCGCCTGCTGTGTGCCTGTATAGTTTTCTGCAATCAATGCCACCAGAGCAGGCACAAGGACCGCACCGGCAAGACCGCATAGAGCCTGCGATGTGATCATGATGGTTGCATTGGGGCTGGTAACCATGATGACCTGTGCGACACCGAATACCGCAACAACAACCCGGAAGACCAGAACGGAACCGAACCGCTGGTTAAGTTTGGCGCCAAGCATGACGAATGCGGCAACGCAAAGTGAATACATCACAATTGCGGTTGCAACAGTCGTCGGTGGAACTCCGAAGCTTTCCACCATGCCGCCCAGGGCAACTGGCAGCGACGCAACGTTGAAGGACATCAAAACCTGACCGAGTGCTATGGCGATCATAGGTACCCAGGATTCTCTGGTTTCGATGTCCGACTTTGCATTTAAAGTCGATTGAGCAGACATGATTTGATTCCGTCCATTTTAGTAATCATTTGAGAAGTCGCCTGCTGTGCAGAACGGGGTTCTCAAAGAAAGTTCATTAAATGATAAGCGATCCGGCTCTGTTTCAGAATGGCTGGATTATTCCTAATGGCCGTGATTGCCATTCCCTTCCACGTAGGGTTCTGAAACGAACATATCCATTCCCAGGCGGCGCGACAGGAACTTTGAGGCATGTTGTCCTTTCACGCTGTTTCCGGCGGCATCGAGGAGTGGTGCGAATGTTCCGAGGCCGCCCTTTCCGGGGGATACGGTCACTATGCCACCACCGATGCCGCTTTTTCCGGGGAGGCCAATATCATAGAGCCAGTCGCCCGAAGTCTCATACAGACCTGCGGTCACCATTACGGCAAGAGTGTAATGGCAGACGGTATTATCGACGACACGCTCCTTGGTTATCGGGTTGACACCGCCGTCGGCCAAAGTGGCGCCCATCACGGCGAGATCCCTGGCGCTTACGTTAAGCGAGCATTGTTTCGTATATAATTCCGTAGCCAGTTTCGGATCGCAACCGAGGCGGTTGAAGCTTTGAAGAACGTTGGCTATTCCGCGGTTGCGAAAATTGGTTTCGGAGGCTGATTGATACACCTCCTCGTTCAAGGGTAGCTCACGTCCCGCAAAACGCGACAGGCCTTCATATATGAAACGCCATTTATCCTCGAAAGTTTCGCCTGGGACCAGGCTGGTCGTGGCAATGGCGCCGGCATTCACCATCGGATTGGTGCGTCCGTCGGGAATGCGTTCGATGGCAGCGAGTGAATTGAAGGGAAAACCGGTGCTGTTGACGCCCAGCTTCTCGCGAGCGGCCGCGGCGCCTATGGTCTGGCAAATGAGCGCGAAAACAAATGGCTTGGATACACTCATGATGGTGAATTCGTGTTCAACATCTCCAGCCGAATGAACGCTTCCGTTGGTGCCGACGACACAGACACCGAAAAGGTCGCTGGGAATTCTGGCAAGAGCCGGGTAGACTTGTGATACCGAACCCTCGGTGTCTGATCCAAAGCGCCTGTGAGCTTCCTCAACCAATTCCAAGACTTTTTCCGGTGAGGGGAGATGGCCTGTCGAAACGTAGTCGGGGTATTTCTCAGCATCGTTTTCTACATGCTTCATGTGCTTACCTTCTATGCTAAATCGGTAATACGTCGAGCTTTACCGAACGTTCACCCCCCTTGTGGTGCTCTATGATTCAATGCCAATGTGACATATTTTTTCGCGTTCACTTTAAAGTTATGCTTCCAATATACTACCATTTAGTCTTATATCTAGGTTGTGCGCTAGCAGACGCTCAAGCGCTTTTAAACATGATCAATTGCGTAGCCGATTGTATTTTTAAACTATTGGTTTTAAATAAAAATCGGTATACTTTGATTTTATTTATATAAGAAGGACATCTGTATGGCTTCTCAGCTCATAGTCGTAACCTATCCCGATATGTTCAAGGCGGAGGAGGTGCGCCTCACTCTTATGAAGCTGCAAAAAGGGTATCTTATCGATCTTGAAGATGCTGTGGTTGCCACGAAAGACGAGACTGGCAAGATCAAGCTCAATCAAATCCATAACCTGACGAAAGCGGGTGCGGTGTCAGGCGGATTCTGGGGCATGTTGGTGGGCATGATATTCCTCAATCCTCTGCTTGGCGCAGCTATCGGAGCTACCTCGGGAGCCGTTTCAGGTGCCTTGTCGGATGTGGGTATCAGCGACAAATTCATGAAAGACCTGAAAGAAACGCTCGCGCCCAATACCTCCACGCTGTTCGTTCTGGTCCGTCATATGACAACCGACAAGGTCTTGCCGGAAATAGAGAAATTTGGTGGAAAGATTCTCCAGTCATCCCTCACGCAAGAAGATGAAACCAAGTTGCAGGCGGCTTTGGATGCTGTAAATTCGCAAGGTTGATTTGAAAATGTCCTCGGTCGATCTGTGAGGATTGCCCGAGGACCCCATCTATATCCTTAGAAATCCAGTCTTTCGCGGTGTCTTGGGAAATTCATGAATGAAATGCGTCGGACCAGAAGATCACACGTCTAGGTGAGCGTGGCCATGCCGAGCATCGTCAAACAAAGAGAACAAAAACTCTCCAAGACAAAAGCCAATCGCCTCGAGCAATCAACGCTGACCAAATCCCTCTTCGGTGTTATTCTCATCGCGGTCGGCAGCCTGCTTTACGGGCTTTATATCCAGTCCGATGTCGTTATCCTGAATGGCATTTTTTCTATGTTCAGCCTGATGGGATCGGGGCTGAACCTTGCGGCCTCCAAACTCGTTACCCGCCCCGCTGACAAATATTTTCAATATGGCTATTGGCACGTGGAGCCTCTGGTTCACAGCGTCAACGCGCTCATGATGTGCATTATCTGCCTGTATGCGTTCCTGAACGGTGTGGAGGGAGTGAGGAGCGGCGGACATGTGGTGGATCCTGCCAGCGTGATCTGGTTCAGTATCGTAACCGGAGTGATCTGTGGCAGCTGGGGCATCTATGAAATGCTTGTGTCCTATCGGATCGATTCACAACTTCTGAGAAATGATGCCAGAGAATGGTTGATGGATTTCTCCTTCAGCCTGGTTACGCTCGTCGGGTTCGCCGGACTTTTCTATCTGCCGGAGCCGCTGCGAAGCACCTGGGCCCGATACGCGGACAGCGCCATGGTTGCCGTTATGGCGCTGATCTTCATTCCTTTCCCGATCCGGGTGTTGATCCAGAATATGCGGGAAGTTCTCCGCATGACCAGCAGCGAAGAGGTGTTGGTCATGCGTGTCAATGATGCTCTGGAAAAAATTCGGAAAGAAGAAGCTGTTCTCAGCTATTCAAGCCACATTCTGAAAATGGGTCGGACCTATTTCGTCGAGGTGAACATCGTTGTCGGTCCGGACTTCTCTCTTCAGACGGTGCCGGAGCAGGACATGCTGCGCGAAAAAATCTGGCAGGCATGCGACAAGCCTCTGGATGAACTCTGGCTGTCTGTCTGCATTACGGCGGAGAAACGCTGGAGCTGATGGTATAAGAAAAACGGGACGCTTCAGTTAAGAGGCATCCCGTTTCATTTGCAGCGCTGCGCTTCAATCATAAGCCCAGGCTTTTCAAAGCAAGGGTCACGCAGGTTTCGGAGTTTCCTTCATGGTGGCGACATATAATGCCGGAAGGAAGATCAGTGTCAGCAGTGTGCCAATCAGCAGGCCACCCATGATGGCGAAAGCCATCGGGCCCCAGAACACTGTCGGTGCAATCGGTATCATACCGAGCACGGTCGAAACGGCAGTCAGCATGATCGGCGTGAAGCGGGCAGAACTTGCATCCATCACCGCCTCCCGCACGCTCTTGCCGGCTGCCCGTTCGGCCTCGATCTGACCAATCAGAAGCACGGCATTCTTGATGATCATTCCGATCAGGGCGAGCACACCGAGAATAGCCACGAAGCCAAGGGGTCGGTTTGACACCAGCAGGGCCATCACCACGCCTATCAGTCCCAGCGGGGCGACGCTCAGCACCAGGAAGGTGAGGGAGAAACGTCGAAGCTGGAACATCAGCACAGTGAGCATGATCAGCAGCATAACCGGGATTACGGCCATGACCGACGCCAGCGAATCCGCGCTTTCCTCCACCGTGCCACCGGTTTCTATGCGGTAGCCGGTCGGTAACGTCGCGGAAAGGGCCTCGATCTTCGGCTGAAGCGATTGAACAACGGTTTCTGGAAGGGTTCCATACTTTATGTCGGACTGCACAGTTAGGCTGGGCACGCGGTCTCGTCGCCAGACCAGCGGGTAGGTCTGTTCATAGCCGAAGGTTGCAAACTGGCTCAAGGGTACCGTGCGTCCTCCTGGCAGCGGCACCTGCAGGGTGCGCAGGGTTTCCAGTGAGACACGTTGCTCGTCGGTTGCACGCAGAACAACATCCACGAGATAGATATCGTCGCGAACCTGCGTTACCGGCGCGCCCGAGATCACTGTGTTGAGCACCGAACCGATCGCTTCGGTGCTCAGGCCCAGCAGACGCGCCTGATCCTGATCGATGCGAATACGAATTTCGCGAGCGGGTTCTATCCAGTCATAATTGACCATCTTCGTCATCGGGTCAGCCGCTACGACTTCGGCAAGTTTGAGCGCGATATCTCGCACTACCCCGAGTTCCGGCCCTATGACACGATACTGGATGGGCCACCCGACAGGAGGGCCGAGCTCGAGCGGAGATACCCGGCTCACCACATTGGGGAAGTCTTCGGCGAGAATTTTCTCCAGTTTGGTTTGAAGTCTTTCCCGTGCGGCAACGTTTCTGGCTACCACGACCGCCTGGCCGAAGAAGTCATTGGGCAACTGAGCGTTCAGGGGCAGATAGAAACGGATTGCGCCGCGCCCGACATAGCCGCTCCAGCGCTCGACATCCTTGTCGTCTTTCAGCACTGTATCAAGCCGCTTCATCGCATCCTCGGTGGCATAGATGGACGAGTTCTGAGGCAGGCTCATATCCACCAATAATTCAGGCCGGTCCGACGAAGGAAAAAACTGTCGGGGAATCACTGACATCAACAGAACAGACACGACAAACAGAGCCAACGTGATCGCGATTGTCAGCCAGCGTGCGGTCAGCGCGGCAGACAGGAAGCTGCGATAGACGGTCATCACACGCCCGGGCTTCCCACCTTTGTCCTTCGGTGGCTTGAGGATAGCCAATCCAATCAACGGTGCAAAAAGGACAGCCACCAGCCATGAAACCAGAAGTGCTATGCTAACCACTGCAAACAGCGTGAAGGTGTATTCTCCAGCCGAGCTTGCGGCAAAGCCCACCGGCACGAAGCCCGCTATTGTAACGAGAGTGCCGGCCAGCATGGCGAAGGCATAGGTCTTGAAGGCGAACGTGGCGGCTATTTCCTTTTTCTCTCCGGCAGCCAGCCGGTTGAGTGTCGCGTCCGTCGTGGTCATGGCGTCGTCCACCATGAGCGCGAGAGCAATGATCAGCGCACCGAGCGAAATACGCTGCATGTCTATATGCATGAGGTACATGATGGCGAACACTGTCGCCAGGGTGAGCGGGATGGTGAGCGCCACCATCAGGCCGGCACGTACGCCGAGTGCGATGAAGCTGACCACGAGGATGATCGCGATAGCCTGCCACAGCGATTCCATGAATTCGGCAATGGCGCCGCGAACCGTCACGGCCTGATCGGCAACAAGATGCGGCTCGATACCGATGGGAAGATCGGCGGTGATCTTGGCCATTGCCCGATCAATGTTCCTTCCGAGTTGAAGGATGTCACCACCATCGCGCATTGCGATGGCAAGCCCGATACCCGGCTGGCCGTTCACACGGAACAGCGGGTTCGGTGGATCGACGAAGCCCCGGTGCACGCTGGCGATATCGGCAAGCCGAAGCATGCGTCCGTTCACTGCAAAATTAATATTGGCGATATCTGCTTCCGAGCTGAAAGCACCGGAAACCTGAATTGCAAGCTTCTCATCGCCTGTCTGAATGGTGCCGGAAGGTTGCACGACGTTCTGGCTGCGCAGTGCGGCGATCAGAGCTGAACGGTTGATGCCGAGACTGGCGAGTTCCTGCATCGAGAATTCAACGAAAATCTGTTCGTCCTGCTCACCGAGCAGCTCGATTTTCGATACATCCGGAACCTGTAACAGTGTCGAGCGCGCGCTCTCGACGTAGTCACGCAGTTCGCGATGGGTGAAGCCATTGGCGGTGAAACCGTAAATCAGGCCAAATGTATCGCCGAAATCATCGTTGAAGCCGGGCCCGACAACACCTGCCGGCAAGGTATGACGTATATCGCCGACGCTCTTGCGCACATGATACCAGACATCCGGAACCTGGGCGGCTGTGGTGCTGCCCTGCAAATTAACGAAGATCGTCGTGATGCCCGGACGGGTGTAGCTGCGAATGAAGTCTAGATGGGGTGTTTCCTGGAGCTTGCGCTCTATCCGTTCCGTTACCTGCTGCAGCGTGTCTTCCACGCTCGCACCGGGCCATGCTGCCTGCACGACCATGGTCTTGATGATGAATGAAGGGTCCTCGGCGCGACCGAGGCGGTTATAGGCAAACAGTCCCGCTCCAACGACAGCGATCATGAAATAAATAATGATCGATCGTTCTCGCACTGCCCATTCGGAAAGATTGAAGCGCATCACGACCCCGACCCAAGTAGACGGACTTTCTGCCCCGGATGAAGCGCCTGAACACCGGCACTCACCACCACCTCGCCGACGCTCAGGCCGGAAGAGATCGCGACCGTCGCCGGATTAAAACGCAGAACCTCGACATTGCGCATCGCCACCGTCGAACTGGCGGGGTCAACGACCCACACTGCGGGTTGGCTGTTGAACGCTGTCAACGCGGATGCCGGAACCTCTATGGAGGGGCTGTTATCAAACCGCACCTGCCCAGTCACGGTAGAACCAAGCCGCATTGTTTCAGGAGGATTGTCCAACCCTACACGTACGCGAAAAGTGCGGGTTACCGGGTCGGCCTGAGGGGCAATTTCGCGGACGCGCCCGGAAGCTACAACCGAAGAGTCTCCTGTCAGCGTCACCCTGATCACCGGATCGGCAGGCTGAGAGCGTAATACTTGTGCGGGTACGTCGAATACGGCATCCCGACCGCCCTCGCGCGCCAGTTGAAGGATCATCTGCCCGGCTTGAACCACCTCTCCTGGTTCAGCGCCGCGAGCCGTCACGACGCCGGGGGCGTCCGCTTTCAGTTCAGTATAGCTGACATTGTCTTCGGCTATCTTGAGCTGAGCCTCGGCACTATCGACCTGAGCCTGCGCAGTTTGAAGTCCCTGTTGAGCCTCGTCGAATATTGCGCGCGTCGTAAAGCCGTTGCCGAGCAACCGCTCCTGACGGTCGAAATTATTAGCTGCCTGCACCAGCCGCCCTTCGGCAGCGGCAACGGCGGCCTTCGCTGAGCGCAGCGTGTTCAGAGCATTCTGCGGATCAAGCCGTGCCACGACCTGTCCGGCCCTGACTGTGTCGCCGACATTGGCGAACCGTTCTATCATGCGGCCCGACACGCGAAATGCCAGGGAAGCTTCGTCTTCAGCCTGGATATCTCCAGTCAGGGAGACCACCTCTCCGCTATCGCCCTTTTCTATGGTCACCACGCGCACGGGTCGCACTTGCGGAGCTTCCGCTTCGTTGGCGGGCTCGCATGCGCCCAGCAGCAAGGCCATGCATGCTGTCATTCCGAAAAGCGGCCATGATGAAGGAATTCGAGGAGTTCTATTTTTCCGCATGGTCAAAACAACTCGTTGAATTGAAATGAGCTGAAATAAGACATTCTATTTCCTCCGGACGCAACGGAAGGCATCTTCCATGCACCAAATGGCATGCGATGGTGCCTGAGTGTCGAACAGTGTGCGGTGTAACCGCGTTCCTGTACAATTACGACATTTGGGTTAACGAACGCAAAGAACACTCATTCTGAACCCAGCAGTATAGCCGTTAAAATGACATAACCGAAAGACCGGCATTCTGACAATCGTGAACATTCAATCTCTTCTTGATAGCTATTGTATAAAGTACGGTGATGAGACCGCTTGGAGTTCAAATCCTACAATTATCTCGATGCACGGGTTTGGCAGCGGGGAAGAGTCTCTGATCCGGACCAGGAATTTATTGAATCAATGAAATGCGTTGAATTCCAATTGCTTGGATTTAATTGTGGACATTTCGTGTTCGAGCGCCTTGCATTGGAAACCTGGATGAGTGAGGCACCTTTATTTTCTGGAATTAGAGTGAGCTCTCTATCACAAATGATATTCCAGCCAGCTCAGCCAATCATTCCATCAGTTTTGCGATCTCAATAAATGAAGCTCAATTTCCGCCCATTCACGGCACACGCTGCTTGCCCCTGCTGCCGAAAGTCTTGATGAGTGATCCGGATAAGTGTGTCCTCCACCTATGTAACCGACAGCAGTCATGCCGGCTGCAACCGCTCCCTCCACTCCCAGTGGAGAATCCTCGATAACGGTGCAGTTTTCTGGCTTTACGCCCATTTTCTCCGCGGCAAGGAGGAAAACATCGGGGGCAGGTTTTCCCCGCTTAACCATCGAAGAGCTAAAAACAGAGCGGCCGAAATAGCGGGAAAGACCTGTCACATCAAGACTGAATTCAATGCGTTCGGGTGATGAGGACGAGGCGACGCAGCGGGATAAATTCAATCTTCCGAGGAAGTCTTTCAAACCATTGGTAGCTCCAAGCCTTTCTGAAAACAGATGCCTGATTTCGGGCCATAGCTCAGAAGCGGCATTCTCAGGAAGAAAATGGCCGGTAACCTCTCCTATCCTGGCGATGATATCCGTCTGTTTCATACCTACGCATTGTGTGATCAGATCGATGGTAATCGGCAGGCCGTGTTTTGCGTACACCCGCGTGTAGGCTAGAGCAGCGAGAGGCTCACTATCGACGAGAACCCCGTCACAATCGAAAATGATCAGTTTTGTCGGTAGCATTGATTCCATTGAATATTCAGAGCTTTCGTATCGCGTCGACCGGCCTGTTCGATTTTAGAGCACGCTTGATGGCTTCGCGTGCTGAGGCGACATCTGGGGTCAGCCAGTTCGGTTTCATGCCGAGGAAGCTGTCAAGAAATGCAATGGCATAGGAAGAGACCTCTGAGACATTCTCACGGAATGACCACCAGGTCCGCAAATCATCGGCGCATTTATCAATAGCAGGAGCATAGCCGAATTCCTGTTCGTAAAGCGCGGCGATTGCTCCGACACAGTAGTTTGTATAGAGAAAACCTTCCGGCCAGAAATGAACGATTTCCAGTTTTTCGTCGTTATCCGAAGTAAGGCGTCGGCCTTCCGGGGCACCAATGAGGCGGGCAGGTTGCTGCCTCACCAATTCTCTCAAGGCCAGCCCCGCTGCAAAAACGATGAAGTCTGCGCGGTCGATGCGGGCGTAACCCTTTTGGGCGTTCACGAGGTCGACCCAGCTTGCAAAGACCTTCGTTAGCTTTTTTTCATCAACTTCAAAACGGACATTATAGGTTCTTGCGACCAGGCGTGCACTGCTCTGGAAAGTGGCTCGGAACCAGCGCAACTGCCGGAGCCTGTGACGCAGGTCCGGAAGCTGAGCGAGTTCATTCTTGAGCAGCAGATCCATAGCGCGGCTTTCTTATCCGGTCAGTCTAGCATGCCAGCGTCATTTTCCAACCATTTCGCGTCGTTTTGATGACACCTGAATAGGAAATAGGACTATACATATTGACTTTTCTGAAAACAATTGTTTTCTTAAATAGACATTTGTTCTAATATGCAGTCCGTTGAGCTGTTTTCGACCGAGGATGATTGAGAGTGTTCCGGAGGGTGGACTCATGATGATCTGGCAATGGGGGTTGTTGCTTCTGGGGTTCGTCTGGGCACTGCAATCATTCGGCGTATGGCGTCAAATGTGCCACTACTCCGATGTTCTCAAAGGTGTCAGACAGAAGTACCAGGATGGTTATGTCGGGGCTGGTATCTGCCGTGGGCGGTTCTCCAAGGGGACACTGGTTCTGATCGTGGTTTCTTCTGATTTCGTTGTGCGCCGCTTCCTTGTCATGAGCGGTCGTTCTGTTTTCACAAAATTCGTCAGGCAGCGGAACTTTGAAGGGATGCTTCTCGCCGAATTGCGTGAAAACCCAGCCATTCTTGGAGAAAAGAACCGTAATGCGGCAACTGCAGTGAAAATGGCAGTTGAGCAAATCGACAAGATGAAAATTGAGAGAGAGGAGCCAGGTCCGGCATCACTCTCCCTGGCGCAAGCTTGAAAAGCTCAATACGGCTGACATCAGAAGTCAGCCAGTTGACGGCTAAAAGCGAAGTGGCTTCTGCAGCCGAACTGCAGCAACAGAAAATGGAGTGGCACGGAACAGGTACCGGGCTGCAAACCGTTTCAAAGAAATTGGAGCTTCTATCTCACGACGCATGACGTCAAGGAGGAGAAATGTCCGTACTCTCTATATTGGTGCAGCACACCGATGTCGCCGTGCAAAACCTGCACGTCGCGAGTGCCTTGGTGTCCGATGCTGCATTTCAGGGCAAACTGGCAATAGAACATGCCACCAGTGACCTTATCGTTCTCGCTCAATCCGGCAGCGATATCAGCGTCGAAGAATTCCGCAAGCGGCTCAATACAGTGCCTCAGGAAGAGCAACTGAGTTGGCTCAGCAATGCCGGGAAATACTTCATCGGTATTTTCCAGAAAGGCGGTGAGGTTTTTGCTAGCTTCGTGACCGGCATCATCCCGACGCTTGTCGTGCTGATGACGGCATTCTACGCCATAACCGAGCTCGTCGGTGAGGAACGGGTTCACGGGCTGGCAAGAGGTGCGGGCCGGATTGCGTTGACACGCTATACCGTTCTGCCCGTCCTTGCGGTGTTTTTCCTTACCAATCCAATGGCTTACACCTTTGGCTCGTTCCTTGAGGAAAAGCATAAGCCGGCATTCTATGATGCGACAGTCTCTTATGTGCATCCGCCTCTTGGTCTGTTTCCGCACGTTAACCCCGGTGAGTATTTTGTCTGGGGCGGTATACTTGTTGCCCTGCAGGAGTTGCAGCGCAAGGGTCTTGTTCCCTCGGATTACCATATCCGGGTGGCTATCTGGTACGCGCTTGTCGGTTTGGTCGTGATCCTTCTCAAAGGAATGCTGACCGAGCGTATCACTGCCTTCATGGCTCGCCGTCAGGGCGTCGAACTCTAATCGGGGAAAACGGAAATGGCCAAGACATACAAAGCCGTCAAAATTTCCAAGGGCCCCGGTGGCTGGGGCGGACCGCTCGTCATAGAACTGACCTCGCAACGTAATAAGGTGGTGTCGGTTACGGGAGGCGGGATTCATCCGATTGCAGCTTTGATCGCCGAAATGACCGGTGGTGAAGCAGTCGACGGTTTCAAATCTCCTCCGGTCGAAGGCGAGATGGGGATTGTGGTTGTTGATTGTGGTGGAACAGCGCGTTGCGGCGTCTATCCGCGCAAACGCATCCCGACAGTCAATCTGACCCCGGTCGGCCAGGCCGGTCCCCTTGCCCAGTACATCACGGAAGATATTTATGTTTCGGGTGTAAAGGCGGGAAATATCGTTTTCGCAGAGCAAGGCGAACAATCCGCTGCTTCTGTGGCAGTTGATGATGAAACCCGATCGGAAAAGCTTCCGCCCATAGCTGACAGATCCGATGGAGGTCTGGTTGGCTTCGTTAGCACCATAGGCCGGGCCATGGGCCGCGTCGTCGGCATTTTCTTCAACGCCGGACGGCGCACGATTGATCAGGTGGTGCGGAACGTATTGCCCTTCATGGCATTCGTGACGATGCTGATAGGGCTCATTCTTTACACCGGTATCGGCGACCTGCTGGCGCAGCCGATGGGACCGCTGGCCAATAATATAGTCGGGCTTCTTGTCATATCCGCGATTTGCGGCCTGCCGTTCCTGTCCCCGATCCTTGGTCCCGGAGCAGTGATTGCACAGGTCATCGGCGTGGCAATTGTCGGCCCGCAGATTGCAAATGGCACGATTGCACCGGCGATGGCTCTGCCGGCATTGTTTGCCTACAACACCCAGGTGGGCTGCGACTTCGTTCCGGTTGGTCTCGCTCTCGGTGAGGCGAAGCCGAAAACCATCGAGATCGGCGTTCCCGCCGTGCTCATCAGCCGACAGATCATGGGACCGGTATCGGTTCTGATCGCGTGGGCTGTCAGCCTGCTGGTCTTCTGAGAGAGGGCCGATCTTTTTTGAATGAGAACTGCTGGCTAGCAGTGGAAGGGCGATATGATGTCAGTTGTTTTGCGCACGCGTATCACTGCAATCGGACCGGAAGTGGTTGAGCTTGCGGAAGGCGGGGTGGTGATTTTGTTCGCGGATGGATCACCACCCGAATTGGCTGAAGTTGCCGTTCTACATGAGGTGGAAGATGGTCCCGATGAGACGGGGCCCCATGTCGGTGCGTCGATCATGATAGGAGAGGTAAGGGCGGTGGTTACAGCCGTTGGTTCGAGCGCCTGGGCGAATGTGCGGGAACTTGGCCATGTGGTGCTGTCCTTCAATGGGGCAGATAAGGCGGAGAGGCCGGGAGAAATCTGCGTGTCGGAAGTGGCATCATCAATGCTTGTCGCATCTCTCGTTGAGAACGCCGTCATCTCAATCGGTGAATGAGCGCGTGAGCGCGAATAACGGAAGTCTGAAGCGGATTACAGAGGGTTATTTATGGAACGTTCGACGATCGTCAGGGTGCATGACGGCTTACATGCCAGACCGGCAACCCGCTTCGTCAAATTGGCGAAAAGCTTCGAATCCAGCATTGAATTGATTAAGGAAGGTCAGGCTGCCAACGCCAAAAGTCCCGTGAAGCTGATGCTGCTTGGTGTGAAAGAGAATGACGAGATCACCGTTCGGGCTGAAGGAGCCGACCAGATTGAGGCCGTCGAGGCACTTGTAGGTTATCTCGAGAATCCTTTGTCGGGTACGGCTGAGGAAGTCCAACGTGTCTCACTCGATGAAACTGCCGGTGATCCTCCGGTCCGGGTGCAATCGGTATCTCTCGATCAGCAGATTGACGATGACAATAGCCTGCGAGGTGTCGCTGCAAGCGAGGGCGTTTGTCTTGGTGCGGTATTCGCCTATTTCCCTCCGGAAATAGTTCCTGAGAGGCGTATGCTCCTCTCAAGTGAGATACCGGGCGAACTGGATGGTTTCCAGAAGGCTGTCGAGGCTGTTCAGGCAAGAATGGACAAGCTTTTGAGCTCCGACGATCTTCCCGCCAATGATCGGGGTATCATAGCGGCGCTTAGAGATATCGTTGCCGACGACGATCTGTCCGACGGCATAACCCAATTGATCAAGGGTGGCCTTGATGCGGTGTCTTCCGTGATTGAGGCATCAGGGAAGTTAGCGGTCGAATTCGGCAGAATCTATGATCCCTATCTGAATGCCCGTGCGGACGATGTTCGAGCTATTGCGCGCCAGCTTTGCCTTGCTCTGCTGGGGCATCAGGATATCGACCTTAACGATATTCCTGAGGGCGCCGTTCTTGTGGCTGATGATATCGGTGCCTGGGATCTCGCCCGGGCTCCGCTTGCTCGCATTGCGGGCATCGTTTGCGGAAAAGGCGGGGCGACGTCGCATATCGCCATCATGGCTCGCTCCCATAACATACCTGCGGTTCTGGGGCTCGGTGGGCAGATAGAGACTTTGCGCAACGCCAAGGGGATCGCTCTCGATGGAACAGGCGGATATGTTGTCGCCGATCCGGATGATGAAGTAGCAAGTCGGTTCAGGAAAAATATAGAAGAGGCGGCAAGACAACAGGCGGCCTTGAAGATATTCAAGGATGTCATCCCGAAACTTGCAGACGGCACGGTGATCGAGGTTGCAGCCAACCTTGGTTCGCTTGAAGAAATTGACGCCGCCCAGGCCGCCGGAGCGATGGGTGTCGGCTTGTTCCGCACAGAGCTTCTGTTCATGCGCCACATAAACCTGCCGTCAGAGGACATGCAGGCAGAAACTTATACCGCCCTTGCCCAGGCTTTCTCACCGTATCAGGTGATCGTGCGGACGCTCGATATAGGAGGTGACAAGCCCATTTCCGGCATCGACTTCCCTCATGAGGAAAATCCCTTTTTAGGCTGGCGCGGGATCAGAATGTGTCTGGACCGGCCTGAAATGTTCAAGGTGCAGTTGCGGGCGCTGCTGCGTGCAGCCATTCACGGCAATCTCAAAGTGATGCTGCCGATGGTTTCACATCTTGGAGAAGTTGAAAGAACGCGAGTGCTGATCGATGAATGCGCTGCCGAGCTGAAGGCGGAGGGAGTGCCATTCGCGTTCTTCCCCCTCGGTGTGATGATCGAAACGCCCGCAGCGGTCCTGATTGCTCCGGTGCTCGCCAGGGAGGTGGCGTTCTTCTCTATCGGAACCAATGATCTGACGCAGTACATCATGGCGGCAGACCGTCTCAACCCGGCGGTTGCGGGCCTAAACGACGTCACCAATGCAGCCGTGATGGCAGCCATCGAAATGACGGGAAAGGCAGGAAAAGAAGCCGGGATCATGGTTGGTATGTGTGGTGAGGCCGCGGGGCGCCCTGATTTGACCGGCGACTTCATCAGAATGGGAATCACGGAGCTGAGCATGAGTCCGGCGTCGATCCAGCGGGTTAAAAAACGCATTCTGGAAGAAGCCGGAAAATAGCGCAGAAAGGCAAACGTGTTGACATTGCTAGCCCCGAACGTAGCGTATAAGTGTATGGCGTAAGCTCAGCTCCGATGATGGTTTGAAATGCGCAGAGGTCGGCGCAGGCACGATTAGGCGGGGTGTGGTCAGCGCCATAGCCAGGAACGGAATGCTGGAATGAAAACGGCTAAGCGGGAAAAGCAGGCACAGGAGCGGGGGCATATTGCGCATAAATCGCCCGGAGGCAGGCATTATGCCACCGACAACCAGAGCGATCGTTTGAGAATTCGGGCGGCCTGGATGTATTTCATTGAGCAGATGACGCAAAATGAGATCGCCGATATTCTGGGCGTAGGCCGCGTTACGGTGGTGCGCATGCTGGCGGAGGCGCGGGCGCGTAATGAAGTCAAGATCGCCATCGAGAGCGATCTTGCAGGTTATGTCGAACTTGAACGAGCCCTGGAGAGAGAATTCGGAATCGAACAGGTGCTGATCGCTCCGCTTTCCCAGCCCGATGCAGACCCGATACCACCGATCAGTGCGACAACGGGCAGATTGCTTTCGGATATCATGAAATCAGGAATGCGTGTCGGGGTCGGCTGGGGAAGAACCCTTTTCAGCACGTTATCTTTCATCAATTCCAAGACGCTGGCCGATTTCAAGGTTATTTCCCTTCTCGGTGGCGTTGGAGTGGCGCGTCGGTCCAATCCGGCCGAATTCGCGTGGCGTTTCGCACAGATGTTCCAGGGGGACGGTTATCTGATACCGACCCCGGCGGTTGTGGACAGCATCGAAACAAAAAAGGCGTTGATTGAGCGGTGTGGGCTTGGCGACATCTTTAAGATGGCCGATTCTCTTGATGCCGTTCTGGTCAGTGTCGGAGACATCACCTCCGCGACAACTTTCTATCGCGGCGGGTTCCTCAGTGAGGTTGAGAGAGAAGATCTTGCATCCAGGGGAGCGGTAGGGGATCTGCTCTTCCATTTCTTCGACAAGTGCGGACAGTTGGTCGACCATCCTGTGAACAATCTGGCGATGTCGGTTGATGTCGATAAAATCCGCAGAACGCCCATCCGCATCCTGGCGTCGGGTGGTGGAGAAAAGACTTACGCCCTACTCGGCGCCATGCATCTGATTGCACCGACAATCCTGATTACCGACGAGGAAAGCGCCAGAAGGGTATTGGAGGCCCATGCCCGACGCTGAAATCAATCACTGCTCTTCATCTGGCCGGAATACCGTTGTGAAGCCGTTGATGCAGTAACGTAAACCCGTTGGCGGTGGACCGTCTTCGAAGACATGTCCGAGATGTCCGCCGCATCGGCTGCAATGGACTTCGATGCGTCTCATGCCGTGGCTATCATCAACCGAGGTTTCGACGGAGTTTTCTTCCGGGAGACCGAAACTTGGCCAGCCGCTGCCGCTGTCGTATTTGGTTTTTGACGAAAACAGTACCTGATCACATCCGGCGCAGTGAAATTTACCTGCCCGTTTCTCATAGTTAAGAGCGCAACTTCCCGCAAACTCCGTGCCGTGCCCGCGTAGAATCCGGTATTGCTCGGGTGTGAGAATTTTACGCCATTCCTCATCGGTTTTTGTAACTTCGAAATGTGACATGGCGTTCGCTTCCTGCGATCCCATAACGCTTTTCTCCGATCATTGATGATGTACGGCGTTTGCCATCGCCGATATGGGGAGAAATTTAGGGCAATCTTGAGGAAAGGCCAGGCGACCGCATGCAAGGCCGCCTGCAAAAAGAGGATGCATTACTTAAGAGAGGAGACGGGTATCGCCTGAGCTTGCGCCTTGAGGGCCAGTTCACATGTCTTGTAACAATGTGCGTGAGTCATGGCGGTTTCCATTCTCTCAAAAATGTCCTTCAGCAGACTGGAATAATAGGGCAGTTGAGACTGGGAGCAGTCGATGTAACGGGTCTCTTTATTATCGACCAGGAATAGATGATCTCCACCCGGTCTGCCTGCAATATCGATATATTTCCGGAGTTCGATATAACCTTCCGTGCCGAGGATCGTCAGGCGTCCATCTCCCCAGTTGGCAAGCCCATCAGGGGTGAACCAATCCAGCCTGATATAGGCATTTGTACCTTTATGCGTGAGGATCATCTCACCGAAATCCTGAAAGTCCGGGTCCTCGGGATGGGCTATATTTCCACATCTGGAGATGACGATCTCCGCATCATCCGATCCTGTAAAATGTAGGAATTGCTCGATCTGATGTAATCCGATATCCGTCAGTATGCCCCCGTAAGCCTTCGGATCGAAGAACCACGGGGCCCGGGTGTGGCGATTGAACCGATGAGGACCAAGACCGACAGTCTGAATGACTTTGCCGATTGCACCGCTGCGGACCAACTCCGTTGCCTTCGCAACGGCTCTGACCTCAAAATGCTCGGTGAAATTGACGGAAAAAATTCGACCGTTTTCCTGCTGTGCCTGACGTACCTGCTGTAATTGGTCCAGCGTTATCATGCCCGGTTTGTCCACCATGACATCCTTGCCGTGGCGCATCGCTTCCACCGCGAAAGCTGCGCGGTCGCAGGGAACGGCCGCGCAGATGATCAGCAGGACGGAGGGGTCTTCGAGCAGTTTCTTTCTATCTGAAACCCTTGGAATATCGGGGAAACGTTCCACAAATCCTTTTTCCGGAATCGGATTACCTTCCGTCCAGTATCCGGCGCATTGCGCGCCGATATCAAGCAAGCCTCTTACCTGATCATAGATGTGGCGATGGTCTATGCCGATGATTCCAAAACGCAAGGTAGGATACGTAGCCATACTTGTTCCCCGATAAGAGAGGAGCTGCGGTCAGAAAGTCGTGTCACGCCAGATATTTTCGGAGCGTGGCGCGGACAGCGCCAGGTCCGGAGACCATTTCGGCGAACATGCTTTCCACGGTTTCGGCAAGGCCGGCATCATACAAGTTGACGCCAAAGATGCGGGCATCGGAAAGAATCGGCTTCAATTGTTCAGCAAAACTGCCGGTCTGCCCGAGTTTTATACCGGAAAGATGTGGGAACACCGAGTTGTACATCGGGTCCGGGCTGACGGAGAAAGGGGCCCCTTCGTCGTTAACTCCCATCAGATAACGGCACCAGCCAGCCAGCACCAGCGCAACGGCCTTGAGGTCGCGCGTGTCCAGCTTGTCATCGGCCTGATACGCTTTGATAGTCTCTCCGAAACGGATGGACAGCTTTTGGGATGTGTCGGTTGCGATACGCTGTGGGGTGTCCGGCATGAACGGGTTGGGAAAACGGATGTTCAAAACCTCGTCGATAAATTGTCGCGGGTTGATGATCCCCGGGTCAACCACAACCGGCAGCCCCTCCTTGTATCCAAGCCGCTCAACCAGCTTTTTCAGGTCGGGATCTTTCATTTCTGCGCTGATCTTGGTGTAGGACAGCAGGCAGCCAAAAACAGCCAATGCGGTGTGCAGGGGATTGAGACAGGTGCAGACCTTCATCTTTTCCACCTTGTCGACAGTTTTCCTGTCGGTGAAAATCACGCCCGCTTTCTCCAGCTTGGGGCGACCATTCGGAAAGGCATCCTCAATGACGAGATACTGAGCCTGCTCGGCGTTGACGAAGGGAGCAATGTAGGTATTTTTGGCCGTGACCTTGCCTTCGGCACCCTCAAACCCGCATTCGGTGAGCATTGCCTTCACATCATCATCCGGTCGCGGGGTAATTTTGTCGATCATGCTCCAGGGAAAGGAGACTGCCTTCGGATCGGCGATGTAGGAAGCGAAGCCCTGATCAGTCAGGCCTGCTTCGCTCCATTTGGAAGCGAAAGCGTGAACGGCCTCATAGAGTCTTGTGCCGTTATGAGAGCAATTGTCCATGCTCACTAGAGCCACGGGCAAGGAACCCGCCAGATAACGCTGGTACATCAACGCGGCAAGCTTTCCGATATAGCTTCCCGGTGTTGCTGGACCTTTCACAAAGTCTTCGGCGACGTCAGGCAAATAGTCTCCCGACGATTGTACCAGGCTGTAGCCCTTTTCCGTGATGGTAAAACTGACCATCTGCAACGACGGATTTCGAAAGATGTCGATGAGACGGTCAAAATCAGGGCTATCACAATCCGCTTTCAGAGCCTCGACCATACTGGCAATGACAGTTTTTTCGATGTTGCCATCAGCTTTCAATGTCACCAGCAGGCTGAGATTGTCATGGGCGAGAAACAGGTTGTCGATAATTTCGTAATCGTAGCCTTCAACAACCACGATGCCGGTGCTTTCCAGCCCGGCATTGAGAAGCTTCTGGTGAATTGCTGCGGGAAAAGCCCTGAAAATATTTCCGGCTCCGAAATGCACCCAGGCTGGATTCATGAAGGTGTTTTCTATGACCTTCTTGCGATCGAACAGCGGAAGTTGCACATCTGCTTTTTCCCAGGGAGTTTTGTTCTGGAGTTCGGATTCGGTCAGTTTCATATCAGTTCTCTTGAAGTTAGAGCGATCTGCTGCGCCATGGCACTCTACGGGAATATGTATCTAACATACTTGTATGTTAGATACAATTTAAGACCTTCTTGCAACTTGGACAGACCGAGTAACCGGATCTCCCGAGGCTGCCTCCAGCGACTTTGAAAAACGCTTGAGGCAGCAGCGGTCAAAAAGGAAAGCTCGGTATATTAATGGCTAGGCGTCTCCCATAACATTGCCCAGTCGACAGTTTCCTTATCGGTAAAATTCTTACCATTTACGAAAAGCGGACGATGTTCTCCTTGTGGCAGGAGAAATGCAGCCTTCCTCCAGCTTGGTTGAAAATTCCCGCGCTTCGACAGCCACAGGTCTATGCGATCAGGATAGCTTTCGAGCGTCATATCCAGCCAGAGTGCATTATTGGCCGTATGGGCAAACGTTTCTCCATCGTCCTCGAACAGAACGCTTGTCGATGTACCTTGGCCCATATGGGGGAAGACAGCAAATGAACGTGTCTCGTTCGAATCTGCCGCTGCATGTGCCAAACGGTCGGAAAGGGGCAATACGGCACCTGCACGAGCCAGAAGAGGCAGGCGTTCAAGGGGAGCGGGGAGAGTAATTGTCTGGCCGCCCGCGAACCATTGGCCGCTGTACCAGCAATACCATCCGCTTCCGTTATCCGGCAGGTAAACGCTTCGCTCTATTGCCCCTTCATCCATCACCGATGCGACAAGCAGGTCGCGTCCCAGCAGGAATTCGTCATTTTCCTCGAATGTCCTGATGTCATTCTCATGATCGAGAAATGTTGGTCGCATCATGGGTTCGTGGTCGGCGTGGGCTTGGTAGAGCGCGGTGTAGATATAGGGAATTAACCGATAGCGAAGATTGATTGCTTCGCGAATGATAGGCGTCACGCGCGGATACATCCATGGTTCGTTGACAGTTTTATCATCGTTCCATGAGTGAATGGTGAAGCGCGGGTGCATAACGCCGTTCTGAACCCAGCGAACGAAAAGTTCCTCTTCTGGTTTCCTTCCCGCGAAACCACCGACATCGTGGCCGATGTTGAACATACCCGACAGACTCATGCCCAGGCCCATCCGCGTGTTGTAGCGGATCGTCTTCCATTCGGTCCGATTATCGCCGCTCCATGTCTGAACGTAGCGCTGAAGACCGGGGCAGCCGGATCTCGATATGAGATAAGGGCGTTCGCCCGATGCAAATGAAGTTTGCGCATCATAGGATGCACGCATCATCAGCAAGGACATCAGTGGGCGAATGAGTTTGATCGGAATCTCTTTTCCGAACCCGAAGCAGCGAGCCTCGCTATCCCAGACCACATATTCGTTATTATCATTCCATGTGGAGCCGATGCCCATTTCGAGCAATTGACGGGTCACATTCTCCTTCCACCACGTAACTGTCCTGGGATTTGTAAAGTCCAGGTGAGAGCCTTCATCATCCCAGAACACGGAACGCTCCGGCTTGTCAGCTTCTGAATCCCTGACGAACAATCCAGCTTCGGCAACGGCTTCGTACTGGGGATGATCCTGCAACAGGCAGGGTTTGATATTGGCCGCAAGACGCATGCCTGCTGCCTTGAAAGCGGCGCTTAGCCCTTTTGGATCGGGAACCTTTTCGTAGTTCCAGTTGAATACGTAACGCTTGGTGCCGATCGAGGTATAGCCGGAGGAAAGCTGAAAAGAATCGCAGGGGATGGCGTGTTCACGGCAAAGAGCAATGAATTCCTGCAAACGTTCCTGTGCGTTCGGCGCATCCGTGTAGCTCATGGTCGAGCCGCTATAGCCGAGGCTCCATTTCGGGAGGAATGCGGTGCGTCCGGTCAGACGAACAAAGCCTTGCGTGACGTCTTTGATCGTGGGGCCCAACAGCACGTAGTAATCCAAGTCTCCGGCCTCTGCCTGATAACGGGTATACCACGCGTGGTAGTTATCGAGCTCGTTGCCGAGATCGAACCAGCAGTTTGCAAGATTATCGTAGAACAAACCGCAACTCACGCCGCCGCGTCGCCCGATATAGAATGGGAAATGTTTGTAGAGAGGGTCTGTGCTCTCTGCATTATAGCCCATGGCATCAAGGCTGCGCATCTCGAACCGGCGACCAGCGCGGTTTAGATCACCTGCTTTCTCTCCAAGGCCATAATACTGCTCCTGACCGTTACGTTGCTGGAAATGTGCCAGGGCCGAGCCATGCGGATCAAGCAGATACGCTCCCGTTTTCCTGTCGGCCATCAATGGCTGCCAGTCACCGGCGCTGTCCTTGTAGTGCCATTCCAGCCATAGAGGTTCGTGAACTGTCACTCTCAGCTTTTCCGTCGACATCACCAGTCTGCCGGGCTGCACATCCAGCTCATATCCCGGCAGCGAGAAACCTTTGCAATCGAGCCGGTCTCTTCCTTCCCAGGGAACATCGGTATCGTCTGGCGTAATGCTCCAGGTGCGATCCAGCGCGAGGCTTCCATTCCGGCGAATGAGTACGCGAAACAGCCCGCTTTCCAGCGCGAAGATACTGAGAATATGTGAACCGTCTACCAGCAGATCAACGTGTTCTGCGCTCCTGGCGTCTAATTTCCAAGACTTGAGCGTTTTCATGGTATTTTCCTATTTATTACTTTGGAACAGTGCAATTGAGGATTGAGGCGGGAAAGCAATAGGTGTGTTTCATTGCGTTGCTAACCTTCTCTCAATCCTGCGTTCTTCAAAAAATGTACCGTCATTCTCGTAATGGCGTCAGGCTGTTGTCGTTATCGTTTTCCCGCGGCGTTCCCACAGTACGCCGACCATGATCAGGGCGCCAAGCAGATCGAATAACCCAAGGGAAACGAACACATATGTGAAGCCGCTCGGTCCGAGAGAAGCCTCTGACGTAAGCGAGCCAATGACGATCGTTGATAATGCTGCGGCAACCCATGCGAATGTACCGCGCAAACCATTGGCTGTCGCAACCTGATGAGATGGCGTTGTTTCCATAACCAGTACACCCAGCATGCCGGATATCATCTGGTGTCCGAAGCCGCCCATGGAAATCAGCAGAATGGCAATGTAGGGGCTCTTGGAAAATGCGGCGAAGACAAGACACACCATCACGACCGCGCCGCTGCAGGAAGTCACGATTGAAGCGTTAAGCCGGCTCAAATCGAAGCGATTACGCAGCACAGGAACCAGATAACCGGCTGCCAGGCTTCCAAGATCCGCCATCAGAAACGGCATCCAGGCGAACATGGCAATGTCTATCAGCTTGAAGCCATGGACTTGAGCCATGTAGAGCGGAACCCAGAAGCCGAGCGCCTGCCAGGCCGGCTCGGACAGAAAGGCGGGAATTCCGATGCCGTAGAATTTCTTGTTTTTCAGAAGCTGTCCCAATGATGTCCATAGGGGAGGTTTCTTGCCCGTAAAAGCCGGGTCCTGGTCAGAAAGAATATATTCCCGTTCTTCGGAGGCGACGATTTTACTTCTGGCCGGTGGGTCATACATCTTCCACCACACCAGCGCCCAGACGATACCTAGAATTCCGGGAACGATGAAAGCTCCCTGCCATCCAAAGGTGGAATGGAGGCCGTAAATCAATGGCGGGGCAATCATTCCGCCGATGGAGAAACCAACCCCGCCCCAGCCATTGGCAACGGTGCGTTCCTTCTTGGGAAACCACTCCGTCATAACCTTCACATTGGCCGGAGCAGCGGCAGCTTCCGTGGAGCCCATGAAAAAACGCAGGAAAACCAGGTGCATCCAGTTCCCGACACCGGCGTGGAACATGCATGTGATGGACCATGCCAATGCGCATATCGCGAAACCGATTTTCAACCCCACCACGTCGATAAACCAGCCGCAGATGGGCTGGAATATGGTGTAGGCTATTTGAAAGGCCATCGTGATATAGCCATATTGCTCATTACTCATCTGGAACGTTTCTTTTAGTTCCGGAGCCATGATGCCAAGAGAATTACGTGTAATGTAATTAAGAGTTACACCGGTAATGAATAGGAAAATAATAACCCAACGGAAATTTTTGAAATTACTTTTCCTTGATGCTGTACTTTGACGTATCGTACTCATGATCGTTACTACTCACTTGCTTTCAATCACAAAGATGGAAATTCTAAAAACTATATCTGCATAACGTTTTTCCGGATGTCTTTTCCGGTGACAGATCGGGTGGAGTGGCAGGTGATGATTCCTTGTCGTATCAATAAGATGGCAAGATTTTCCGTTACTGGCTCAGGCGAGAATACTAACAGAACAAGACGACCGGTTTTCCTGTTCTGACGGCCTGATAAATGCCGCATATGATCTCAATCGGGTAACGCGCCTCGCTACCACTGACGAGATTGTTTGCTTGCCGCTGACAGCTCGCACCATATCTTCAACGAGAGCCTGTTCATGTTGGACTCCTCGTCTTGTTTATGGATGTTTTAAATTTTCCTGGTACCTCTTAATAAAAGCGATGTGTAGTCAGGCAGGACTTGGAATTATTTATTACTGAGATCAGAAATTTAATCTGGGATTAAATAGAATCCTGCCTGATTATTGAGTTTAAAAGCCGTTACTTGTTCGCCTTGGAAAAACCTTCCCACAGGCCATTGAGATAAACCGCACCCAGTGCGCGATCATAGAGACCGTATCCCGGTTTTCCCGTTTCACCCCAGATCATGCGACCATGGTCCGGGCGGTAATAGCCATCGAAGCCATTCTCGTAATAAGCGCGTACAACCTCACCCATATCGACGGTGCCTTCCGAGGACAGATGGGCGGTTTCATAGAAATCACCGGCAGCATTTGCTTTGACGTTACGCAGATGGGCAAAGTGAATACGCTTGCGGGCAGCAAATTCCCTAACCATTCCAACGACGTCATTCTTGATATCTGCGCCCATTGAGCCGGTGCAGAAGGTCAGGCCGTTTGCAGGAGTGTCGATGACAGAAAGAAGACGATTCAGATCATCGCGGTTCTTAATGATGCGCGGCAGCCCGAAGATGGACCATGGCGGATCATCCGGATGAATAGCCATCTTTATGCCGACCTCATCGGCGACGGGGATGATGCGCTTAAGAAAATACTCAAGATTGGTCCACAGACCGCTTTCATCAAGTTTTTCATATTCATTGAGCAGGGCGCGGAATTCTTCCGGTTTGTAACTCGCATCCCAGCCGGGCAGAGAGAAGCCCTGTGATGGATCAACCTGGCTCATAGCCGCAGCACTGAACGACAGACAATTTGAACCGTCCGGTAACGGCATGGCTAGGTCTGTCCGGGTCCAGTCGAAAACAGGCATGAAGTTATAGCAGATAACCTTGACGCCGTTTTTCGCGAGATTACGGATGTTCTGGTTGTAGTTGTCGATCAGACGATCCCGTGTCGGTTTGCCGAGTTTGATATCCTCGTGCACCGGAACGCTTTCGATAACCTCGAATTTCAGACCATTAGCCTCGACTTTATTCTTGGCATTGGCGATGGCAGAGGGAGACCACACTTCACCTGTCGTTTCATAAATGGCCGTTACGATGCCATACATCCCGGGAATTTGCCGGATATTCTGGAGAGTTACCGGATCGGAATCTCCGTACCAGCGAAAAGTCATTTTCATGAATTAGCTCCTGCGCATATGTCGATCTGCACTTCAAATCTGTCACTCACATGGACTGCCAACAATGTAAGAAGCCCTCACATGTCAGCCGCGGCTCATTTTGAACTATCGGAGCGCTACGACACGATTAGAGTAAGAGGCAATCGAAAATTGGTCAAGCCACTTATCCAAAAATTTACGTACTTTGGTGACGCCATCACGGAGATGATTTGCGAACCTCTTGCTTTAAAAGATGTTTTCACATCGGATAAGACCAATATTTAATGCGCCAAATAAAAAGGGTTCGTAATTTGGTCAGGCCGGCCTTCTTGACGTGCCGGGGGATTGGAATTACGCGGGTAAAGGCATAAGAGATGGCAATGCCCTATAGAGCAAGGCGCGTACAAGTGGCTTCCGGCTGAACGCAAAGCATTACGGCAAAAGAGTTTCTAGACGCGAAAGGCATTTCTTCTGAACGCCTTTCGGTCCAGCATCCAGGGACTGGAGTGACGATACTTGATTATTAAATCCATAGAGCCGCAGCGCCTGTATGTGCAGATAGCTGACCAGTTGCGGGCGCTTATCGATGAGAAGAAAATCGTCGCTGGTGACAGGCTGCCATCGGAGCGTGATCTCGCTCGTCAACTGGGTGTATCCCGCCCTTCATTGCGTGAAGCGCTCATTGCCCTGGAAATCGAAGGGCGCATTGAAATTCGCATGGGCTCAGGTGTGTTCGTCTGCGGTCCACCTCAGAAAAAGGAAGAGAGACCGATACATCTCGGCGAAAGCCCACTGGAGGTCATGCGCGCGCGCGCTCTCATAGAAACCGCTGTCATTGCTCAGATTACACCTCATATCCGCCCTAAAAACATTCAGAATTTGAAGGAAATCATTGCCCGGATGGAGCTGCAGATGAGCAGCGGTCTCGAGCATCTGATCGTGGATCGCGAGTTTCATATCGCTATCGCATCGCTCACCAAGAATGCTGTAATTGTGAGGTTGGTCGGGGACCTGTTCGATGACCGGTTCAGCCCCATCTCCACCAAATTCAACACCCACTTCCAGACTTATGAAACTCTTGTCATTGCCTGCGAAGAGCATAAGGTCATCGTCAGCGCCCTGGAGGCGAAAGATACGATCCAGGCCCAGGCTGCGATGCAGAAACATCTGACTGCTTCATATGATCGAATGGTGGTTGGCATCAATAAAAACAAGTAAACGGCATGATCAGCAGATCATGAAATTGATGCCTTCGCGGCGTTTCGGGCAAGTGGCATGACCAATTTTGCGGGCCATATGCGCAATTTTGCCCGCACATGATTCATCGCTTTCGCATAAGACCAGTTGCCGCTTTTATGCGCGCCGCTATTGGAAGCGATGATGATTACGGATGGCAGGAAGAAAAATAAGCGTTGGCGATCTTCTCATAAATGACAGTCAGCCGCTCGAGGTCTGCAACATTCACTCGCTCATCGATCTGGTGCATTGTTTTGCCGACCAGGCCGAACTCGATAACCGGGCAATAATTCTTGATAAACCGGGCATCGGAGGTGCCGCCGGTGGTGGACAGTACGGGCTTTATGCCGGTCTCTTCGAGAATGGCTTGCTGTAAAGTCGCGACGAATGCGTCCGGCTCTGTCAGGAACGCCACTGCATTGGTCGGTTCGAACGTCGCAGTGAATGAAACGGTATTGCCCGCCGCGGTGTTCAGGCGGCAGCGTAATTCCTCTTCCAGGGACTGGGGATTCCACAGGTCGCTGAAGCGGATGTTGAATACTGCGCGCGCCTGAGAGGGGATGACATTGCTCGCCGGGTTGCCGACATCAATGGTTGTTATTTCGAGATTTGAGTGACTGAAATGTTCCGTTCCCCGATCAAGCGGCTGGTCGATCAGGGATTGAAGCAGGCGCAGCATGCCCGGAATTGGGTTATCCGCCAGTTGCGGATAACCGACATGACCTTGTTTGCCATGAACCACAAGGGAACCGGTCAGGGAGCCGCGCCGCCCGATCTTCACCATTTCTCCGAGAGTTTCCGGATTGGTCGGCTCTCCTAGAATGCAATAATCGAAACGCTCGCCGCGTTTGTGCGCCCATTCGAGTAGTTTGACGCTGCCATTGATTGCAACGCCTTCTTCATCTCCGGTAATCAGGAATCCGATGGAGCCACCGAAATTCGGGTTCGCTTGCAGGAAACGCAGAGCTGCCGCCATCATGCAGGCAATGCCGCCCTTCATGTCGGTTGTGCCGCGTCCATAAATCTCGCCGTTCTCAATCACTGCGGCGAAGGGCTCGTGTTTCCACGAAGAAACGTCGCCGGGCGGGACGACATCGGTATGGCCCGCGAACAGCAGGAAAGGGCGCCCCGTGCCATAGCGGGCATAGAGATTTTCAACGTCTGCCGTGCCCGGTTCCGAGAAAACCGGGCGAAGAACCTCGAACCCGGCCGGTTTCAAAATACTTTCGATGAATGAAAGTGCACCGCCCTCGGCTGGCGTTACCGAAGGGCAGCGGATAAGAGCTTCAAGAAGTTGCAGGGGTGAGGGCGTTTGCATAGCCGGTGCCGGTCAGTAGGAAGCCAGGGACTTGAGACTATTGTGGAGCGTTTCGCAAAACGCTCCACTTTTTCGATACCTGATTGGGCATCAGATCAGCTGCTAGAGCCTTTTCCGTTTAATCGGTATCGATTAAACGATGAGAAAATGCGTCTTAATAATAAGTTAGAGCATTGCAGCGATTCATATTGAACGCAAAATGCTCTAAACCAGTTTCTTCTCTTCGCCTAATCGCGCAGCAGATCGTTGATGCTGGTTTTTGAGCGTGTCTGAGCGTCGACGCGCTTGACGATGACTGCGCAATAGAGCGATGGCCCCGGGGTTCCGTCTTTCAGCGCTTTGCCGGGCAGGGACCCGGACACCACCACCGAATAAGGCGGTACGCGGCCCTTGAAGACTTCTCCGGTCTCGCGATCGATGATCTTGGTCGAGGCGCCGAGATAAACACCCATGGACAGGACCGAACCTTCTCCGACCAGTACACCTTCGGCGACTTCAGCGCGGGCGCCGATGAAGCAGTTATCCTCGATCACCACAGGGCCCGCCTGAAGCGGCTCCAGCACGCCGCCAATGCCTGCGCCGCCTGAGATGTGGCAATTCTTGCCAATCTGGGCGCATGATCCGATGGTCGACCAGGTATCCACCATGGTTCCCTCATCGACATAAGCGCCGAGGTTGACGAATGACGGCATCAGGACGACACCAGGGGCGATATAGGCACTACGCCGCACGATGCAGTTCGGCACGGCACGGAAAGCGGCATTTCTGAACTCATTCTCGGTCCAGCCGTCGAACTTGGAAGGCACCTTGTCCCACCATGAGGAGTTGCCGGGTCCGCCCTTGATCAGGCTCATGTCGTTAAGACGGAACGACAGCAAGACCGCTTTCTTCAGCCACTGGTTGACATGCCAGGCGCCATCCCGTTTCTCCGCGACCCGGGCTTTGCCGCTATCGAGGAGGTTCAGGGATTCCTCAACGGCCTGACGAACAGCTCCGGCGGTGGCCGAATTGATGTCGGCCCGGTTATCCCATGCGGTTTCGATGGAGGTGGCAAGATCAGCGTATGACATCGATATTTGAATCCGAATTTCGTGCGAGGAAGGGATATTGTACGTGGCGACATGCATAACAACCCTTGGCGTCGCTGTCATCCTGTTGCAGCCGCGTCATGGCGAACCAGAGGTTGTTTTTTGAAGCTTGCCTAGCAAAACCGAAGAAAAGAAGCCAGATCGTTCGTGACGTGATGGATATGGCCTGCGACTATCGGTTCCTGTTCGAATTGCTCACGGTAGGGGTCAGGTGTTTTTGGCACCACGAGGGTTGTTTTCATGCCGAGTTCGTGCGGGATCAGGAGGTTTTGCTCGGCATCTTCGAACATGGCGGCGCGGGCAGGCTCAACGGCATACTGTGCAAGGAACGTGTCATAAGTGCGCCGTTCAGGTTTAGGCAGAAAACTTGCCGCAGTTATGTCGAAAATCGCTTCGAAATGATCCAGTATCTCCAGCTTCGTTGCCACGGCCTCGGCATGTTTGCGCGTTCCATTGGTCAGAATGAGCTTTCGACCCGGCAGGGCTTCAATAGCGCGGCTTAAGGGGGCATTGGCGGAGAGAGCGGAGTAATCGATATCGTGGGTATATTCGAGATACTCATGCGGATCGATGCGGTACTCTTCGATCAAGCCTCTGAGCGACGATCCGTGGCGGTAATAGAGCTGTTTTTGAAGCACCCGCGCCGGGCCCGGTTCAAGATCGAGTGTTGCGACAAGATAGGAAGTAATGCGCTTGTCGAGCTGGGGCCAGATGCCCGCTTCATGGGAATAGAGCGTATTGTCGAGATCAAATATCCACGTGTCAATATGATCGAAATGGCTCTGTGGCGGGGAGGTACTGCCCGGTCGAGCATAGTGGGATAGGGCCAATGAATTCGTCCAGTCACATCGGGATATAGCTCCCCGTCCATATAGTCACAAGGGCGGGAGAATCGAATGCAAACTAGCCGAAACGACTTGTCGCAGGCAAGAAGCCCGGAGGCTTCCAGCCCGGAATATTTGATTACATGAGGCCCATTCTCTGTGCCTCTTCGCTCAGAAGATCACGGAACTTGGGATGAGCGATGGCGATCAGCGCTTTTGTGCGTTGCCTTGCCGTCTTGCCGCGCAATTGCGCCACACCGTATTCGGTGACGACGTAGTTGATGTCATTCTTGCTTGTCGTGACGTGGGTTCCGGGTGCCAGAACCGGCGCTATACGTGAAATCGTATCGTCTTTTGCAGTGGATGGCAGCACGATAATAGCTTTTCCGCCCTGGGAGCGGTTAGCTGAGCGAACGAAGTCGGATTGCCCTCCGGTTCCCGAATAGGGGGTGAAGCCAAGACTTTCAGAGCCGCATTGCCCGATGAAATCGATCTGCATCGTCGCATTGATAGCGACAAGATTATCGTTCTTCCCGGCCAGATAGGGATCGTTGGTGAAATCAACCGGATGCATTTCAATTTGCGGATTGTGATCGATAAATTCGTATAGCCGCTTCGAACCGAGAGCGAAGGTCGCGACTATCTTATCGGGCAGGTAGTTTTTCAGGCGATTGGTCACGACGCCGGAATCGATGATGGAAAGGATACCGTCGCCGATCATTTCAGTGTGAATGCCAAGATCGCGCTTGTCTTTGAGCTGCATGACCACGGCGTCGGGTATGGAGCCGTATCCTATCTGCAGGGTTGAGCCATTGGGGATCATATCGGCGACATATCCGCCGATTGTCTTTTGAACAGGATTGATGCTCGGCAGGCCCACTTCTATGATCGGCTCTTCACTTTCCACCAGAGCCGAGACCTGGGAGATATGAATGTGGTTGTTGCCGTACGCAAACGGCACGTTGGGGTTGACCTCCAGAATGATCACACGCGCTTTCTTCGTTGCCTCGAAGGTATAATCAGTACCGAGGCTGAGCGAAAAATAACCGTGTTTATTCATCGGTGAGGCGAGAGAAAAAACCACGTCAGCCGGAATGAGATTGCGGCGCATGAGGTCTGGCAATTCAGAGAAATATGCGGGCAGATATTCACCCCAGCCTTCTTTGCCGGCAGGGCGGGATGGACCGCCAAAAAAATAGGCGTAGGGGCGAACGTGTTCCGATGTTTCCCTGTCAAAATAACCGAATTTGCGAAGAGGTAATATCTGGGCAACCTGCACACCGTTGAACTCGCGACGACGGTCGGAGAGAGCTGTGAGCAGGGTTGGAGGTTCCCCGACGCCGGTCGGAACGACAATCGTATCGCCGTCCTTGATCAGCTCGACGGCATCGTGGGCAGTCGTTCGCTTCGAGAGATATTCTTGCTCGCATGAAGACATCGTTTCACTCCCTCGCATCAGTGCCTTAAAACAGGTGGTCTTGTGTGGGGTTAACCTTCTATTCCGCTGCGATAGCGCGACCGATCACGAGGCGCTGGATATCGTTCGCACCTTCATAGATCTGGCAGACGCGCACGTCGCGATAGATGCGCTCAACCGGGAAGTCGCTGACATAGCCGTAGCCGCCATGAATCTGGACAGCATCGGAACATACCTTCTCCGCGATTTCTGATGCGAACATCTTGGCCATGGAGGCTTCTTTCAGACACGGTCTGCCTGCGTCCTTCAGGGCGGCTGCCCGCCATACCATCAAACGGGCCGCATCCAGCGATGTCGCCATATCGGCGAGGCGGAACGCCACCGCCTGATGTTCGATAATGGGTTTACCGAAGGTTTCGCGTTGCCTGGCGTAACGCAAGGCTGCTTCATAGGCCGCGCGTGCCATGCCGACTGCCTGGGAAGCGATGCCGATGCGTCCGGCCTCCAGGTTGGACAGTGCAATCTTGTAACCCTCTCCTTCATTCCCAAGGATCGCGGAGGCTGGAACGCGGCAGTTTTCGAATATTATTTCGGCCGTATCCGACGCGTGCTGCCCCATTTTCTCTTCGATGCGGGAAACGATGTAGCCGGGTGTCGAGGTGGGAATGAGGAAGCAGGAAATGCCCTTCTTTCCGGCCGTTTTATCGGTAACAGCGAAGACAATTGCCACATCGGCATGTTTGCCGGTGGTGATGAACTGTTTCGTTCCGTTGATGATCCAGTGATCGCCGTCGCGTGATGCGGTGGTTTTCAGGGCGGATGCATCGGATCCGACATGTGGTTCAGTCAGGCAGAAGCAGCCGAGTTTCTCGCCACGGGCGAGCTGCTTCAACCAGGTTTCTTTCTGCTCGACGGAGCCGTATTTGAAAGGAATGCCACAGGAAAGGGAATTCTGCACCGAGACGATCGTGGATACTGCGCCGTCGCCGGCAGCAATTTCCTCAAGTGTCAGTACCAGCGACATGTAATCCATGCCGGCGCCGCCCCATTCTTCGGGTATGGTCATTCCCATGGCGCCAATCTCGCCCAGCTCCCTCAGTGCTTCGGTTGGAAAAGTATGCTTGCGATCCCATTCCGCCGAGAAAGGCGCGATTCTCTCCTGAACGAATGATCGCATGGCGTCCCGGATCATTTCCTGTTCCGATGTCAGCAGCATATAAGTCTCCTGAACTGTCTGCGCCGGCCTACCGGGTAAGACGGTTTCCCGGCGCTTCGCGTAAGAATGATACCTGTTATTTGGCAGCCATACGAACCGCGCCATCGAGCCGGATTACCTCGCCGTTGAGATATCTGTTGCCGATGATGTGTTCGACGAGCGCCGCATATTCCGAAGGTTTTCCCATTCGCGAAGGGAAGGGGATCATTTTGCCAAGCGAGTCCTGTATCTCCTGGGCCATTCCGAGAAGCATGGGTGTTTCCATAATGCCCGGAGCTATCGTCATGATGCGGATGCCGGAGCGCGCAAGTTCGCGGGCGATGGGCAAAGTCATTGCAACGACGCCCCCCTTCGAGGCGGAGTAGGCCGCTTGTCCCAACTGACCTTCGAATGCTGCGACGGATGCCGTGTTGATGATGACGCCACGCTCGCCCGCAGCATCGGTATCGTTACCCATCATGATCTCCGCGGCGAGGCGGATCATGTTGAAAGTACCGATCAGATTGATATTGAGGGTTCTTGCGAAGCTTTCCAGCTTGTGCGGCCCCTCTTTGCCAACGACTTTCTCGCCGGGAGCGATGCCGGCGCAGTTGATCAATCCTCTTAACGTGCCCATCTTGCGGGCTGCGGAAAAGGCCGCTCGGGCGCTGTCTTCACATGTGACATCTGTGACCACGAAATGTGCATTTACGCCCAGTTCGGCAGCTTTCCTTTCGCCAGCTTCCTTGCTGACATCGGCGAGAACGACCTTGCCGCCACAATCCACGATCATGCGACCGGTCGCCGCTCCCAGACCGGATGCGCCACCGGTGATCAGAAATACGTTGTTGCGAATGTCCATTGCTACCTCATCTGTTGCGAGTGATCGTCGGTAGCGTCATGCGATTTTCATGAATCGCATGACGCTACAAATTTTGTTAGTCCGCATTGCATCTTGCAGAAAACCGACACCGTTTTTCTGCATCAAGTTTCCGGTAGATAGATGTTTCATGGATAGCAGACGCCAGCCAACCCATTTCCAGTCTTGAGAAATGGAGCCGATGATTTTTCTGCGGGCGGAAAAATGAGGCCGACTGGCCTGTCAGGAAAGGCGAAATCGGAGCAGTGCCAAGGCAACGCAGGCCCGGGAGCGATCTGAAGAGAGTGATGAACATACCCCGCATGGCTTTGGTTGATCTTAAAATTTTGGCTATGCTAATGCATTTCTTGCTCTGGTTGGATTGGTAAAAAGCATTAATGTTTCCCCGGAAGTAATGCTTTTGTTTAATAACATAAAAATAATGATTTAAATTAATTCAACAAGATTTATAGTTTGTAATGTATATTGTTTTTCATGGCGTGCAAGTAGCGTAATTCTCTTTTCGTTGCGTGAAATTGAGACTGATAAAAAAAGGCCAGCAACAAGTGCTGGCCGGGAATGTTTATGCTTGCAGAAATACTTAACCGCGGCGAATGAGCGTACCGGCACCGTGATCCGTAAACAGTTCGAGCAGGACAGAGTGTGAAACCTTGCCATCCAGAATGACGACAGCTTCGACGCCTCGCTCAAGCGCATAGATACATGTTTCGATCTTCGGAATCATGCCATCGGTAATCGTGCCATCGGCAATGAGACGGCGGCAATCATCGATTGTCATTTCCGGGATCAGGTTCTTGTTCTTGTCGAGTACACCGGGAACATCGGTGAGAAGCAGGAGACGCTTGGCTCCCATTGCTCCGGCGATAGCGCCGGCAAAGGTGTCGGCGTTGATATTATAGGTCTGGTGACCATCCTTACTCGCGGCGACTGGAGCGATGACAGGAATGAGTTCTGCTTTCAGCACCGCATCAAGAACCGCACGGTTCACCCGCTCGGGCTCTCCCACGAAACCGAGATCGATAATCTTTTCGATGTTGGAATCCGGGTCGACCGTGGTGCGAGTCAACTTGCGGGCGCTGACCATGTTGCCGTCTTTGCCGCATAGCCCGATGGCTTTACCGCCCTCGCCCGCGATCCAGCCGACGATCTGCTTGTTGATCGACCCGGCCAGGACCATCTCGACGATTTCAACCGTCGCTTTGTCAGTGACACGTAATCCGCCGGCGAATTCCGACTTGATGCCCAGCTTTTCAAGCATCTTGCCAATCTGCGGGCCACCTCCATGAACAACGATGGGTTTCAACCCGGATTGCTCAAGAAGCACGATGTCTTCCGCGAAATCTTCCGCTGCGGCCTCGTCACCCATGGCGTGGCCACCGTATTTCACCACCACCACTTCCTGATCGTATCGCTGCATATGCGGCAATGCCTGGACCAGAATTTCAGCCTGAACATGAACGTTCGGCATGGCTTCTTCGCTGACGGGAACTGGTGCGGTTGGTTCAGTCATCGGTTCTCTCGATTCCCTGGAGCGCTTGCGGAAAGCAGAACTGGTTTCCGGGTAAAAGCGCGGCAAAAACAACTCATGAGTGTATCTGTCGATTCGACGGAAAAAATACACTGAAACAGTTAAGCGTATTAACGCAGCTTTCCCCCGACCGGAAGCGCCAGATCGATAATCGATGAGAATTATCGTTGCGGCCTGTAAAAGAACAGGGCCACCAGCGCAAACACTCCCCAACCAATCATCAGTATTGTGCCGCCGATAGGGGCGGCCATGGGAAAGAGATGCTCGCTGAAGAAGCCTCTCCGGCACAAATCCGCCGCGAACAATCCGACACCCAGAGCAACAAGCCAGCCGGAGATACGGACAGCGATTTCAGGAGCAATCCTTAAATGCGCAACCAAGGCCAGACCGATGAGTGCCGGAGCGTGAAACAGCATGATGTTGGCCGCAACGTCGATTTGCCCGGGGCCGGTGATATGCGAGGCTGCGGCGGCAAGCCCGACGCCGAACAGGCCGAAAAGCCCGGCGATGGCTAGAAGAAACCGGTCTTGAAGAAGCATCAGGATATTCCCCCTCGTTCGCTAAGGAGTTTGGCGATGCTGGCGCGCAACTCCTCAATGCCGTCGCCATTGCGGCTTGATGTGGCGATGATCTCCGGATATGCGGCAGGGCGCTTGCTGAGAAATCCCTTCGTTTCGAGAATCTTGTTCTCCAGTTCCGCTTTCTTCGGTTCGTCGGTCTTGGTCAGAATGATCTGATAAGAAACGGCAGCCTTGTCGAGACCGTCCAGAACGTCGATATCGACAGGTTTGAAGCCGTGGCGGGAATCGATCAGCACGTAGACCCGGGCGAGATTGGCGCGGCCACGAAGATAATCGTGGATGAGCTTCGTCCAGGAAGCGACCTTTTCCTTGCCCGCCGCCGCGTAACCGTAACCGGGCATATCGATAAGATTGAGTTTGTCGCTGATATGGAAGAAATTCAGCTCCTGGGTGCGCCCCGGCGTATGAGAGGTGCGGGCCAACGTCTTGCGTCCGGTCAGCGCATTGACGAGACTTGATTTTCCGACATTGGAACGCCCGGCGAAGGCGATCTCCATCCGCTCCATTGGTGGCAGGCTCTCAAGAGAAGAAGCGGCCCAGTAAAAGTCGGCTTCTCCTGCGAACAGCTTGCGGCCAAATTCGGCAAAGTCAGTTTCTTCCTGGGTATCTGTCATCGGGTGTATCAATCCGGTTCGATCGGTTTTACGTTTTCCGGGCGAAGCCGGGTTATCAGGTGAGCGTTCTTAGCAGCTGCGGATCATTTTCGCGAATGACATCCATATGTTTTGTTATTTTTTCAATATCCCAGTTCCACCATTGCACCGACAACAGAAGATCAATGACCTCGGGTGAGAATCTGAGACGCACTACCCGGCCGGGATTACCGACAACGATGGAGTAGGGTGGCACATCGGATGCCACCACCGCCTTCGCACCGATAATTGCTCCGTCGCCGATCTTTATACCGGGAAGAATGGTCGCCTGGCTGCCGATCCAGACATCATTGCCGATAACGGTGTTTCCCCTGTTTAGCTTCGGAATGCTGTCCGGCTGAAACCCTTCTTCCCATCCATTCTTGAAGATATGGAACGGGTAGGTGGAGAAGCCGGTCATATCGTGGTTGGCGCCGTTCATGATGAAGGTTGCGCCGGTGGCAATGGCGCAGAATTTTCCTATGATCAGCTTATCACCCAGAAAATCGTAGTGGTAGAGCACACATAGCTCGGAGAAATGCTCTGGCCCATCCGGGTCATCGTAATAGGTGTAATCTCAATATTACTCTGCCGGATAAGAGGTTTGAGATATGCGATGCGTGGGTGCTCCGGCACCGGCACCGGATTGTCTGGGTCGGGACCACAGGTAAAAGGCATATTGAGCTCGATATCGAAGTTCGAAACAAAGAGGGCCGAATCCTGAGGATCCGGCCCGATAATCATAGTGGAAGAAAGCTGTCTCTGGAAACCCGGAGATTACTTTCCTGACTTCTCGGCGGAAGGTTTGCGCCTGAACATCTGGCTGAGATTGTCCCACAACTCGATCTTCACACCGTTCTTCCTCATGATGAAAGCCTGCTGGATAACCGAGAGAAGGTTGTTCCAGGCCCAGTAAATCACCAGTCCAGCGGGGAAATGCGCCAGCATGAAGGTGAAGATCAGCGGCATCCACGTGAACACCATCTGCTGCGTCGGATCGGTTGCCTGCGGGTTCATCTTCATCTGCAACCACATGGTGACGCCCATGAACATCGGCCATGCGCCCAGCATCAGGAACGAGCCCAGCACAGGCACCGTGCTCGGGTCGAATGGCAGCAGCCCGAACAGGTTGAAGAGCGTTGTCGGATCAGGAGCGGAAAGATCCCTGATCCAGCCGAAGAACGGAGCCTGACGCATTTCGATCGAGACGAACAGCACCTTGTACAGGGCGAAGAAGACCGGGATCTGAATCAGCATCGGCCAGCAGCCGGAGACCGGATTGATCTTTTCCTTCTTGTACAATTCCATGATGGCTTGCTGCTGCTTGACCTTGTCATCCGGGAAACGTTCGCGGATAGCGGTCATTTCCGGCTGGACAGCCTTCATCTTGGCCATGGAGGCATAGGATTTGTTGGCCAGCGGCAGGAAGACCAGTTTCAGGAAAAGCGTAACGATCAGGATCGAGACACCGAAGTTTCCTACGAACTTGTAGAGAAAATCGATCAGCTTGAACAACGGCTTGGTGATAAAATAGAACCAGCCCCAATCGATCAGAAGATCGAAGTTCTTGATGTTGTAGGCAGCCTGATAGCCATCGACGACATGCATTTCCTTGGCGCCTGCAAACAGCTTCTGGCTGAACTGGATGCTTTCGCCCGGAGCGATGGTGCGAGGTGCGCCGACCGCTGTTGCCTGATAGATGGTTCCGACATTCGGGTCTACACGGGCCGTGAATGAGCCCTGGTAGCTCTGGCTCTGATCGGGGATGATCGCGGCCGCCCAGTATTTGTCGGTGATGCCGAGGAAGCCTCCGGTAACGCTGTCCCAGATTTTACCGTGATCGTAACCGGGAATCGCATTCTCTTTGGCGATGTTGTCGTAGGTGTATTCCTGCAGACCTTTCTCGCCGAGAACGCCGATCAGACCCTCATGAAGCACATAATAGCCCATGACATGCGGCTTGCCGTGGCGGGAGACGAGTCCGTAAGGAGAAAGGGAAAGCTCCGATCCGGTATTGTTCTTGACGTTGTCGGTGATCGAGAACATGGACTTGTCGTCGATCGAGATCGTCCGTGTGAACACAAGGCCCTTGCCGTTGTCCCATGTCAGCACCAGCGGCTTCTCAGGTGTCAACGCCGTCGAATCCGTGGCCCAGAGCGTGTCGGAGGCCGGCATGGGGCCGGCATCTTTTCCGAGCCAGCTGAAATCCGCGAAATAGGCGCCTGGCGCTCCCGATGGAGACAAAAGGGTGATGATCGGGCTGTTCGGATCAACGGTCTCACGGAAACGCTTCAGTTGAACGTCATCGATACGGGCTCCACGCAGCGCAATCGAACCGGTAAGGGACGGCGTGTCGATTTTTACGCGTGGGGACTTCGCCAGAACCTCTTCACGGGATTCCAGCACGGGTGCAGGTGCCGGCTGAGGCGCGGCACCTCCCGGTATGGCGGCCCCAGGCTGGCCAGGCGTGGCAGATTGCGTCTGGTTCTGCTGCTGTGACGCCGGAGGAACCGGCTTGGAGAAGTAATAATTCCAGCCAATCAGGATGGCCATACAAAGAGCGATGGCAAAAAATAGGTTTTTATTCTCTTCACGCATTGGCTGTTCCAGGCGGTTATCGCTTATTGGCGGGATGCCGGTTCGTCACAGACGTTATTTATTCTCTTGGCGACCTTCGGTTTCGAAACGATGCGAAGGGCACGGTCGATATCGGCGATAAGTACGGCATAATCGGCGGCAAGGATATCCCGCCGACCGATAATCACCATATCCATGTCGATTTTTTCGTGCCCGACAGCAGCTTCTGCGACAGCATTGCGCAGACGACGCTTGATCCGGTTACGTTCGGTGGCGTGTCCGACACGTTTGGTTACCGTCAATCCGTAACGCAGGCCGGCAAAACTTTTATTTTCCTCGGGAGAGCGGAGTCGGCCCTGCACGCTCATACGCTCCGTATGGAAGCGGCGGCCAGTGGCCGCCGCGACAAAGTCCGGTCGTTTCGTCAGGCGCCCGATGGAAGACCTGTCGGTTCCGCGCATCAAGGCGGTCCTTACAGGACCTTAAGCCGAAAGACGCTTGCGGCCCCGTGCGCGACGGGCTGCAATGACCTTGCGGCCGCCCTTTGTCGCCATGCGTGCACGATATCCGTGGCGACGCTTGCGAACGAGCTTGCTGGGTTGATATGTCCTTTTCACGGTCTCATCTCCGGTCGGATAGGTGCGGATTACGGAAGAACGCCGCGCCTGCGGCGGAAAAACCGCCTAGAATGCCAAAAAAGTGCAGCGCCCCGCGAGGAGCGCTGTCTTAAAAAGGCTTATGGCGGAAGGGATAAAGAAAGTCAACGGAGCAGATTGCAACTTTCAGGGGCGTCATTTTTAATTGAACCGGACATCGCGGACAAGCAAGATGCGATTCATCCGCTCTTGAGGTATTGAGGCCCTGTCGCATCCAGGGTGCCCCTGGTAGATGGCCGCCAGCTCCGGGGATTTAAAGAGTAGCGCATGAAACAGGATGACATTCCATCGCAGCCCTCTTCACGAAAACGTTGGAGCGTGCGGGAGTTCGGGCGGATACTTCCCCTTGCCCTGATTATCGTTTTCAGCCTTGCGGTAACTTTGGGGGGAGCCGGGAAGGTGTTTCGCCTGGAGACTATCTTAACCTATCATACCTTGCTGCATGATTTCGTTGACAGCCATGAATTGCTCTCGGTCCTCGCTTTCGTCGGCCTTTATGTTGCTGCTATAGCGCTTTCGCTCCCTGCCGCGTTGTTCTTTTCGATTTCCGGAGGGTTCCTTTTCGGATGGCTGCCTGGCGGTTTGATGGCGGTTTTTTCAAAGACTTTGGGCAGCCTGCTGCTTTTTCTGCTGGCGCGTTACTCTTTTTCTGCCTTTGCTGGCAGGAAGCTAGGGGGCAGGCTTTCCGGCATAGGGGACTCATTTCGGGACGACTCCTTCTTTTACATGCTGTTTCTGCGGCTCCAGCCCGTTATTCCCTTCTGGGTCGTCAATCTCGGTGCAGCGTTGTTCGACGTCCCCCTGCGCCGTTTCGTCCTGGCCACGATTATCGGAATCGCGCCCGCCGCCTTTATCTTTGCGACGGCGGGAGCGGGGGTGGACGGCGTTATTGCCGTCGAGAAGCGTGCTTTTGAGCAGTGCCTGCTGTCAGGGGCGACAGACTGCACATTGGCATTGGAGATATCCGATCTCCTTACCCCTACGATCATGGTGGTAATTGTCACACTGGCCCTTCTGTCGCTAGTTCCCGTTGCCATGAAACGCTGGAGCAAGGGGCGGACGGCAGTCAGCCGGCCCTGAGTGCCGGTTGCAGGTGTCAAAAGTAATATCTTCGCATGCCGAATTTGGGTAAATTCGCAAGTGGAACATGGCGTGGAGCTGGAAAGCAGCTCTTTGCGGGGCATGTTGAAGAGAATAATGGGTGTCGTGCGGTCAGGTGAGGTCGCATGAGTGGAGTTTTGCTCGAGTATGGCGTTGCGCTTTCCTTTGAAACGCGGATTGGGCCTTTCAGGCAAACTGCTGGTGTTGACGATTCTCTTCGTCACTCTTGCGGAGTTTCTCATTTATGTTCCGTCACTGGCATCATTCAGACGTTCCTGGCTTAACGACAGGCTTGCCGCAGCCCATATCGCGGCCCTGATTCTCGATTCTCCGAATGCGGATTTCCATTCTGAGGAAATGGAGATGCGCATCCTGCGAGGGGTAGGAGCAAAGGCAGTTGCCTTTCGCTCCGGTGGTGTTCGCCATCTGCTGGCTGCGGAGGCTGTTCCGGCCGAGGTCGACAAGACTGTCGATCTGCGCGACATGTCGTGGCAGGAATTACTGATCGGCACCATGGACGATCTCATTCGCGGACGGCGCGGCATCATTCGCGTTGTCGGTGATGCGCCGGGGCTGGAATTTGTCGAAATCGTCATCGAGCGGCATCCGTTGCAGGCGGAGATGCTCAAATTTTCCAGAATGTTCTTCGGTTATTCCCTGTTCGTTTCGCTGATGACGGCGGGGCTGATCTATTGGGTTCTGCAGTGGCTGATCGTCGGTCCGGTGAGGCAGCTTTCGCACAACATCACCGCATTCGCCGAACATCCCGAGGATATGTCTCGGATTATCGTGCCCCGGCGGAGCGGAGATGAAATAGGGCTCGCCGAACATGCTCTTTCGGGGATGCAGCGGACGCTGGCTGAAGAACTGCGCCAGAAGCGGCGACTTGCCGAGCTGGGGCTGGCCATCAGCAAGATCAACCATGAACTGCGAAACATCCTGACCACCGCACAGTTGCTGACCGATCGGCTGGAAGGCATCACCGATTCCTTGGTGCAGAGGATCGCTCCTCGTCTGGTGGCAACGCTTGGGCGGGCAATCGCGTTTTGCGAGGCGACGCTGGCTTATGGGCGCGTCCGAGAAAAGGAGCCTGAACGCAAGGTCTTCATGCTCGGGACATTTGCTGAAGAGCTGGAAGACCTGGCCGGTCTTGCTCCTGACAGCGGCATCGTGATCAATGCTGATATTCCTTCCGATATATCGGTCGATGCCGATCCGGACCAGTTATTGCGCGTCCTCGTCAATCTCGTGCGCAACAGCGTGCAGGCACTTGCCGGGATGAGGGTTGAGGGCGTCGTGCCCAGAATTAATATCAGTGCATCGCGATCCGGTCGTGAGACCACCATCATTGTTTCGGATAACGGCCCCGGTATTCCCGAATCCATCCGCTCCAAACTTTTTGTCCCGTTTCAGGCGAACCAGAAGAAAGGCGGGGCCGGCCTCGGGCTCGCGATATCCACCGAACTCGTCGCTCTCCACGGCGGCAGGCTGCTGCTGGATGACACAGAACACGGCACCAGTTTTCGCGTCATAATCCCGGATCGGACGACCGAGCGCTGAGTTCCTTCAAAGCTGCTCTTGTCGGATTCTGAGAAGAGCTTCCAGGCTCTCAGCTTTCTTCCACCTGCAAAGAAAGCATTCTATCTTCACGCATAGCGATGCGCTTTCAGAATATTTCCCCCATACGGACGGAATTTGTCGTTAAAAGCACGCTTTTCTCACACAGGGGGCTTGCCAAGCATCACCGGAACCTTTAATCGAGCGTCTTCCCCGGTTGGCTTCGTCACGCACAACCAACCGGCAGGCGCCCGTAGCTCAGCTGGATAGAGCACCAGACTACGAATCTGGGGGTCAGAGGTTCGAATCCTTTCGGGCGCGCCATTTATCTTATTGAAAATGTTTGATTATTTATCCGCGATCGGTTTTGCCGGTTGCGTCATAGTTGCTCGTGTAAGCAATATGTAAGCAGGCGGATGCCTCGTTTCCCTTTCGGCGTCCTCCTTCAATTCTGCCTCCGCCGCCTCCCTCCTGTTTCCATTCCGCACAGCGTCCAGCATTGTCCGCATCGTTTCGTACTTCATTTTTTGAAAAGAAAAAGAAGCCGTCCGAGCCGTTGAAGGCGTCCATTGCCCTTTCCAGAAAGGAATTGTGTACAGGCGCATATGTCCGAAGGCAGTCCATCATCGTCCATCGGTACCCAGCGGGTCCTTCCTGAGGGGTACCCCATGCGGGCATGACGTGGCCCCGGAAGTCCGCTAGTAACACCGTGTTTTTTCTGGGTTGACGGGGTTGACGGTAATGAAATGCGGTTGACGGTGGCTCTTCGGATCAATGGAAAACGGCATTTCAGATCAAAAACGTCAGGGAAAAAGGCGAACTGTCAGGAGACTCAGGGCTGATTACGCGGCTCGGCGCTGGTGATTCCGTGGCCACGGCATGCCCGCATGGGGTACCCCTTCAGGAAGGACCAGTGACAAGCAGCAATAAAGCCGACCAGTTGACTGATCGGCTTTATGCCGAATGGCGTGAACGAATGCGTCCGTCGATTATGCGGCGAGAGGTATGATCTCGATAAATCGCTGTCCCGAGTGATGGCGGGTGATCTTAAACCCTTTTTGACGCAGCAAGGGAGCAATGCGTTCGAAACGGTTTCCGATCCCTTGGGCTGAATGCGGCCATGCACGATTACGCTGGGTGATTTCCGGAACCAAGTCGTTCAATGCGGCAAGCAAATCGGTCGCAGTGCCTTTCCAGCCTGACTGACAGGCTTCCGTTTGCATGATATCCCGAATTGCAACTGCGACGAAATCAGCCTCAAAAGTCGACTCGCTCATATCGTTACGATTGCCATCATAAGCGGTCATGATCGTGCCCGGAGCCCAACCAAGCCCTGGTTCCGCTGCGGTGGACCATTTGGCGAAATCCGCCATGCGCGGATAGCGTTTCAGTTTGATTGTATTGATCCGGCTTAAGGCGCTAGAAACGGCATCGCACAAAGCGCCGAGCACGCGTGGCCTGACAATCTCCCAATCACGCCAGAACTCATCTTCCGGCTGCCGATCGTCTTCTAAGATTGTCTGTAAGCGGATTGCGATGGAGCGCTCCGCCAGATCGGCGCGTTCGGTCAGAAGCGGAATTCCGTTGAGAATGGCGGGCTTTGACAAGTCTGTAACGATCTCATCACGGTCGGTATGAAGTGCGCGGGTGGAAAACCCGCCGCCGGTAGCAATGCGACATAGGGCATCCGCCAGCCAAGGCTCAACCCTGGAAAGATTATCCATGGCGATGACATGCATGTTGCTGGCTGAAATGATGAGATCGCGTTCATCGCGTGATGCGGCCCGTATATCGGCGACATTCGGATCGACAAGCGATCGGATCAGGCGCGTGAAGGTGGATTTGCCGCTGCCTTGCTCCCCGTTGACGGCCAGGATCGGGTAGGGGCCCTTGTCGCGAAATGCCGCAAGAAGCCATGCTACGATAAGAGTAAAATCTGCATCTGTGGCCACATTCACAAATCGGCGCAGTTCTTCGATGGCATAGCCGCCCTCCGGCTCCGGTAAAGGTTTCATCGACTTTGACCGGATGAAAGGCAGGTTGTGACTTCTCTTGATGGACCATCCGCCTGCTGTAATTTCGACAGCCGCCCAATCATCGGTTGCGAGATCAAAATAAATCTTGCCGTTCTCCCCGCCGACGCGCAGCCATGCCGGGCGTGTTTCCCCTTCGGTGAGCGCCTGTATTTCAAGAATGCGCACGATATCATCTACCGTTTGCAAACTGGGCACGCACCCAGTCTGGCGGTAAGCACTGCTGGTTAGCCATGAGCGGATAAAAGCCGATCGTACCGGGTGATTTGCCAAATGGTTATCGATCGGGATGCTGATGAAGGCTTCCTGCGCCGGTCCATGCCAGAGTGAACACGATGAGGCGATATCCATTAAAGCGGCCCGCTGATCGGGGCGGCCTTTCTCCTTCTTTCCGGTTTCTTCGTTCCTAATAGCTTCCTTATGGGCTTTGAGTTTTGAAGGAACAGGGCTGGCCTCCGCAATCATGGTGCTAAGGTTTACTTTCGTCAGGCCACCGACCAGGGCATCGGCGGCGTCCCATCCCGGCCTTACACCTACCGGAGAGGTGATGACTGCAATGGATTTAGCCTCTGCGGCTTGAACACAGGCTGTTACGGATTCCGCATAGGTAGTTCCGGCTTGATCTGCATCCGGCCATATGACGATATCTCTTCCCCTGATGGCGCTCCAATCTGTTTTGTCTGCACTTTTTGAACCGTTTGGACTGGTGATGCAGACACAATCCGACAGAAGCTTCTGCGCTGCATCGCAAGCTTTCTCACCTTCGGTGACGATGACGGGTGCATCGGGATGCTTTGCTAATCGGTCGAGACCGTAAAGTGGACGCGAAACCGGCCAGCTTTCCCAACGCCAGACCAATCTGTTTCGTGCGTCACGAAACAGAACCAATGGCCGGAACTCCTTGCCGTTCTCGTTGTCAAACCGGTAAATGAAACCGAGTGGATGCCCTGCAGCATTGCGGTAGGTCCATACCTGACTTGCCGCACCCAAGGATGAATGCTGGGTTGGTAGAGGCGGCGCTTCCGCCGGAATTGGCATAACAGCCGTAAATCCTGCTCGCCCGGTTGTATCGGATGGCGTTTCCGCGAGAGGAGCAAAAGGATCAGTTGTCATATGCCTTGACCCCTAACATTTCTGCCAAACGCAGAGCTGCCTGCGCCTGGCTCAGATCGAACAGGTAGGCGGCAAGCGAGATCATATCGCCGCCGCTATCACCGGTTGCGAAGTCGCTCCAGCGGCCAGTGCCAAGGTTGATCCGGAATGAACCGGGATGCTGATCGTTACGTTTGGGATTGCGGACGATCCATTCGGCACCTTGACGCTTTCCGTCCGGAAGCCATCGTTGAAGAATCGAATGCGATTGAAATCGCGCACTTTCCGCAATTGCAGTAAAAGCAATGCTATTCTGGCGGTGCATGTTTTCTGCCATGCTCATCGCACATGCTCCCGTATATCGGCCTCGGTGGTCGATGAGACGATGCGCTGTTCGATGTAACGCAGGATATCCGATCGGCGGTAACGCACGGAGCGTCCCAATTTGACGAATGGACATCCTCCGCCTTTGACCCGTTCCGCCTGGAGGGTTCGCACACTTTGCCCGCGCAGGCGCGCCGCTTCGTATTCATTGATCAACTCGTCGGTCGGCGTCATTCAAATACTCCCTTAACGTTTGAGGAGCATCGGTTATCCCGTTGCTCCATCAGTTTCGACGGATTGAGAATGACGGATGGTATGGTATTAAATTAATGAAAACACTTGGGTTTTAAATTTCTGCCATTCGGCGCATATTAAACCGGAAAGCGTGTTTTTGAAGTTGACGGTCAGGTTGACGCTTCGTCTGAAAGCGCGAAATCGTTCAGCCAACCGCTTGTCGTCAGATCGCCATGGTGCGCATCACGATGCGGAAAACGTTCAAGGAATCCGCCTTTGACAAAGGTTTCCGATAGACTCTTCAGCCGGTCTCCATAGGAGGGTTCATGTTTTCTATGTCCTATATCTGAATTTCCGACGCCGCCTAAACGGCGTAGCAATCCATCAAGACCTTGGGTCCCAAGTCCGGTCAAAGTCAGAGCCGCACGGATAAATGCATTCCAGTGCGGTTTCGTTTTTCGGTATTCATCCGAGAAATCTGGGCACTGACCGGTCGAAAGGGCATAAAATTCTGCCAAACGCATAGTGAAAAAGAACCGGGCGTCGTCCGGCGTCCGTCCCCGGATAGGTACGCTTCGTTCCATACGGCTTAAAACATCAATCATCGTTTCAAGTTCAGCAAGCCCCTGTGCGATAGTTTCGTGCCGGGCTATGGCGTCTTCTTCTTTCTCACCTAGCCGCCTCCACCTTGCGACGACTTCGAGAGCCTGTCCAATGGTGCTATCGGGGAAGAGATATTGCCGCGCATGGTTCTTACGCCATAAAGAGCCTTCGGGATGGCGAAGAGGAAGCAATGCTTTTTCGAGGGCTCGACGATGGCGAGAGGCTATAGTCAGATCGTCCAGCTGTTGCGCAAAGGTTCCCGCCCATTGGTCCGCTTGACGGAATGCCCGGCAGATCGAGGTCCTCAATCGTTGTACTGGATCATGTTGATCCAAGGCGAGGATGAAAGCCAATTCCTCGGTACATCGCCAATGGGGAATATCCAGCCAATTGATCGCTTCAGCCAACCAGTCCACTTCTGCGAGCGCCTGCGCCTGCCGTTCAGGCAGGGAAGCGGAAACATCATTACCTGTAACAGGCTTCAGCAGTGCGGCTTCAAGGTCTGATGGGATTACTGCTTTGGGGCATGCACGCAATCGGCGAAAGCTTGTAATACCGCCTTTTTCCTGCGAAACGGTTCTTCCCATTGGTGATTGTTTGGGCATGTTTCTTCCGGAAGGGGAGAGCTTTATCGGCTACTCGTCTCTGGCCCCTGATCCGCTTTCTCTTGAGCCTCTTCCGGCAACAGGTGGAAGGCCCCAATCGTCTGATAAAGGTTGAACAGTGTTTCATGTGCCCTGTAAGCCATGCGGAACCATTCTGGATTTGACAATATCGTATAGTCCTCCATCAAGAACCGGGCAACGTAATCCACGCCGATATACGTGGTATGGAGTGCAACGGCATATTCCGCCGAAGCAGGATCACCTGAAACCTCTGGCGAGGAAATGCCTGCTCCTTCATTCCACCCCTTGAGCTGTTCCAACCTGAAACGTTCGATCTTTTTTATCGGTCTCGTGGAGAATAGTTTGAATTTCTGTATCATCCGTCATGGTTCGGATTCCTTTTGAGTATCGATACCGATATTGCTCCAAATATCCTGGCAGGTTCAATAGCGGGCGGAAATGCTACACTCACGATATCGTTGGAGCGTTCATATTATTCCTGCTTTGCGTATGCGGAGAATATCAACCGTTATCTCCGCAAAATAGGCGGACTAAAAGATGTATATTTGGCAACGTACAGACTGCCGAAATTTCATTGGGATGAGCCACGCCTTGCCCCCAAGCTCGGACAGTTCCGTCATGATCAAGGGCCGCTTCTGTGCTGGATAGGAGCTTTTGGGTTCAAATGGCAAGAGCAAGCGCTGCTCCAGATGCTCACAGATGACGTGGCCAAGACCAACGAAATTGAGGGCGAATGGCTTAATGTCTCGCAGTAAGGTCTTCTATGACCCGGCTGCTGAGTATAGAGATCGGTTCGCTTGCTCCCGTAGACCCGCGATATCGATGGTCTTGTTAAAATCATCCCCGTTCTGTTTAAGGTGTAGTTCTGGTACAAACTCACCGCTATCGCGCTCAACGAGCGCCAGATCGCTATGCTCAACCGATTGCTCCACGAGTTTGGGGGCAAACTGACCTCGAAATGGGTGAAGATCATGAAGTGTTTTCAGGATACAGCGGGAAAGGATACTCCGACACTCATGGAGCTTTGAGAAAAGGGCCGGAAGCAGGGCGGAGTAGGCATTATGAATTGGCACAGCCCTGATGAGAAAACATTAAGGCTTTGTTTGATAAGCTGAGCCGCAGGCTTCTGCCGAAAAGCGAGTTTGTTAGGCGACAAGCTGATCGCTTAGGTGAGATCGCCCCAAGTTTGTAGGTGAGTAATGGTTGCACAAGCGAGAAAAGATAAATTCCTGACAACACTTACCAAGCTTGATGGTTCTGCCGGGAATGGCCGATTACGGGAGGCGTTAAACTGGTCCGAGGCGACTTATGATGCTGTAAAAAGTGAGTTGCTGACTGAGGGAGTGATCATTTCAGGGCGTGGTCGGGGTGGCTCTGTTTCGTTTTTTGATGCTTCAAGTGTTAAACCGACCAGCCATGAAAAGAACAGACCATCAAAGGCTAAACGCGAAACGCCACCAGGTAAAAAAGCGACTCGCGCCAACGGCAATGGTGGTGATCTTGGGTTTGAGGCGGAACTGTTCAAAACCGCTGACAAGCTACGCGGCAATATGGAGCCGTCGGATTACAAGCATGTTGCTCTCGGTCTGATCTTTATCAAGCACATCTCGGACAGTTTCGAAGCGAGACGGGCCGAATTACTCGTCGAATACCCCGATGGAGCGGAAGACCCGGATGAATATGCGGCGGAGAATGTCTTCTGGGTGCCGAAAGAGGCGCGCTGGTCGCATATGAAAGCGAATGCCAAACAACCCTCTATCGGCAAGTTGATCGATGAGGCGATGCTCGCCATCGAAAAGCGCAACGAAACGCTCAAAGGTGTTCTGCCGAAGGATTATGGCCGCCCAGCGCTCAATGCCGTCATGCTTGGTGAACTCATTGATCTAATCTCCGGCATTGCATTGGGGCAAGAGAAGGGTGAGGCGCGCGATGTGCTCGGTCGCGTCTACGAGTATTTCCTGGGCCAGTTCGCTGGGTCGGAAGGCAAGCGCGGTGGCGAGTTCTATACGCCGCGTTCGGTCGTACTCACCATGGTGGAGATGATCGAGCCTTATAAGGGGCGCGTATACGATCCGTGTTGCGGCTCCGGCGGCATGTTCGTGCAGTCGAAGAAGTTTGTCGAAAGCCATGGCGGACGCATCGGCGATATTGCGATTTATGGGCAGGAATCGAATTACACCACATGGCGGCTTGCCAAGATGAACTTCGCAGTGCGCGGTATCGATGCCGATATCCGCTGGAACAACGAGGGTAGTTTTCATAAGGATGAACTGCGCGATCTCAAGGCGGATTACATCCTCGCCAATCCGCCGTTCAACATTTCCGATTGGGGCGGCAACCGGTTGCAAGAGGATGCGCGCTGGGCCTATGGCGTGCCGCCTGCAGGCAATGCCAACTTTGCCTGGATCCAACATATCGTCCATCACCTTGCGCCCGCAGGCGTGGCGGGTGTAGTGCTCGCTAATGGCTCCATGTCCTCGACGCAGAATTCGGAAGGCGATATTCGTCGTGCCCTGATCGAGGGCGTCAACGGCAAGCCGGGCGTGGTCGATTGTATGGTGGCGCTGCCGGGTCAGCTTTTCTATTCGACGCAGATTCCAGCCTGCTTGTGGTTTCTCGCCCGTGACCGCTCCAACGGCATTGCCAGAAACGTGAAATTACGTGACCGCCGCGACGAAATTCTGTTTATCGACGCTCGCAAGCTCGGACACATGGTCGACCGCACGCGAAAGGAGCTTTCCAGCGTCGATATCGAAAAGATCGCTCAGACCTATCACGCCTGGCGCGGCGAGGCAGGTGCCGGGGCTTATGAGGATGTTCCGGGGTTTTGCAAGGCTGCGAAGCTGGAGGATATCAAGGCGCGTGATTATGTGCTGACGCCGGGGCGTTATGTGGGGACAGAAGCTGCTGAGGGGGACGAAGTGCCGTTCAAAGAGCGTTTTGCAACTCTAAAGGCTCAGCTGGCCAGCCACTTCTCTGAGGCTGAGGTTCTCACGAAGCAAATTAGGTCAGTTCTAGAGGGCCGCTTCTCATGAGCACTTTGGGCCAAGCTGCTGAGTTTCTATCGGGTGGCACACCGAAGAAAGGCATTCCCGAATTTTGGGGTGGGAGCATTTCTTGGTATTCGGCATCGAACATGACCCGGAGGTTCCTCAAGGGAGATGAGCCTAAGATCACTGAAGCTGGCCTTGCCGCAGGCTCGCGCCTCGCTCCGGCTGGTTCAACCCTTCTATTGGTTCGGGGCAGTGGCCTCTTCAATTCCATTCCAATTTGTTTTGCCGATGAACCAGTCGCCTTCAATCAAGATGTTAAGGCGATATGCGCAAGATCGCACGTTGATCCCTTGTTCCTGCACTTTTGGATTGAGAGTCTTCGGAGGAAGCTCAATGAAAATATCGGCGTAACAGGAATTGGTGCCGGAAAGTTTGATCTAGGTTTTTTGCAAGCGCTACCCTTTCCTGATATTTCGAAGGGCGAGCAGGAGAGAATTGGCCGCCTTGCTTCATTGTTCGATAGAAAAATAGACCTAAACCATCGTCTGAACGAGACGCTGGAGGCGATGGCGCGGGCGATTTTTAAGGACTGGTTTGTCGATTTCGGCCCGACCCGCGCCAAAATAGAAGGCCGTGCGCCCTATCTCGTCCCGGACATTTGGGCGCTTTTTCCTGAACGACTTGATGATGAGCGTAAGCCTGAGGGGTGGAAGACTGGCTGTATTGCTGACATCATCGAAATCAACCCAACCGAAGCACTTAAGAGAGGAGAAAGGGCTCCTTACTTGGATATGGCTGCTCTGCCGACAGATGGTGCAACACCGAACCTTCCCCTTGAACGAGAATTTACATCTGGGATGAAATTCCGTAATGGGGATACGCTACTCGCACGGATTACCCCATGCCTAGAAAATGGCAAGACTGCCTTTGTTCAGTGCCTCAAAGACAATACTAGAGGTTGGGGATCAACAGAGTTCATTGTCATGCGGGCCAGGTCTCCTGTTCCCAGTCCAATTAGCTATATTCTAGCCAGAGATCCCTCCTTCCGCCGTCACGCAATTCAAAGTATGACGGGAACATCTGGACGGCAGCGTGTAAGAGCCGAGGCGGTTGAACAATATCCATTAATCCTTCCAACGAGCAATGCAATCTGGCAAGCTTTTGGATGGATGATTGATCCCATTTTTGAGAAAATAACTGTAAATGCGGGAGAAACCCGCGCCCTTGCCGCGACCCGTGACCTTCTCCTCCCCAAGCTTATGTCGGGCGAAATCCGCATCAAGGATGCCGAAAAGATTATCGGTGAAGTAGTATGAGCGTTGACTGGTATCCCGGCATCAAGGCTTTTTGCACCCATTGGCACCATGCTCCTATGCTCCAGCAGACATTCGAAACATTGGAGCAACAATTTGCCGCTGAGAACGACGCCTGCATTGATGCGGCAAAAGGATTTGTCGAATGCGCCTGTCGTGTCCTCATCGAAGAACTCGACGATCCGCTAAACCCGCAAAAGCCCGATGCCAGCGATCCGCCACTTGGGCATCTTGTAGGTATCGCCACGCGCTTACTTGAACTTGGCGCGGTTCGCAATCGTGCCTTCTCTGATCTTATCAAACAGCACAATAAGCTGACAGAGCAACTACGTATACTCCGTAACGAGGCGGGTACGGTTAGCCATGGTAAAGATGGTTTTATCGCCAAATTGTCAGCCCATCATCGGCGCTCGGCGATGCTGGCTGCTGACGCGATTATCACCTTTCTGCACGAAGCTTATCTGGAGCGAGAGCCAGATCCCGTGCGGACTTTTGAACCCTATGAACGATTCGAAACCTGGAATGCGCTTATCGACGAATACGCTGTATTACGGGCTGAAGATGACGAGGATGGCCTTGTGCGTATCGTCGTAAATCTTCCTGACAAAGAAGAAATTCCGCTGACTATAGAACCGTCACGCCTTCTGTTCGGCGTTGACCGTGCTGCTTACAAAGCGGCATTGGATATCTGCCGTCAGGCAAAAACAGTGTAGCTTGAAAATAAGGGGGACGCTTGATGGCTTATCTCTCCGAAGCCGAAGTTGAACAGGCAGTCCTTGAGCAGTTCAAACGCCTTGGTTATAAAACATCCAGCGATGCCGGGATTGGCCCTGATGGTAAAGCGCCGGAACGGGAAGCATACACCGATGTTCTGCTTCTCAAGCGTTTGGAAACTGCAATCGCAAAGTTGAACCCCGCAATCCCTTATGAGGCGCGTAATGACGCCCTGCGCAAGTTGCTTGCAACCGAGAAGCCCTCCCTCATCGAAGAGAACCGTCGCCTGCATAAATTGATGGTCGAGGGTATCGATGTCGAGTTTTATGCCGAGGACGGCACAATCCGAGGAGACAAGGTTTGGCTGATCGATTTTCATGATATCGAGAATAACGATTGGCTGGCATGCAACCAATTCTCTGTGATTGGGAACAGCGCGAACCGGCGGCCTGATATCGTTGTTTTCGTCAATGGCCTGCCGCTCGGTGTTATCGAACTGAAAGCTCCGGGAAGTGAGAACGCGACGATTGATGGAGCGTTCAATCAGTTGCAGACTTACAAAATGCAAATTCCCGCACTATTTCGCACCAATACCGTTCTGGTGACATCGGATGGCATAACCGCGCGGGTCGGTTCTCTGACCGCTGACTGGGAACGGTTCATGCCCTGGCGAACCACGGATGGTCAGGAAATCGCTGCTAAAGGGGTACCTGAACTCCATACTCTGATTGAAGGGATATTTGATAAACAGCGTTTCCTAGAGCTTTTGCAAAGCTTCACCGTGTTTGGTGAAACAGGCTCAGGTCTGACTAAAATCATTGCCGGATATCATCAGTTTCATGCCGTCAGGCGCGCAGTGGAATCCACCCTTCGCGCGCTGGTTTTGAACCATGGAATAAGCTCCGCTTCACCTTATCCACAGGGCTTCCGTGAAGATCCCGCCATTTATGGCCTTCCGGGCGTCCATACCCACGCAAAGGGCGACAAGCGGATCGGGGTGATCTGGCATACGCAGGGATCGGGCAAGAGTTTGCTGATGGCTTTTTATGCGGGGCAGCTCGTCCGGCATCCAGGCATGGAAAACCCCACCATTGTCGTCATTACCGACCGCAACGATCTCGACGACCAGCTTTTCGGCACGTTTGCCATGTGCCGCGATCTGATCCGGCAAACGCCGATTCAAGTCGATAGCCGTGAAGACCTGCAAACAGCCCTCAATCGAGCTTCGGGCGGCGTGATTTTCACAACCATCCAGAAATTCTCTCCAGTTACGGGCGATGGCACCTATCCTATGCTTTCCGATCGACGAAACATAGTCGTGATCGCCGATGAAGCGCATCGCAGCCAGTATGGCTTCAAGACGAAGATCGACAGGAAAACCGGCGAGAAAAGCTATGGATTTGCCAAGCATCTGCGCGATGCTCTGCCGAACGCCTCGTTCATCGGTTTTACTGGAACGCCGATAGAAAAAGACGATGTGAATACCCCCGCCATATTCGGCGACTATATCGATATCTACGATATCAGTCGTGCCGTCGAAGATGGTGCAACAGTGCCAATTTACTACGAAAGCCGTCTCGCTCGCATCGAATTGCCGGAAGAAGAAAAGCCGAAAATCGATGCCGAAATTGAGGAACTGACCGAAGACGAGATTTTAAACGAGCAGGAAAAGATCAAACGCAAATGGGCAACGGTTGAGGCGCTTGTAGGCTCGAAAAAACGGCTTGCCCTGGTGGCAGACGATCTGGTGCGGCATTTCGAGGCCCGCATTACCGCCCTTGAGGGCAAGGCAATGGTCGTTTGCATGAGCCGTCGTATCTGTGTTGCGCTCTACAATGAAATTACTGCCCTTCGTCCGGATTGGCACAGTGCCGACGATGCGGGTGGGGCAATCAAAATTGTCATGACCGGCTCGGCAGCCGACCCGCAAGAATGGCAACAGCATATTGGTACCAAAACCCGTCGCGATCTGCTCGCCAAACGGGTAAAGAATCCGAAAGACCCGCTCAAGCTCGTCATCGTACGCGATATGTGGCTCACAGGTTTCGATGCGCCGTCCATGCACACGATGTATGTCGACAAGCCAATGAAGGGCCACGGTCTGATGCAGGCGATCGCCCGCGTCAATCGCGTGTTCCGCGATAAGCCAGCCGGATTGGTCGTTGACTATATCGGCATCGCCCAGAATCTGAAAAATGCTTTGGGTCAGTATTCCCCTTCCGACCAGCGGCAGGTAGGAGAGGATATCAGCGCTGAAGCAATTGCGGTGTTGATCGAAAAATATGAGGTCGTGAAGGGGATGTATCACGGTTTTGATTACAGGCATGGGCTAATGGGGACGCCGCATGAACGGCTGGTTGTTCTCGCCGGAGCCATCGAATGGATTCTTACCCGTCAACACGAGGCAGCGGCAATACAGGCGAGCGACGAAGGCAAAAAAAGGGAAAACAGACGTTACCAGGATTCCGTTCTGGCTTTATCAAAAGCGTTTGCCCTCGTTTCCGCAAGCGATAAAGCGCGCGAAATCAGAGATGAAGTTGGCTTTTTCCAGACCGTGCGCGCAGCGCTCGCAAAATCTGCGAGCCCCTCAGGCACGGGTGCGCTGGATCGCGAATTCGCGATCCAGCAAATACTAGATCGCGCCGTCGTTTCGACCGAGATCGTCGATATTTTGGCCGCCGCTGGCATGAAGACGCCGAATATCGCCATCCTTTCAGACGAGTTCCTGGCGGAAATTCAGCAACTCGAAAAGAAAAACCTCGCGCTTGAAGCTTTGCGCAAGCTTCTGAACGACGAGATCCACTCGCGCAGCCAAATGAACATCGTCGAAACGAAACGCTTCTCGGAAAGGCTAGAAGCGGCCATTGCCCGCTACCACACTAACGCCATTAGTACGGTTGAGGTAATGCAGGAGTTGATCAATCTCGCCAAGGATGTGCGCGCCGCGCAACGCCGAGGGGAGGCAGAAGGTTTGTCGCAAGACGAAATAGCTTTCTATGATGCTCTGGCCGAGAATGAGAGTGCGGTTGAGGTGATGGGGAACGATTCTCTGAAAGTGATTGCGCATGAACTACTTGAGAACCTCAAGAGCAATGTCACAGTCGACTGGTCGCACCGTGAAAGTGCCCGTGCCCGCATGCGGGTGCTTGTGAAACGAATTTTGAAAAAATACGGCTATCCGCCCGATCTTCAGGACGCAGCAGTGCAAACCGTTTTGCGCCAGGCGGAGGTTTTGTCGGCTTCATGGGCCACGTGAGCGAACCGGGAGTAGAAACATAAAACGCAGCCTACTTCCCAAGCCGCGCTGCTATTCGTTCCGCTATCACATCTGACACATCCCGAACCGGGTTGGCGTCAAAATTGGCGTAACGCGCTGTTGTGGTGATGTTCTTGTGCCGTAGCAGATCGCGAACAATGAAAGAACTCACCCCCGCCTGAGCCGCATAAGTTCCAACGGTATGGCGCAGATCGTGAATTCGAACATCCTTCAAATCTGCCCGCCAGCGTATGCGTTGCCAGGCGTTTTCGACGACTTCTTTCGAGACATGCCGTGTTGGGTCGGAGAGGCGAGGTAGAAGCCAAGGCGAGTTGTTTGGTCGAGGCAAGGCGTCGATCAACGCCAGAACATGCTTGCTGACCGGATGCGCTTCCCGCTCTCCGCCTTTCTTGCCGGGGAGGGCGATTGTTCCAGCTTTCTGATCAATATCGGTGCGCTTGAGAGCCAGAATTTCATTCAAGCGCGCACCGGTGAAAAGCAGAAGCCGGATGGCGGCTATTGCTGGCCAGCTCAAAAGCGTTCGGCGGTTGTCCTCTTTCGCCAGATGTTTCGAATTGGCACGCTGTTCATCTATTTCCCATGGCAGGCCGATTGTCTCCGCTTCGACCAGGATTTGCCCGATGCGCTCAAGTTCATCGGAGTTCAGAAACCGCTTGCGTTGATTTTCTGGATAACGAGGAATGGAGCGGCAAGGATTGGAGTTCTCATCCCGGAAGCCCCATAGCTCGGCAAGTGAAAATGCCTTGGAGAGTATGGACAGCGCATAGTTTGCCCGGCGTGGTGTTTCGCGCATGGCGTTATGCATTTTCGCGATGTCAGCCCTTGTCACGCCATTCACCTTGAGGGTTCCAATGCGCGGACGGATATGCTGGTTGACGAGAACCGCCACGTCCTTGGCGGTGCTTGCCGCATTATGCAGAGCGACGTGATCGGATAGGTAGCGATCAAGCAAGTCATTAACGGTGGGTGCTGTACGGAACGTGCGGCGTTCCGTCATCGGGTCTTCTCCGGATATGACGCGTGACAGAGTTTGTTGTGCTTGCTTCCTTGCTTCATCGACGGTGAGTACGCCGTAACGCCCCAATGTCATGCGATGGGATCGGCCAGCGGCATTGCGATATTGCACAACGAACGATTTCACACCGCTTGGCGTGACTAGAACACCGAAGCCGCGCAGCTCCGTATCCCATGCGAACAGATTCTTTTTCTCTGCTGAGAGATCGTCAATCAATCTCTTGGTGAGTTTTGGCATCGTTCTTCCTTTGGACGGCCTTGGACATGATGCACGATATCGAACGCTTCGGCAGAAACCTTATACCGCATGGAGTGAGGGCGACCCGGACGGCTTGGACGGTCTTTGCGTCCTATCGCTTCATTCCATAGTGACAATATCTGCTTACACGGAGTCCGTGTAAGCAATATGTAAGCAGGAAAGAACGAAAAAAGCAAGGAACAGTCGCAACCGGTATGTGATAAAATCATTAAATATCATGTAATTATAGCGAGTCATGGGATATGGTCGAAACCCATGAAATTCAATATCCCCAGACTACGAATCTGGGGGTCAGAGGTTCGAATCCTTTCGGGCGCGCCATTTTATTCAATATCTCTCTACAGCACTACAAAATCACCAATAATCGCACTGCCTCAATGCGGGCGTTCTTCGCACCGGCAGGCATGTCGTTTCATACCTGCCGGTGCGATATCAAATCACCAGGCCGCCATCGATCTTCAGGGTCTGGCCGGTGATGAATGAAGAGCGGTCGCTGGCGAGGAACAGGACGCCCTCGGCGATCTCTTCCGGTCGTCCCATGCGTTTCAGCGGGGCTTTTTCCCGCATCATTTCCTGGACCTTTTCCGGCAGGTTTACCGTCATCGGGGTTTCGATGAAGCCGGGTGCGACGCAATTGGCGCGTACTTGCGCACCCTTGTAGGCGAATTCCTTGGCCCAGCCCTTGGTCATGGCGATGAGGCCACCCTTGGCCGCCGCATAATTTGTCTGGCCGATATTGCCATCGGTGCCGACTACCGAGGACATCGAGACGATGGAGCCTTTGCCGGCGGCCATCATGAGTGGAGCGACTGCCTGGGTGAAATTGAAGACGCCGGTGAGATTGATGGCGATCACGGCATTCCAGTCGGCCTCGGTCATCTTGCCGATCAGCGCATCGCGTGTGATGCCGGCATTATTGACGAGAACGTCGATCCCTTGATGCTTTTCAGCGATTTCAGCGACGAGGCGTTCGATTGCCGGGCGGTCGGTTACATCGAGTGCTACGGGTATAACGTTGGCAGATTGCAGCTTGAGGTCGGCCATGCCTTCTGCGTTTCGGTCACAGGCATAAATGGCCGTGGCGCGGTTCTTCGCGAACAGTTCGACGATGCAGCGGCCGATGCCCTGGGCTGCGCCCGTGACGATGCAGACTTTTCCATTGAGCATATCTGTCTTGCTCCTTCACAGATTTGGATCATGAGTGACGGGCGGCGGATATGTACTTCCGCCGCCCGGTTTCAATTCAACAGGTCCGGTTACAAGTGCCCGTTAAGTGGGAAACACCAGAAATGCCACCGAAGCTATCGTGAAGATGACGACGAACCCGGCAAACGTATATGGCAGGATCGTCTGGAACTTGATCTTGAAAGTTGCCAGGAATGCCAGTGTCCAGAATGGCTGGAGACAGTTGGCCATCTGGGATCCGGTGCTGTAGGCGTTGATGATATGCGCTATCGATACTCCCATCTGCTGGCCAGCCGGCACGATGAATGGCGCTTCAATGGCAAATTTCGAACCGCCTGACGGCACGAAGAAGTCCATCAACACGGTGTAGAACATCACGATCCATGCATAGGTTCCCGGCGTCGAAATATAAACGAACGCATCGGTGATGACATGTGCCAGACCAGAATAGGAAATGATGCCGAAAATACCGGCATAAAGCGGAAACTGGATGATGACGCCGTAGGTCGTGCCAATTCCGTTGCGGACGGCATTGACGAAATTTGCGGGTGTTTTCTGCAGCAGTAATGCCAGCGCCAGGAAGAAGAAGTTGAGCAGGTTGATGTCGACCTTGGTGATGCCCTGCAACCAGATCGTCTTGCACGACCAGAACAGCATGATGCAGGCAACGATGGTCGGGAATATCCGTGAACGC
>Ga0153999_1000048_pt1 | contig 72454 bp, 71 predicted proteins | sample TSNC083MetaG_FD_104675 | JGI IMG/M metagenome (GOLD analysis project Ga0153999, IMG submission 104675) | Attine ant fungus gardens microbial communities from North Carolina, USA - TSNC083 MetaG | ecosystem: Host-associated > Fungi > Mycelium > Unclassified | place: USA: North Carolina, Lumber...
TAAACAATATCGTGCTTCATTCTCAATATCAGGTCTGGTTACGATTTTCTCTGGTTTCTTCGGCCTTGTACCATACTCTCCATTTGTATCATCAATTGGTTTCTTAAACCAAACAGGAGAAATTAAAAGAACACCGTTTATATTGGGTGGTTTTATGTTCTTTGTTATGGGAATCATACCACCAGTCGGACATTTCTTCTCTTTGTTGCCATTAAGCATTGGTAGTGCAGCGTTGTTTGTCTCTTATCTACAAATTTTTAACTCTTCTTGGAGATTCTTTGAACAGGTATCATTTAATACGTTGAATGTGTACCGAGCAGCAATACCACTATTTACAGGTTTGATTGTCATGACAATGCCTGCAAACTTCTTTGCTACTATGCCGGATGCGATTCGTCCACTAATATCAAATGGTTTGCTTGTTGGGATCATCCTAGCATTGTTTATGGAGAATTTGTTCCCATGGGATCGTCTTGGAACATCTGAACAGCAGATTAAAGCAAAGAAACTTGAAGATGAACGCTTGGCACGTGACCGAGCAGCTATGGAAAGCAATTAGAAGACATACAAAAAGGGAAGCCTTCAAGGCTTCCTTTTTGTATGTCTTATTATAGATTACGACTTGAGAAATCTAATCTATTCAACTCGCATATCATTTTATTTTTTTAAATCAGAAATGATAGAGGATACACGTTCGACGACGATATGTCCGCGCCCTTCCGCTTTCTCAACCATCATTGATATTACAATATCTTTTTCTTTTGTTGGGTATGCTACAAACCAGCTGTTTTCATGACCTTTTGAATCCTTGGATTTCTTCAGTTCAGCTGTACCCGTTTTTCCAGATATTTGTACCTTTGCATCTTTTGCTTTTTTTGCAGTGCCATCAGTGACGACTTTACGAAGTGCTTTTTGCATCAATTTGGCATCTTCTTCATTAATCAGATTTTCATGCCAAGGCATTCCTTTTTTATCTGAAGAAAGTAGTACTGGTTTTGGCATCAAGCCATTACTCAGTATTGGTGTATAAGCAAGGGCAATATGCAATGAGCTCATCTCGATTTCACCTTGGCCATAGATGGAATTTGCAAGCAATACTTCGTTGTCGAATTTGCCGCTATTAGAAATCTGTGATTGCTTGATTGGATAAGTATAAGGGATCTTCTCTGCAAAACCAAAATCTTTTAGGCCCTGTTCATATTTATTAGCGCCCATAGCTACACCTTTTTTAGCAAAGAAAATATTATCAGAGCGGACTAGCGCATCCGTAACATCGACCGGTTTATCCGTTCCGGAAACACGGCGAACTTCGTAGCCACCCCAGCCTTTTCCATTTGACCAGGTTAAACCATTTATTGTTAATCCTTCATGTGGTTTTATGGTTCCATTTTTTAAACCAATCATCGCACTAATTGGTTTAATGACTGAGCCTGGTGCATAGGTAAGATTGAATCGGTTAATTAAAGGCTTATTTGGATCATCCTGCAATGCTTCAAGCCGACTGGAAGATATACCATTAACGAATTCATTAGGATCGAATCCTGGGCTTGATACAATGGCTAGAGTTTCTCCTGTTTTTGGATTAATTGCAGCAGAAGTACCGGCATCTCCATTATAAGATTTATAGATTTTCTCCTGAACGACACTATCAATTGTGAGTTGAACATTTTCACCGTTCTTTGCTGGAGTTTCAGCTAGTACAGTTTCTTCGTCATTATGATCCTTAACGGTAATTTTCGTTCCGTTATGCCCTCGGAGCTTCTCTTCATAAACTTGTTCCAATCCTCGTTTGCCAATCATATCAGTTGAATTGTATGCATCACCTTGCTCTTTAAGTTCTTCTGCAGTGATGATGCCGATATATCCAATTAAATGAGCAGAGGAAGGCCCAGCTGGATATGTACGGCTCTTTGTTTCTTCATAAGTGACACCTGGCATTTGTGACAATTCTGAGATAGACTTCGCATCTTTTGCAACAATTTTCAAAGGAACGAACAAATTCGGTTTAACCCAGTTTTGTGAAAGTGTATCTTTTATTTGAGATACAGACATGCCAAGAAGACTTGCAAGTCGTTGCATTTTGCCTTCATCTTCACCAAATTGTTCAGGTACAATACCAATTCGATATGCAGTGTCGTTAATGGCAAGCGGCATTTGGTTACGATCTAGAATCTCCCCGCGCTGCGCTTCTAAATTTTGAATCATAACAGATCCACCCTCTTTTAATTGAGGGAAAATTAACCCAGGATTCCAATTGACATACCAATTTTTTTTCTTTTTCTCATCTTCTTGTCGGTTTAGAACAACCTTAGTGTCAAATGAAATTGGGCCAGCAAAGCTATCCATTTTTACTGATATAGGAAATGTTGCTTTGTCATTTTTCATTTCTTTTTTCAATTTATCTTCATCTGGCGTCTTGTAAGTAATTTTTAAATTTTTAATGCCGAGTTCTTTATAAAGCTTATCGTAACGGTCGGCCATTTTCTTTTTTGGATATTGCTTTTTAGACTTTTCTGAGTCCATTTCATACATCTTATTAAATTCTTTATTGTCCCAGAGACTTATATAGCTCTTTAACCGATCTTCTGGCTTTGCTTCGTCTTGAGAACACGATGAAAGTATAAGGAGAGCGGACACAAAGGTGAGAAAAAGCAGCAGTCGTTTCTTTTTCATTAGGGAACCTCCATTTCGTTATGAAAAACAGCCCTCCTGAAGTATGTTTTCAGAACAGCTTACTAGGTGAGTAGACTGATTTTGGTAAGAAAAGTGATTAGATTCTATGTGTGAATTATAGTAGAAATAGAGCTTTTAGTCTAATTTTTTTGCACTTAAACAAGGAATTAATCAAGATTTTGTAAAATTTATAAGAAAAGAGTCACAAAAACGAAATAAATGCTGAATGTTTTGTTCATAAGGTTTTCCCAGAATGGGTTTAGGGAACATAACATGTTATACAACAGGCTAGAAGGTTAAAAAAACTATGAAAAAATAAATAAAATCAAGTATAATAGCGAAGTAATCAGCGAAATCAGGCAGCATCATGCAAATGCCTCTAGAGTAAGTGATTTTTTGCTATGTATAAAGCGAGGGATCGATCGTGAGAGAATGTGAAAAGATAAAAAGCTTAATGGAAAAGCTTATTAACGAAACTGAAAATAGTCGAATTTCGACTTCTGAAGAACTTATCCAGGCTTTGGTTCAAGGGTTGGATTTCATCAGAGGAAATGAGTTCAAGACGCAAACAATGAGTGAAACTGTGTAATGTACTTGCTACAAATCTGTTAAGAAATATTAGGAGGTTACCTGTTTGAAAATTATTACAGCAAAGGATTATGCGCAGCTAAGTAAGGCGGCATGTGATATTGTGTCGGATAAACTAAAGAAAATCAGCCAGCCGGTTTTGGGCCTTGCAACAGGCTCCACTCCGGAAGGTCTTTATGAATGTTTAATTGAACGTTGTAATATGGGAGAGATTTCATTTCGTAACGCGACGACTTTTAATTTAGATGAATACGTAGGCCTTGATGAAACACATCCAGGCAGTTATCAATATTATATGAAAGAAAAGTTATTTAATCACATTGATTTGCCAATTGAACGCGCAAATGTGCCAAGCGGAACGGATGCAGACCTTGAGGCACACTGCAAAGCCTATGAAGAGAAGATTCGAGAAATAGGAAAGATTGATATTCAAGTTCTTGGGATTGGCGTAAATGGTCATATCGGTTTTAATGAGCCGGGTACTTCATTTGATAGCCGTACTCATGTTGTAGAACTCGATCCATCAACAATAGAAGTTAATTCGCGCTTTTTTGATAGTATTGATGAAGTTCCCGGTAAGGCTGTAACAATGGGGATACAGACAATCATGGATGCCGACGAAGTTGTTCTTATTATATCAGGAGAAAATAAAGCAGATACTGTTGCTGCTTTTATGGAAAGCGATGTAACAGAAGATTTTCCTGCATCTATATTGAAAAAACATCCTAATTTCACTTTAATTGTGGATGAAGCTGCTTATTCCAAGGTTCAGACAAAAGCATAATAAACGAAAGAACCGTGCATTCTCTTTGAATTGCGCGGTTCTTTCATTTATAAGGGGATATCAATGTATTTTGTATCAATCTCTTCAATAGTTGCTTGATCATTGGTTAGGTCAACCATCCAGTTCTTAAACTGGACCAGGTCATCAATCTCTGAATAAATGGTAAAGGTTACTTTATCCAAATACTGAATGTCTTCCAACTGGTATGCTGATTGACGTATTTCATTTTCAAGTTTTCCTAAAAGCGTGTATTCAATTGAAACGGTGAACCCTTGCATTAACTGACGTCTCACTACACCAGTAGCTTTTATTGCAAGAGAGGCCGTACTGCTGTATGCACGAATCAGGCCACCGGCACCAAGTTTAATCCCACCGAAATACCGTGTAACTACAATCGTTGTATCTTTCAGCTGTTGCTTTTTTAAGACCTCTAGGATGGGTACACCAGCGGTACCACTCGGTTCACCATCATCATTTGCTTTCTGAATGAGATCATGCTCACCAATCATATAGGCTGAGCAATTATGTGTAGCAGCCGCATGCTCTGCTTTGATTTTTGCAATAAAGTCGAGCGCTTCTCCTTCGGTTTCTGTTCTTGCTACATGGCCGATGAAGCGTGATTTCTGTATCAGCTGTTCATCTCCGCCATCTGGGTTTACGGTTAAATACGTTGGAAGCATATCATCATTCCTCCTCACAAGCCATGCTGGTAGTAATTATTTAGAAATTGTTTATAATAAGGTATATTCCATTGTTACTAAGCCTTTTGCATTGCAATGGTACATGTCCGATATCTCATTAATTTGTAACGTTAGGAAAAAGTACCCCCTGAAAAGGGACGATAACTGCGTATGATTATAACATAAGTTGGTGATTTCCTTTGTTGAAGAAATTTGAAGATGGCGCGCTTGATTCTGTAATCGATGAAATGGTCGAAGTCGTGGGGAATTCCAAAGATGAAATTTTTGAGATTAGTGAAGAAGCTCGAAAAGAACACTCCACGTTGCGTAAAGAAATCGAAATTACAAAAGAGCGCGTACTTGAATATATAAATAGCGGAAACAAATTGGAAAATGAAGTAAGAAGTTCTAGGAAGAAACTCGCAGATGTCAGCAAGAACTTTGACCGTTATTCCGAGAGAGAAATCAGGGAAGTGTACGATTCAACTCATCTGTTGCAGACACGCCTAATTATGCTTAGACAAGAAGAACGCACGTTGCGAGACAAGCGAGATACGCTAGAGCGCAGACTGATCTCACTTATGCAAACGATTGATCGGGCAGAAGATATTGCTAGCAAGATATCCGTTGTTCTTAACTATTTAAGTGATGATTTTAAAAAGGTTAATATCATTATAGAAGAAGCTAGGGAGCGGCAGGAATTCGGCCTGCAGATCATTGAAGCACAAGAAGAGGAAAGAAAACGGATCTCTCGTGAGATTCATGATGGACCAGCCCAGATGCTTGCTAATATACTGTTGCGTTCAGAACTAGTTGAACGTGCCTACAAGAAAGGTAACGCAGAGAGTGCACTTGAAGAAATGAAGAGTGTGCGTAAGATGGTTCGTTCTTCTTTGTATGAAGTAAGAAGGATTATTTATGATTTGCGGCCAATGGCACTAGATGATCTAGGACTGATTCCAACGTTGAAGAAGTATGTCGATACTATTGCAGACTACGAAAAGACAAAAATTGAATTTAAAATGATTGGGGAAGAGAAACGACTTGATCAGAAATATGAAGTTGCTTTGTTCCGTCTTGTTCAAGAGTCTTTACAGAATGCAATCAAGCATGCTGCTGCAAAATTAATTCAAATTAAAGTAGAAATAACGAACAATAATATTACTTTATTAATAAAAGATAATGGCAAAGGCTTCGATACAACTCAGAAGAAAGATAAATCTTTTGGCTTGATTGGTATGAGAGAGCGTGTGGAGATGCTTGACGGTAAATTGGAAATAAAATCTTCAATCGGAAAAGGTACGTCAATTATCATACAAGTACCTAATGTATTATGACTTTTTGATTACAATTAGTCCATTCTACTATTTAATATGTTAGACTTTATACCGATATATGTATTTGACTAGTGAATTTAGAATATGAAAGGCAAATGCTTTTTCAAATAAAAGTAGTAAAGGGTGAACCAAACTTGGATTCAATTAAAAATATTGATATTGTATTAATAGATGATCACAAGCTTTTCCGTGAAGGTGTAAAGCGTATATTGGAATTCGAACCGGGTTTCCACGTTGTTGCTGAAGGTGATGACGGTGTAATGGCACGAGGCCTTGTTGCAGAATTCAAGCCGGATGTTGTATTGATGGATATTAATATGCCCGAAATGAACGGTGTTGAAGCAACTGCAGAACTCATTGCACATTATCCAGATACGAATGTAATCATTCTCTCGATTCATGATGATGAACACTATGTAATGAGAGCACTTCGAACAGGAGCTCAAGGGTACCTTCTAAAAGAAATGGATTCGGACGCACTTGTTGATGCGATTAAAGTTGTTTCTGACGGAGGTTCATATCTCCATCCGAAAGTTACTCATAATATTGTTAAAGAATACCGTAAATTAGCTCACATCAATGATCGTGAAGAAGAAGGCATTCCTGATTTCGAAAAGCCGCTTCATGTTCTAACAAAACGCGAATGCCAAGTTCTGCAATTGCTTGCTGAAGGAAAGAGCAACCGTGCTGTAGCTGCTTCACTTGAAATCAGTGAGAAGACAGTTAAGAATCATGTGAGTAATATATTGCAAAAAATGAATGTGAAAGACCGTACACAAGCTGTTGTTACAGCAATCAAAAAAGGCTGGGTGGAAATGAATTAACTTTCTGACCCGTTATTAAAACAAGGTTCGGGGGCATGCTTCCGGGCCTTGATTTATGCCCAGTTATCAAGGAGTTATTACAATGAGAATTGCTGTTCTGACAGATTCAACAGCTTACCTGCCTGAACATTTGGTTCAAATGCATGATATCCATATCGTCCCTCTTAGTGTGATATTCGGCGAAGAAGCTTATCGAGAAGAGTTGGATGTATCTACTGAGCAATTTTATCAAAGAATGGGAAGCGAGAAGGAACTGCCTAAGACATCACAGCCGCCAATCGGTGTATTTGTGCAAGAGTTAGAGCATATACGCAATAATTATGATGCTTGCATTTGCATTCATCTGTCCAGTGGTATTAGCGGTACATATCAAACTGCGATAAGCGCTGGAGCAATGGTAGAAGGGCTTGAAGTAAAGGTTTTTGACTCCGAGATCAGCTGCATGGTCCAAGGCTTTTATGTCCTTGAAGCGGCTCAGATGGCTGAACAAGGTGCAACCCTTGATGAAATTTTTGCAAGACTTAATGAAATGAAGACATCTATGAAAGCTTACTTCATGGTAGACGACCTAAATAATTTGCAAAAAGGTGGTCGGCTTTCAAGTGCCCAAGCCCTTGTTGGGAGCCTACTGCAAGTGAAGCCCATTCTACATTTTCAGGACAAAATAATCGTCCCATTTGAAAAAATCCGCACGAGAAAAAAAGCCCTCGCTCGTATTATAGGCATGCTTGAAGAAGATGCTGAAAAAAGTACAGTTGAAAAAGTGACTTTTATTCATGCTAATGATTTAGAAAGTGCTCAAAACTTGAAAATGAGTTTCGAAGAAAAATACCCAGAAGTAAAAACAGATATTAGCCATTTTGGCCCTGTAATTGGCACCCATTTGGGTGAAGGAGCGCTTGGTATTGGATGGTATTGTAAAAAATAAGTTTATTTCAGTGGCAGAGTTCTATGCTCTGCCAAAAAACTAATATGCAAAGGTAGTGCAAATAGTTGACGACTTCTTTATTTTCTCCTCAATTGATTCAGCAGCAAGCGCGGACTCTTTCCGGAAAAAGGTTGCTACGGTCTGAAATCAATCTCTCCGAACTAGAAATTGATCATCTTTTATCAACTGCTCAATTGCGAACTATCCCATCTATTCTAAACAACAAGTTATCGAGTGAATGCCAACGATGCTACAATGAAGATAATTCTAAGTTCGGGCAAATGCCCTGTGCACTTTGCGATCGAACACATCAGTACTGTCGTAATTGTATTCAAATGGGGCGTATTACAGAATGTCAGCCCTTGTATGAATGGGCAGGACCTGAACCTGTTTGGGATAGTGCCCCTACACCGTTAACGTGGGAAGGAAAGCTTTCACCATTGCAGCAAGAAGCTGCAGAAATTGTAGTGTCATCTATTCAAAGTAGTCAGAATGAATTGCTTCTATGGGCGGTGTGCGGAGCTGGCAAGACCGAAATGCTATTCCTCGGGGTAGCAGAAGCATTAAAAACTGGAAAGCGTGTTTGTCTGGCATCACCGCGAACAGATGTCGTGCGTGAACTTTTGCCACGTTTTAAAGAAGCTTTTTCAGAAACGGATGTTCAGGCTTTATACGGCGGTAGTCCAGATAAAATTGCAGATAGTCAGCTAATCCTTGCTACAACTCACCAGCTTCTTCGTTTTCGCAATGCTTTCGATGTGCTTATTATCGATGAGGTTGACGCCTTTCCATTTCATAATGATCCAATGCTTCATAAAGCATCAGTAAATGCGCGGAAACCATCTGGCAGTACAATCTATTTAACGGCTACACCAAGAAGAAAGCATATTCGTCGCATTAACCGTGATCAACTTCCCCATCATTTCATTCCTTGCCGATTCCACGGCTACCCTCTACCTGTTCCAAAACCTCAATACTGTATTTTTTTATCAAAGGCTATTCAAAAAGGATTGCCACCTCAATCATTTTTTAAGTGGCTCGAACATCGAAGTAATCCAGAGCGGCAGTTACTTATTTTCGTACCTACGATTAAGCTTGCCGCAAAAATTCATGGATCTATTGAAAACCTACTTTTGCGAAGTGGATGGATTCATTCGAGAGAAGAACTTGAAAGTGTTCACTCTGAAGACCCACTCAGAGAAGAAAAAATATTATCCTTCAGAAGCCGGAGAATACAGATTATGATCACAACTACCATATTGGAACGTGGTGTCACGTTTCCTTCTGTTGATGTCGCTGTAATTGACGCAGGACATGAGGTGTTTGACGATGCCGCTCTTGTTCAAATTTCGGGGCGAGCTGGCAGAAGTTCTTCCGACCCAAAAGGTGAAGTTATATTTTTTCATATTGGCATGACCGATGCTATGGAACGTGCAATTCATTCCATTGAGACAATGAACAAAAGAGGAGGATTTGGCATATGAGATGCAACTTTTGTTTGAAACAAAGAGAGCGGCAAGTCACATGGTTGAATTTATTTGCATTGGAACCATTGAAAGGATTTTGCAATGCATGTACCCAGCAATTGCATTTGCTTGATGGGCCTCGCTGTATCGGGTGTAGCAGAGAAAGTGAAGCTGAATATTGTCATGATTGCTTAGAGTGGGAGAAAACGGGCAATGGATTGAATAGCAATCACTCCGTCTATGCTTATAATGAATATATGAAGGAAATGATCTACCAATGGAAATATCGCGGTGATTATGAAGTTGCATTCGGTTTTAAAGCAAAGTTTCTAGATACCTTTTTGAACTTGCCAAGAGAAATCGTTAAGGATGCTTTGATTGTACCTTTGCCATTAAGTAAGGAACGTTTGCAGGAGCGTGCATTTAATCAAGCGTCGATGCTGGCAAGCTTCTTACCTAGCAAAGTAGTACATGCATTGGAACGTGTTCATGGAGAAAAACAATCCAAGAAAACACGCAAGGAACGAATACAAGCAAATAATCCTTTTATCGTCACTAAAAAGATTGAAAAACCAGTCATTTTGGTCGATGATATATATACAACAGGCGCAACACTTTACCAGGCTGCAACTTTACTAAAGGAAGCTGGGGTGCCCCACGTTACAGGTTACACCCTCATACGCGGATGATTATGAATGATTGATTTTATATAGATACATATGATATCTAGGGAGGAAGAGAAATATGGAGTTAGCAAATTGTGTACGTTGTGGTTCAGTATTTGCAAAAGGCTTGCGAAATATATGCAAAAAATGCTATCAAGAAGAGGAAGATGCATTTCAAGCGGTTTATAAATTTCTAACAGTCCGCAAAAATCGCCAAGCTACTATTCTAGAAATTGTTGATGCAACAGATGTTGACGAAGACTTGATCATTAAATTTATTAAGGAAAAAAGATTGCGGGCTTCAGATTTTCCTAACTTAATGTATCCATGCGAGAAATGTGGCAATCCAATTCTGGATGGTAAATTATGCAACACATGCCGCGAGCGGCTTATCAGTGATATGGAACAATATGACGAGCTTGAGGAGAAGGCCGAAGCATTAAGGGAATCCGAACAAGTAAAATCGGTTTATTATGCTGTAGATAAGGATCGTGATAAGTAAACATAAGTTAATTTCTAAACAATTGAACGAAAACTGCCGATAATAATGTCAGAGATCATAGAGAACAGGGAATAAAAAATAATGAGGTGATGACACAATGAAGATTCAGGGACCGAACCAGCCCAATTTCAACCCATATAAGAACCAGATTCATAAACAATCTAAAGACAAGACAGCAATAGGCAAAGAAGATCAGCTTCAGATTTCAAGTCAGGCACAAAAGATGCTTGAGAAGAACCAGCCGAACACAGAGCGTGCGGCCCATGTGGATCAGATTAAGGAAGCTGTGGCATCCGGCAACTATAAAGTGGATTTTAAATCAACAGCGAGCAAGATGATCGATTTCTGGACTAAACCGCAATAAGTGAGGAGTAGTATAAAATGTCCTTGCAAGAAATGATTACAGCAATGGAAGAACTTTCAGCAATTCATGACGAACTAATCGCGCTTTCCGAACAGAAAGCGAACGTGATGGTGGAGAACAACATTCCGGCACTGCAGCAGTTGCTGGTAAAGGAACGCAAACTGATCCAGAAATTAGACCAGAGTGAAAAACGCCGGGCAGATGTAACGGAGCGGTACGCGGCAGAACGAGGATTTACAGATGTAACGGTAACAGCTATTCTGGATAAATTGGATTCTGAAGCTGACCAGCAGGCATTTGAAGCAGCAGCAGTTAAATTGGCTGAGAAGCTTGCAGAATTGAAATACAAGGAGCAGACAAGTAAAGCACTTGTTAACCAGTCTATGCAATTTGTCCAATACTCTCTCAGTCTCCTCAACCCCTCTATTAATACGATGAATTACGGAAACGATAAAGAAAAGAAAAAAAGCAATCGGTCAGTTTTTGATTCGAAAGCATAAATTTTAAATTTGATAGCCAAAGGAGCAGGGACATGAGCACATTCCACGGTTTGGAGATGGCCAAGCAAGCGCTATTCACCCAGCAGATGGGCCTCTACACTACAGGCCATAATATATCTAACGTTAATACAGCAGGATATTCAAGACAGCGTGTCAATTTCGAAACTCTTTCTCCATATCCATCAGCTTCTAGAAATAGTCCTGTAATGCCAGGGCAGATTGGCCAGGGTGTTAAAGCGGGGACAGTTCAGCGTATTCGTGATTCTTTTTATGATCATCAATATCGTACACAAAATAGTCAAACATCATATTGGCAGACAAGGACAGATGCTCTCGGTCGCATGGAAGGCCTTATGAATGAGGCGGATGGTACGGATGGCTTTAATAAAACATTAATGGATTTCTTTAAATCTTTAGAAGGGTTATCAACAAACCCGGAGAATATTGGTGCACGCCAAGCAGCTATTCAACAAGGAGTTACTGTTGCCGGAACATTTAATCATACAGCAAATTCATTAGAAAATGTCCGTAAAGATTTACAAACTCAAATTGGAAAAAATGATGGCACCACTGGAAAACTTGGAGATGCAAACTCACTTCTACGACAAATCAATGCTCTAAATAAACAAATTGGAGAAGTTGAACCTCATGGCTATTTGCCAAATGATCTGTATGACCAACGGGATCGATTGATAGATGAACTATCCAGTATCGTTAAAATTAATGTGGATTATGTAAGTAGTGGAGATAGTTCTCTTAAAATTGCTGATGGAATTGCAGTTATTAAGTTAGCCGATGAGAAGGGTAAAGATACTGGCATAACGTTGCTAGAGGCAGAAGACCGTAAACTCTCTGACAGTGAATTAGGTCAATTCAAAGTAGAATTCGCAGACGACTCTAAACAAAATGCCGTTAGTAAAATAAATTTTGTTAAACAGGGTACAGAAAAAGATATTGGAATTACTAATATTGAGGGATCACTTAAGGGACTTGTAGAAGCATATGGGTATCTTGATGGTGATGATGTATTAGGAGATATTCCAAGTACAATCGCAAAGCTTGATAAGCTTGCTGAAAATTTTGCAAAGGCTTTTAATAAGATTCATGGATCTGGAATAGGATTTGACGGAATTACTACTGGACTGGATTTCTTTACAAGTGGTAAGGACAATACAAATGGTAAAATCACGGCTGGGAATATGACAGTGAATAAAGAATTACGTGATCATCCTGAAAAGCTTGCTGTCAGTACAGATAAAACTGCAGGAAATGGAGATAATGCTAAGGCGCTTGCTGGAATTATTAAAAAATCATTAACGGGTGCAGATGTTGATAGTAATGAACCTCCATTTGGAGAAGGCGTATCTGTCCTGGGTTACTTCCAACAAATTATCAGCAAAATGGCTGTTGATACCCAGGAAGCAAGAAGCAATGTAGCAAATTATGGTGTACTACAACAACAAATTCAAAATGATCGTCTGTCTGTCAGTGCGGTTTCACTCGATGAAGAGATGACAAATCTACTCAAGTTCCAGCATGCTTATAATGCCTCCGCACGCAGTCTGACGGCAATGGACGAGCTTTTGGATAAAATTATTAATAGTATGGGACTTGTAGGGAGGTAACGGATAATGAGAATTACCCAAGGTATGATGTCTAATAATATGCTAACAAATTTAACTAAAAGCTATGCCAGCTTGAATAAATATATGGACCAGTTAAATACGGGAAAAAAAATTAACAAGCCTTCAGATGATCCGTTTGTGGCTATCAAAAGTCTTGATTACCGTTCTCAATTGGCACAGGTGGAGCAATATAAAAGCAATGCTTCCGAGGTTCATCTGTGGATGGATAATTCCGATGAAGCTCTCAATAGTGCTACAAGTGCTTTGCAACGATTACAAGATCTTGCTAGGCTAGCAGCAAATGATACAAATAGCGAAAGTGAACGAAAAAATATTGCTGAAGAGGCAAAACAAATAAGAGATGACTTAATTAGTGTTGCTAATATGAAAGTTAATGACCGGTATATATTCAATGGAACTGATACAAAAAATCCACTAGTTGAAACTAATACGGATGTTAATGGAGAATTAACAATAGAAATTAACGAAAACCAAAAGCCTGTAAATATCAATATATCTGAAAATATTGAGTTACAGGCTAATGTAGACGGAGGTAAAGTTTTTGGTGGTAAATTCTTTGAAAATATTAATAAGCTAGTTAACGCTTTGGAAGATGATGATCAAGCGGTCATTAGTGAGAGTATCGATACTATTCAGGAAAATGTTGATGCAGTTATAAATGAGCGTGCTAGTCTTGGAGCCCGTATGAATCGTCTTGATTTGGTTGAAAACCGTTTGTCTAATCAGGAAAATTCCGCTAAAAATATTATGTCAAAGAACGAGAATGTTGACATTGAAGTAGCGATTACGAACTTACTGACTCAGGAGACAATGCATAGGGCAGCGCTTTCTGCCGGAGCACGTATTATGCAGCCAACACTTGTTGATTTCCTTAGATAATTCAAAGCCTGGACATGTGTATATGAGCACGTCCAGGCTTTTTTTCTGAATGGATGATGAAGAGGAGGGGAATTGATGCAATTACCGCAAATACGAATGGAATCCAAAATGGCACAAATTTCTTTGCGAACGGTTAATGCGAAACAAGAAATACGTCAACCGAAAGCTGATTTAACAATTGAACAACCAAGTGCAGAAATTACAATGCGCACAAAACTAGGTAAACTTACAATTGACCAGACACAAGCCTTTGAAGATATGAATCTGATGAGCATCTTACGTCGAAATGAGAAATTTTCTAAAGAAGGTATGCAAGCAATTCAAGAGGGGACCGGAAGGCGAGCTGCTGAAGGATCGGAATTGATGAGAATTGAAAATGGAGGAAACCCTCTCGTTAGTCAGGCTGTAAACAATGCGCACCCGCCGATGAAAACACTTGGGATTAAATTCATCCCTTCCTATGGTTCTGTGAAAATCAATTATGAGCCAGCGAGTGTAGATATCCAGGTAACAGAGCAAAAGCCACGTATAGAAACAAGAGTAAATGCACCAGAAGTAACATATACGCCAGGACGTGTTGATGTTGATTTGGCAAAGAAAGCAGAATTGAACATTGACTTTATAAATCTATTTCCTGATGCAAATTAAACAAACAGAAAGGGTGTAGACATGCAAGTTGAAACGAAATATGCAGGTGAAATCGTTGTTGAAGAGAATCAAATCATTCATTTCCCACACGGCTTGCCTGGATTCCAAGAAGAACATCGGTTCCTTTTAATGGATTTGCCTGATGGCGGTTTGTTCTATGTATTACAATCTGTTGAAACAACTGGACTTGCTTTTGTTGTAGCGATTCCGTATTCAATTAAAAAAGACTATAGTGTGGATCTTGATGATGCGACTCAAGAAATTTTACAGATTGAGAAACCTGAAGACGTGGCGATATACGGCATTGTCACAGTAAAAGATCCCTTTTCTAAAAGTACAATTAACCTAAAAGCACCGCTTATTATTAATATCAAGGAAAGGCTGGGCAAACAGCAAATTCTTAATACAGATGAATACGCAACCAAGACGCCGATTATGGAAGGGGATGCGTGATGCTTGTACTTGGCAGAAAAATCAATCAGTCTATTCAAATTGGCGACGATATTGAAATTAAGATAATTTCAATTGAAGGTGAGCAAGTAAAGATTGGCATTCATGCTCCGAAATCGATTGATATCCATCGCAAAGAAATCTATCTAGATATCCAAAAGGAAAACGATGAAGCTGCTCAAATGCCTGAGAATTTCCTTGAGCTTCTTTTTCAAAATAAACAGGATTCCTAAAGAACTTCTCCTGAAATAGTTCAATCAATAAGCCTTCTAGCCGATAATAAAGAAAATGAATAAGTGATAAGGAGTTGGCAGTATGCGGATTGAAAATGCAGGGCTCACACCGGAGATTAGCAAACAGAAAGCGGCAATTGAGGCAATGCAGCCGCAACCCATCACTCAGGCTCAAGCAACAAGAGAAAAATCGTCAGATAATGTAGCAGACAGAGCAGCGGTCATTAAAGCGGTTGAGCAGTTGAATAAGATAGCTGAACCAATGCAAACAAATGTTAAATTCAAGTTCCATGAAAAGTTAAACGAGTATTATGTTGAAGTTGTCGACACAATTACGGATGAGGTCGTAAGGGAGATTCCTTCACGTAAAGTGCTTGACATGTATGCGGCAATGACTGAGTTCATGGGTATATTTGAAGATAGAAAATTATAAAAGGGGAGATTCGATATGAGAATTGGTGGACTGGCATCTGGTATTGATACGGATGAACTTATAAATAAATTAATGACAGCAGAGCGTATACCACTTGATAAAATGCAGCAGGATAGTCAGAAACTTACTTGGAAACGCGATGCATTTCGTGAAGTTAACAAGGCACTAAATGATTTGAAAGACATGATTTTTCAAATGACATTACCATCAAAATATACAACGAAAAAAGTTTCATCGTCACAAGAAGGTGCAGTAACGGCAACAGGCGGTTCATCGTCAGTAGATGGGACGTATAATATAAAGGTTACTAAGCTTGCAACTAGTGCAATGATTGTTGGCAAAACTGAAATAAATCCTGATGAACCATTAGGCAATTTATTACCTGGAAATAAAATTTCTTTTGCTACTTATAAAAAGGATGGTACAAAACAAGAACATCAAATAGATGTAAGTGAAACAGATACTCTTAACGATGTTTTAGGAAAAATTACTAAGGCTGATAATAACGTACGTGCTTTTTATGATAAAAACTCAAAGCAAGTAGTAATGGAAACAACGAGAACAGGAGATTACAACCCTGGTGGTAATGAAATTGTTTTTGAAGGTGAAGGTAGTGAATTCTTTAGAGACACACTGAATTTTTCTAGCGCGGTTGAGTCAGGCGGAACAGACGCAGTGTTTTTCTATAACGAAGGTTTGGAATTGACTTCTCATGATAACAATTATGTATTGAATGGGGTTGCTTTTGAATTCCAAAATATAACAAATGGAAGCGCCACTCTCACCGTTACGAATGATACAGACGAAGCGTTCGACAACATTATGAAATTTGTAGAAAAATATAATGAAATTATTGAGAAACTCAATAATACACAACAGGAAGATCGTAACCGGAAATTTCCTCCACTAACAGATGCCCAGAAGAAAGATATGACTGAAAATCAGATCAAAGTATGGGAAGAAAAAGCAAAGAGTGGCATGTTGAAAGGAGAAGCTTCCATCACAAATGTGCTTACAAGTATGCGTGGCAGTCTTTATGAAAAAGTGAATACTGGAGGAAAATTTGAATCGCTTTATGAAATTGGACTTGGAACGACTAAGGATTACAGGGATGGCGGGAAAATTGCATTTACAGATGAATCTGGTAAGAAGCTAAGAGAAATGCTTGAAAAAGACCCTGAAGCTATCAAGGAGTTTTTTATAGGTTCAGACCAGAAAACTTCGGGTAAAGAAGGACTTTTGGAAAAACTTAAAAAAAATGTAAACACTACATTTAATCAAATCGAAGAACGTGCTGGGAAACTCGCTGGTAGCGCTTTAGATAACTACACGCTCGGCAAACAGATGAAGGATTTGGACTCACGCATTTCCAATTTCGAAAGACGCCTAGCCCAAGTGGAAACCCGCTACTGGAACCAGTTCAACGCAATGGAAAAGGCCATTTCTCGTCTGAATAGCCAATCGTCGCAGCTGCTTTCCCAATTTGGCGGTTAATATAGCCAGGATTACTTAAGGAGTGAAGGACATGAACAAGCCGCATCAGGCTTATCAGAACAACGCAGTGAATACAGCAACAGGTGCTGAGCTTACCTTGATGCTTTATAACGGCTGTATCAAGTTCATTAAGCAGGCAAAGAAAAATATTGCCGAAAATCATATTGAGCAGAAAAATACAAATATCCAGAAGGCGCAGAATATCGTTCGTGAATTGATGATTACACTTGATCCTAAAGTAGAAATTTCACAACAATTCCTGCCGCTTTATGAGTTCATGTTGCAACGTCTCACAGAAGCGAATATCCAGAATAGCGAAGCCGCGCTTGATGATGTGTTGGAATTGGCTGTTGAATTTCGCGATACGTGGAAGCAGGTCATCCAGAAGACTAGAAGACAAACTTATGCACAGAGTGCTGAAGTCTAATGAATCGACTTCAGCCGGTTTTAGACGTATCAAAAAAGCTGGAAACTCTTCTATATGATGAAGAGCATTCAGGAGATAGGGAATCACTTATTAGTAAAGCGACGGCACTGATTGATGAGCGCGGAACGCTTATGGACAAACTAATAGCTCCATTTTCCGAAGAAGAGATGGAAATGGGAAAGCTATTGATCCCGCTCAACTCAAAAATTGAACAGCGAATGAATATGCTCTTCAATGAATTGAAGCTTGAAATGAAAGAGCTGAAGCAACAGAAACGATCGAAGCAGCAATACAAGAATCCTTATAAGGATGTTGAAGTAATGGACGGGATGTTCGTTGATAGCAAGAACTAATTCAATTTCAAATTTTTAATAATTATTGCATCAAGAGGTTTACAAATAAACGTAGGCGGGAATTGATTAGTGTAGTGGAACTTAAGTCCTTAGCTAAAGATACTTACACTGTTTCATGACGAAAAGCAGGACTATTCTGCTCCCTTCTGGAATAGTATATAGCAAGAGGACGAAAAGGGGGACATTTTAATGAGATACAATATTCGCGGAGAAAACGTTGAAGTAACCGATGCAATTAAAGCCTTCATTGAAAAGAAAATCGGTAAGCTTGAGAGATATTTCACAGAAGTACCGACATCCGAAGTCCACGTAAACTTGAGCGTGTTCAATGATGAACAACGTATTGAGATTACAATTCCAATGACAGATTTGCTATTGCGTGCTGATGTACGCCATAATGATTTGTATGCTGCTATCGATCTAGCTGTTGATAAGCTGGAGAGACAGATTCGCAAATATAAAACAAGAGTGAACCGTAAGTTCCGTCAAAAGGGTGCTGCGAAGCATATCTTTGCAGAACTTGAGCAGGAAGCTAACGCAGCTGTAGTTGAAGAAGATGAAGCAGATGGCTTGGATATCGTTCGTACAAAGCGTTTCGAGCTAAAGCCAATGGATTCTGAAGAAGCTGTACTTCAAATGGATATGTTGGGCCATGCGTTTTTCGTATTTGAAAACGCTGAAAATGGTACAACGAATATCGTTTATCGTCGTAATGACGGTCGTTATGGTCTAATTGAACCAAACTAAATCTATACTAATTCTAAGCCCTCCATCATTTGGAGGGCTTTTTTGGTGATAATTTCTAACGGTTTTGTCGAAAAAAGAAGAGTGGTTTGCTGAATTTCAAAAACAGAAAGTAGAAACGACATGAATTCGACAGGAAACATCAAGAAACCTTGTCGAAATACCAAGAAATGAAACTGTTATTTTGTCGAAAAAGTCTAGAATACGCAAAACGGAGATTCGACCTGGACTCAAGCCCCATGATATAAATAATACAGCAAGACAAAAGGAGGTATATGAATGGGCGGTCAAAATCATTGTCACTGTAAAAGACTTGAACAGAAAATCTCTCAGCATGAAGAAGTGATTACCCAGTTACTGCATATGATGGCGTCTATGAACCAGGTTGTCACCCAACTAGCAGGCAACCAAAAGAGAGACGCTGAGAAATCGATGCAACAAGTATCTCCAACTCTTGTTTCCTCACATTAAGTATTCTCCGATTTGCTCCCTCGCAAGAAATCCTTGCATGACTTTCCCCTATTGAAAAGAGCTGTCCACCCCCTTTGGACCGCTCTTTTCTTCTTGTCATAAGTACTAATGGGTCAAAGTTGTCATTCATAAATGGAAAGTGTTATCATATAGAGTGTTAATTATATTGATTTTGCACGTGACTAGATGACCAATTGAGGAGCGCTCATAACATGTCTTTATTAAAAAAAATCTTTGGAGACGGCAACAAAAAACAACTGAAGAACTTAACAAAAATTACCGAACATATAGAAACACTTGAACCTGAATTTGAGAAAATGACTGATGAACAGCTACGTAATAAATCAGCCGAATATAAAGAACGTTACCAGCAAGGTGAATCACTCGACAAATTGTTGCCTGAAGCTTATGCAACCGTAAGAGAAGGTGCTAAGCGTGTTCTTGGCATGCGCCCGTTCCCTGTGCAGATCATGGGTGCGATTGCATTGCATGATGGTAACATTGCTGAGATGAAAACAGGTGAAGGTAAAACACTTGCTTCTACACTGCCTGCATACCTTAATGCATTATCAGGCAATGGAGTGCATGTGGTAACAGTAAACGAATATTTGGCAGAACGTGATTCCCGTGAAATGGGAGCGCTTTTTGACTTTCTCGGACTGACTGTTGGCGTGAATACAAATGAGATGTCAAATGAAGATAAGGCAGCTGCCTATCAGTGTGACATTATGTATACAACGAATAATGAACTTGGATTTGATTATTTACGTGACAATATGGTGCTGTACAAAGAACAGATGGTTCAGCGTCCTTTGAACTTCGCAATTATTGATGAGGTCGATTCAATCTTGATTGATGAAGCAAGAACACCGCTAATCATCTCTGGGTCGGCCCAAAAATCAGCAGAATCTTACCAACGTGCTAATGCTTTTGTGAATACATTGCGCAAAGAAGATGATTACACGTACGATGTGAAAACGAAAAGTGTGCAATTGACTGAGGAAGGTATTAATAAAGCAGAGAGATACTTCAGAATTGAAAATCTCTTTGACTTAGAGAATGTATCGCTTACGCATCATATCAATCAGGCTTTAAAAGCACATGCTTCGATGCAGAAGGATATGGATTATGTCGTTCAAGACGGGGAAGTCGTTATTGTTGACCAATTTACGGGCCGATTAATGAAGGGCCGTCGATACAGTGATGGATTGCACCAAGCAATAGAAGCGAAGGAAGCATTGCAAATCCAGAATGAGAGCATGACGCTTGCATCGATCACATTCCAGAACTACTTCAGAATGTATAAGAAACTTGCTGGTATGACAGGTACAGCTAAAACAGAAGAAGAAGAATTCCGCAACATTTATAATATGGATGTTGTTACAATTCCAACAAACCGTGAGATTTCGAGAAATGACCGTGCGGATTTAATTTATAAATCGATGGACGGAAAATTCCAGGCTGTTGCTGATGAAATTAAAGAGCGACATGAAAAAGGCCAGCCGGTACTTGTTGGTACGGTTGCTGTAGAGACATCCGAACTTATCTCAAATATGTTAAAGCGTATGGGTGTAAAGCATGATGTACTCAACGCGAAGAACCACTACCGTGAAGCAGAGATTATTGAAAATGCTGGACATAAAGGCTCAGTCACAATTGCAACGAATATGGCAGGACGTGGTACAGATATTAAGCTTGGAGAAGGCGTTAAAGAGATTGGCGGACTTTGTGTTATTGGTACGGAGCGGCATGAATCTCGTCGTATTGATAATCAGTTACGCGGTCGTGCTGGACGTCAAGGTGATCCGGGTGAATCCTTGTTCTATCTATCAATGGAAGACGAATTAATGCGTCGATTTGGTTCAGATAATCTGAAATCTATGATGGAAAGACTGGGCATGGATGATACTCATCCAATTGAAAGCAAGATGGTTTCACGAGCTGTTGAATCAGCGCAAAAACGTGTTGAAGGTAATAACTTCGATGCTCGTAAAACAATTCTATCCTATGATGATGTATTAAGAGAACAGCGCGAGATTATTTATAAACAACGTTTTGAAGTGATTGAGGCAGATGAGAACTTGCGGGGAATCGTTGAAGGTATGATTCGCTCTACAGTTACTAGACAAGTTTTAGCCCATACAGCTGAGGAAGACATGGATAATTGGGAACTTGATTCAATTGTAGATTATGCGGAAAGTAACCTTTTAGAACAAGGTGATTTAACTGCAGATGAGCTGAAAGGTAAAGAGTCTGAGGAAATCATTCAGCTAATCATGGACAAAATGAAAGTACGCTATGATGAGAAAGAAGCAGAGATGACACCAGAGCAGATGAGAGAATTTGAAAAAGTCATCGTGCTTCGCTCTGTTGATTCTAAATGGATGGATCATATTGATCAGATGGATCAATTACGTCAAGGCATACACTTGCGTGCATATGGACAAAACGATCCGCTTCGTGAATATCAGCTCGAAGGCTATCAGATGTTCGATGACATGGTTGCTGAAATTGAAGAAGAAGTCGCTACTTTTGTCATGAAAGCCCAAGTTACAGAGAATATTGAACGTGAGGAAGTCGCCCAGAATACAAAAGCAGTCGCTGGTGGCGGTACTCAAGAAGAAGAAAAGAAAAAGAAGCCGGTTGTACGCGGTGAACGGGTCGGCAGAAATGATCCTTGTCCATGTGGAAGCGGCAAGAAATATAAAAACTGCCACGGCGATGCGTAAGATTAATTTAGCAGAGTAGGAACAAAATCAATGAAGAGGTGAATTGCATGGAGCTATCAGAAATCAAGCAAAAAATAGATCATATTACTTCGCGCGTCGAAGAGTTTAGGGGGTCTCTTTGACCTCGATCATAAGAAAGAACGGATAGCAGAGCTTGATGAAAAAATGGCTTCAGGTGATTTCTGGAACGATCAGGATAAAGCACAAGAAGTTATTAACGAAGCAAACGGTTTAAAGAGCTACGTTAACAGCTTTGAAGAAATTGCTGGACGGCGTGACGATCTTGAAGTCTCCTATGAGCTTGTTAAAGAAGAAAATGATGCAGAGCTATATGCTGAATTAGAATCAGATCTTACCAAACTTACTAATGACATTGGTGAATTTGAATTGCAAATGTTGCTAAGCGACCCTTACGATGCAAATAATGCAATTCTTGAATTGCATCCGGGTGCTGGCGGAACGGAATCGCAAGACTGGGCAAGCATGTTATTGCGCATGTATCAGCGCTGGGCTGAGGATAAGAATTATAAAGTCGAAACCCTTGATTATCTGCCAGGTGATGAAGCTGGTGTTAAAAGTGTAACTCTCTTAATAAAAGGGCATAATGCCTACGGTTATCTAAAGGCCGAAAAAGGGGTTCACCGACTTGTACGAATTTCACCTTTCGATTCTTCTGGTCGTCGTCATACTTCTTTTGTGTCCTGTGATGTTATCCCTGAACTGAGTGGCGATGTGGATATTGATCTTAAAACTGAAGATCTAAAAATTGATACGTACCGAGCAAGCGGCGCAGGTGGACAGCATGTTAATACGACAGATTCGGCTGTACGTATTACACACACACCGACGAATACAGTAGTTACATGCCAATCAGAACGCTCACAGATCAAAAATCGTGAACAAGCTATGAAAATGATGAAGGCAAAATTGCATCAGCTAGAAGTAGAAAAGAAGAGAGCCGAACTTGATGATTTACGTGGCGAACAGAAAGAGATTGGTTGGGGCAGCCAAATTCGCTCCTATGTATTCCACCCCTATTCAATGGTTAAAGATCACCGAACGAATACGGAAGTGGGGAACGTTCATGGAGTTATGGATGGTGACATCGATCCATTCATTGATGCTTATTTGCGGTCACAGGTCAATTAGATCATAAAATCAATTTCCAATATAAGATTATTTTCCCATATCGAGCTGTTTAATTCTTTTACTTTAGGTTATAATAAGAGAGAATATACTAATTAGCTAGGGGGATTTAATTATGAAAAAGTGGCTTTTAGCAATAGTATTTGGCTCGGCGTTAATCCTAGGCGCCTGTGGTGGAAATGATGACGCATCTGACAACAAAGATAATAAAGAAACAAATGAACCTACAACTTCAGGCAGTGTAGACTCTGCTAAAGCTGAAGAGCTTTATACTAGCAGCTGTGCACAATGTCATGGCGCCGATCTATCTGGTGGAGCAGGTCCTGATTTACGAGATGTTGGTTCAAAGTTAAGTAAAGAACAAATAGAAACAACAATTGAAAAAGGCAAGGGCAGCATGCCAGGCGGACTCGTAAAGAATGATGGAGAACGTGATACGCTTGCTTCTTGGCTTGCAGAAAAGAAATAATAGGTGATTTGAGAAGCGGGGACGGTCTAATGGCTGTCTCTGTTTTTTTATTTCCACAATATATTTTTGAGTGTAGAGAGAGGCAACTTGCTGAATTTTAAAAGCAAAAGATAATCTGAGACTCTTGGTAGACAAGTGCATAATACCCTGTTTTTTCACTGGATTTTAGGTTTTTGTCTGTTGAAAAGCCGATTAACAAGATTTAATTTTATCTTGCATATGGCTCGTAAACTGTATTTATAATCGTATTAGAACCCTAATAAAGTAATTATAGGACAAGCATTACTACGAAAGTTACAGTTTGATATCCGCGTGTATTACTTTGAAATGGAACTGTAATATTTTTGTGACTAAAATTATTAGCGAAAGATGTTATACTTACATGGATTGGTTAGAAAAGGCTTACTTGCTAGTAAAATGTTTCCCTCATTAATATTGAGTAGAAATAAATAGGTTACATAAGAAATTGAAGGTGATATGCAGATGATTTCCATGAAAGATGTTTATAAAACATACGATAACGGAGTAACTGCTCTAAGTGGTATTAATGTAGAAATTGGAAAAGGCGAATTCGTATATGTGGTGGGCCCAAGTGGTGCTGGTAAATCTACTTTTATCAAACTCATTTATAGAGAAGAGAAGCCCTCAAATGGAGATATCGTCATTAACAACAAGGATATTTCGCTGCTCAAGGAAAAGAGTATTCCTTATTTGAGAAGAGATGTTGGAGTTGTGTTCCAAGACTTTAAATTGCTTTCCAAGCTGACAGCCTATGAAAATGTTGCTTTTGCTATGGAAGTCATTGAAGCACCCGTCTCAACGATGAGAACGCGTGTGATGGAAGTGCTCGAGCTTGTAGGCTTGAAGAATAAATCTCGTTTTCTTCCTGATGAATTATCAGGTGGAGAGCAGCAACGTGTTTCCATAGCAAGAGCCATTGTCAATCGACCTAAAATTGTCATTGCTGATGAGCCAACGGGTAATCTTGATCCAGATACGTCTTGGGAAATTATGAAGATCTTTGAAGAGATTAATGCACGAGGTACAACGTTAATTATGGCTACACATAGTAAAGAAATTGTTAACACAATTAGAAAACGCGTAATTGCAATAGAGCATGGAACCATCGCTAGGGATGAGGCATTGGGGGACTATGGCTATGAAATTTAGTACATTGTCGCGCCATGCTAGAGAAGCAATGAAAAATATCTTCAGAAATGGCTGGATGACAGTCGCCTCTGTCGCAGCGGTAACGACAACGCTTATATTCGTTGCTGCATCATTAGCTCTTATACTTAATATGAATCAAATTGCCAAGAAGGTTGAGGAAGATGTCCAAATTGATGTCCTAATCGACAAGACGGCGAATGAAGATGATATTCAATTGCTTGGAGAAGAATTAAAACATATGGATAATGTAAAAACCGTAGTGTTCTCCTCTAAGGAAGATGAATTGAAGCAGTTCAAGAAAAGTTTTGGTGAAAGCGCTGGTTCGTGGGAACTATTTGAAGAGGATAACCCGCTGAATCATGTATATAAAGTAAAAACAAAAAAACCTCAAGATACAATTGCTACAGCGAAGAAAATCGAAAAAATTACAAGTGTTGAAAAAGTCAACTATGGCGAAGACACGATTAAGAGATTATTTGAGTTTAATAAATATGCTCGAATTATCGGTATTGTATTGATTATAGGATTGCTCTTTACGGCTATGTTCCTAATTTCTAATACAATAAAGCTAACAATTATGGCACGAAGCAAGGAAATTGGCATCATGAAGCTTGTTGGCGCAACGAATGGATTTATCCGCTGGCCATTCTTCATAGAAGGCATGATCTTGGGACTGCTAGGTTCAGTCATTCCGATTATTGTGATTCTATCAGGCTATTATTATCTCGATCACAACATTAAGGATCGGATTACATTCTCATTTGTAGATCTATTGCCATATAATCCGTTTGCTTTCGAATTGTCGCTCATCGTTCTGTTACTGGGCGCATTGATCGGCATATGGGGTAGCGTCATGAGCATCAGGAAATTCCTTAAAGTATAAATAACCTAAATCAAACCAACTAAAACATGAAACTCTATCTAGCATTTGATGCTGCAGGGGGGAAGGAGCAAGTAGAATAATGAAGAAACTAGGTGCCTATCTGCTTGTTCCAGCTCTTCTATTGGGGGCTGGAACAACATTCCAAGTGCAGACGGTTTCCGCACAATCTGCGAGCGACATCCAGAAGGAAATCAACGACTTAAACGAGAAACAGGGTAAAATTCGAGAACAACAGAGCAATATTTCAGGTAATAAACAAAGTGCTGAGGAGAAACTCAATAAGAATCTTGATAAACAGAATACAGTTGAAAAACAACTTACTGACATCGAGGACAAACTTCAAAGCACACAGAAAAAAGTTAGCAGTAAACAACAAGAAATTACAAAAACGAATGAACAGCTAGAACAATTGCAGCGTGAAATCAAAAAGCTTCATAAAGAGATTGCTGAGCTAAGAGAACGCATTAAGAAGCGTGAAGAAATTTTAAAAGATCGTCTGAAATCACTTCAAGAAACAGGTGGAGATATTAAATACCTTGAAGTGCTCATGGGGTCACAGAGTATTGGGGACTTTATTAATCGTTCCACAAGTGTTGGTACGATCATGGACCAAGACAAAAAAATTATGGAAGAACTTGAAGCTGATAAAAAATCACTTGAGAATAAAAAGGCTTCTGTAGAGAAGAAAAGATCAGAAGTAGATCAGAAGAAAGCAAATTTAGTAGCAGCTAAAAAAGAGTTGCTAAGTTTAAAAGCAACGCTTGATAACCAAAAGGCTGATAAAGACAAAATTATGGATAAACTTGAAAAAGAACATAAGCACCTTGAATCATATAAAGTAAGTCTTGAAGATGAAGAAGAAATTCTTGCTGCTCAAGCACAAGCTGTTGAAAAGGCTATTTCACTTGCCCAAGGGAAGAAGGGTAAATTGGAGGAGCAAACTAGACAAGCAGCTGAACGCGAGAGACAGGCACGTCTTGCTAAACAACAAACATCTTCCTCTTCACATGGATCAAGCAACGGTTCTAGTAATGGATCGACTCCGTCAACAGGTGGAAGTGGCATGTTTATCTGGCCAGCATCTGGATCTGTTTCGTCTGGATACGGACATCGTTGGGGTACATTGCATGCAGGACTTGATGTTGCAAATAGTACAGGAACACCTGTAAAAGCTGCAGCACCAGGTGTTGTCATCTCTACGAATACACCAAATGACGGCAAAATGAATGGATATGGAAATGTTGTACTTATTGCTCATTCAATCGGAGGTACAACATATACGACACTTTATGCGCATATGAGTGAAATCTCTGTATCGGCAGGTCAGCAAGTAAGTGCAGGCGATCGTGTTGGGGCAATTGGCAGCACAGGTCAATCAACTGGTCCTCATTTACATTTTGAAGTACATCGCGGCGGTTGGAATGCAGCGAAGAGTAATTCACTAGATCCAGCTACTGTTTTACCTTAATAGTCTAAATTGAATTTTTAATTGTCGAGTGTCCATGTTATAATGACTGGATGCTTGGCATACATATGTGAAGGCGTCGCACTAACTGTGGGGCGCCTTTTTTTGATATGATGATTGCACTAATCCAATAATCTGCGGGGTGAAATAATGAAAACGAATAAAGTACGCATCATCCTGCTGCTCATACTTATGTTACTGCTTGGCGGTGCAGCCGGTGGTTATGCAGGTATGAAGTGGGCCTATGCAAAATATCAAAACGATGGTTTAGGCCAGTTGTTCAATGAGAATGAAACTACTGAAGATCAAGGCAATCCATCAAGGTCAATGGCAAAAATTGATCAAGCCTATAAGTTGATCAAGAAAAATTATGTTGAAGATGTCAGTGAAAAGAAACTCACTGAGGGTGCTATCCAAGGGATGCTGGAATCACTAAAAGATCCTTACAGTACATACATGGATGCTGAGACAATGAAGCAATTTAATGAACAGATTGAAGCATCTTTTGAAGGTATTGGAGCCGAGGTCAGTATGCAAGATGGAAAAGTGACAATCGTTGCGCCAATAAAAGGCTCTCCAGCAGAGAAAGCAGGTCTTAGACCAAAAGACCAGATACTGAAGATAGACGGGAAAAGTATTGCTGGACTTGATCTTAATGAAGCTGTAGAAAAGATTCGTGGTAAAAAGGGATCTAAAGTGAAAATTGAAATTAAGCGTCCAGGTGCAGGAGATACGTTCGCTAAAGAAATTACCCGCGATGAAATCCCAGTAGAAACTGTGGAATCAAGCATGAAGACAGTTGATGGTAAGAAAACAGGTTTTATTAAGCTCACATCGTTCTCTGAACACACAGCAGAAGACTTTAACAAACAGCTGAAAAAGCTTGAAGCAGATGGTATGCAAGGTCTTGTAATTGATGTTCGGGGCAATCCAGGTGGTCTGTTAAATTCTGTAGAAGATATTCTGGGTAATTTCATACCTAAGAATATGCCATTCCTTCAGGTTGAAGACAGAAAAGGCAAAAAGGAACCACATTATTCAGATCTTAAAGAGAAAAAGAATTACCCAATTTCCGTTTTAATTGATGAGGGGAGTGCGTCTGCTTCAGAAATTCTTGCAGTCGCTTTGAAGGAAGCTGGTTATGATGCAATCGGTACAAATAGTTTCGGTAAAGGCACAGTCCAACAAGCTGTCCCTCTTGGTGATGGCAGTACGGTCAAGCTTACTTTCTATAAATGGCTCTCGCCTAAGGGCAATTGGATCCATAAGAAAGGCATCAAACCGACAATTAAGCAAAAGCAGCCTGATTATTATTATGCAAATCCGATCCAAGTGAAGAAACCATTGACTGTAGACCATACAGGTGACAATATCCGTAATTTGCAAATCATGCTAGACGGGCTTGGTTTTGAACCAGGTCGTACAGATGGTTACTTCAGTAAAGAAACTGAAAAAGCTGTAAAGGCATTTCAAAAGAAAAATAGCCTAGCCGTTACTGGAAAGGCTGATAATGATACTGCTGAGAAAGTCGAAGCTAAAATTATTGAGAAAATTCGTGATGGAAAAGATGACGAACAGTTAGAAAAAGCTTTGAACAGTTTGTATTAAGCAACTGAAGCAGCCTTGCATTGTGCAAGGCTGCTTTCTATTTTGTGTCTCTGATAAAGGCAACTATTCCGGTATTATGCTAAAATAGAGAAAGATATTATCTGGAGAAGGAGTCGTAATTATGCTAGAATCCTGGCTTTTGGAGGCGATGCGCGCCCTTGGCAGAATGTTTCTCAATCCAATGCTTTATTTGGGATTCTTCGTCATGTTTTTTTCAAGTTATCAAAGAATCAGGCGGGAACGTCTTGATTTTGGTATAAGAGTCAATTCACCCTTAATTGAAACAAAGGGAGTATGGATTCTGTCACTATTGGGCGGGCTCGTAGTTTCGGCCGTCATGATTGGTGCAGGATTTGTATTCTCATATGAAACGATACTCATATTGAATTTTGCAGTCATTTTACTTGGGATCAGCACACGCTATTCTCCATTATCTGCTGCATATACGATTGTTTTAGCAGCATTTGCACTGTATATTATTTCCCTTTACACAGGTAAAGAAGGGTTTTTAAATACGTTATTGCCAAATGGCGTCAATTACTCAGGGCTTGCTGTTCTTACAGGGATTTCCTTGTTAATCGAAGCAATTATGCTTAAGAGAGTAAAAACTGAAGAGACCTCTCCTAAGCTTATACTGAGTAAAAGAGGCAAATGGATAGGCAGTCATCACTTGAAGAAGCTTAGTTTCGTGCCTTTCTTTCTATTAATTCCATCAGGTGCGATTGAACAGTCTTCTGGATTTTGGCCCTATATATCAATTGGCGGGGAAACATTTGGTCTAATGCTTGTACCTTTTATAATCGGCTTTGATTATAAAATCACGGGTAATCTTCCGATGGAAATGAAGATGCATATTGCGAAGAAGTTATTCTTTGTTGGCATCATTGTTCTCATTGCTGGTGGATTATCAGTCTATCAGACTTACTTTGCTGTGATTGCCTTTGCACTTGCATTCATTGGGAAGGAATGGGTTCATTTTAAATATAAAAGGCAAGAAGAGATTAGCCAGCCATTTTTCCGCGAAGAAAAAGAGGGTCTGGATGTACTCTGTGTATTGATCGATTCTCCTGCAGAACGCAGTGGTATGAAAGTAGGAGAACGTGTTTTTAAAGTAAATGGAAGTAAGATTGCGACTATAGCTGATTTGGAGCAAGCTTTGGTTACGAGCGGCTCTTTTTGTAAGCTAGAGATCATCGGAATTGATGGAGAGAAACGTTTGGAACAAACAGCCTTGTATGATACAGATCACCATCGTCTTGGTTTGATTCTCGTTGGGGAGCCGTATGACCAGAAATATGCAGCGAAGAAATTAAACGCACTACAACCATAATCATCAGCAAAACGGACGCTTTTCCGAAAGGCGTCCGTTTTCTTATATCTAAGCATTGAATTAGGAATGCCTGTTCGTAATATGGTAGAATGAAGTATATGGTTTGTACGATATGAAATGACCGATTTGGGTAAAAAGAATCGGATACGATATTAATATAGATGGGGGTTTGACTTGTGAAGGATCAGTTTGAGCTTGTGTCTGAGTATAAGCCGCAAGGAGATCAGCCGAGCGCAATTAAAGAATTAAAAGAGCGAGTGCTTGCAGGCCAGAAACATCAAACACTACTCGGTGCGACGGGTACAGGAAAGACATTTACGGTTTCCAACGTTGTAAATGAGATCAATCGGCCGACACTTGTAATTGCCCATAATAAAACGTTGGCCGGACAACTTTATAGTGAATTCAAAGAGTTTTTCCCGAACAATGCTGTTGAATATTTTGTCAGTTATTATGACTATTACCAGCCTGAAGCGTACGTACCTTCGACTGATACTTTTATAGAAAAAGACGCGAGCATTAATGATGAAATCGATAAACTGCGACATGCAGCAACTACAGCTCTATTTGAACGCCGAGATGTGCTAATTGTTGCCAGCGTATCTTGTATATATGGCCTCGGTTCACCAGAAGAATATAGCAGCCAAGTCGTTTCACTTCGTACTGGGATGGAAATAGAAAGAGATACATTGCTGCGAAACCTTGTAGATATTCAATATGCTAGAAATGATATTGATTTCCAACGTGGTACCTTCCGTGTACGCGGTGATTCTGTAGAAATTATTCCAGCTTCCAAAGAAGGCCAATGTATTAGAATTGAATTCTTCGGAGACGAGATTGACCGAATGCGTGAAGTCGATGCCTTGACAGGGGAAGTTATTGGTGACCGCGAACATGTTGCAATCTTCCCAGCTTCTCACTTTGTAACCGGAGAAGAGAAGATGAAGAAGGCGATTGTGAATATTCAAGCGGAACTTGGTGAACAACTGAAGAAAATGCGTGATGAGAATAAGTTGTTAGAAGCTCAGCGTCTTGAACAGCGAACACATTACGATCTTGAAATGATGGAAGAGATGGGCTTCTGTTCAGGTATTGAGAACTATTCACGTCATTTGACATTAAGGCCAGCTGGTGCGACGCCGTATACATTGTTAGACTTCTTCCCGGAAGATTTTTTAATGGTTGTCGATGAATCACATGTGACCTTGCCACAAATACGCGGCATGTTCAACGGTGACCAAGCACGTAAACAAGTGCTTGTCGATCATGGTTTCCGTTTGCCTTCAGCACTGGATAACAGACCACTTCGATTTGAAGAATTCGAAGAGAAAACGAACCAGCTGATTTATGTTTCAGCAACGCCTGGTCCTTATGAATTGGAACATACACCTGATATGACGCAACAGATTATACGGCCAACAGGTCTCCTTGATCCACCGATAGAAATTCGTCAAATTGAGGGGCAAATTGATAACCTGATTGGTGAGATCCATAAACGAACGGAGATAGATGAAAGAGTTCTAATTACGACATTGACGAAGAAAATGTCTGAGGATTTAACAGATTATCTAAAAGAACTTGGCATTAAAGTCGCCTATTTGCATTCTGAAATTAAGACACTGGAACGAATTGAAATTATTCGTGATCTACGTGTTGGTACATTTGATGTCTTGATTGGTATTAACTTGCTAAGGGAAGGGCTAGATATTCCAGAGGTTTCACTTGTTGCTATTCTAGATGCGGATAAAGAAGGGTTCCTTAGATCAGAGCGTTCGCTTATTCAGACGATGGGACGTGCTGCGCGGAATTCAAACGGACAGGTAATCATGTATGCAGACCGAGTGACCAATTCAATGCAAGTTGCCATAGATGAGACGAAGCGTCGCCGTGAAATTCAGATAGCCTACAATGAAAAACATGGAATTGTACCACAGACGATTAAAAAGAATGTACGGGATGTCATCCGAGCGACAATTGCTGCGGAAGATAGTGAAGAATATAAGGCGAAGACGAAGAGTCTCGCTAAGTTGACGAAAAAAGAGAAGAAGAAAGCAATTGAAAAGATGGAAAAAGAAATGAAAGATGCTGCCAAGGCGCTTGATTTCGAGCGGGCGGCAGAACTTCGAGACATTGTGTTTGAATTGAAAGCGGAAGGATGAGCTATTCATGAAAAAAAAGACGATCCGGATACAAGGGGCAAGAGCGCATAACTTGAAAAACGTTAATGTAGAAATACCGAAGAATGAGCTCGTTGTCGTAACCGGGCTGTCTGGCTCGGGGAAATCCTCGCTTGCCTTTGATACAATTTATGCAGAGGGTCAGCGCCGTTATGTCGAATCGCTGTCTGCTTATGCGCGTCAGTTTTTAGGACAGATGGACAAGCCCGATGTCGACACGATTGAAGGATTGTCTCCAGCTATCTCAATTGATCAAAAAACAACGAGTAAAAATCCACGTTCGACTGTCGGTACGGTTACGGAAATATATGATTATTTGCGTCTTCTCTATGCTCGTATTGGACGGCCAACTTGTCCAAAGCATGGAATAGAGATTACGTCTCAAACAGTACAGCAGATGACAGATCGTTTGCTTGATTATCCTGAGCGAACGAAGATGCAAATTCTTGCTCCTGTCGTTTCAGGGCGTAAAGGCGAGCATGTCAAAGCGCTGGAAAAATTGCGTAAAGAGGGCTATATCCGTGTTCGTGTTGATGGAGAAATGCTGGAAGTGACAGATGAAATCAAGTTGGAAAAGAATAAAAAACATTCTATTGAAGCTGTAATTGACCGTGTTGTCATTAAAGAAGGCATTGCGGGTCGTCTTGGAGATTCAATTGAAACTGCTCTAGCACTCGGTGAAGGAAAGCTAATTGTAGATGTTATGGGAGAAGAAGAGCTCGTATTCAGCGAACTACATGCATGTCCAGTTTGTGGTTTTTCCATTGATGAACTGGAACCACGACTATTCTCATTTAACAGTCCATTCGGTGCCTGCTCAAGCTGTGACGGACTTGGAACTAAGCTTGAGGTCGACTTAGAGCTTGTTATTCCTGATTGGAAGAAAACACTGAATGAACATGCGATTGCCGCATGGGAACCAGTTAGCTCGCAGTACTATCCACAACTACTTCAAAGTGTTTGTGAGCATTACAACATAGATATGAATACACCCATAAAGGATCTTCCTGAAGAAGAGATGAATCGTATACTTTATGGTAGCGGCAAAGATAAAATTCGTTTTTATTATGTGAATGATTTCGGTAAAGCACGTGACCATACGATTGAATTTGAAGGTGTTTTGAAAAACATAGAGCGTCGCTATAAAGAAACGACTTCAGATTTTATCCGTGATACGTTGGAGAAATATATGGCGAAGAAGAACTGTCCGACTTGCAAAGGCTATCGTTTGAAAGAAGAGGCTCGGGCGGTTTTGATCAATCAATTGCATATTGCCCAGGTTACAGACTTTTCTATTACCCAGGCCAAGGAATTCTTCTCAAGTCTCGACTTAACAGAGAAAGAAACAAAAATTGCTCGCATGATTTTAAAGGAAATTTGTGATCGACTTGAATTTCTTGCAAATGTCGGACTGGATTATTTAACGATGTCACGAGCAGCTGGTACATTATCTGGCGGCGAGGCACAGCGGATCCGTTTGGCGACGCAAATTGGTTCTGCATTATCCGGTGTTCTTTATGTGCTTGATGAACCATCTATTGGGCTTCATCAGCGCGACAATGACCGTCTCATTCAAACTTTGCTTAAAATGCGTGATTTGGATAATACTCTTATTGTTGTTGAGCATGATGAAGATACAATGCTAGCTGCCGATTGGCTTATTGATATTGGTCCGGGTGCAGGTGAGCATGGCGGAGAAATCGTTTCTGAAGGAAAGCCTGAAGATGTATTGAAAGATCCGAACTCGCTAACAGGTGCTTACCTATCAGGAAGAAAATTCATACCGCTTCCGGAAGAGCGCCGCAAGTCGGATGGGCGTGAAATTAAAGTTACCGGAGCTAAAGAGAATAATTTGCAAAACGTTACGGCTTCTTTCCCACTTGGAATAATGACTGTTGTTACTGGTGTATCTGGTTCTGGAAAGAGTACGCTTATTAATGAAATTCTTTATAAAAGTCTTGCTAGAGACATCAACCGTGCAAAAGTGAAGCCGGGCAAGCATAAACATATTACAGGCATCGACCAGGTTGAGAAAGTAATTGACATTGACCAGTCGCCAATCGGTAGAACGCCACGATCCAATCCAGCAACCTATACGAGTGTGTTTGATGATGTACGCGATGTTTATGCGCAAACGAATGAAGCGAAGGTACGTGGGTATAAAAAGGGTCGCTTTAGCTTTAACGTCAAAGGCGGTCGTTGTGAAGCATGCCGTGGAGATGGCATCATTAAGATCGAAATGCATTTCCTTCCAGATGTTTACGTACCTTGTGAAGTTTGTCATGGCAAACGTTACAACCGCGAGACGCTGGAAGTGAAGTATAAAGGCAAAAGCATTGCTGATGTGCTCGATATGCGAATTGAAGAAGCACTTGAATTCTTCGCCAATATTCCAAAGATTAAGCGTAAGCTGCAAACGATAGTTGATGTTGGCCTAGGTTATGTAAAGCTTGGGCAGCCAGCTACTACGTTATCTGGTGGTGAAGCACAACGAATGAAGCTTGCGAGTGAGCTTCATAAACGCTCAAATGGTAAGTCGTTCTATATTCTCGATGAACCAACTACAGGTTTACATGCTGATGATATTAAGCGTCTGCTAGGTGTGTTGCAACGTCTTGTTGAGAACGGTGACACTGTGCTGATCATTGAGCATAATCTGGATATTATTAAAGCTGCAGATCACATTATTGATCTCGGTCCTGAAGGCGGAGCGGGCGGGGGTCAAATTATTGCTACCGGTACACCAGAGCAAATTGCGGAAGTCGATGGATCGTATACTGGCAAATATTTAAAGCCTGTATTGGAACGTGACCGTGCACGGATGCAATTAATTAGGGAAGAGGCAGAAGCTACAGAGAACGCCTAAACGAAGTAGAAAAATTAAAGCAAAGAACGCAACATACAGCCGGGCTGATCTATTGATTGTGCCTGGCTGTGCTGATTTCAATACTTTGACGAATAGAGCATTCTTCGCTAATCTGAAAGAATGGAGAATTAGGGAGGAAAAAGCATGAAACCTATTGAATTGAATGCTGTTCAGGAACAGCTTGAACAATATCTAAATAAAGAAGTATACGTCCACGTTGAAACGACAAATGGTGCTTATGCAAGCCATTTTGGAGACGAGGCTTTTAACGTCGGAGCTTATGTACGCAACGCAAAAGTGAAATACAGCCAGTCTAAGATTATTGAAGCAGGCGGAGGGTCATTCCGTGTCGGCTTGAAATTAGAATTTGGTTGGATTTATGCTGAAGGACTTACAGATTGGGAAATGTATGAAGGAAATAAATTGCTTATGGCAGGTCATGACCCAGCTGGAAGATTGATGGTTGCTCTTGAAATTAGTGAAACCCCATTTGGCATAAATAACAGAAGAGACTAGGGGGAATATAAAAATGCAGAAAGAACGCCAAGTTGTTATTATTTATCCACATCCGGATGATGAGTCCTTTGGATCTGCTGGTACGATTATAAAAATGCGCGAAGAAGGAATTCCAGTCACGTATTTATGCGGGACATCTGGAAATATGGGACGCAATATGGGAACGCCTCCATTCGCAAACCGTGAATCTCTAGCAAAAATTCGCGAGAAGGAACTTGATGATGCTTGCAAGTTGCTTGATTGTGATTTGCGCATGCTTGGCTATCATGACAAAACAATGGAATTCGAGGATAAATATGAAGTTGCTTTGCATTTAAAAGAACTGATCGAAGAATTAGACCCGAACCTCGTTATAACATATCATCCGCTTTATGGAGTGCATCCAGATCACAATGCAATTGCCGCAGCTACAATTGAAGCATTAAGCATGATGGATAAAGAGAAGCGTCCAGTGATGTGGGCACGACCTGTTATTCGCGAATATCGTGATATTCTAGGCACACCTGATGTTACGTATGATATCCGTGATATTTTCGATCGTAAAATGGAAGCTATTGCTGCTCACCATTCTCAAGCAGATGGCATACTTGGCGATATGTTAAGAAAAGCAAAAATCTCGGATGAAGTAAAAGAGGAAGCAATGCAGGCACTTGGTGTTGAAGATTATTATATCTGGGATTTTCAGGATTGATTTTAATCGTGCTTCCAGGTTTATGCTGAACCTAAACTCGGGAAAATAAATTCCAAGAAGTTACTAGGAGGGGATTAGATGAAAAAGCTCTATCGATCAAGCAGAGAAAAAATGTTGTCGGGTGTACTCGGAGGACTGGCTGAATACTTCAATGTTGACCCAACACTTGTACGCCTCCTTTTCGTAGTGCTCATGTTAATTACTGGGCTATTCCCACTCATTATTTTTTATATTGTTGCAGCAATTATTATTCCTGACGAAGGGCGTGTACGTTAATGATTCTACGCTGGTTCTTATCTTTATTCTTGAATGCCATCGCTCTTATTGTTGTTGCACAACTATTTGATTCTTTCCATTTGGAAGGCTTTGGAGCTGCGGTAATTGCGAGTATTATTTTGGCATTACTGAATGTTATTATTAAACCGTTTCTCGTATTGCTTACGTTACCGATAACAGTATTGTCACTGGGCTTATTCCTGTTTGTGATTAATGCAATTACTTTGATGATTACTCAGGCAGTGATGGGACCTTCATTTGAAATTGAAGGGTTCGGAACTGCAGTTATCGCAGCGATTATTATCTCACTAATTAACGTGATATTGAATAAACTTGTCAAAGATACGATACGCTAGAATAAAGGCTCTTCTGATCTAAACAGAAGAGCCTTTTTAGCGTAGACCATCGTTCTAACTTTCTATGACTGATTAGTTGTTTATGCTACAATTATTCACAGTTGATAATGTGAAGATATCCAAGGAAGGGATGAATATATGGGATTTGTACGAATAAAAGATTTGGTTGGCCATTTCAATATGGATCTGATTGCAGGTAAAGAAGGATTGGATAGAAAAATCACAACGAGCGATATTTCTCGCCCAGGTATCGAGATGACTGGTTATTTTGCCTACTATGCATCCGAACGTCTGCAACTTATTGGCCGCAAAGAAATGTCTTATTTCCTGGAACTTGATCATGAGACAAGGCTTTCCCGGCTTCAAAATCTATTTACTGATGAAACCCCAGCTTGTATTATTGCCCGGGGAATGGACGTTCCTCCTGAATTCATTGAAGAAGGAAATAAACGTAATATGCCAATTTTTCATTCTCCTTTAAAAACAACGAGAGTAATTGGCAGGCTGACGAATTATCTTGAGGCTAAATTTGCCCCATTTACAGCGGTTCATGGTGTGCTCCTTGATATATATGGAGTCGGTGTTCTAATTACTGGACAGAGTGGGGTTGGAAAGAGTGAAACAGCGCTAGAACTAGTGAAGCGTGGCCACCGACTTGTAGCAGATGATAGTGTAGAAATTCGCCAGGAAGATTTTGAAAACTTAATTGGTACAGCACCCAATCTGATTGAACATTTACTTGAAATTAGAGGACTTGGCATTATTAACGTAATGACACTGTTCGGAGCGGGATCTGTACGCCGCTTTAAGAAAATTAATATGATTATTCATCTTGAAGAATGGGATGAAACGAAGCAGTACAATCGGCTTGGGCTGGAAGAAGAAACGGAACAGATTATGGATGTTCAACTACCAAAATCGACAGTTCCAATCCGACCGGGAAGAAACCTCGCAGTCATTATTGAAGTAGCAGCGATGAATTTTCGAGTTAAACTATTCGGCCTGAATCCAGCTGAGGAATTCTCTGATAGATTAACTTCGATGATTGAACAAGGTAAGCATGATCTGGAGTAGGAGGAAGTACATATGAGTTGCAATGCACCACATTTGGACAGAGTATTTATTCAAATTGGCTCTTTTCCAATTTATTGGTATGGAGTTATCATCGCAGCAGGTGTCTTTATCGGACTATTTTTTGCTCAGCGTGAAGCACAGAGACAGAATTTGCAGAAGGATTCAATTATCGATTTGATTATTCTTGCTGTGCCTATTTCAATTATTTTTGCCCGTATTTATTATGTCATTTTTGAATACGACGCCTATCAAGGTGGTCCATGGTGGAAGTTCTTTGCTGTATGGGAAGGCGGAATTGCCATTCATGGTGCTTTAATCGGGGCAATATTGACTGCGATCATCTATACCCGACTCAAAGGCATTTCGTTTTGGAAAATGGTCGACGTTCTAGCACCTAGTTTAATTCTTGGGCAGGCTATCGGCCGTTGGGGTAACTTCATGAACCAAGAAGCGCATGGTGGACCAATGTCACAAGCTGCCTATGATAATTTCCATCAGTATTTGCCTGATTTTATTATGAATCAGATGTGTATTAATGGAACTGTTTATTATCCGACATTCCTTTATGAGTCTATTTGGGATTTGATTGTATTCGGATTGCTGCTTATTTTAAGAAGAAAAAATCCGTTGCGTGGAGAAGTATTCTTGAGTTATATGATGCTCTATTCAATTGGGCGTTTCTTCATCGAAGGCCTACGTACAGATAGTCTTTATGTCGTCCCAGGTGTGGTTAGAATCGCTCAGGTCGTTTCAATCTTAATGATTGTTGCCGCTGTTTCAATTCTTGCATATAGAAGAAAAACAGGGATGGCTGATGTGCATTATGATGGCAAACCACGCGTGAAAAAACAATGATGTTTCTTTTTATCACAGATTAATGCACAGTAAACCTTTCCCACCTTCAATTCAATAATTGAAAGATAGGGAGATATGTGGAGCGTCAATTATTTTTGAAAGCCTGCTTCAATTTACTAACATTCAGTGGAGGTATCGTACCTCCCTGGAGTGAAGTTCGACTTCACGAAAGGAGAAATAGACAAATTGAGTATTCAAACGATACTGTTTGATCTGGATGGTACATTAATTGATACGAATGAATTAATTATTTCTTCTTTCCAGCATACATTTGATTATTATGATCTAAAATTTTCTAGAGAAGAAATTCTTCATTTTAATGGTCCACCGCTACGAGATACATTCCATGCAGTGAATCCCCAACTTGCGGATGAGATGGTTCGTGTTTATCGTGAGCATAATATCAAAAATCATGACGCATTAGTAGAAGCTTTTCCTGGTGTGGTTGATACGGTTGCTAAGCTTTACAGCAAAGGGTATGGCTTAGGCATTGTAACTGCAAAGGTAGACCGTACTGTTGATATGGGGTTAGAATTAACAGGTCTTAATAAATTTTTTAATACAGTCATTACATTTAATGATGTGACCCATTCCAAACCACATCCGGAACCTGTCTTTAAAGCAATGAAAGAGTTGAATGCCAATCCTGCGACAACGATTATGATTGGTGACAATTCACATGACATTGAAGCGGGCAAAAATGCAGGCATCCGAACAGCGGGTGTTGCTTGGTCAGACAAAGGTCGGGCATTTCTTGAAAGTTTTAAGCCAACTTACATGTTGGAAACGATGGAAGATCTGTTGGACATTGTCGGGAGCTGACTGAATGCGCAGAGTAACCCGTTACCCAGTAGAAGGGCCGAATGCACTTCATCAGATGTACAGGACGGTATCTTTTTTTAAAGTTGTAAAAAACTTTGCTGTAATTCAAGTTTCAAGATATACGCCATGGATTCCAGTGAAGAACTGGATGTATAAGGCTTTGTTGGGAATGCGCATCGGTAAGTATTCTGCTTTTGCTCTAATGGCTATGCCAGATATTCTCTATCCAGAAAAAATCTCCATCGGCCGTAATACAATTATTGGCTACAATACTACAATTCTAACGCATGAGTATCTTACACATGAATATAGAATAGGTGATGTTGTGATTGGCAATGATGTAATGATTGGAGCGAATACAACCATTTTACCGGGAATCGTAATTGGTGATGGTGCAGTTGTTTCGGCAGGGAGCCTTGTTCATAAAGATGTACAAGCTGGAGCATTTGTTGGAGGTAATCCAATACAAGTAATCAGGTCAACTCGAGAATAGCATTAATAAATAAAGCTGTGAATTGAAGGTGAAGACTTTCTTTTCACAGCTTTAATTTGTATACACATGTTTTTGGAAATTGGGGGTATTTATAATAGAAGCGGGATTTATAAAATAGGGAGTGGATCGGCATGACATTTTCTGGAGAAAAGAGACATAAAGTATTAAGTGATATGGAAGCAGAGAAGTTCGATTTATTAATTATTGGCGGCGGAATCACAGGTGCCGGGATCGCACTTGATGCAGTGACACGCGGCTTGAAAGTTGGTCTTGTAGAGATGCAAGATTTTGCAGGTGGTACTTCCAGCAGGTCAACGAAACTTGTGCATGGAGGATTACGCTACTTGAAGAATTTTGAAATAAAAATCGTTGCAGAAGTTGGTAAAGAACGGGCAATTGTTTATGAAAACGGGCCTCATGTAACGACACCTGAGTGGATGATGCTGCCATTCCATGAGGGAGGCACATTCGGTCCATTGTCCACAAATGCAGGTTTGCGTGTCTATGATTTCCTGGCAGGGGTGAAAAAGAAGGAACGCCGCAAAATGCTGACTCCGCTTGAAGCACTCAAAAAGGAACCGCTAATTAAAAAAGATGGTTTAAAGGGAGCGGGCTATTATGTTGAGTATAGGACGGATGATGCCCGCTTAACAATTGAAGTGATGAAGAAAGCAGTTCAAAAAGGGGCTAAAGTCGTCAATTACGCAAAAGTAGAGGAATTGAAGCGAGATGTAAAAGGGAAAATCAACGGCGTGGCAGTGAAGGACGTCATCACTGGCAAAGCTCATGAAATTCATGCAAAGAAAATCATTAACGCTGCAGGACCTTGGGTTGATAAAGTACGTGCCTTGGATGAGGATGTGAAAGGCAAGCGCCTACAGCTGACTAAAGGTGTGCATCTTGTATTTTCTCAAAAAGATTTCCCACTCAGGCAGGCTATTTATTTTGATGCGCCGGACAAACGAATGATTTTCGCGATACCACGTGAAGGCAAGACATATATCGGAACAACTGATACAAATTATCACGGGGATATCCAGCACCCTACTTCATTAGAAGCGGATCGTGATTACTTGCTAGATGCAATTAAGTATATGTTCCCGTCGCTTCATCTTGAGAAGGAACACATTGAATCTAGCTGGGCGGGTGTTCGACCTCTTATTGCTGAAGAAGGTAAAAAGCCGGGAGAAATATCTCGAAAAGAGGAAGTGTTCATCTCCAAGTCTGGTCTGATCTCAATGGCTGGCGGCAAGCTGACTGGGTATCGTAAAATGGCCGAGATTGCGGTCAATGAAGTGACGAAGCAGCTTAAACGAGAAGAAGGTATCATTTATTCAAGTTCGGAAACAGAGCATATGCCAATAGCTGGTGGAGAAGTTGGTGGTTCACAAGGTTATAACCGATACAAATTAAGAAAGCTTGAAGAGATGAATGCGCTTGGCATTGATAAAGAAATGGCAGAACGTATTCTAAGTCTTTACGGGGCCAACACTGATACTGTGCTAGAACTCTATTTGAAGGGGAAGGATTCAGCAAAACATTCTAATCTGGATCCGCTCGTTTATGCACAGCTTGTTTATGGCATTGAGGAAGAAATGGTTTACAAACCTGTAGATTTCCTCATCAGACGTACGGCTGGTGTCTATTTTCATATCAACTGGGTCAAAGAGCATGCTGAGTCTGTGATTAGTTATATGAAAACACGCTTCGGATGGAGCAAAGAACAGACATTTCAATATAAGACAGAACTTGATAAAGAATTAAAAGAAGCGAAAAAAGCAGCCGCAGATATTGTGACATGAGCAGGTAGGATTTTCCTACTTGCTTTTTGCATGGATAAATTGGGCTACAAACCTGTATATAATTTCAATCACTTCTATGTTATACTTTTGGATGATTCGTAATTATAGGGGGATTGGGATGCCGCACTTAAAAGATGAGCCTGCGAAAAAAAAGCTGAATAATTTAGTCCCTTTTATTCCCGACGGAGATTTTTACTTTACAAAAGGGATTGAAGCTTTTCGCCAGACTAAATTCCAGGTTGCCATTAAATGGCTGCAGCGCGCACTAGAAATCTCGCCCAAAGATCCGCTTTATCAGTGCCAGCTGTCTGTCGTATATACTGAAATTGGTTTTTTCCATTCAGCTAATGAGTTGCTTATGGATGTACTTGATAAAAATAAAGATAAATATCCAGACTGTTATTATTTGCTTGCGAACAATTATGCGCATCTTGGCCTATTGAATGAGGCAAAAAAACATGCCAATCATTACTTGGACCTTGAAACTGACGGCGACTTTGCAGATGAAGCTGAATCGCTGCTGGAGCTTTTAGACATCGATGAAGATGATGAAGACTGGGAATTGGATAATGAAGATGAATTGCTTGTGTCTCAGGAAGCGATTTTTTACCATATGGAGTATATGGAATGGGAACAAGCTGTACCACTCATAGAGAATATGATGGAGCAATTTCCTGATCAACCTCTTGCCAGGCATGATTATGCTATGTCTCTATTCCAAATGGGAGAGAGACAGAAGGCTATCGAACTGGAACAGAAATATTTGGCTGAGAATGAGGACACGATGTTAAGCTATTTGAACTTAGCTGTGTTTTATCATGAACTCGGAGACAAAGCTTTAGCAGGGGAATGCATACAGCAGTTCCTTAATGTATATCCAATGCATGAGCAGCAGAAGCTAAGAATCGCAGTAACGCTTGCTAAAACTGGACATAATCAGGAAGCATGTATGCGTTTCAAACAATTGCAACGCTCTAGAGTGAGTAGCCATCCGTCATTTTACCGTTGGTTTAGTCGCTCAGCTTATTTAATTGGTGACAAGGAAAAAGCGCTAAAGCTATGGAATGAAGGCTGTAAAAAGCATGCACCTCTCAAGCAGGAAAGCAAGCCGTGGGAAATGAGCAAAAAGTTGGACGAAAACGCGTCCTTCTAATAAGCTTGAAACAGAATCAAGAATAGAAGGGGCGATTTAAATGTCCGAAGAACGCATTTATGATGTAATTATTGCTGGTGCAGGTCCTGCTGGTATGACAGCAGCACTTTATGCATCACGTGCAAACCTAGACACAATGATGATTGAACGTGGAATTCCAGGTGGTCAGATGGCCAATACTGAGGAAGTAGAGAACTTCCCTGGGTTCGAATCAATTCTAGGTCCCGATCTTTCGAATAAGATGTTTGAACATGCGAAAAAGTTCGGTGCTGAATACCAGTATGGCGATATTAAAGAGGTCATTGATAAAGGTGACTACAAATTAATCGTTGCTGGTGGCGGCAAAGAATATAAAACACGTACGCTGATTATTACGACGGGTGCTGAACATAAGAAAATGGGCGTTCCTGGTGAAGAAGAATTGTCAGGACGCGGTGTTTCTTATTGTGCGGTTTGTGATGGCGCATTCTTCAAAGAAAGAGAACTTGTCGTTATTGGTGGTGGAGATTCTGCAGTTGAAGAAGGGATCTACTTGACGAAGTTTGCCAAGAAGGTGACGATTGTTCATCGACGAGATGAATTACGCGCTCAGAAGATCATTCAAGAACGTGCTTTTAATAATGAGAAGATTGATTTCATCTGGAATTCAGCACTTGAATCCATCAATGATAAAGATGGAAAAGTCGGCAGTGTTTCTCTTGTTAACCGTGAAACTGGAGAGAAATCGGAATTCGCAACAGAAGGTGTTTTCATTTATATCGGGATGCTACCTCTAAGTGAACCATTTGCATCACTTGGTATTACGAATAGTGAAGGTTATATTCCAACAAATGCTGAGATGGAAACGAATGTAAAAGGCGTTTATGCTGCGGGCGATATTCGTGAGAAAGATTTGCGTCAGATTGTTACAGCAACAGGTGATGGAAGTATTGCAGCTGAGTCTGCCCAGAAGTATCTGGAAGAGCTGAATGACCGTTTGAAGGCAACAAAGTAAAGGTAGACAAAAAAATGTCACACTTTGTTAACGATTGTGTAACATGAACGAAACAATCGTGGGTTATAATAAAGTTACTAATTGACCCCCTTTTTTAATATATTTGGCACAGGCGTATAATCGCCTGTGTCCTTTTTTTGTTCTACGCGAATTATTCAGTTCTTTTAGTGATATATGATTATCCACAAGACAATTATTGTCATATGTATCTGACATCCTTATAAAAAGGGCTTATCGACCGTCAGACTGCTTTAAATTAATCTCTAGAAAGATTGTTGCTTACAATGTTTCATTGTATAATGGAGTAAGTATACATGTACGAGTGAAGACGGATGGAGAGAGTTATCACCGTTAAGACTGAGGCTTATTTTGTTATTTTTGCATGGAGATGATCCAGTGTTGTGGACATTGTCCATGAAGGAGAGAGATTTGCATGGGGAAAAATGATAATGAAACAAAGCTTGTCATTATAACAGGTATGTCTGGTGCTGGAAAAACAGTTGCAATGCAAAGTTTTGAAGATCTTGGTTATTACTGTGTGGATAACTTGCCACCTGCTCTTTTACCAAAATTCTTGGAATTAATGAGAGACTCTACGAACACAATCTGTAAAGTAGCGCTTGTCATGGATCTTCGTGGCAGAGAGTTTTTTGATTCCCTATTTCAGGCTCTCGATTTGCTGGATAAGGAAGAGTGGCTCAATCAGCATGTACTGTTCCTTGATGCGAAAGATTCTTCATTGGTTAGTCGTTATAAAGAAACAAGACGTTCACATCCACTTGAACAAGGCGGACTGCTTTTAAAAGGCATTCATAAAGAACGTGAATTACTGGATCCTCTGCGTGGTCGTGCACAACAGACAATTGATACAACTGAATTGAAACCTCGAGAACTAAGAGAAATCATTCTAAAAAAATACACAGAAGAGAAACAAGAAATATTTTCTGTGCATTTTGTTTCATTCGGATTCAAGTATGGCCTGCCAATTGATGCTGATCTTGTATTCGATGTCCGCTTCCTACCGAACCCGCATTACGTTTCCAGCCTCAAGCCTCTAACCGGTCTTAATCCCGATGTTGCCGCGTATGTCATGAAATGGCAGGACACTCAGAAATTCATTGAGAAGCTTCAAGACTTGTTGGAATTCATGATCCCTCAATATAAGAAAGAAGGAAAGTCACAGCTCTTCATTGCAATTGGTTGTACAGGTGGACAGCACCGATCCGTTACACTAACGGAACATTTTACACGTGCCTTTTCTGATCTTTGTGTTACGCATGCAAGTCATCGTGACATTGAAAAAAGGAAAAAGAACAAATGAACAAATTAGATAGAACACCTCAAGTGGTCGTCATTGGAGGTGGTACAGGGATGCCAGTCTTACTAAGAGGATTAAAGGATTTGCCAATTGACTTGAAAGCGCTTGTTACAGTAGCCGATGATGGTGGAAGCTCGGGCAGATTGAGGGAAGAAATGGAGATGCCAGCACCAGGAGATGTTAGGAATTGCCTTGCAGCGCTCTCCGATGCTGAACCGATACTTCTGGAGCTGTTCCAGCATCGCTTTAAGGAAGGGAATGGACTATCAGGCCATTCGATGGGAAATTTGTTGCTCGCAGCAATGTCCTCTGTTAGTGGAGACTTCTATACAGGTATTAAGGAAATTTCCCGTGTGCTGTCTGTGAAAGGCAAGATCTATCCGATTTCAAATGAAAGTATGTCACTGCACGCTGAAATGACTGATGGCAGTATTGTTATAGGTGAATCAAATATTCCGAGGGCTGGCAAAAAGATTAAGCGTGTGTTTTTAAGTCCGAATCCCCTCAAGCCATTGCCTCATGCAGTCAAAGCAATTTGTGATGCAGATATGGTTATCATATCGCCAGGTAGCTTGTATACAAGTATTTTACCAAATTTAATTTTCCCTGAAATTGATGAAGCATTGCGACAAACAAAAGCAAAAGTCATATATATATGCAATGTCATGACTCAAGCTGGTGAAACGACAGATTATAAAGCATCAGATCATATCCAAGCGATTGCTGACCATCTCGGAGAACGAACTGTGGATGCAATTATTGTGCACAATGAGCCCATTGCCAAAGATATGCAGCAAATTTATGCTACGGAAAAGTCAGCGCCTGTGGAATATGATATTGAAAAGCTTATTGATATGGGAATCGAAATTATCGAAGGCGATATCATCGACCATGAGAGTCAGATTCTCCGTCATGATACAAAGAAAGTCGCTAGCCTCATTCATGCCCTTATGGAGCGTATAGATCAGGATGAGTAACAGTTGAAAGCTTTCAACTATGTCCAAGAAGGGAGGGCGAAGCAATGTCCTTTGCTTCTGAAATTAAAAAGGAATTGACAGGTATCGATGTGGATACATGCTGTACATATGCAGAACTAGCAGCATTAATTCGAATGAATGGTGCATTCTCTGTTTCAAAGGAAGATTATACTTTGGATGTCCAAACAGAAAATGCTGCGATTGCTAGACGCATTTATACACTGATCAAATCCATATACGAAGCACCTGTAGAACTGCTTGTACGCAAAAAAATGAAACTTAAGAAAAACAATGTCTATATTGTTCGGCTTAAGCGTAAAGTCGCTGCTTTGCTGGAAGATTTGGGCATTCTTGAAAAGCAGTTTGTGCTGACAAGAACGATACCGGAGAAATATTTGCAAACAAGCTGTTGTAAGCGAGCTTATTTACGCGGGGCATTTCTTGCAGGAGGTTCTGTGAACAACCCTGAAACATCTTCGTATCATCTAGAAATTTATAATTTCTATAAGGAACATAATACAGCACTATGTCAGCTCATGAATGACTTTGGTTTGCGAGCACGTGAATTGGAACGTAAGAAAGGTCATATTGTCTATATAAAGGAATCTGAGAAGATTACGGAATTTCTCATCATTGTTGGGGCGCATAATGGATTGTTTAAATTTGAAGATGTTCGGATTGTTCGTGATATGCGCAACTCAGTGAATAGACTTGTGAACTGTGAAACAGCTAATTTAAATAAAACAATTGGAGCGGCTTTCCGGCAGATTGAGAGTATTAAATATATTCGAGAGACGGTTGGTATTGAAGCACTTCCTGAGAAATTACAGGAAATTGCTCGGTTACGCGTTGAACATCAGGATGTCTCACTAAGAGAACTCGGTGAACTCGCTGCAGGCGGTCCTATATCTAAGTCAGGTGTAAACCATCGACTGAAAAAAATTGACGATTTCGCAGAGAATTTGCGTAATGGCGAACATATTTATCATAATTAAAGGGAATTAGGAAAAAATAAATCTATATGAAGTGAAGTAGCCGTCTTCAAACCTATAGCATTGATTAGAGATATAAATCTGCCAAGGCCGAATGGAAGGATGATCTATATGGTAGAAAAAACAGTTAAAATAAATTTGGATCCGGGCTTGCAAGCGAGACTCGCAGCAAAGTTTGTCCAAGAAGCAACAAGATTTTCCTCGCAAATTTTACTTTTGAAAGATGGCAAGGTAATTAATGCAAAGAGTATTATGGGATTGATGAGTCTTGCGATTGCTAAGGGAGAAGAAATCACGCTTCGCACCGAAGGACCTGATGAAGAAGAAGCTCTAAATGAGCTTGTTCAGTTCGTAACAATTGTATAATAAAGTGAAGCTCAATCAGTGATTACGAGCTTGACAGGCAGCTAAGGCTCACTTTGAAATTTGTTTTACTCAATTTTTGAAGTAGGAGTCTTAATGCTTGTTAATCGGTTATAATAAATGACAAATCCGCAAGCAGATCTCTAAATGGAGAAATGCTTGCGGATTTGTTATTAGATTACTTTTTTTCTTTTTTCTCGATTACTTTGTCAATCAATCCGTACTCTTGAGCACGTGCTGCGGTCATGAAGTTATCACGATCTGTATCACGTTCAACAACTTCAAGTGGCTGTCCTGAACGATCAGCCATGATCTGATTCAATTTCTCACGCATCTCGATGATACGCTTAGCATGGATCTGAATATCAGCTGCTTGACCCTGTGTTCCACCAAGTGGCTGGTGAATCATAACCTCACTGTTAGGTAATGCGTAACGCTTGCCCTCAGCACCTGCTGTAAGCAAGAATGCACCCATTGAAGCTGCCATACCGATGCAGATTGTAGATACATCTGCATTGATGAACTGCATTGTATCGTAAATTGCCATACCAGCTGTGATGGAACCACCTGGTGAGTTGATGTATAGTGAAATGTCCTTATCTGGATCTTCTGCTTCAAGGAAGAGAAGTTGTGCAACAATTGAATTGGCGACATTGTCGTCAATTGCACTTCCAAGCATGATAATGCGGTCTTTCAATAGACGAGAGTAAATGTCATACGCGCGCTCTCCACGGTTTGTTTGTTCAATAACTGTAGGTATCAAATTCATAATAGATCCTCCTCATAACTCTAAATCATTTCCAAAATAATCATACCTTAATAGGTCAATTAAGGTCAAACAAAAACGCTCAACAATTTTTGCATATGTAGCAAATCCTGGCACTCTCTGTATTATGCCCGAACAAAAAAGGGTATAAACCTTACCAGGAAAAATAGACTATACTAAAACAAGTAAGGTAAATATTTGTTAAAGCCTCGTGCAGTATTTATTAAGTAGCAGGCCTAAGAAGTTCGAACCCCTTACTATGATAATAAACACAAGGAAGTATTAAGTGAGATAAAATAGCTTATTGAAATAGAATATTAGAGCTTATATTGTTCAGTAAAAGGGTATTATAATTGAATATTATAGGTATAAAAGGATCAATTTTAAAGAACTAAACTTATGTCTGCTAAACGAGTATCGAACCTAATTATGCTTCTTGTATCGGTAAGTCCAACAACTCATAAATAACACGTCTTATTTGGTATACAAGTCTCGGCCGGTAATAGACGTCGCAATCGCATCTTTTTCCTGCAAAAAATACAAAGCTGATCGTATTCACTGTTGTCTCATCATGCTCAACCTTCATCTCAAGTCGCTGCATCTCTTGCTTTAGTTCCTGACGTTCCAATTGTCCTTTATATATGGCTTTGGTTACTTTATCTATGTATGCTTCTTTAATCTTGAAAGAACCATCACCCAATCCCTTTAATTCAGATTCTAGTACATCTATAGCATTATCCAAATAGAGAAATCTGTACGCTACCTTCGTTTCTTCAGAAGTTAGTCTTCGCATATTTACCCACCGCCAGTTTGTTATACCTACATATTAATTTCAAGCAGGAAGAAGAGCAAGTGAAATTCAGGTTTTCCCTATGCAAAATCCATTTTGTTTATTTCAGGTTCATCTTTAATGGAACTTTTGGAGAAGTTATTTTGTAAATAAATCAATGAATGTTTGTGTTTAGAAGTAGACTAGTGAGATCAGTGGTGTACGAGGGATTATACATACGGTGCGTTAACTATAATTAATAGCCGTTTATATTAAATAATTAACGCCTTTATTATATGTTAAACATTTCACTGTAGTTTGCGAAATGTTTGTTTAAACTAAAAAGTAGCAAGGATACAGAAAACTGTATCCCTTGCTACTTTTCGGTTTGATAATTAGCGCGCCTAAGAGGATTCGAACCCCTGCACCTGGTACCGGAAACCAGTGCTCTATCCGACTGAGCTATAGGCGCATTCTATTAAAGCTGCAAGATACATTATAGCGCGGGCCATTTGCTTTTGCAAGTAAAAAGGAGGATGCAGGGTTAGGCCTGCATCCTCAGTAGATTAATCTTCTTTGATCATAAGTACAATGATACATGCACTAATATAAGTTGTTAGACGGAATGCAGAATCAAGACCGTTCCAGATCTGACTTTGCCACATAGCAAACCACTCGCCACCAATAACTTGGAAGCCAAGGAACCAAACTGTGATTCCAAGAAGTAATCCAATGAAGCCCCATTTTTTTGCAGCATGGAAAGAAGCTGCGTCAGATTTTAAATATTTACCCATTTTCCAAGCACCAACGAGGCAAGAAATTGCAATGATCCACTCAATAATAATGATCACGATATAACCTGCATGATGAATCCACGTAGCTCCAAGAGCACGATACATCAAGCTGTTACCTTCAAAAGTTGTGTCCATGCTAAGTACATGTTTTACAAATTCAAAATTTGAGTTGTAGTCTGTCACGTTACCAAAAGCAACGAGTAAAGCATATAGGCCAAAGAATCCAACCATTAGTGTTTTTGTTATACGAATGTAGTAGTTTGTATTTTTCTGCATTTTTTTTCCTGCTTTCTTTGTAAGGTTTTGTTAGTTTAGTTTAGTTTACTTTGAATTTCTCTACTTCGGTAATGAGTTCATCAGCAATGGAAGAGAGATTCTTAGCTCCATCTGTCATGTCCTCAACGACGGCTGTCTGTTCTTCCGTTGTCGCAGCTACTTCTTCGGCATTTGCATTTAGTTTGCCATACAAGTCCGCAACTTCTTGAATAGAGGCAAGTAAACCAGATGTAATGGTTTCAACTTGTTTTGAGATTTCAGCTGTATGACGGGATTCGCCAGATACTTGTTGGACCGCTTCCAGAATACTGTTAAATGCACTGCCCGCTTCTTCAGTAAGAGCATTGCCTTCCTGTACAGCATCATATCCATCGTTCATACTATCCATCGCCTTTGAAATTTCACTCTTAATTTCGGCGATCAAATCATTGATTTGTTTTGCTGCCTTGCTCGATTCTACAGCTAGCTTTCGTACTTCATCAGCGACAACTGCGAATCCTTTACCTGATTCTCCCGCTCTTGCTGATTCAATTGCTGCATTCAAAGCGAGTAAATTGGTTTGTTCTGCAATGGATGTAATAAATGAAGAAATGTTCTCGATTTGAGTTGATTTGTCATTCAATTGGAGAACGATATTCTTACTGCCCTTCGTATGGACATTTATTTTTTCCATATTTTCAGCAGATTGGGAGATGGCTTGTGAACCACTCTTAGAAATATCAACTGTATTTCCGACAAGGTTGTTAACTTCCTGGATATTATCGCTTACATGTTTTACTTCTCCATTAATCTTCTGAATATCTTCTATAGCATTGTTAACAAGAGTTGCCTGGTTTTCTGTTTCTTGCGAGACATCTTGAATAGATACAGCAATCTGGTTCGCAGCCTGTCTCGTTTCTTGTGCACTTGCTTGGAACTGCTCAGACATTGCAGCTAGCTGTCCAGCAGAATCGATTACTTTAGCAAAAGCAGTACGGAGAGCTGTAAGCATTGCTTCATATTTGACGGCAAGCTCACCAAAATCATCATTACGTTTCTCAAGTTCCCGCAGATCTTCATTATCGGTAAATTCGAGTCTAGATGTACGATCAATTACAGCGCCAAATGCTTGGATCGGTCTAGATACACGACGTCCGATAATAATGGATAAAATGATGGCAACACCTATTGAAATAAGTACTATTACAATAGAATAGATATTCTTTTTCATAAGCAAACCTTGGAAGTAGGACTCATCATACTTTATAATGAGCAAACGAGATTGCTTAAATGAGGTGTTTCCAGTCTCATCCTTTTTCAAAACAGGAATAAAACGATACTTATAAGACTTACCATTCTCTGTTTTTTTCCGTTCAAGTGCTTTTCCTTGTTTTACAGCATCTTCACCAATAGCGGCGAATTTTTTACTGATCTTCACGGCATTTCCTTCAGAATCCTGTTTATTGACGGAATGTTCAGGTACACCATTATCCTGTACTGTATAAATGCCGATGTCTCCTACATATTCATGCTCATTCTCAAGTTTCTCAGTGATTTTACTCATATCGAGATCTTTGATTAGGTCATCAAATTGTTCTGAAGTTGCTCCAAGTTCAATTAAGTATTTCTTGTCTGGAGTGGCCATATAGCTGAACTTATTCGCTTGCTTTGTAGCTTCAGAAATTTCCATCCGATCTGTTTCGAACTTTCCGCTTTTAAGTCGTCCCATCAACAGATCTGTAATTCCGAATTCTTTGAAATCGAGTCCGAGATCTGCTTTACGTGATGAATGGGTAATAACGAGGTTATCGTTCAAAACAAATATTTCAAAACCGTCAAACTGCTTTTTGAATGCATTCAGATCCCAACTATCAACATTGGGGTTTTTCTTGTATGTATTCATAAGAACTTTCGTATATTGTTCCATCTTTTCAGCTAACGATTTCTCAATAATGCTATAGGCAGCATCTGAGCTGTTCACAGCATGTAAAATGTTCTCCTCAACAAGCTGTTCCGTTTCAGCATTGTCGCGGAGCATGTCCTTTCTAGCATTTGTATAATTGAACAGCATGATTAAGATCACGAGTAGAGAGATGGAAACCCCGAGCATGATAATCAAGTTGCGCTGGAAAGAACGTCTTTTAATCATGAATAAAACCTCCTTTATTAATTTTTATGGTAAATATGACCCTTACTAGTATCGGTCTAATTATTCATAAAATCAAGTGGTAATTGTCGAAACATGACTTATGATTTAATTGTTTATGTATATATAGGAGGATTTATGAAATGCGTAAACTAAATTTCTTTATTGAGAATCCGATAAAACATTTCAAAAATTGCGAATCAAGGTGCATTTGAAGTAAAATATAGTATAGTAGTCTTGAGTTAAATACATACTAATTTTCAGGAGGGAAACTCATGCGTAATGAAGAAATGCTCTTGATTCCAGGTCCAACGCCTGTAGTCGATTCTATTTATGATGCAATGGCTCAGGAAACTTGGAGCCATACTGACCCACGCTTTGCTAAAATCTACAAGGATTCAGTAGCGAAGACACGTGAAATGTTTAATACTGACGGTGAAGTCATCGTTTTTGCAGCATCTGGTACACTTGGCATGGAAATGGCTCTTGCCAATACAATTAAACCAGGAGAAAGAATTCTTATCATTAGCCAAGGTTTCTTTGGTGACAGATTTAAAGATGTTGCTGCAGCTTACGGTATCGGTTTTGATGTTGTAGAAGCAGAATGGGGCAAGCAGGTTGATCCGCAAATGGTCATTGCTCGTCTTGCGAACAACAAGTACAAAGCAGTAACTGTAACACATGCAGATACTTCTACAGGTGTTGCTGCTGATTTGGACATGCTAGTTCCATTGATCAAACAGCACGGAGCACTTGCAATCGTTGATGGTGTTTGTGCAACTGCTGCAATGCCAGAAGATATGCAAAAAGGCTATTGTGGAAACCCTGAATGGACACTTGATGTCGTTCTTACAGGTTCGCAAAAAGCGATCGGCGTACCCCCTGGTTTAGCGATCGTCGCATTCAGCAAAACTGCATTGGCAGCTCGTGCTGAAATGGACCGTATTCCAGGATACTACATCGATATTAATCGCTGGATTCCAATTATGCATGATCCAACTAAATACTTTGCAACTCCTGCAGTGAACTTGGTATATGCTTATAATGAAGGCATGCGTCTAGTATTGGAAGAAGGCCTTGAGCAGCGCTACCGTCGCCATCGCCAGTTCCGCGAAGGTGTACAAGCAGCACTTGCGACATACGGTATGAAGGCACTCGCTGCAGAAGGTGCAGCTGCAGATACACTAACTTGCGCACTTTATCCAGCAGGTTTGGACGATGCTGAATTCCGCAAGAAACTTGCAGAGAAGAAGGTCGTTGTTTCTGGAGCACTTGCTCACTTGAACGGTAAAGCTTTCCGTATTGGTCATATGGGAAATACAACAAAAGAAATGCTTGCTGAAGCGATTCGCCTAATTGGTGAAACACTTAAAGAAATGGGCTATGAAGCCGATATTGATGAAGCTGTGAAGCAATTCAATAACGCATTTTAATATTCTAAGATCTCAGGTTTAGTGCCTGAGATCTTTTTAATTTGTCGAAGCAGGCTTGCTTTCATGTGAAGAACATGCAATACTTGGTTCAATAAGACTGAAAATTCAATAATAAAACTTCACCACTAGGGGTGCTCATTCAGAGCTGAGAGAGGCGTGGCCTTGACCCTTGAACTTGATCTAGTTTGTACTAGCGTAAGGAAGCGGTGAGAAATGCATCTATTTACTATGGAGACATTTCTATCTGTGTGCCCAAGCACCGCTTTCCTATGCCAATTTTGTTATAGGGAAGCGGTGTATTTATTTTTCTAAAAGGAGGTTATGACATGCTAGCAGGAGTTCACAAACTACTTGATTTAGTAAAAGCTAGACAGGGTGAACTTGTTGAATTAGCAGCAGACTTAATTATCTATGAAACATTTTCGCGTCACCAAACAATAATGCAGCAACTTGTTCAATTTATCTATAAATGGTTGACTATGCGCAATGTGAACGTAGCTACTTTATATTTAGGAGAAAGGAGGAGGGGCGATGAATGATGAAGCATTGGCATTTGAGAATGTAAGTTTTTTCTATCAATCTGGCAAGAGTCGAAAACAAATATTAAAAGGAGTTGATCTAAATGTAAGAAGAGGTGAATTCGTCAGTATTATAGGTGCTAGCGGTTCAGGTAAGTCGACCATTTTCAGACTGATCACTGGACTTGAAAATCCTCAGTCTGGAGAAATTCGTTTGGCTGGTAAATCGACCAACAATCGTTTGGGCCAAGTTGGTTATATGCCTCAGCGTGATCTGCTCATGCCTTGGAGAACAGTGAGAGAGAATGCAGCATTGCCCCTTGAAATTAAAGGGGATTCTCAACTAAAGAAAGTAGATGAAATGCTGCAGGAATTTGGGCTCGCTGGGTATGAGGACAAGTATCCAGGCGAATTATCAGGAGGGATGCGTCAACGTGTTTCTTTTTTAAGAGCAACACTTGCTGGGTCAGATATATTACTTCTTGATGAGCCCTTCTCAGCACTCGATGCGTTGACAAAGTTATTCATGCAAGAATGGCTGCTAGAGCAATGGGAGAAGGAAAAGAAAACGATTTTATTTATAACCCACGACATATCAGAAGCTTTATTTCTATCTGATCGAGTTATTGTACTTGGTGAATCACCTACACAAGTACTTGAAGAATCAGTTGTACCGTTAGGTCGTCCGCGCGCACATCAAGATGCAGATCAACCCGAGGTACTGAAATTGAAAGAAACACTGATAGAACGTTTTAGAAAGCAGACAATCTTATGAAGCGTACGGCACCTTTTATGTTGCTTATAATATTGCTCTGTATATGGGAAGTCATTGCAAGGAAGGTAGATATGCAGTTCATTCTGCCAACTCCAATTGATGTTATTCATAAAATTTGGACGCTTAGAGAAGTGCTCTTCTTTGAACATCTACCGGCTACAATGCTCGTTGTTGCCATAGGTTTAGCTGTATCTATCATTCTAGGAGTCATCATTGCTCTATTGATGACAATGAGCCGCATTTTGGAGCAAGCCTTTTATCCAGTCTTGATTGCAACGCAAACCATTCCCATTATCGCAATTGCTCCGATTTTTGTTCTTTGGTTTGGTTATACCATTTGGAGCCGAGTTCTCGTCACAATTCTAATTGCGTTCTTTCCAATTGCCATTGCTGCTTTCGATGGAATCCGATCCACGAGCACAGAGTATAAAGAACTGTTTTTATCTATGGGTGCGAATAAGCGAGAATTATTTTTCAAACTGCAAGTTCCAGCTGCAATGCCAATGTTCTTTTCTGGACTTAAAGTTGCCGTGCCGATGGCTGTAATTGGAGCGGCAATTGGTGAGTGGCTTGGAGCACAGGATGGACTTGGCTATTTTAGCCGCCGTATGATGACGCAGTTTGATGGAGCGGGTGTTTTTGCACCAATAGCGGTTTTATCTATTGCAGGTCTTTTATTGTTTACGTTTGTTATTCTACTTGAAAAGTACATGTTGAGATGGAGGAAATATCAATGAAGAAACGAATCACCATACTATTAGCAATACTTGCAGTTTTTCTGATTTCAGGGTGCAGCAATAATGAAGAAAAAGCTAAAGGATTTAAAGAAGGTCACAAATTTGAGAAAATAACAGTTATGTTAGATTGGTATCCAAACGCCGTACATAGCTATTTATATGCAGCGAAAGAGAAAGGCTACTTTAAAAATGAAGGACTTGATGTAGAATTTGAATTCCCGGCTAACCCGACAGATCCTTTAAGTCTAGCTGCTTCTGGTAAAGTGACGATGGGCATGTATTATCAGCCTGATGTCATTATGGCAAGGGCGAATGAAGATATTCCAGTAAAGGCAGTTGCAGCAGTTGTTCGTTCCCCACTAAATAGAATTGTATTCGATCAAAAGGCAGATATTAAATCACCCAAAGATTTGGAAGGTAAAAACATCGGATATTCAGGAATTCCTGTTGCTGATCTGATGGTTGAGACCATGGTGAAAAATGATGGAGGAGATCCTAAGAAAGTCAAAATGACAGATGTTGGATTTGATCTTCTTCCAGCACTCGTTTCTAAGAAAACGGATGCTGTCACTGGGATGTACATCAATCATGAAGTACCTGTATTGGAAAGTGAAGGCCATAAAGTGAATACGATTAGCCCTGTAGATTACGGCGTACCAAGTTATTATGAACTCGTAGCTGTAACAAGTGATGCGACATGGGCCAAAAAAGAGAAAGAAATCAAAGCCTTCTGGCGTGCTGCGAATAAGGGCTTAGATTATACAGTCAAGTATCCAGAAGATTCATTACAAATCTTGCTCGAAAATCAGGACAAAGCAAATTTCCCACTAGATGCTGATATTGAAACAAAGAGTCTTGAGATCCTGCTTCCAAAAATGAAATCTGATAAAGGGTTCGGCAGTCAAGAGGCATCCTCTTGGAAAGACACAGCTAAATGGCTTCATGATGCCAAACTAATCAAAAATATGCCTAATATCGATGATGTATTTGTGAATATTAAAGAATAACTGAAAAACGCAAGCAAGCCGTTTAATCGGAATGCTTGCGTTTTTTTTGTGTTCTTTGCAATATATGTTGAAATTCAGCAGATGCAAAATACCCATTTATTCGCATTAATGTCGAAACAAAAATAAGGGATTCGACAAAGATTACACAATGTCGAATAACGATTAATAGTTGTCGAATGAACCAATGAAAGATGTCGAAGCATTGTACTGTGGATTCGACAAGTGTTGCGCGAATTGACGAAAGGCCATGAGACTTTAGATTGTGAATTCGACAAAAAAATGACAGACTGCTCAATGGGAGCAATCTGTCATTCATTCAAATACTATTCAACTGTCAATTTATATTCTTCATGCTCATGCAAACCTTGGTCATTTTCCACATGAATTTTTACTGTATAAACTCCCGGTTTAGGGAAATTGTAATGTCCTGAATACTCACCTGGTTTCTCTTCTGTTGCATCAATCCAAGAATGCTTCTCATCATCGGTTTTCCAGATTTCATAACGGACTTGTGCTTTTTCAAGAGGTTTCGCATGATTTTCAAGATGTACAATCAGAGCCGTTTTTTGAGTGCTCTTTACTTGATCTGGTTTCATGAAGTGCATGCTAAAGTCTTCTGTATGTTTATGCTCTTTATTATCTCCATTATGATGGTCTGCGGCTTCATTCCCTATTACAATTACAGATGTGGGCATAGTATGTAGATCGTGTGCTGTCACATGTACTTGTACCGTATACTTCCCATCCTTCGCAAAGGCATGGTCTGCTGTATATACGCCACCTTTTTCATGTTTAGCTTCTATCATTTCGCTCTTATCTTTTGCACCATTTAGCCAAACTTCATATTGTACATCTGATGCATCATCAACAGGTTTCCCATCATGCTTAACAATTGCTTTTAATTGGATGGATTCGTCCTTTGCACCTTTTTCAGGTACTTGCAGGTCCACTTTAAGTGGCTTAGTCAAGTCTGGGCTACTTGCTTTCGTTTCTTCTTTCTCATTTTGCTGTCCACATGCGGCAAGCATTGTAATTGCTAGGAGAGCAAATAATATTAGCAGTTTTCGCATTATAATTTTAACTCCTTTTTATTTTAGCTTCTTTAAGTCATCCATAATCTCTTTGACTGATCCTGATTCTGCACCAGAATACGACTTAACAACTTTGCCTTCTGGATTTACAAGATAAAATCTTGTCCCATGAGTGAACTGGTCAGTATCCATTCCTTCAGGTGGCTTCTCGGCTATGCTTTTGAAAGAAAGAATTGAAAGTTCTTTAATTGTCTGGAATTCATAACCTGTTAGGAAATTCCAATTTTTCGTGTCTGCATTATAACTTTCAGCATACTTTTTCATTACGTCAGGTTTGTCTCTCTCTGGATCGATACTAAATGAAATGAATTGGATATCAATAACTTCTTGTTTCGTTTTTGTTTGCAACTGCTTCATATTCGATGTCATGGGTAGACAAACCGTTGTGCAGTTGGTGAAAATAAAGTCAGCAAGCCACCAGTCTCCCTTTAAGTCATCGAGTCCGAATTTCTGATTGTCTTGATTGGTATATTCAAAAGGTTTTACAGTTTCCGACATATTTGTTTCGATATCGGGTTCACCACATGCAGCAAGAGCAAGCGGTAATACAATAAGAAGGGGAATTAATTTGAATAAGCGCATTAAAAAAGCCTCCATTGTTGATTATTAAAAACATTCAACCTATTCAACTATAGCATTTTTTACTAAATTCTAAATTGACAGTTATGTGAACAGAAATTCGGAATTAAATTTGTTCCGAAATCAGCTTGTTTGCAAGTGGGATTGTTCTCTCAGCAAACAAGCGAATACTTGACTTTGTAGCTGATGCAGGAAGTCCACCAATATCCATTTGAGCAATAAAGCGATTGTGATGGAATAACTTGTGCTGAGCGGCTATTTTTTTTGCAACATCCTCTGGGCTACCAACAAAGAGAGATGTATCCGGAGCAGTCAATTCTTCAAATTTAGCTCTGCTTAAATTAAACTCCTCGCCACGTTGCTTGTGTACATAGGCTCGGTAGTTGGCGTAGTAAGGATAGAAGAGCTCTTTTGCTTCTTCTGTCGTTTCTGCAATAAATGCATGTCCCGTAACACCAAGGGAAAGCCGACGCATATCGTGTCCCGCTTGTTTAACAGCAAGCCAATAAGCATCAGCGAGTGGCTTAAACTTTAAAGCATCTCCTTTTAAGATCGCCATTGCCATATTAGCACCAATTTCCCCTGCAAAAGCCGCGCTTTCTGGGGACCCACCAACACCAATCCAGATGGGTAACTGTTCTTGCATAGGCCGTGGAGCGATTTCTGCGTCTATTAATTCCGGTCGAAAATCTCCATGCCAGGAGACGATTTTCTCTCTATTTAACTTCATGAGCAAAGACATTTTCTCTTTAAATAGGGCATCATTTTCACTAATTTCATATCCGAATAAGGAGAATGATTCAATGAAGGCTCCGCGTCCGCACATAATTTCAGCACGACCTTTGCTGAGTAAATCCAATGTGGAAAAGTCTTCAAACAATCGGACAGGATCCATCGTACTCAGCACACTTGCAGCACTTGTCAATTTTATCTTCTCTGTGGCTTGAGCGATACTCGCTAGGACTAATGCCGGAGCAGAAACAGCGTAATCCAGCCTGTGGTGTTCCCCAACGCCGAATAAATCCAAACCGCATTCCTCTGCTAGCATTGCTTGAGCAATAATTTGTTGCATTCGATCACTAGGTGAAGTGATTTTCTTAGTATGAGGGTCTGTTACAAGATCCCCAAGCGTATAAATACCATATTCCATTTTATTAGGATTCTTTTCTGAAAATACTTCCATTGTTAAAACCTCCGATGATAAAACTGCTTCCTATTATTATAAGGTGAAGCATGTATTTAAGGATAGTAGATAAACTGGAACTATTATCTGAAATGAGGTGGCTGAGCATAAATATTGAAATAAAAAGCATAGAATAGGTAGGGCATTAAGGACTATAAAAAGACTTTGTAAGAAAATGGACATGTTTACATGTAATATAAATATTCTTTAGAAAATAGTTCTAAATATTTATATTAAATTAGATAAAAACACTTCATATGTAGTTCAATAGTCCGATATATATAAAAATGGGGAGGGAATTGCAATTATGAAATGGACAATTAGAAGAAAACTGATTATGATATCGTTAATTTTGTTAGCGCTTCCAACATTGATTGTTGGGATTACGAGCTATACTAAAGCAAAGGCAGGGCTAAATCAATTAGGCGCTGATGGCTTGAAAAATAATGTCATTATGGCAGAACAGCTAATTTCAATTTTAAATGAAGAAGTTAAAAAGGGAACATTGACATTGCAAGAAGCTCAAGAAAAGGCTCGTGAGGAATTGATTGGCGGGAAAAAGGGAGACGGTACGAGATCGCTTGATTCAGAAGTTCAAATGGGGAAGAATGGCTACTTTTTTGCTCTTGATGATAAGGGGATTGCTGTTGCCCATCCAATGAAGGAAGGCGAGAACCTGATTGATTCTCAAACACCTGATGGAACATATTCTACAAAAGAGATTCTTAAAAAGGCTAATGATGGCGGGGGATATCTTGAGTTTGAATTTGAAGTTCCAGGAGAAAACGGTCTTGCACCGAAAATAGTCTATGCTGAGAAAGAGCCGAATTGGGGATGGACTATCACATCTGGTTCATACATGAAAGATTTCAACAGTCAGGCTACACAACTACTTATTATGACGCTCATAGTCCTAGCTTCAGCTCTTATAATTGGTACTATCATTATAATGTGGTTCTCAGGAAAAATTTCTAACCCAATTGTTTTGATTACGAAACAGGTAGAAAAGTTGGCAAAAGGTGATTTGAAAACAGATCCAGTTCTAATTAAAACAAATGATGAAGTTGGCGAACTATCAAAGTATTTCAATGAAATGTCAGGGAATTTAAAAGAAATGATTTTCTCAGTGTCTGAGGCTTCGCATCAAGTTGCAGGAACTTCTGAGCAGCTATCTGCTTCAAGTGAAGAAACAGCTAAACTTGTTCAACATGTGGCGGAATCCATACAGGAAGTAGCTCATGGTGCAGAAGATCAGGTGAATCGATCAAATGAAGCGAATGAAGCAGCTAAAAAGATTTCCCTGCATATTAAAGATATTGTTACGTATGTAGAGGATGTCAACCTTTCGTCGCAACAGACAGCCGATGGAGCGGAGAATGGCAATATGATTGTTACGAATACAGTGGACCAAATGAGAACTGTCCAAAAACATACGAGCAATCTATCAGGACTTGTTAATGGACTGGGCAGCAAATCAAAGGAAATTGGAAAAATTGTTTCCATGATTACAAGTGTTGCCGATCAGACGAATCTGCTTGCACTTAATGCTTCTATTGAAGCCGCTAGAGCAGGCGAGCAAGGAAAAGGCTTCGCAGTTGTTGCTAATGAAGTAAGGAAGCTTGCGGAACAATCTGGTGATGCAGCACATCAAATCAGCCAGCTTATTGCAGATATACAAGTAGATATTGATCAATCTGTATTAGCAATGAGTGAGGGGCAATCTTCTGTGGATGATGGTTTGCGTCTTGTTGATGAAGCAGGAAACGCATTCCAAGATATTGTGCAGGCTGTACGCCATGTGTCTAACCAGATTGGTGAAGTATCAAATGCAGTTCATGAAATGTCTGCTGAAACAAACGAGATGGCAGAGATGATTGTTGATACAGCTGAAACAGCAAATGAGGCAGCCGGATATACTCAACAGATTGCGGCGGCGGCAGAAGAACAAAGTGCTTCCGTTGAAGAAATTACAACTGTATCTAATATGCTTGCGCAAATGGCTGAGCAGCTGCAAAGTTCCATTAGTGATTTTAAACTGTAGTTGACGAAATGAAGCAAAACACCGAGAATATATTCAAAATGAATGGAGAGGAGAACAGCCATTATCTGCTGAATACTAAATATGAAAAAAACGGTGTTGTTTTATACAAAAGAAGATTGTCCGCTTTGTGATGAAGCAAAGACGCTTTTGCAATTATTTTTCAAAGGCTTTGAGCAAAGAAATATACATGATTGTGATGAGTGGTTACTTGCTTATCAGTTGATGATTCCTGTTATAGTCATTGATGAAGAAGAGATCTATGGTGAACGAATCTGTTATGAAGTTCTCGAAAGCAAATTGAATTGATATATTTTAAAAACCGGCAGTTTGCGCAAAATATCGCAAATGTGTCGGTTTTTATGTAAGCGCTTACAAATTACGACACTATTCTACATCACTGTGTCGAATTTGAATTTGAAGGATATTTAATGGGAAATGATACTTCAGATTTTTCAGGAAAGCGATAATATAGTAGTTCTTTCAGCTAATCTTTTATATAATGGAGTTCGGAGCATTCTGCTAGAGAAGACAGAATGCAAATATACATATACGAGAGCAAACATTGGAGGCTATTGAATAGATGAATAAGAAAACGCTTCAAGACCTTGATGTAGCAGGTAAGAAAGTATTTTGTCGTGTTGATTTCAACGTACCAATGAATGAAGGAGAAGTCGCTGACGATACAAGAATACGTGCAGCACTTCCGACTATAAAATATCTTATTGAGAATCAAGCAATCGTTATTCTAGCAAGCCATCTTGGTCGTCCGAAAGGTAAAGTAGACGAGTCATTGCGTCTGGATCCTGTTGCTGAGAAACTTAGTGAATTGCTTAACAAAGAAGTTGTCAAAACGGATGCTGTGTACGGAGCAGAGGTAGAGGAAGCGATTGCTAAGCTAAAAGACGGTGATGTTCTATTAATTGAAAACGTTCGTTTTGCAGCAGGTGAAGAAAAGAATGACCCTAAACTTGCTGAAAGCTTTGCCAAAATGGCAGACTTCTTTGTAAATGATGCTTTCGGAACAGCGCATAGAGCACATGCTTCAACAGCAGGTATCGCAGAAAAATTACCAAGTGCAGCTGGTTTGCTTATGGAAAAGGAAATTGAAGTATTAGGCAAAGCACTTGAAAACCCGGAGCGTCCATTTACTGCTATTATTGGTGGTGCGAAGGTAAAGGACAAGATTGACGTAATTGACAACTTACTTGATAAAGTGGATACGTTGCTTATTGGCGGAGGTCTTGCTAATACGTTTATCAAAGCAGAAGGTCATGAAGTTGGGGATTCCCTATTGGAAGCTGACAAAGTTGACACTGCGAAATCCTTTATTGAGAAAGCAAAGGAAAAAGGCGTACGTTTTGAAATTCCGGTAGATGTTGTAATTGGCAATGAGTTCTCTGAAGATGCAGATACGAAAGTTGTTTCGGTATCTGCAATCCCAGATGGCTGGCAAGCACTTGACATCGGTCCCAAGACACGCAAGACATATAGCGAATTGATTGCCGAATCCAAGCTCATCGTCTGGAATGGACCAATGGGTGTATTTGAGATGGAGCCTTTTTCTGCGGGTACGAAAACAGTTGCAGACGCACTTGCTAAAACAGACGGATACTCTGTCATTGGGGGCGGCGATTCAGCTGCTGCTGTTGAGAAATTCAGAGTTGCCGAGAAAATGAACCATGTTTCCACAGGTGGCGGTGCATCACTTGAATTTATGGAAGGCAAAATACTTCCAGGTGTCGCTGCACTGGATGATAAATAAAAAGGGAGGGACTTGCATGCGAAAAACGGCGATTGCTGGAAACTGGAAAATGCATAAACTGTTATCCGAAGCCAAACAATTCATGAAAGATGTGGAATCGGAAATTCCCAATGCAGATCGTGTTACAACAATCATTTGTGCACCTGCCCTGTTTTTGCCTATTCTTTCAGAGATGGCAAAAGGGACGGATATCAACATTGCTGCGCAAAACATGCATTTTGAAGAAAGTGGTGCTTTTACTGGAGAGGTGAGTCCAGTCATGCTCGCCGATCTTGGTGTTAGTCATTGCATCATTGGCCATTCTGAAAGACGTGAGCTGTTCGCTGAAACAGATGAATCGGTCAATAACAAGGTTCATGCCGCTTTTAATCATGGAATCATTCCAATTATTTGTGTAGGCGAAACACTTGAGCAGCGTGAAGCTGGTATAACGGAAACCCATATAGAGAAACAAGTGCAAAAGGCGCTTGCTGATTTAAGCAAGGAACAAATAGCTCTTTCGATCATTGCATATGAACCGATTTGGGCAATAGGTACAGGCAAGACCGCTACAGATGAGGAAGCAAATGCTATGTGCAGACACATTCGTACAACGATTACTTCACTAAGTGATGCCGAAACAGCGGAACAAGTAATCATTCAGTACGGCGGCAGTGTGAAACCTGACAATATAGAAGGGTTACTATCACAATCTGATATTGACGGTGCGCTCGTTGGTGGTGCAAGTCTTAAGTCAGATTCGTTTGCTGAATTGCTTAAGGCGGGTGCCAAATGACAGAAAGGAACCTTGCTGCACTGATTATTTTGGATGGATTTGCTTTTCGTGATGAGGAAAATGGCAATGCAGTGAAGCTTGCTCACAAGCCGAACTTTGACCGCTATTGGAATAATTATCCTCATGAAACGTTGCAAGCTAGCGGCAATGCCGTTGGACTTCCGGAAGGACAGATGGGCAACTCCGAGGTGGGTCACTTGAATATAGGTGCAGGCCGTATCGTCTACCAAAGCTTGACTCGAATCAATCTTGCTATTGAAAAGCATGATTTTTATAAAAAAGCAGCTTTTATAGCTGCTGTGCGGAAAGCTCGTGATACAGGTAAGGCACTCCATTTGTTAGGTCTCTTATCTGATGGCGGTGTTCATAGCCACATCAATCATCTTTATGCTTTACTCCAGCTTGCTAAAGATGAAGGCTTAACGCGCGTGTATGTCCATGGTTTCTTGGATGGAAGAGATGTTGGACAGAAAACTGCGCTTTTATATATAAAAGCAGTTGAAGCGAAGATGAGAGAAATCGGTGTTGGTTCGTTTGCAACTGTAACGGGAAGATACTACGCGATGGATCGTGATAAAAGATGGGAGCGGGTCAAGCTTGCTTATGATGTCATGACAGCAGGTAATGGAGAGAAGTATACTTCTGCTGCTGATGCTGTCCAAGCTAGTTATGACAAAGGCATTACCGATGAATTTGTCCATCCGTCCGTTATAGTTAATGATGACGGTAAACCTGTTGGTCAGATAGATTCCGGCGACTCAGCGATCTTTTTCAACTTCCGTCCTGACCGGGCGATTCAGCTTTCTCTCGCTTTGGGCAATGAGGATTTTATTGGATTCGACAGAGGAACAGCGAAACCAGAGGATCTGTATTTCGTCATGATGCTGCCATATAGTGATGCGATTCACGGAGAAACTGGTTTTGAACCAATTAACCTGAACAATACTGTAGGGGAAGTCCTCTCGAAGCATCATATGCAACAGCTTCGAATTGCCGAAACTGAAAAATATCCGCACGTCACATTCTTTATGAGTGGTGGACGCGAAGAAGAATTCCCAGGGGAAAAGCGAATCTTAATTAATTCTCCTAAGGTAGCTACATATGATTTGAAACCTGAGATGAGTGCTTATGAAGTGACCGGTGCTCTTCTCGAAGAATTGGATAGAGAAGACTTGAATGCGGTTATTCTTAACTTTGCCAATCCAGATATGGTCGGGCATTCCGGAATGCTTGAGCCGACAATTAAGGCCATTGAGGTCGTTGATGAATGCCTTGGTAAAATTGTGGATAAAATAATTACCTTAGGTGGTACAGCTATTATTACAGCAGATCACGGTAATTCAGATGAAGTGCTTACAAAAGAAGACATGCCAATGACGGCACATACAACAAACCCGGTGCCGATTATCGTAACGAGACCTAATATTGAACTTCAGGCTGGTGGGATTCTAGCAGATTTATCGCCAACGTTGCTAGATTTGCTCAATGTTGAGAAGCCAGAAGACATGACTGGGAAATCGTTAATTAAACAATAGAGGAGATTTAATCACATGCCATACATTACAGAAATCTATGCTAGAGAAGTACTTGATTCACGCGGTAACCCAACTGTGGAAGTAGAAGTGGCAACAGAATCTGGTGCATTTGGATCAACAATCGTACCAAGTGGTGCATCAACAGGTGAATACGAAGCTGTAGAATTGCGTGATGGTGACAAGTCCCGCTATCTTGGCAAAGGTGTTGAAAAGGCAGTTGCGAATGTAAATGAAATCATTGCTCCTGAACTTGTAGGTGTTGACGTTACGAAGCAAAACATCATCGACCGAATTATGATTGAGCTAGACGGTACTGAAAATAAAGGCAAACTTGGTGCCAATGCAATTCTTGGCGTATCAATGGCAGTTGCCCATGCAGCAGCAGACTATCTTGATCTGCCTTTATATCAATACCTAGGTGGATTCAACGCTCATGTTTTGCCAACACCAATGATGAACATTTTAAATGGCGGGGAGCATGCGGATAACAACGTTGACATTCAGGAATTCATGATTATGCCTGTTGCAGCAGAAACGTTCAAAGAAGCATTGCGTACAGGTGTGGAAATCTTCCATTCACTTAAGAAAGTACTTCAAGATAAAGGCTACAACACAGCTGTTGGTGATGAAGGCGGATTCGCACCTAACTTGCAGTCTAATGAAGAAGCATTGCAAACAATTGTAGAAGCAATTGAAAAAGCCGGTTACAAGCCAGGTGAAGAAGTGAAACTTGCGATGGATGTTGCGTCTTCTGAAATGTACGAAGATGGAAAATATCATCTTAAAGGCGAAGGCGTTGTCCGTACATCAGCAGAAATGGTTGACTGGTATGAAGCAATGGTCGATAAGTATCCAATCATTTCAATTGAAGATGGTTTGGATGAGAATGACTGGGAAGGTCACAAATTGCTTACAGACCGAATTGGCAAACGCGTACAATTAGTCGGTGACGATCTATTTGTAACGAACACGAAGAAGCTTGCACAAGGTATTGAGCAAGGTGTTGGTAACTCAATTCTTGTTAAAGTAAACCAAATTGGTACATTGACTGAAACATTTGCAGCAATCGAAATGGCAGCCCGTGCAGGATATACAGCGGTTATTTCACATCGTTCTGGTGAATCAGAAGATGCAACAATCGCAGATATCGCAGTTGCGACAAATGCTGGTCAAATCAAGACAGGTGCACCTTCAAGAACAGACCGTGTTGCCAAGTACAACCAATTGCTTCGTATTGAAGATGAGTTGAATGGCTTTGGCAAATACGCTGGCGAAAGCGCATTTTATAATTTGAAGAAGTAATTCTAAATTGAAAAGAGGGTTACCAGCTAGTCTTAAAAAGACGTGTTGGTAACCTTCTTTTTATTTGAGGCTTGGATTTTCTAATCTTTTGTTTAGCCATTCCAATATAATCTGCTGAGTAGATTCTTTGTCTAGTTCATTCAATATTTCATGCCGGGCGTCTTCTAGCAAGACTACTTTGACCTGTTTGATGCCAGCATCTTTAAACTGATGGGCCGTTTTCATGACTCCCTTGCCGTAACTGCCAACAGGGTCTGCTGTTCCGCTAATGAGTAAGAAGGGAAGATTTGCTTGAATAGACTTCATTCGTTTATTGTCACTGATCATTTCTAAACCAGAGAAGAGGTCATAAAAGAAACGTGCAGTCGGGATGAATCCGCATAATGGATCGTCTAAATACTTTTCAACCTCTTGTTCATCTCGTGATAGCCAGTCGAATTCAGTTTTTGGGTTAGGTGTTTTTTTGTTATAACTTCCAAAAACTAATTTATTAAGGAATGGAGAAGGTTGATTCGGGTTTAATAAACGTGAAATTGCTTTACCAGCACTCACTTCTATTTTGCTAAACGAACCTGTACCTGCAAGAATAATGCCGTCATAAAGTTTGCTATGTTCCAGGAGGGCATATCTAGTTAGGAAAGAACCCATACTGTGTCCGAATAAGAATAAGGGCAAATCTGGGTGGTCTTGTTTGGCTAAATTCGAAACAGCTATTAGATCTTCAGCAGCTTTATGAAATCCATCTGATTTAGCCAAATATCCAAGCAATCCCTGTTTCACACCAGTCTGTCCGTGGCCACGATGATCATGTCCATAAACGATGAATCCATTTTCATTAAACAAATGAGCAAATACCTCGTAGCGCATTATATGTTCAGCCATGCCATGAGATATTTGCAATATTGCTTTTGGTTCGGATACTGTGTGCCATTTCTTAATGTAAAGTTGTGTACAATCTTCAGCTTCAATCCAAAATGTATCTTCCATTTTATTCACCGTCCAATCCCTTTTAGTGAATGTATCACAATCCATGTTCATTTGCTTAATAGCTTTTCCAAATTAAAGTAAATTTGCATGTTCTGTCTTGCGATATGAGACATTATTATGCTAAAGTAAACAATAGAAGCTTGTTCGTCTATAGGGGGTTAACGAAGTGTTAAACGTTGTAAATATATTATTGGTTATTGATGCAATTGTACTTATTGTCTTTGTTGTGCTTCAAACAAGTAAAAGTGAAGGTCTCGGCGGTGCGATTTCTGGTGGTGCTGAGCAGCTTTTTGGTAAGCAGAAGGCTCGCGGTATTGATTATGTGCTTCACCGCGGTACTGTTGTAACAGGCGTACTTTTGTTTGTATTAGCGTTTTTAAGCGGTTATGTATTGCAGTAGGTAAGCAAATCCCCTGCCAATTATGCATTGGCGGGGGATTTTTGTATATATGCAGGTTTCTCATTAGTATCATGTAGATAAAAAGGGTAAAGTAGATAATAGAAGAACGCATAAGGAGATGCAGCCCAATGAAAATAAAACGCCCAGAACCTTTCACATTTCAGGCAGGTCCTCGTGCTGTTTTACTTCTTCATGGATTTACGGGTCATACGGCAGATGTACGTATGCTAGGACGATTCTTGGAGAAGAAAGGTTATACAAGCCATGCGCCAATTTACCGTGGACATGGTGGGTCGGCTGAAGATATCGCAAGTGCAACAGCCGCTGAATGGTGGGAAGATGTTAATAAAGCATATGAGCATTTAAGAGAACTTGGTTATGAGGAAATCGCTGTCGCAGGCCTTTCTCTTGGCGGTGTACTTGCTCTGAAGCTTGCCTATTCTAATAAAGTTAAAGCAGTCTTGCCGATGTGCGCGCCGATGTTCTTTGATAATGAGAAGCAACTAACAGCCGGGTTTATGCAATATGCCCGAACCTATAAGCAACTTGAAGGAAAAACGGCAGAAGAGGTCGAAGCGGAAGTAAACACATTAATGAATCACTCGCGTAGTGTATTCCAAGAAATCGGTCACTTTGTAGAACAAGTAAGTGAAGAAACGGATGCTGTATATGCACCTGCTTTTGTCATTCAGGCAAGTCAGGACAACATGATTAATCCGGAAAGTGCGCATTATATATATGACCATATCCAATCCGATGAAAAAGATCTTAAATGGTATAAGGAATCAGGGCATGTAATTACACTTGGACCTGAAAAAGACCAACTTCATGAGGATATTTATCAGTTTCTGGAGAGACTGAATTGGGAAGATAGCAATTAAAAAAACAAATTTAATTAATGATGAAAGAAGGTGCTTGAATGAGCGAATCAATAAGAGAACGAATTATGAACTTATTTAACGATAATATAACACGTCCGCTTGCAGTAGGTGAACTGGAGGACTATCTTGAAATTGATAATGCAGATGACTTTAGACAGCTTGTCATCGCACTTAATGAATTAGAAGAAGAAGGAGAACTCGTTCGGACGCGTAAGGACCGCTTTGGACTGCCAGAGAAAATGAATTTAATCCGCGGTAGAATCCAGATGCATCCGAAAGGGTTTGCCTTCCTTATTCCCGATGAAGAAGATGTGAAAGATGTCTATATTCATTTCACTGATTTGAATTCTGCAATGAATACAGATAGAGTACTTGTTCGAATCGATAAAGGTGACGGTGAAGGTACTCGCCAGGAAGGTACAGTTATACGCATACTGGAACGTGGTATGACAGATGTTGTTGGTACGTTCGAAGATAATGGTGCATTTGGTTTTGTTATTGCGGATGATAAAAGGATTCCAAATGATATATTTGTCCCGAAAAGTGCAATGCACGGAGCGGTCTCAGGACATAAGGTCATTTGCCACATTACACAGTACCCAGAAGGTAAGAAGAGTGCTGAAGGTGAGATTGTTCATATTCTAGGTCATAAAAATGATCCGGGTATTGATATTATCTCAATTATTTATAAGAACGGAATCAAAATTGATTTCCCTGATGAAGTACTCGAACAGGCAGCACAAGTGCCAGATGAAGTTCCTGAGGAAGATCTTGAAGGCAGACGTGATCTGCGCGATAAGCAGATTGTTACGATTGACGGAGCGGACGCAAAAGATCTTGATGATGCGGTAACAGTTGAAAGACTTGAGAATGGTAATTACAAGCTCGGCGTCTACATCGCGGATGTTACGCATTATGTAACAGAAGGTTCCCCAATAGATGAAGAAGCATTAGAGCGTGCAACGAGTGTTTATCTCGTAGACCGTGTAATTCCAATGATTCCTCATCGACTTTCCAATGGAATTTGTTCACTTAATCCTCAGGTGAATCGCCTTGTTATCGGCTGTGATATGGAAATTAGTACTTCTGGTAAAGTAGAGAGTCATGAAATTTTCCCGGCTGTTATTAAGACAACAGAGCGTATGACTTATTCAGATGTGAATAAGATTCTCGTAGATCAAGATGCTGAATTGAGATCAAGATATGAGCCACTCGTACCGATGTTCGAGAATATGGAGAAACTTGCAAAGATTCTTCGCTCGAAACGTATGGAACGCGGCGCTATCGACTTTGATTTCAAGGAAGCAAAAGTACTTGTAGACGAAAATGGCAAGGCATCTGATGTTGTACTCAGAGAACGTTCTGTAGGTGAACGCCTAATCGAGGAATTCATGCTTTGTGCGAACGAAACAATTGCAGAGCACTTCCACTGGTTAGAGGTACCATTTATCCACCGTATTCATGAGGATCCAGATGCGGGTAAATTGGAACGCTTCTTCGAATTCCTTGGAACACTTGGCTATTCTGTTAAAGGGACAACGAATGAGGTTCATCCGCAGGCCTTGCAGAAAGTACTAGAACAGACAGATGGTACTCCTGAACAGATGATTATCTCCAAGTTAATGCTTCGTTCGATGAAACAGGCGCGTTATGACGTTGAAGGAGTCGGTCACTTCGGACTTGCGACACAATTCTATACGCATTTTACGTCACCAATTAGACGTTATCCAGATCTAATTGTCCATCGATTGATTCGTTCTTATTTGTTTGATAAGAAACTTGACGCGGGTCAGATTAAGCACTGGAAAGGCACACTTCCAGACATTGCACGTCATGCTTCAGAGCGTGAACGTGGTGCTGTTGATGCAGAACGAGAAACAAATGATTTGAAGATGGCAGAATTCATGAAGGACAAAGTAGGCGAGGAATACGTCGGTGTCATTAGTTCCATTACGAATTTCGGCATGTTCGTTGAGCTTGAGAATACTGTAGAGGGACTCGTTCATGTAAGTACTCTTACAGATGATTATTATCATTATGACGAGCGATCTATGGCTTTACTTGGTGAACGTACAGCTAAGATGTACCGAATCGGTGATGAAGTGAAGGTCAAAGTCGTCGGCGTTAATCTGGAAGAACATACGATTGACTTCGAAATTGCAGGTATCGTTAAATCAAACCGCCCGCGTAAGCCAGTGCAGGGCAAAGGCAATCCAAATAATAAACAAAGCGGCAAGCAAGGTTTGAAAAAAAAGCAAGGCGGCAATAAAAGAGGCGGTTCAAAAATGAAAAAATTAACAAATAAAGGTAACAAAAAAGGCCGTAATTAAATGAATACGGGCAAAGGAGCGAAGAAGAAACACGCTCCTTTGCTTTTCATTCGCTAATAAGGCAACTTTTTTGTTATGATGAAGTACGCTATTTTTTTAAAAAGGGGGTAGGCACATGCCAAAAGGACTCGGAAAGGCACTTGCCCAAAACAAAAAGGCATCACATGATTATTTTATTGAAGAAACATATGAAGCAGGTATCGTGCTGCAGGGTACAGAAATCAAATCCATTCGTAATGGAAGAGTGAACTTGAAGGATTCCCACGCGCGTATTGACCAACGTGGTGAAGTACAATTGGTTAATCTTCACATCTCTCCGTATGAACAAGGAAACAGGTTTAACCATGACCCAACACGCTCGCGTAAACTGCTTTTGCATCGCAAGCAAATTGATAAGCTCATTGGTTTGACTCAGCAACAAGGCTATGCACTTGTACCACTTAAGATGTACATCAAAAATGGCTATGCTAAAGTACTGATTGGTCTTGGTAAAGGTAAGAAGAGATATGATAAGCGCGACGATCTGAAACAGAAACAGATGAAGCGTGACATCGATCGTGCAATCAAGGATCATAACCAATAAAACCCATCACTTTGCTTCTCCATACAGATGTGCTATAATCAATTTACAAGGAAAAAGCTTAAGCATTTTAACCTTTTTCCGTCTCGTTTCTTTATACTGGGGACGTTACGGATTCGACAGGGGCAGTTTGAGCTTTGGTGGCGCGTCGAGGTTACGTCTCGTAAAACGTTACTCGCCTAATAACTGGCAAA
>Ga0153999_1000049_pt1 | contig 71639 bp, 59 predicted proteins | sample TSNC083MetaG_FD_104675 | JGI IMG/M metagenome (GOLD analysis project Ga0153999, IMG submission 104675) | Attine ant fungus gardens microbial communities from North Carolina, USA - TSNC083 MetaG | ecosystem: Host-associated > Fungi > Mycelium > Unclassified | place: USA: North Carolina, Lumber...
ATATAAGACACATTAAAACTATGAGAAATTTACTAAATAAAAAATCACTAGTTATTATTACCAGTAATTTTTTATATACACTTTTTCTTTACTTGGTTAGTTTTTTGGTTAGTTTTATTTTATCAAACTTCAAAATCACTTATTTTAAGCATTCCAAGCATTTTCTTACTTTAATACCACTATAATTCAAAATATTATATCACAAATTATTGATAAGTAAATTTAAGAAATCAGCAGAAAAACTCATAATATTAATTATGAGTTATTTTTATAATATTAAATATATCAGTCTTAAATCTGCACTTGTGATGGAATAATAATTATATAGGAGTTATAATAAAGGCAAATTTAAAAAAGATAAATTAAAATTTTATAACTTATTTATACAAGGTTTCACCATTAGTTTCAATTACTGACTTATACCAATAAAATGAATTCTTTTTAAACCTTTTAAAACTTCCAGTACCATCGTCATTACGGTCCACATATATTAAACCATAACGTTTGGACATCTGTGATGTTGACATCGAAACACAATCAATACATCCCCAAGATGTATATCCCATTATTGGCACACCATCTAATATAGCTTCACCAACTTGAATTAAATGTTTCTTCATATAATCAATTCTATAGTCATCTTGAATAGTAAAATTATTTTTTGATTTTTTTAAAATATCTTTAGCACCTAATCCATTTTCAACTATAAATAATGGAATTTGGTATCTATCGTAAAATGAATTAAGAACCAAACGAAGACCAACTGGATCTATTTGCCAACCCCATTCCGAATCTTCTAGATAAGGATTCGTTAAACCTCCGATGATGTTTCCAGCCCCCTCTGTATAATCTTCTTTATTACTTGCCTGAGCTACACTCATATAGTAGCTAAATGATAGAAAATCAACTGTATTTTGTTTTAAAATTTCCTTATCCCCATCTTCGAAAAAAATCTTAATTCCATTTTCTTTAAAAAATCTTTTCGCATATCCTGGGTATTCTCCTCTTACATGAATATCTGAGAACAAATAGTTCAAGTTTTCATATTGTCTAGCTGCTAAAACATCGTTAGGTTTCGAAGTCATCGCGTAAGCTGGCATTGCTAGAACCATACAACCAATTTTAAAATCTGGGTTTATTTCATGACCTAACTTTGTTACTAAACTTGACGCTACTAATTCATGATGTATAGCTTGGTACAAATCCTGTTTAGATAATTTATTTTTGGGAGTACGAATTCCTCCACTTGTGAACGGCATTTCTAAAATTGAGTTCACTTCATTAAATGTTAACCAATACTTCACTTTATCTTTATATCGGTCAAACACCGTTTTGGCATAATTTTCAAAGAATCCTATTAATTTTCTATTACTCCAACCATTATAAGTTTCGGATAAATATAAAGGTGTTTCATAATGCGATAAAGTTACCAACGGCTCAATACCATATTTAATTAATTCATCAAATAATTTATCATAATATTTTAGACCAGCTTCATTTGGTATTTTCTCATCACCTTTAGGAAAAATTCTGCTCCATGCTATTGATGTTCTAAAAACCTTAAAGCCCATTTCAGCAAAAAGAGGAATATCTTCTTCATACTTCTTATAAAAATCTATACCATCAAGTTTTAAATTATCTTTTGTAACAGTATCAGTATAATCGGATAACCCTCCATTAGGAAGGACATCTTGAACAGATAATCCTTTACCATCCTTATTGTATGCTCCCTCAACTTGGTTTGCAGCTACTGCACCTCCCCATAGGAAGTTTTCTGGAAATACTTTCATTTATTCTCCTTTATAAAATTGTCAGGATTTCATTTCTATTAGTTACATTCTTCTCATTTAAATTTTCTAAAACTTCTAAATAATCATTTGTATTAGTAACTACTATAGGTGTAATAGTGTTATATCCTTTACGTTTTAATAATTTAAAATCAACATTCATTAATGTTTGCCCCTTCACAACAAGCTCTCCATCTTTTACATTAAGTTTAAATCCTTCTCCTTTCAATTCAACTGTATCAAGTCCGACATGAATTAATAATTCGACACCAGTGTCACTTTTCAAACCAATTGCATGTTTAGTAGGAAAGATAGATATTATTTTTCCATTAAAAGGTGCTTTTATATCCTCATTATGAGGAATTATAGCTACTCCATCACCTAACATTTTTTGTGAGAAAGTTTCATCAGGCACATCATTAATTGAAACAACTTCCCCAGAAATAGGTGAAAAAACTTTATAAGGAGTACTAATACCTGTTCTCAATGTAGTTTTTTCAATTTCTGGTTCATTACTTTCTTCTTCATCAATACCAAATAAATATGTCAAGACAAATGTGATGGTAATTGTCATTGCAGATGCAATTAAAGCATAGATAAAGTTTGATGGAATATTATTATTTATAAATTGGGGCAAGCCAACAATTGATGGTACAACAAAAGCGAATGATTTTAAATTTACAAAACCTACAAATATACCTGTCAACCCTCCCCCTATCATAGCTGCGTAGAGAGGTTTTCTATATTTCAGTGTAACACCATATAAAGCTGGTTCTGTAACACCTGCTAACAAAGCGGAGAACCCTGCTGCAAATGATACTTGCTTAGTATTGGCATTTTTGCTCTTCAGGGCAACAGCCATACATGCTGCTCCTTGTGCAAGATTTGACGCTAACATTGCAGGCAATATAAGTACTTCTGGGTTAGAGAATGAGGCCGCCAAGAAAATTGGAGCAAAAGCCCAGTGCATCCCAGTCATTACAATTAATGGCATTAATGCTCCCATTATTCCCAAAGCTAGCCAACCAGCATATCCATGTAATGAAGTAACTGCGATTGATAACCCTTTACCAACTATGACCCCGAGAGGTCCAATAGCCACTAAAGCTATAAACCCTGAAACCAATAATACTAGTGTGGGTTGTAAGAAACTTTTAGTTACTCCTGGAACAATTTTATTAAGATACTTTTCAATGTATTTCATAAGCCAAACCATTATTAAAATGGGAATGACTGAAGATGAGTAACTCGCAGGCATTACAGTCACACCAAATAGAGCAAGTGGCTTGCCGGAAGACACCATACTAATAAAATCGGGGTGAAGCAGTATACCTCCAACTGCCATGGCTAATGCTGGAGTAACCTTCATTTTTTGAGATGCAGAATATGCTAAAAGCAACGGCAAAAAATAGTAAGTTGCATCTCCAAACACAGAAATAAAACTAACAGTTTGAGAATTCGAATTAGCTATACCTAGCAGCGGGAGTAGTATTACTAAAACTTTCAGCATTCCTCCCCCGAGCAGCGCAGGAATTAATGGAGTCATTGATCCTGCAATATAATCTAAAATATTTTCAAAGATATTCCCCTTTGAACTAATTGATTCTTCTATGCCACTATCAAAATTTCCTAATTTAGCAAATTCTTTATAATAATCACCAACTTCGTTACCTAATATTACTTGGTATTGTCCACTTTTTTTATTTACTCCAATAACATTTGGAATAGCTTTTACTTCATCATCGTTTACTTTAGTTTCATCTTTTAATACTAAACGTAATCTTGTAACGCAGTGTGTCGCACTAGAAATATTACCTTTACCACCCACTATATCAAAAATTTTTTTTGCTGTATCCTTATATTTCATTTTTTCTCCAGACTATTTCAAATGCTTAGTCATTCTCCTTATATGAGCTGTAAGGTATAGTAATTCACTAGAATTTAATTTATAGCTAAATTCTTCAAAAATATATTTTGCTACTTGCAAGCTACATTGATACTCGTTAGGATATTTTTTTTTCATTAACTCCAATAAGTCCCCATCTTCGTCTTCTTCATACATTTTAGTTTCAATAAGACGGTGGGCAAATAATTTTATATGTGTAATAAACCTATAGTATTCGACAGAATCTTGGTCTAACTCTGTTTTATAGAAATTTTTTACAAGTTTTTCTATATTACTGATTATTTTTGTAATTTTATAAGTTTCTTGAAAATTATTTTCCATATTAGCATTAACGAAATGTAGAGCAATAAAAGCAGCTTCATCTTTGTTTAATCTTATATTTAAATCTCGATAAATAATTTCTAAAGCTTTTTCACCTAATTTATATTCATCAGGATAATATTTTGAAATTTCCCATCTTAAAGGATTGTTGATAAAAATTTTATTTTTCTGTCTTTCAATACTAGAATTAATATGATCCGTTAAGTTTATATAAATTATCTCATCCAAATCACTTCCTAATTTTATCTTCCCAAGATTAATTATCTTTTCACAAACATATATAATTTCTATCGGAACACTAATAAACATTTCTGTGAAACGTGTAAAATTATCTTTATTCCTTAGAATAAAAATTCTTTCTATTCTATCATTGTCTACCGCATTTCCAGTTTTTTTTGAAAAAGCTATACCTTTCCCCATAATAAGAACATCAATTCCCTTTTTAGAAGAAATGACTGCATTATTGTTCAAAACTTTTTTTATGATCATAAAAATTACCTCATTCGACAAAAAAGACCTATCAACTAACTAGGTACATTAAAAATATACCTGTTTTGATAGGTCATGCTCACCTTTGGTGATAACATCCTTTTGTTAAAATTTATAAATACATCATGCCTAATTATTTAGTAACATTGTAATTGCTTACATTATACCACTACAAAGTATATCTGTCAATTTTTAAATCATAAACAATACAAATTTGTTCTTATAATCAAAAATTCAAATTGAAAGAGCCACTAATTCTTAGTGATTCTTTACTTATAATATTTTACCTCAATTACCTTTTGAATTGCTCGATGCTGTATTTGTTTCAATATATTTTCCCTCAAGGGAATAGATATCAGAATATGTGGTGTGTCCTCTGATATCTTGAGCACTCAGTGTCCAATGCCATCTTCCACCACTCTCAGATAATATAAGAATTGAAATTCCCCTATAATAAACCGGAAGTTTATTAACTCTTTGTTTTGATTCACTCAACATTTTAGGAATTAAATCCCAAGGAATTTTATTATAACTAATTGTTTCATCTACTGGTAATGTAATATTATTTGACGATTTAGACCACTTTAGAAAAGGATTAGTAGGATAATACCAATACTCATCCTGTAATTCTGTGACAGGATTTATAATACGACTAACCGCATATACCCCTGTTTGCAAAACTGGGTTACGAAAATGCAGGCTATAACTAATCAGTTGGATATCTTTTTGTCTTAAATCTTTCTTTTTTAAAAGACTAGTCATAACAGAGTAAGAAGACATTTTTTTCCTAAAAATATTTTGATCAATTGTTGAAATAGATGTGCTTACACCAATTAAGTACCATATCCCAGTTGAGATTATTATAATTAATATACCTATAAACCATCTCTTTTTAAAATTTTTTACTGAAATGATAAATCCAAAAACAATTATTATAAAAAGTATAAACCACCAACCAAGACTTAAGAAGTAAATTAATTTATCTCTAAATTCAACTGCTTGGTACTCAGACCACCCTAATAAAGCATTTGATAAATTAATATTGGTAACTATGAAAATGGTCAATAGAAAAAAAAATACTTATAATAATTATCAATAAAATTAAAAACTTGCTCATTTTTTTCACTCCATATCCCCTTATTATTAGATTTACAAAATCAGTATAACATAAAATATCAAAATGTATTTCTTGTATAGCCTCTAACAAATTCATATCACTCTTTTTAAACGACTTGTACCTTTTTTTAGTCTATAAATACCGTTTATAAATATTAAACGATTTTAAACTTGTTATACCCAACAATAAAACCCAGTAGCGGCATGAAAAATTAATTGTTCTAATGATTTTCATACTAACCATTCATTTTATAAATTCTGTATTCATAAAGTTAACAATTTGTGCTACTTTATATTTTAAAAAAAACATTACATACACTAAACCGCTTAACTTCTCTAGTTATAAGAGTGAAAAAATTATTTGCAACGAGCTATACAGTTTGCAAATAATAATTGCTAGTAAAATATCAAATGATAATATATACTTATAGCTATAAGGAAGTTATAAATGAAACTATCTGAAGTTTTAGTTAGTGAAAATAAAAAAGTGGGGAAAACTCAACAAAATGTAGCAGGTGATTTATTTCTTACTAGACAATCACTGTCAAATTGCGAAAACGGAAAAAACTTTCCCGACATTCCAACCCTAATTAAACTAAGTAACTATTATGGTTTTTCACTAGATACTATAAAAGGAGATGAATATCTTATAAAGCAAGTAAAAAAGGATTATGAATTAATCAATTTAAAGAAAGCAAACAAAAAATATTCACTAACACTTACTATTCTATTGGTTATAATTATGCTTATGGCAATTTCAATGTCTATCTTTAGATTCAGCACACCTGTTACTAAATTTCTAACAATTATTTTATTAATTCTGAGTTCTGTTCTAATCTTACTTTCTTATAAATTCTTGAAATTTATCAGCATAAATCCTTACCATAAAAGTGGAAAGTATATTTTGATTGTACTTATAATTATTAGCTTCACTCTTTTTGGATAGACCATTTATTCTATGTGAATATGATATTAGTTTCTCAATTAAAAATCCGGCTAAATTTGGCCGGATTTTTTACATAAAGTATTCTTTAATTTATCAGTAAATTAAGAGGTGTTTCATACATCCTATAACCATGTAAAAAGTTCTGTTAATTAAACAGTAGAAATACTGTTACTTGTTTTCAAAAGGATAAATGAAGCCCCACTTCTCCCTTATTTTTGTCATCAATTTCATCACTTCTAAGGTAAAACTGTTGGCAAAAGAAAATTCCTTCTGTTCTATTAATTTTTCCATGTCCGAAACTTCATAAGCTAGCGCTTTTAGTGAGTCACCAATTTCTATTATTCTCTCGTCACCAGTTTCAGTCTCTACAAATTTTGCTTTTGTCCCACGAGGATAGTCGTATACTTCGATGTATCCTTTATCTCCCGTGATTAAAACTCTTTTAGGTTGTTTAGCCTGCATTGATAAAGTAATAGAGGCCATTTGTTCTTCTTTATTTTTTAATACGATTACTGATTGTTCATCAACCCCTGTTTCAAAATATTTTACAGTAGTTAAAATTTCAGTAGGTTGAGAATACATAAATAAACGAGCTACGCTTATAGCATATCCCCCTATATCAAGTAGAGCGCCTCCAGCTAAGTCTGGGTTAAAAAATCTATTATTGATATCATATTCTTTGTGACTCCCAAAATTAACTTGAATCATTTTAACTGTTCCAACAAGTCCCTTGTCAACTTCATCTTTTATTGTTTTCCATAATGGCATATGTAAAACAGTCATTGCTTCCATTAGCACTAATTCATTATCCTTAGCCAATTGGATTAGTTCTTCTAACTCTTCATTGTTAACTGTGATAGCTTTTTCCGAAATAACATTTTTCCCTGCCTCAAGTGACTTTTGAATTATTTCTGAATGTACATGATGAGGTGTAGCTATATAAATAATATCTACTTCTTTATCATTTAATAATTCATCTAAAGAGTAATATATTTTTTTAACTGGGTATTTTTTCATAAATTCTTTTAACTCTTTTGAATTTGTACTCGTTATCGAATAAATTTCTCCATGTTTATCACTTAGAGTTTGTGCCATCTCTCCAGCAATCCATCCTGTACCTACAATTCCCCAATTATATTTTCCCATTCTTCTTCTTCTCTCTCTCTATTTTTATGTATGTGCTTTACGTTATCATCATTGTATAGAACTTCTGTAATTTCATTCAAAAAAAAACTATGAGAAACTATCCCAGCTAATGAGTCTAAGACTGTACTTATATATTCTGGAATATCACTATTTTTCCATTGAACATCAATTAAATAATTTCCATGTCTTGTTTTTATTGGCATATTATTTGAAATCCTTAAATTAAAATCAGCATTATAATTTAATAATTTTTTTCTAATTACTTTTATTGAATTTGGCAAGATTTCACAACAAATCGGTAATTCTGTTTTTTTAGGATCATATAATTTATCTTTTGTTACAAGTAAAACATAATGTTTAGAGACTTGAGCCAACATTTTCTCTTCAGTTTGTATCCCTCCTCTTGTTTTCAACGCTTGAAACTTTCTATTAATCCAATCACAGCCATCAAAAGTCCAATCGACTTGATCTACTTCTTCAAATTCAACTAAATTAAGACCCATTTGTTCACACAGAGTCTTTGTTTCGTTAGATACTGTCACAATTCTAATATGCTTAAGAGAACTTTTTTCTAAACTCTTCACAATTAATGATACGTTTCTTCCTCCACCCAAACCTATAGTTTGCCCATCTTTTATAAGATTTATTGCAAAGTTCGCGATATTTTCTTTCGTTATGATGCACCTCCGTGAAATTTATTTACACATTAACTATATCATGAAATTTTATTTTACGCATTTTTTTTAAAAGAAATTAAATTTTGTGTTTTATCTTATATGTGCTATAATATTATATATAAAGGTTAATATTTATATTAAAAAAATAAAAAAGGATAGATAATGAATATACTCGATCAAATACAAGTTAATTTTCAAAATTTCTTTGAAAGTGAAAAAAAAATAGCTGAATTTATTCTGAAAAATCCTAAAAAAGTTATTGATATGCCTATTGCATTGCTAGCCAGAAACTCTAATGTAAGTGAAGCAAGTATTTCAAGGTTTTGTAAAAAATTAAATTTGACTGGTTTTCATCAATTAAAAATTGAGCTAGCTAGAATACAAGACAACGAAAATATAGAAGTAAATAAAAACACGTCACTAAATGAATTAATTAAGAATATTAGCAAAATAAAAACTACTGAACTCATTGCTGCAACTGACAATTTGGATATAGATAATCTACAAAGCATCATTAAACTTATAACTAATGTTAAACTTACTCATTTTGTTGCATCTGGGAATACTATTCCTGTAGCTCAAGATGCAAGTTATCGATTTAATCAACTAGGTATTACATCTGTTGTATTTGATGATTGGCAAGTACAAACAGCTTTTACTTTAAATATGCGAAAAGAAGATTTATTAATAGTCATTTCAAACTCTGGCGAATCAAAGTCTTTGATTAAACTAATTAATATTGCAAAAGAAAAAAAAATTCCTATCATTTCAATAACTAATCATCCTGATTCTCCTATTGCACGACTTTCTAATTTCCATCTAACAAGTTTCAGTAGAGATTATTTCTTCCATAATGACTACTATTTCTCTAGACTCTCAGCAATGTATCTGATTGAATTAATTTTTCTGATACTTTCCCAAGATAAGAGTAGATTAGAAAATATAAAATTGCATGAACAAATTATTTCTGAAGCTAAGCTTTGATTTTTATCTAAATGAAAAAATATAATTAGATATGGAAGGTAGAAAAGGTGGTTGATAATAATATAGATAATACAGTGGATAAAAGAACTGCTTTAGGAATAATATCCATTGGATTTATAAGTTTTTCGGGTATAATTTCAGAGACAAGTATGAATGTCGCTTTCCCCAGTTTAATGAAGTTTTTTAATGTCAGTTTAAATACTGTACAGGGACTCACTAGCTTTTATTTGTTAGATGTGGCAATTGTTATGACTTTAAGTGCTTTTCTAAAACAGAAATTTTTAGAAAGACAACTTTTTTTTATGGCTTTAGGAAGTTTCTTACTAGGTAGCATTATATGTATTTTTAGTATCAACTTTCCAATGCTACTTTTAGGTAGACTTTTTCAAGGTATTTCTACTGGTATAGGAACTCCTCTTTTGTTTAATGTAATTTTGGAGCGTATTCCTCACAAAGTTATTGGATTATGGATGGGTATTGGAAGTTTAATTATTTCAATAGCTCCATCAATTGGACCATCTTACGGAGGCTTATTAGTAAGTACTGCAGGTTGGCGATGGATTTTTATCGGATTACTCACTCTACCAATTATTGCTTTATTCATAGGTAATCGAAATCTTAGTAATTCTATACGTATTAAGAACATAGTAAAATTAGATCTAGTAGCATTTATCCTGTTATCAACAACTTTGACTAGCTTTATTCTAGGAATAAATAGTATAGCTAAAGGTAATATTAATATAGTTCTATTGATTGTTTTCTTACTCGCTTTAGGTATGTATATATGGCGAAGCCTTACTTCCTCAAAAACTTTTCTAAATATTAGAATATTTTCAAATTCTTTTTTCAGTTTTTCTTTGTTATTTTTTGGGATTTATCAATTTTCAAATCTAGCTGTTAATTTTATTATTCCAATATTTTTAGAGAATTCAAAAGGAACTGGTAGTTTATTAGCTGGTTTTTCAATGTTACCGGGTACATTAATTGGAGCTCTTTTTAATCCTAAAGTAGGAAAATTATATGATGCTAAAGGACCTAAGCTTGGGATAATCTTTGGTAATGTATTACTAGTCATCTCTTTATCATTTTTATCTATAAATACAGGTCAGTTATCTTTTCTAACTATCATGTTCCTCTATATAGGATTTACAGTTGGTAGAAACTTTCCTATGAATACAATAATTACAAATACACTTGATAAAATATCTTTGTCAGATAAAACTAATGCTAACGCTTTCTTTCAAGCAACAAACCAATTTTTAGGATCTTTAGGAACTTCAGTTGCTAGTCTCGTTGTTTCAAATTCAATAAGTCTAGAAAAAGGTACCCATAATTTATTTATTTTATTGCTTTGTTTAGCACTATTTAATTTTATAGGTGTCTTCAAAATATTAAATAAAAAGTCTTTAGATTAGAGTTCTGTCATTTTTACTGACTTTCAGCTATTATTTATATTGTAGTTACTCAATTTATTTAATATAAAAAATATAAAGTCACTAAGAATTTTTAGTGACTTTTTATTTTATAAGTTTTTCATTTTTTAGATAATGCTTCATGATTTTTGTATTTTAAATTTTGCCCACTATTTTCCCACTAAATTTTATTTTAGTTTCAATAATTCAATGCTACATAGGCATTCAGTAATATTCCCATATTTGAAATATTTTTGGGCATTTCAACTTTTCTTATTCTAAATAAGATAATACATAATTTGTGAAATGCTGCCTTCCAATAAAAGAACTTTTGATTATGTTGCAAAAAGTTAAAAGATAACAAAAAACTGAAACTTTTTTATAGTTATAATATTGGCTTAATATTTACAATTACCATTATATTTTGTTGAACTACATGCGAGAAATAAATGGATTTTATATAATTATTTTTTTGTAAATAAAGAATATGCTAAATAAAAATTTCCTAATGTTGCTGAACCATTTTCTTTGACAGTTGGTAAGCGAATATACTTTTCTACAGAACAAGGCAGATCTATATAATTATTAAGCATAGAAATGAAATGTTTTTGTGTAAGTGATATCATATTTGATTTTTCCATTACACCACCTCCCAAAATTACACACTCGGGAGCTAATGTCAATGTTGCATTAATAGCCGCTTGAGCGATATAATAGCTTAAGATATCCCATATAGAGTCATCTGAAGGGATTTTTTCCCCAAGTATTCCTGTCCTTGCTTTAAGACTCGGGCCCGCCGCAACTCCTTCAAGACAATCACCATGGAAGGGACAGATTCCCTCAAAAGTAAAATCATCTTTATGACGATTTATTCTCTGGTGCCCCATTTCCGAATGCCCAATACCACCAATAAAATATCCATTTTGAATTGCTGCCCCTCCAATACCTGTACCAATTGTTAAATAAACAAGATTTTTTATTCCTGTATTTTTCATTTCACCATAGGCAGATGCGTTTACATCAGTAGTAAAATATATTGGAATATCAAGTGCTTCTTTTAATTGCCCAACTAAATTTATATTTTTCCAACCAACTTTTGGCGTCGAAGTGATGTAACCATACGTTTTACTTGAAAGATTTAGATCAATAGGCCCAAATGATCCTAAACCAATGGCAGAAACTCGGTTTTCTTTAAAATATTTAATCGTCTTACTTATAGTTTCTTGTGGCTTAGTAGTAGAAAATTTGCATTTTTTTATAATATTAAAATGTTCATCTGCAATAGCAAGTACAAATTTTGTGCCACCAGCCTCAATTGATCCATAGTATACGGACATAGTTCTCTCCCTCTAGTTCAATAATAGAATCTTTTCTCCAACTTTGATATCAACATTTTCACTCAATGGCAAAATCTCATTGTAACTTGCTGAATTGGTAATAACAATAATCACAGTATCATCGAATCCACTCTTCTTGATTTCTTCTTTATCAAAAGATCCTAGTAAATCCCCTGCTTTTACTTTCTGGCCAACTTTAACATTTTGTATGAATCCCTTACCATTCATTGAAACAGTATCTATTCCAATATGTAAAAGAACTTCACCTCCATTTTTTGTTTTTATACCGTAAGCGTGACCTGTTTCATAAGCAATAATAACTTCTCCGTCGGCTGGTGAGAAAAGTTCTCCAGATTTAGGCTTGATTGCAATACCTTTTCCCATAATTTCTTTTGAGAAAACAGGGTCACTTACATCAGACAGAGGAATCACAAATCCATTTATTGGGGCAAGGAGTTCGTCACTTTTAACTGGATCGATAATAACTTTCTCAGGTTGGTATTGAGTTGTTGCGTTCTGTTTATTTTTTTCTTTCGTAATAGATTTAGCTTCCATCCGCCGACCATAGATTGAGGTAACAACAAAAGCAATAAGAAAGCTAATAAATATCGAAATCATAAATTGTAAGTTATACCCAGCTTTAATAGAGATAAAGCCAATTAATCCTGCGGATCCTAGACTAACCGCAAGGACATGGAATAATCCCATAAATAATGAACCAATTGCTGAAGCCCCAAGAGCAATAAAGAACGGATATTTTAGTTTTAAATTAATCCCAAATAACGCAGGTTCAGTAATACCCAGGATGGCAGATACACCAGCTGGAGCTGCAAGAGCTTTTGTCTTAATATTTTTAGTAACAAATAAAATTGCAAAAGTTGCACCAGCTTGAGCCATATTTGCGCAGGCCGCAACTGGAAAAATAAAGTCTCCACCAATACCACTGTGTTGATAGTTTGTGATTAACATTGTTTCAATGGCAGGAAAACTCTGATGTAATCCAGTTACTACTATTGCGGAGTAGAAGCCTCCAAACACAAGCATTCCTAGTGCTCCTAGTGTGTTATAAAGTCCAACCAAACCATCTGTCAAGCCATTTGATACAAAACGAAGTGCTGGTCCTACAATAGTGAATGTGAGAAATCCAGTTATGATGACTGAAAGCAACGGAGTAAATGTGAAGTCTATAGCATCGTTAAGGTATTTATGAAAGAATCTCTCAAGTTTAGCAAGGATAAAAGCCACCCCAATTACAGGAAGAACTTGTCCTTGATATCCAGCCTGAGCAACTTTAAAACCAAATATATCCCAATAAGTCATTGTATGATTAGAAATTGCTTCAGCAACATTATATCCATTAATAAGCCCAGGCATTACCATAATCATACCTATAACAGCACCTAAATATGGATTTCCGCCAAACCTTTTTGTGGCAGAATAACCTATTAAAATTGGCATGAATGTAAATGGTGCGGCACTCATAGTATTAACAATATCAGCAAATCCTTTCCACATAGGAAACATTTCAACAAGTGATTTCGTCGCGAAAAGATGTTCAGCTGTTAGCGCATTATTAAGAGCCATTAACAGACCACCAGCTACAAGAGCTGGTATCAAAGGAACAAAAATATCAGAAAGCAGCTTTACAAGTGCCATTACTGGATTTTGTTTTTTTTGACTTCCTGCGATCTCTTTGAGATCTGCAGTTGATGCCTCACTTATTCCTGTAAGTTTAATAAATTCTTCGTATACAGTGTTAACATCACCTGGCCCTACAATAATTTGATATTGACCAGCTGCTTCAAAAGTCCCCTTAAGATCTGGGTCATTATCTAGAGCCTCTTGATCAATAACGCCAGTATCTTTTAGGACTAAACGTAGTCGTGTCGCACAATGTGCAGCTCCTTGAATGTTATCACGCCCAACTGCATTTAAAATGCGTTCAGCTACCTGCTTATGATTCATAATTTTCTCCTCAAATAAAATGATTTCGCTTACAGAAGTTATTTTATCATTTTTCTGATATATGTCAAGCGTTTGCCATGTTTTTTTATTTTTTATTTTTCCGCGCTTATTTATATTGATTTTTTTGTAAAAAACGTTTATCATAAATATATATAATTTAGTAAATGAGGAAAAAAAAATGAAATGGTCTACCAAACAACGATATCGTACCTACGATAGTTATTCTGAAAATGATTTACAGAGTTTACGCAAACTGGCACTAAAATCTCCTTGGAAATCAAATTTTCATATTGAACCAGAAACTGGACTTCTTAATGATCCAAATGGATTCTCTTATTTCAATGGAAAATGGCATTTGTTCTACCAACATTTCCCTTTTGGGCCAGTACATGGTTTAAAATCATGGGTACATCTAGTCTCAGATGATCTCGTCCACTTTGAGAAAACAGGGCTAGTCCTTTATCCAGATACAAAATATGATAATGCTGGAGCTTATTCTGGGTCCGCTTTAGCTTTTGAAAACTCCTTATTTTTAATATATACGGGTAATCACAGAGGCAAAGATTGGGTTAGAACTCCATATCAACTCGGAGCAAAAGTTGACAAAAATAATCAGTTAATCAAATTCACTGAACCACTAATTTTTCCTGATTTTTCTCAAACAACCGACCATTTTCGAGATCCCCAAATTTTTTCGTTTCAAGGACAAATTTATTGCTTAATTGGTGCTCAAAGCTCTCAAAAAAATGGTATAATCAAACTTTATAAAGCAATAGAAAATAATTTAACTGATTGGAAAGATTTGGGAAACTTAGATTTTTCAAAAGAAAAAATGGGTTATATGATTGAATGTCCGAACCTTATATTTGTCAATGGTAGATCAGTATTAGTTTTTTGTCCACAAGGACTAGATAAATCGATTGTTAAATATGATAATATATATCCTAATATGTATGTTATTGCGGATGACTTTACTACTGGTTCAAAAAATCAGCTAAAAAATGCAGGACAACTAATTAATTTGGATGAAGGTTTTGACTGTTATGCTACGCAGTCATTTAATGCACCTGATGGCTCTGCTTATGCCATTTCATGGCTAGGTTTACCTGAGACATCATACCCCACTGATAAATACAATGTCCAAGGTGTCTTGTCCATGGTTAAGAAGCTTTCAATAAAAGACAACAAATTGTATCAATATCCAGTTGAAAAAATGAAAGAATTAAGACAAAAGGAACAAGATTTCTTACTAGCAGATAATAACATTATTACATCTAACTCTTATGAACTTGAGGTCGATTTTCGTCAGCAAACCTCTACACTTCTATCTTTAATGACAAATGAAAAAGGGGATAGTGCACTTAAAGTTGAGATAGATAAAGAAAATAATACTATTACACTTATAAGAAATTATGAAAAACGTTTGGCACATGTTAAAATAGAAAAAATGAATGTATTTATTGATCAATCAATTTTTGAAATTTTTATTAATGATGGTGAAAAAGTATTATCAGGTCGTGTATTTCCAAATAAGAATCAGTATTCGATTAGAAGTCAAAATCCGATAAAAATAAAATTATGGGAGCTAAAAAAGTGATTAAACTTGAAGATGTTGCAAATAAAGCTGGGGTTAGTGTAACGACAGTTTCGCGTGTTATAAATCGTAAAGGATATTTGAGTGACGCAACAATATCAAAAGTAGAAAAAGCAATGCAAGACTTGCATTATATTCCAAACGCAGCCGCACGTTCTTTGCAAGGAAAGTCTTTAAAATTAATTGGGCTAGTATTTCCAACTATAAAAAATATTTTTTATGCAGAATTGATTGAAAAAATTGAGCAAGCTCTTTTCAAACGAGGTTACAAAGCTATGTTAGCAACAACAGAACATGATGAACAAAAAGAGCGAGACTATCTTGCCTTATTACTTTCTAACCAAGTTGATGGAATTATTTATGGGAGTCATAATTTAAAAGCACATGATTATATAGCAATTGAAGCACCTATTGTTGCTTTTGACCGTTTATTAACCCCTGAAACGACTGTTGTTAGCTCTGATAATTTTGAGGGAGGAATCCTAGCTACTAAAGCTTTGATTAACTCTGGAAGTAAAAAAATCGCCATATTTACTGGGAACGATAATACCAATTCTCCTACATATTTAAGGCGTGATGGATATCTGCTTGAGCTAGAAAGAAATCAATTAAAGCCTCATATAATAAAAATTCCTTCTCAATGGACTCTTCTTCGCAAAAAAGTTGAGATCAAAAAAATACTAGAAAACAACGATTTTGATGGTGTATTTTGTACAGATGATTTAACAGCTATATTAGTAAAAGATCTCGCCTCAAATTTAAAAAAATCACTTAATGTGGTAGGTTTTGATGGAACTGAATTTATAGAAAACTACTATCCTAACCTAACAACGATAAAGCAACCAATAAATGATTTAGCGGAACTCTTAGTTGATTTAATCATACGAAAAATTGATGGAGATAACATTGACATTACATATCAACTTCCTGTTCAGCTACATTATGGTATAGATTAAAAATATACTTTACTTCTTCAAAAAGACACTGCTTGAATTCTGCAGTGCCTTTTATTTTATATACTTTTCTATTTTTTTATGTCAACATTATACATACTATTTCTTTTTTAATATGAAATGGCCTTTGAAAATATCGAATAGTAACTTTCCAATATTGTTACCCTTCTCTTCTCGAATAGGTAATTCACTTGACGCTACTGCATATGTTTGAGTAATTAAATAAGCATATTGTTCGTAATTTAATGAAGTAAAAATTAACCCTATGTTTGTTCCGCCTTTTTTTGGTATAATTCGCCTGATAACACTCTCTAATTCATAGCCATTTACGGAAAGAATAATCTTTTGCTCTTCCTTTAGTTCTATTTTATTATTACACTCTATTGTTATACCAGCACCTAATTCATTCCAGTCCATCACTTTGCAATCTATAATTAAATGACTCTCTTTATCCAAAAGTTGAGCTTCTTTAGAGCTTAGAAATCTTTCTGATTTTCTAAATCGAGGTCTTTCAAACGGAACTAAAACCGCAAAAATTAAAATGAAAACATTATATAATAACCAAAATGCATTTATATATATCGCATCTTTTCCAGATTCAAATGGTAATATGTTAAAAATTACAAATATTGATTTACATAGTGCAATAATAGAAAAAAAGAGTATTATCAAAAGTGGTAAAGATAAGCGCCAGTTATAATATTTTTTATTAGTATTATAGCCTTTATTAGTAACTGTAAATCCTTTTTTACTTTTTAAAACTGCATCACTAATTACAGAGTAACTGATGAATGGAGCCATAACAGTTTCATAAATATTTGTTAATAAAATACTTTGAGTTCCTTGACTAACTCTATTAAATGCAAGCTGAGATGCTATAAAGGATGGTAACCAAAAAGTTAATATACCACTGAATCTAGCATTCAAACTGTAAAATCCAAAAAGAACAAACCATAAAGGTGCCAGCATAAAGATCATTTTATATATTCCCGAAAACCAATAATGAATGCCATCCATATACAGCAACTTTTGAACTTTATTTAACCCTTTAATTTTTAACGGCAACCACTTTCTTGCTACTTGAATATTTCCTCTTGACCAACGATCTCTCTGCTTAATTAAATCTGAAAAGTTTTCAGGAGCTAAACCACTTGCCAAATTCTTATTAACAAATCTAGTTTTCCAGCCTTTTGCTTGGATAAACATTCCGGTGGCTAAATCTTCTGTTATTACACCTGTAGAAAAACCTCCAATGCTTTCGAGAGCTGCTCTTCTAAAAACAGCATTGGATCCAATATACATAACTGAGTTATATATATCTTTTTGATTTTCTATACGACGCATGAAAAAGTCTTGATCATTATTTAGATTTTTTTCAGAAAAAAAATTGAATTGATAAGGATCATTATTAAAGAATGTTTGAGGTGCTTGAATAAATCCCATTTTTGAATCTTCGAAATATCCTACCGTCTTTTCTAAAAAGTCCACCCTAGGCACCATATCAGCATCCAATGTAACTACTAAATCTCCTTTGGTTTCCTTTAAAGCATTATTCAAATTTCCAGCTTTTGCATTTTCATTGTTATCTCTTCTAATATATTTAACATTCAGCTCTTTAGCAATGAGTGCAATTTCTTCCCTATCTCCATCATCCAGAACGTATATCTCAACTTTTCTTAAATCAGGATATCTAACCTTCTTTGAAGCGATGATTGTTCTTTTTAATATTGAGCTAGACTCATTATATGTTGCAATAAATATATCTACTGTGGGATAGTTGGGGTGAAGTTCTACTAATTCCTTATCTTCTTTTGTATTTTTTTTCCAAAATAAAAAGTAAAATGTGATTGATAAAACAAAAGAACCTATCTCAGCTATTAAAAGTGATAATCCTAGTAAAACACTTATAGCAGAACCATGAGGTAACGTATAAAGAATTCTCCAAACAATATATATTGTCATAGTTATAATGTATAAGCTGATTAATATATTTTTAAAAATAAAATATTTTTTAGATAAAAAATAAATAATAAATAAAATAAAAATTGAAGTTATAATAAAAAACAAATGATTTTCCAAAGCTTTTCCTTTACTCTTTAAATAAATTGACTAGATTTAATAGTAATAATAAAATTACTTACCTACCACTAATTGATTTCTTCCATTTTCCTTAGCTTTATATAAAGCGTCATCCGCACTTGAAATGTAATTTTCAATATTTGAGAATGTCTTTATATGGGATACTCCTATGGAAACAGTAATACCTCTTACTTCTCCATCCAATAGCATTTCATCGATGTTTATTTTTTGAACTGCTAATCTAATTTTTTCTAATTTATTTTCAACCTCTACAAAATTTATTTCTTCAAAGACGAGTGAAAATTCTTCCCCTCCTATACGGTAGCAATTTATTGTATTTCCCTCAAAAGATAATAAAACTTTGCTCACTTCTAATAAGACTAAATCACCAACTAAATGATTAAATGAGTCATTAAATACTTTAAAATAATCAATATCCAAAATAGCTAAAGAAAAAATTTTTTTCTTTTTCTGTAATACTTCTAGTTTAGCTTGGAATTCACTTCTATTTTTCATTTTTGTTAGGTAATCATGAGTAGCCTTCTTCTGCATCTTTTTTATATCGTTTATCATATAATAAAGGACAAATACCAATATCGTACTTATGACATATAAATGCAGGTAAATATTTATGTCCCTAAGTGGATTTTTAATAATTATAGCATTCAAAAAATTTCCAATTAATAAACAGTAGTAATTCAAAATTAAGAGTTGAATAATATCACTATTAATTTTACTCACAATATATTTTAGCATGGGTAAGGTAAATACCAATAGTACACTATAACAAATAGCAATAGGTGTATGATTATCTATGCCCCAAAAGAATCTTATAACCATTAATAATAGAGTGCTCGTTATAGTAACTTTATTTCCAAAATATTTAACAGTAAAAGCTAGTAAAAGAAATCTTAAATCATATCTAGCACCACCAATTTCAATTGCAAAGTACAATAAAAAAATCCCTACAATAGTTACAAAAATTGAATTAAAAAAAGTTTCCTTGTCTTTCAAAAAAGAATGAAACTTGTTATAATTCACATAATAGCTTAAGTAACCATAAAGAGAAACTAATAAAATGCTCATATTTGCTAAAATACTAATAAACATTCAACACTCCCTAAATTTATAAATACAAAATTAAAAAAATCTTTTTATTTACTTGAAGCAACATGACTTTTACCTTCACCAAATAGAAATCCCTGTTGTAATCTTATCCCCATATTTAATAAGTATGAGGAAAATATTTTACACTCAATACCTTCAACCACAAATTCCTTATCAAATTCTTTCGCCAAATGAAACCATGCTTCGATAAATAATATTAAAGTTTCTTTTTTTATATCTCGAAAAGGCAATATGGAAAATTTTATACTAGAAACTTGTTCTATATGTTTGATGACAAAGTCTATATCATTTGTTCCATTCCCGACATCATCAATTACAAAATTATATCCAAGCATAACTAATTCAGAATATCTTGATTTGAATACCGTATCAAGATCAAATTCTATAAAATTTCTATGTTCAGTTAACTCAATTTTTATTCTATTTGAAAACTCTTTTAACTTATAGAAAAAATCAAAAATTACAGTTTCCTTCCATTGTAAAGGGTGAATGTTTATAGCCAAATTAATATTTTTATTTCTAACTAAGATATCATTAATTTTTTCAAAATACCACTTCATAAACATTTGGTGTTTTACAGGTGAAGATAAAATTTCATTAAATTCCTTATTTGGAAAACGCCTTTTATCCTGAGACCGAAGCAGAACCTCATATTCTAAAATTTCTATTGTTCCATTATTTTTAATATTTACTATTGGTTGATAAATAAGATAAAAAAAATCATTATAGTCTTGCATCTACACATTCTCCTATATCCTTGCTTTTTACATTGGGATGAATATTTAAGTAACTTCTGATCATTATTATAATTATTATTTTCAATTAAAATAAAAATTATAAAATTACTTTACAACTATAAAAATAGATACTGTAACTATGTACTTTAAAAGCCTTTATCTGTATTATACCAATTTGTAAATTGTTTATTTTTTATAATATAATAAATTTTTGGTCAATTTAAATAATTTTATTTATTATTAGTTTATATTTTTGGCTTCTACTAACTTATATTTCAAAAAATTCCTATAATTTACTCTCTTGATTACAATTTATTTAACATTTTATCTTTATGAATCCATAAAAATATTAAAAAGCAAAGTCTATACCACAATAAAACTTTTTGTTGATATTATAATTGTAAAAATTTTTGTTGCCTATTTTTTATAATAAAAGATAGAGTTTACTTTTAAGCTTTCTTTCGCTACATTTTTCCAATCTTAAAATATAGGATATAAAATAAAATAGTTTGTACGCTATTGATTGAAAAAAATAGTTGAATAATAAATATTTATCCCTCTAAGATTTATATTTAGATGTGATTTAATATTTTCAACTAAAAAAACCTACTGTAAATTTACAGTAGGTTTCTGATAAAGTAGATGCTGTATAGTTTTGCTTTGGTTAGTTCTTTGGTTCATTTTATTTTTATCAACGATACATCTTTTAATTCTAGGTTAAAATGCACTTTATATGTGTATCAAAAATTTCCATTATCTTATTTGAAATTCCTTCTCCGTAATTTTTTAAGCAAAAAATTTTCCAATTTATTACTAGAGTTTTTTCTCTTTTTTATTAATCTGTCATTGATTAATTAATTTTACTTTTATTTAATCAACCCTAAAACATATTTTCATTTTTTTCCAAGACAAAAAAGTCAATAAGCATTTATATTATAACATATCTGTATATCTCTTTCATCTCTTCCTAGACCCCTATATTATTTTTTAATACTTTCTATAGATATCATTCTGATAAAGCAGCTTGACAAATGTCATATAAAAAAATACAATCGTAAACAGGAGGAAGAAAATGGATAATTCAAAATTATTTGGCGAAGCTGCGAATGAAGAACAACTATTGAAAAATGATTATCGTAAGTATCGTGGTGAAAACATGGATATTTATTACAATGTAGCAATTTGTGAACATGCAGGTGAATGTGTTAGAGGAAATCCTTTAGTATTTGAAGTTGGCCGTAAGCCTTGGATTATCCCCGATAATGGCGATGTCGCTTCCAATCAATCAGTAATCAATAGATGCCCTTCTGGAGCACTAAAATATTTGGCGAAGGAGAAAAACTAATGAACATTATTGAAAGAGAAAATCTATTTGAACTTCTGTCAGATAAAGGAGAAGTCATTGGCGAAATGGCCTATATGCCTATGAATAATTCAATAATAATCACTCATACTGGCGTTTCACTTGGCTATCGCGGTCAAGGCCTAGCCGAAAAATTAGTTCTTGCCGGAATCCAAAAAGCAAGACGCGAACAATTAAAATTAGGAGCCACTTGCCCCTATGCCGTCAAATATTTCAGAGAACACAAAGAAGAATTAACTGATGTTTTAAAATAAGCTAATCCTTAAATATAAAAGACCTTTTAGCGGGGCCTTTTTTATGTATTCTAAATTAAGCAATAGAAAAAATTTTCTTCAAACTTTACTTTAACACTGAATTTACTTGGTAATTTAAAAGGCTTAATAAAATCAATCGTCATGTTTTCTATAAAATTGTGTTGTAAATTCACAATTTTTTTGCTATAATAATTCATTATTTTATCTATCAAACAAATCAATTATAAGGAGTATTTATGGAGGAAAAATTAGCTGGTAAAGATTACCTCTTTATAGGGTCAATGTTATTTGGACTTTTCTTTGGTGCTGGAAATTTAATTTTTCCAATACATATGGGTCAAGAGGCCGGAGCTGCTATTTCACAAGCAAATTTTGGTTTTTTAATTACAGCAGTCGGCTTTCCCTTTTTAGGAATTATCGCCCTGGGAATTTCTCAAAGTAACGGGGTTTTTGAGTTAGCTTCCCGAGTCAATCGTATTTATGCTTATATTTTTACAATTTTACTTTATCTCGTTATTGGCCCCTTTTTCGCTCTTCCTCGCTTAGCAACTACTTCTTTTGAAATTGGAATTTCACCTTTTTTAAGTCATGAACTCCAAGCTCCACTATTGGCTCTTTTTAGTATCCTTTTCTTTGGAACCGCCTGGTTTCTGTCTAGAAAGCCAACAAAACTCTTAGATTATATCGGAAAATTTTTAAATCCCCTCTTTTTGGTTTTGTTAGGTATTATTTTGGTCATTGCTTTCACTCATCCATTAGGAAAAGTTAGCCAAGCAGAAATTGGTAAAGCCTATCAAGCATCTCCTATTTTGACAGGTTTCACACAAGGTTACAATACTCTTGATGCCTTGGCCGCCTTAGCTTTTGGAATCATTATCATCACAACTATTCGCCAACGTGGCGTAAAAAATCCTAAAATTATTGCAAAAGAAACCATAAAAGCTGGCCTTATCAGTGTAGGACTAATGGCTATCATTTACACCTGCCTTTCTTACCTAGGTACTATGAGTCTTGGGCAATTTGCTATTAGTGAAAATGGTGGAATTGCTCTCGCTCAAATTTCCAACCACTACTTAGGAAATTTCGGCATGATTATCTTAGCACTCATTGTCATCATCGCTTGCTTAAAAACAGCCGTTGGCTTAATGTCTGCCTTTTCTGAAACCTTTGCCGAATTATTTCCTAAAAAAGAATACCGTTTTTATCTCCTCATCGTAAGTATTCTTCCTTGCATCTTTGCAAATATTGGTTTGACAAAAATTATAGAACTTTCAGTTCCAGTCCTCATGTTTTTATATCCCTTAGCCATTATCCTTATTTTATTAGCTTTATTAAGCCCGCTTTTTAAACATTCTAGACTCGTTTATCAGATAACAACTGCTTTTACACTTTTAGCGGCTATTATCGATGGACTCAATGCTCTTCCAGCCAGTCTTCACACAATTACTTTCATATCAGTAATAATTAATTTTGCTAAAGACTTTCTACCCTTTTTCTCCCTAGGAATGGGTTGGATTCTTCCAGCGGTTTTAGGCTTTATCATCGGATGTTTATGTCAAATCGCGATTACTGTATATAAAAATAAAAAATCTTCAACACTTTCATAAAAGTTGAGAGCCTACAATATATAAAAAGGAGTTTCAAATAATTGATAACTCCTTTTCTTTTACATCAACTCAGATAATTAAATTTTTGATTTTCTCTTAATATAAATCATTCCAAGCACCCCAGAAATCAATAGAAGTATTCCCAACACTTTGAAAAAATTCCTTGGGCTATCTCCCCCGTTTTAGGCAACTCTTCAGATGTTTCTGATTCCATTGAAGAAGACGAAACCGACATTACTTGTGAGGATGAACTAGGAGTAGTGATTGATTGGTCGGGTTTTTCAGGAGCTTCTTCTTTAACAGGGATGATTGTATTTATAAAATTATACCCCTCTTGTTGACTCGTGTAATTACTAACAGACACCTCTTTTACATCATAATCGTAAAGTTTCCCACTTTCATCATACTTATCCAAATTGGTAAACGAATATTTCCAATTTTCTTTAGCCGTCACATCTCGTGAATCAACTTTCTCTCCATTCCGATATAACTCAATACTAATAAAACTTGGTCTTAAACCACGTGCATTATTGTCATCAATCCAAGTTTTCTCTCCAGAAATAGAAAGTTTCATACTTGCATTTCCATTTCCACCATTGTTAGGAGTATGAACTTCTACTACCTGTTTTTCAATATTTTCTCCCGTCAATTCTCCTCTATTTTCATACTGTTGGGAAAGCCCTCCATTCGTTGCCCTCGTTGAATAATCGATAATAATCGTATTTGAAATATCACCTAAATTCACGGTAAATCCGTTCACGCCATTTTCTAAAATACTAGCCTGAGGATAATAGCTATCAACATTATAGTTCTCTCCATCACTACTATAAGTCACATTAGCTACCGAAATCGAACCAGAAACTAAATTCTGATTCCCACCAATAATATCAGTATAAATAGCTTTCTGGATATTTTCTTTAGCATAATTGATCCGAACCTGCCAATGAATTAAGGTTGAATCATTCTCGTCAACCCATCCCCATTTATAAAGTACCTCATCTTTATCCGGTCCTGTTGCCGGACCAATGTTAACCTCTGTAGTTCCTCCATCTTTCCAATCAACTACTACCCTTGTATTTTCCTCTACTTTTTGTTCATCCCAATTAACCCAAACGGAAAATGAACCTTTAATGTCTGAAGTTGCATTTTCAACAAGTTTTGAAAAAGTAACAGTTACCACCCCCGTAAGATGATTAGCAACCGCCGTTCCGATAATATTTCCAGCTTCATCTTTTATTTCAAAAGTAATATCTTTTGATAAAGTTAATAAATCAGGAACATTGACACTCATTGTATCCCCCTGAGAAACGCTTCCCACTGGAATATCAAAATCCCAATGAGCCTGAACATCATCATAAATACCAAAATCTGTTTTCGGATTTCCCAAATCATCAGTCAGTTCATGTCCCGTTATAAATTTATTTCCATAGTCAGCAGCAAATACATTTGAAGTTGTAAATAAATTAATTCCAACCAAACACATCAATAAACTCAGAACCATTAATAATTTAAATGACTTATTCTTCGCCTTCATGAATATCTCCTTCTTATTTTCTCTTATTATTGTGCCCCTTCACTTAAGAGCCAATGTTTGATAGTTTTCCAATTATCCTTCGTAACAATCAACCTAGGAATATTACTATATAGTGTTTCATTAGTCACTACACCTGGAGATAGTGTGAATATTCCTTGAATTCCATCTTGTAGCATATAATCTTCTAAGTCTTTATTTTGTGCTCCATAAGGATAAGCAAAAACTTTTCCTTTTTGATCTAACTTCTCATCAAATGCTTTCTGACTTTTTTGGTAATCTTTTTGCACTACTTTTTTTGAAATATTAGTAGATAAAATCGGTTCAAAGTTTTCTTGATAATGTAAGTCATTCGTATGTAGTCCTGAGGTAACCAAAGGATTTTCATTCATTTTCTTTATTTCTTTCCAAGTCGACATTTGTGAACCATCAATGGTTTGTCCAACTTTTCCCGTGATAATGAATTGCGTAAAGGGTAAGTCTAATTTTTTCATTATTGGATAAGCGTTCTCTGGCAAAGACTTATCAATGTCATCAAAAGTAATCACTACTGCTTTGCCAATCACCTCTTTTTTATTAAGCTTCTCTATCAGTTCTGAACTAGTCAAAACTTTAATATGATTTTTCTTTAAAAATGTCATTTGCTGTTCAAAATCTTGCAAGAATACATTATATTCATGGAGTTGAGAATTATGCGAAATTGAATAAGCGAAATTTGTAACCACCGTATCTTTTAACACACGGTGATAACAAAGAACAATAATTCCATCATTGTCTTTAAGCAAACTCTCATAAGCAAAATCTGGCTGCTCCTTTTTTCCATCTTGTACATATTTTTTTGTTTCACGTGTGGACATAAACACCAAGATAGCAATAAGACCAAACATCAATATCAAAAAAATATTCTTTTTACTAAATTTCATATTATAAATCTAAGCCTCCTTCGTTAAAATATAAAGACTAGGAATCGTTAATATTGAAAGAAGACAAAACAAATCATAAATTATATCTTCCCAATTTGTTATTGGAAACCCAATGATTACAAAAACAGAGATAATTCCATCACTATATATCCCCAGCAAAGAGATTAATAAAAGAACGAAAACAATTAATATAAACAGCCAACATAGTGAAACAGCCAAGAATTCCAAAAAATGTCGTTTTTTCATTTTTTTACGTATTACTAATTCCATTATTACACCCCTCTATCAGGACTTTCCCATTTTCCTTTATTTGTCCGATTAGTTAAAACAACAAGTTCAGCAGAAAGAGCACTAATCAAATTTAGAAACCAATAAGCAACAAGATAAGCTGGAAATATTAATTTATCAGTCAAGGATAAGCGACTCTCCCCTTTATCATTATTAAGTCCTAAAAAGAATACAAAAAATGAAATAAGAACAAAAATCACGATAATTTGACCCGATACTTTGAATTCTTGATTTAACAGCATTTGGAGAAAATACTGATAAGATTCTATTAAGAAAAACCAACTCCAAATATGACTACAAATCATTTCAATCAAAAGAAACCGATGTTTAAATTCTCCTCTTTTAAAAACCCATGATAAATTCGTAATTAATACTTCTACTCCACCAACTGCCCATCTTCTCCGTTGCTTTAAAAGAGATTTTAAATTTTCAGGAACGAGAATATAGCTTAAGGCTTTAGGGACATATTTGACTTTCCATTGATTACGATGAAGTCGCCAAGTGACATCAATGTCTTCCGTCATCACTTCGGTATTAAAGCCCCCAATTTCTTTCAAAGCCTCTACACGATACATAACAATCACACCTGATACGGTCATTATTGCACCTAGAAAAAGACTTTGTGCTCTCTTAATCGCATCAATCACACTTAAATACTCTAAGGTTTGTAATTTCCCCAATAGAGTTGTTCTGTTTCTAACAATAGGTCGTCCAGTCACAGCCCCAATATCTGAACTAGAAGTTAATTCGGCCAATAAATAAGATAGAGCATCTTTAGAAAGATATGAATCCGCATCAATAACAAGCATATACTTGCTGTTAACTTGTTGCAAAGCAACATTTAAAGCCGTGGCTTTTCCCTTATTTTCCTTTTGCTCAAGAATAGTTAATGTTTCCCAATCGTCGAAAGATTTTTTTACTTCATAAAGTTTCTCCAAAGTGCGGTCACTACTCTTATCATCAACAATAAAGATCTCTAGGGAAGGGTAATTTAGATTATGTAGTGATAATAAAACTTCCTCAATCGTTTCTTCTTCATTGTACGCAGAAATAACAATACTAATTTTTTCAAATTCTTTTGTTTCATCAATTGCTTTCTTATCTCTTTCTTTCCACCGAGATAAAAAAGCACCACTTGCCCAAATGAAGGACAAGATAATCGGATAATAAACAACATAAACATCTACCATTGTTGAGATTATCATAGTTTTAATTTTCCTTTCTTTCTTTTTTTCTCTTAAAAGGGAAATTTAAAACTTTTCCCACAAAAATTCCTAGTAATGCCGCACTAGTAAAGGCTACTGGAATAATAATCGGTCCTGCTATCACTCGTTGACTTAAGTTTGGAATTTCATGCTTAAAAAATCCATAGACAAACTGATCCGTTAAATCGGATATAAGATAAATAGTCAAAGTAGCGGTAGATAGAGTCTTTAGCAACCTAACGCTCCATTTTGGAATGGGAATTCTCCACAAGATTGCTATAACTAATACTGTCATTATGGCTGTTTGATAGCCAAAATAATCATTGTGGTCTAGCCACTGAAATTCTTGATTCCAACTTGCAAAAGTGTCCGTCAAAGTAAAAATCGTAAGTGCACTTAAGAATGCTGTAACAAGTTTTCCTATTGAAATTTTCTTTATTTCATTTTGATAAGTATAAAGGTAAGCTCCAATAAAATAATAACTAACGGGATAACAAATTTGCCAATAGTCTGGAATAACTTTTCCAAAACTATTTAATAAAGAGGGTAAGAATGTTAGCAAACTTGCGATAAAGACAATATATAAATGATAATTTTTTATTTCTTTTTTATAATTCCAGATAATATTTAATAAAGGGATAAAAAGATAAAGTCCTAAATACATTTCAACATACCAAGAGTAAGAATCGGTTGAATAATCAAAAATTCCATTTATGGCTGTGGAGAAGTCGCTTCCTTTTCCGACAAGAGATAGAACTCCCCATACTAATAAAGATATGCCTATATATGAAATGATGACAGGAACTATTCCCAGAACATATTGAGCACTTAATTCTTTTCGATTCATTAAAAATCCAGTTGCCACTAAAAACAAGGGCACACAAGTAATTAAAATCGTTCTTATCCCAATCCAAAAAATTGCTAAAGTGGAATGAATTGTCATATCATAAAAGCCCGAATTTAATAAAAAATGGACCGAAATGACAAAGAATATTGCACAACTTTTCATTAAATCTATTGATGAATTACGTTTCATTTTTTTATATTTATAGCAGAAAAATTTTGCTCCTATAAATCCTTTCTCTAATTTGGGTTATAAACCGCTCAATTCAAACTTTACAATTATTTTTCCTTTACATCACTAAGTTGTCTCGAAATCATGTTATTCTCCTAACTTTAATTTAGTATGGATTTATAACTAACGAAAATCATTAATTTTTGATTGCAATCCACCAATTTATCACAGTATAACATAACAAAAAGAAATATTGTAATATAAAGCCTACAAAAATTACTAGATATCATCATATTATTCATTTTTAATTATTATTAAACCCTATAAAGTAAAATATCAATCAATAAAAAAAGCGGTACAGCCTTTATAAAATGGAACTTAAGATGATTTTAAGCATATTAGGTAATACTCTAAATTGCAAATTTAGAAATCAAAAACAAACATCAGTTTGTAATTAGTAACATACAAAAAAGTACTTACTCAAGTAAGTACTTTTTTGCATTGATTTACCATATTTTTATTTTAAAAACTTCTTTTATTCCTGACAATATTAATGTAGGTAGAGCAGGAATAAAAATCACAAGTAGATATACAGGTAATGTTAACTGAGCAGTTCCCATCACACTATTGAAAAACGGAATGATTGTTACTAAAAATGAAGAAACTCCTGCAAATAACACTGCTCCAACAAGTCTAATATTCCCAAAAGGATTACGTCTAAACAATGTTCTTGAACTTCTTGCATCAAATACATGCCATAATTGTCCATAAACTAAAGTCAGAAAAGCAACTGTTTGTGCTTCACTAGCGTTCAATCCATTTTGAGCAGCCAGGAGAAATCCAAGATAAACCATCGCTCCCATAACTGTTCCCCTAATCAAAACCCTAGACCACGTGTGGTTAGCAAGAATAGATTCATTAGGGTTCCGTGGTTTTTCTTTCATCAAATTTGTTTCGGCAACATCATAACCCAAAGAAAAAGATGGAATCGCATCACTCACCATATTAACCCAAAGAACCATTAAAGCAGTCAATGTCGGAGTCATTGCTGCTACATTTCCAACACTACTTCTAAATAAAACTAAACCTAATACAAGGGCCAAAACTTCAGCAACATTTGTTGTCAGTTCGTGTCTCATAAAGTTTTTTATATTAGCATAGATAGTACGACCGCTATAAACTGATTTTTCTATCGTTGTAAATTTATCATCTAGTAAAATGAGATCTGCAGAATCTTTAGTTACTTCTGTACCAGTAATTCCCATCGCCACTCCAATATCAGCAGCTCTTAAAGCTGGAGCATCATTTACTCCGTCTCCGGTCATAGCAACAACTTGTTGATGATTTTGGAGCTGTTTAACAATACGTTGCTTATGCTCTGGTGTCACTCTTGCATAAACATTAACATTTTTTACTTCTGCATAAAGCTCCTGATCTGACATTTCTTCAAGGTCAATTCCCTTTAAAACTGTTGCATTTTTTTCTTTTACAATCCCCAAATCATAGGCAATCGCACGAGCTGTTTTTTCATGATCCCCTGTAATCATGACCACATTAATATTTGCATCATGAAGTTGTCTGATAGATTCTTTCACTTCTTCTCGTGGAGGATCAATTATCCCTGCAACTCCCGTTAATATAAAATCTTTTTCTACGTCTTCCGTGGCTCCGTATAATGCCTCTTCTTCATCAACTTTTTTGTAGGCCACAGCCAAGGTTCTTAGTGCTTCATCCGCATAATCATCTACCACTTTAATAAAGTTATCTTTTGACTGCTCAGATTGGTCAACTATATCTCCAATCAAAATCCTCGAAGCTTTTTCCATTAAAACATCTGGTGCTCCTTTGGTATAAACGTAAAATCCTTCATCATTTTGAACAATGACACTCATCATTTTTCTACTGCTACTAAAAGGAAGAGTTCTTATAATTTTATTGTTTTTTAATAACTTATTCTTGCTATAGCCGGCTTTACTACCAAGAACGGTAAGAGCAACTTCTGTAGGATTACCAAAAGTTTTTACTTGCCCCTCAACTTCTTTGACACTTGAATCATTACACAAAACGATATTTTTCATAAATTGAGCAAAATTTACATTTTTTTCACCTTTTGATACCAAGTGAATTTCACCAATGGAACGATATCCCAGACCATCCACATTATACAGTTGACCATTAGCGTAAAATTTTGTAACGGTCATCTCATTTTGGGTCAATGTACCTGTTTTATCAGAACAGATGTAAGAAGTACTCCCTAAAGTTTCCACACTACTTAGTGTTTTAATCAAACCTTTATTTTTTGACATTTTGACTGCACCGATTGTCAATACTATTGAGAGAACAACTGGTAAAGCATCTGGAATAGAGGCAACTGCGAGAGCGATTGAGGTTGAAAACACTGAAGTAATTGAGTTAATTGAAAATTCTCCAGAACTTATTAATCCAAATACAAAAGTTAATAAAACAATCCCAGCGGATATTTTCATCAGTGTTTTAGTAAGTTTTTTTACGGTTTCTTGTAATGGAGATGATTTCATTCCCTCATCTTTCATCAACTGAGAAATTTTCCCAAGTTCTGTGTTTTCTCCCGTGGCTACAACTATTCCAATTCCCTGTCCATTTGAAACGATAGAGCCAGAAAATCCCATATTCGTTTGATCACCAATTTCGACGTTTTCATTAATGACCTCTATATTTTTTATTATAGCATCAGCTTCACCCGTTAAATGAGACTCAATTAATTGAAGTTCATCAAGCTCTAACCATCTTATATCGGCCTCCACAAAATCACCTACTGTAACTTTTACGATATCACCAACAACTAGCTCATTTGATGAAATTTTTTCTAAGGCTCCATTTCTTAGTACAGATGCAAAACGATTGTTCATTTCTTTTAGTGAATTTAAATTTTTACGAGCACTAATTTCTTGCCAAAAACCTAAAAATGCATTTATAATAATCAAAATAGCTATAGCAATCGCTTCATATAAGGATTCTAAACCATGTTTTTTATCTCCAACTATTTGGAATGAATAAAATGAACTAAAAAATGATAGAGCGACTGCCCCTAATAAAACAATGATTATTGGTTCTTTAAAACTTTTAAAAAATACTTTTAAATAGCTTTCCTCCTTTTCTTCTGGAAGTTTATTTTCACCATATCTTTCTCGATTATCAGTAACCTGAGTACTCGAAAGTCCTCTATCTATCTTAACATCATAACTATGTAATAATTCTTCTTTGGATTTTTGATAAAATTTCATATCATCCCTTTCTAGTAAAAAACGACAAAAAAGAACGCAAACCTCAAAACAATCTCCTCACCCTTGGAGATATGTCTTGAAGCTTGCGCCCAACCTAGTCGTTTATTTAATTAATTATATTTTAACATTATCCATATCGTAAGTCAATCCATTTTATATTATTTTGACTACAACACAATATATAATTATATTAAAACTCAAATTATCCCTCCGTTCCCAAAACAAATAAGTTCCAGTAGCCCCTTTAGTAAGTAAAATGGTAAAATATTATTAGAATGTATGAATTTATAATATGTACTATATAAATGAATTTTCAATTATTTTAAAGCTAGAAAGAATATCATGACTAAAAATTACTTAGAAATCCCTGAAGAACTTTATAATAAATTAAGTGATTATGCAGAAAATGACCAACTATCAATCCGTTTAGAAAATCAACAGATATTATTAGAAAATCCGAAAATTAATCATACCAATAAACAAAATTTAGCTTTACACTATTTTATAGTACCTAGTTTAGCATCTGGAATAATTGCATTGCTTATCTTTTTAAGTACCAATCATCCACAAATCGCATTTACGGGGAGCCGCCACCTCTCTGTTGCAAGTTTGAGCATAATTCTATCAACCCTTTTTGGTTTTTTGGGTTTCATATGGACTTATCTTCGCAAAAGTTGTGACTTATCCAAATCTAAATTTAAAATTTTTAGAGAAACTTTAACGCTATCGGTAGCCTATACAAGTATTTCTTTTGCTGTTCAAATCATTTTTTGGTACATAATTGGCAAAACATTTAGCGGAGTAACTTTTGACCCCTTTACTGCAGGGTTTCTTGTCTTAGTATTTGTTGGAATCATCTTTTATTTTCTTATTTCAGCAGCTCTTTCCATCACTTTACCTAATCTTATTTTGCTCCTCTTTACCACTTTCATAGGGGGTATTCTTGTTTCAATGGCAACAAACAATCAAAAAGATTGGTGGCAACATAACTTCAGCTTCTTAGGAACTGGTGAAGCCACACAGCACTGGCAGTTCAATATCACCTTAATATTTTCTGCTCTTATTCTTCTTACCATAACTGATTTTCTCTTTGCTGAGTTTTCTAAGAGCAGCCTTTACAATTATAAATTTAAAATAATTCGTGTTTTTTATATTCTCATAGCACTTTTGATCGCTTTCGTCGGAATTTTTCCAGCCCAATCATGGACAATGCCTATACATAATAATTCTGCATTTGGTCTGGTTGCGGTTGTTCTTATTATGATTATCTTTCTTAAATGGTTAGTTCCCACCATTTCTAAAGAATTTTTAGCATTATCTTGGACTGCTTTGATAGCATTAATTTTATCTGCCGTTGCCTTTATGGGAATTCACTATCTCTCATTAACGGTCTTTGAAATTATTGCTTTTGCTATAGCTTTTACCTGGCTCGTTATGTTTATCAATTCACTCAGGGGAATTATTCAAGAAGGAAACGAATGGCAAGTAAAGCTCCTTCAAAAATAATTACCTCAAGCATCAGATAAGAAAAACAAAAAGGTTGAATTTTCAGAAAATTGTGTTATAATATCTTCACAAATACATTTTGGTTGGAGGTTCATCATGGAATTTAAAAGTTTACTGCTCCTTTCACTTGCTGCAGTTTCTGCAGTTGATCCATACTTACCCACAATTTTTATTTCAGCTACAACACTTGATGATATTGAATTTGAAGGATAACAATAACCATAAAAAATTTTTTAATTCATTTTCTTTTATTATCCAATAACAATTACTATGCACTCAACAAAAACCATTGTTCCTTTCTGGCAGTGGTTTTTTTCAATAAAAAAAAAAGACGCAAATGCGTCTATAAAAATTCCAATAAATGAATATTTTAATTATGAATTAAATTGCTGAACGCAAACGAGCGCCACCATTTTCTAAAACACGAACTGTACGAGGTAAAAAAGCACGAATTTCTTCTTCATTATATCCAACATGAAGACGTTTTTCATCCATAATAATTGGACGACGCATGATTTGTGGATTTTCAGAAATAATTTTAATTGCTTGTGAAAGTGAAATATCTTCAAAATCAACACCCAAAGTCTTCACAAAGCGATTTCTACTTGAAATTAATCCTTCAACACCATCGTCACATTTTTGTAGAATTTGACTAATCTCTGTTGTTGATAAAGGATCCGCGATGAGATTTCTTTCGTTAAATGGGATGTGGTGATATGAAAGCCAAGTTTTAGCTTTTTTACAGCTCGTACAAGAGGGTGCTGTATAGATTGTGATCATCGTCTCTCCTTCGTGTATATTTATTTATCTAATAGTATTAAACATCAATGATTGTACAATTATACCATATTTATAGACTTAAAAAAAGACCTTTTCAAATTTTTTTCACAAATTTTTTCAATAAAAAAACCACTGAAATCAGTAGTTTTTTTCACTGCATTAGATATTATAATGTTGTTTTTTCAACATCGATGGATAAACATTTTTAGCCTTTTGCAACTCTCGTTTTTTTGCCTCAATATCATCAGTAATTTCGACAGAAAAATTCTCGAAAATTGTACGAGATTCTTTGAAAATGTATCCCCCATTTTTCAAGTCCTGCTCGTCATCAAATACAGCTAAATGGTGAGAGAGCTTTTTGAAAAATGTATTCAAAAAATAAGTTGGAATGTATAAATTATACATTGAAGTATAGTTTTTCAAAAAATTATAATCGTAAAAAGGAACTTTCACATCACTTTGAGGATTAATTAATTCTTTATCACTCCCAGTAATTGGGCGATTAAGAATTTCAATCACTTTTTGATTAAGTGTGTTACGAACTTCAATTTCACGAAGTAATTTTTCAATTGTTAATCGTTTCTTATAACGATTTTCATCATAAATTTTGTAAATGTAGATGCCTGCAACCATTAGCCACGCGCCAATAATCAGACCAAAAATCATTGCAATAATAAGTTCTGTATTCATGTCATAATTATAACAAATTTGAAAGCGTTAAGAAAGTTTAAACTCTTTTTTTATCAAGTTTTAGGAAAAGTCATAAAAAAAGACAATATTCTTTGACCTTTTTTGACCAATGAGTTATAATATAGAAAAATAAACAAATGAATTCAATTTTATCTAAAATTAAATTCATATCTTATTTATAAAGGAGATTCAATCTATGGGTTATTTAGTACCTACCGTTATTGAACAATCAAGCCGTGGCGAACGTGCTTATGATATTTATTCACGACTTTTAAAAGACCGCATTATCATGCTGACAGGACCTGTTGAAGATGGAATGGCAAATTCTATCATTGCTCAACTTCTTTTCTTGGATGCACAAGATAACACTAAAGATATTTATCTCTACGTAAATACACCTGGTGGTTCTGTATCTGCTGGTCTTGCCATTGTTGATACAATGAATTTTATCAAATCAGATGTTCAAACTATCGTTATGGGAATGGCTGCCTCTATGGGAACAATCATTGCTTCAAGCGGAACAAAAGGCAAACGATTCATGTTGCCAAATGCTGAATATCTTATTCACCAACCAATGGGTGGTACAGGTCAAGGCACTCAACAAACTGATATGGCTATTGTTGCTGAGCAACTTTTGAAAACTCGTAAACGTTTGGAACAAATTCTTGCTGATAATTCCAACCGTTCACTTGAACAAATTCACAAAGATGCCGAACGTGACCATTGGATGGATGCCAAAGAAACTTTGGAATATGGTTTCATCGATGAAATTATGGAAAATAATTCCTTAAAATAATGATGTAAATTTTAAAAGCCCTGATTTCAGGGCTTTTTATTTTTCTGATTATCAATCTATTTTTTAATATGTTTTTATAAAATCAATCAAAACGTCGGAAAATTTTGAAGTTGAAAGTTTTCCACCTAAATCAGCTGTCAAATTTCCATTCCTGAATGAAAATGAAAGAGCAATTTTGATTAATTCAGCCACCTCTTGCCAGCCTAAATACTCAAACATCATCACTCCAGATAAAATTAGACTAGAAGGATTTGCTATATTTTTTCCAGCGATATCTGGAGCTGTTCCATGAGTTGCTTCAAAAATAGCATGACCGCTTTTATAATTAATATTCGCACCTGGTGCAATTCCAATTCCTCCAACCTGTGCGGCAAGTGCATCTGAAATATAATCACCATTTAAATTAAGAGTGGCAATTACTTCAAAATTTTCAGGATTTAAAATAATCTGTTGGAGGAAGTTGTCAGCAATTACATCATCTACATAAATTTTTCCTGATTTTAATGCTGCTTTTTTCTCATTTTCAGCTTGTAAACTTCCTCTTTCATTTTTGATTTCATCGTATTCTAGTTTTGTAAAAGTTGGATATTCCCTAGCAACCTCATAGGCCCAATTTCTAAATCCTCCTTCAGTAAATTTCATAATATTTCCCTTATGAACAAAGGTCACTCTTTTTTTGTTCATTTTCAGAGCGTACTCAAAAGCCGCATTAACCAGTCGTTTACTTCCTTCAGGACTAACAGGTTTTATTCCTAGTGCTGAAGTTTTTGGAAAGCGAATAGAATGGACATTCAATTCTTTTTCTAAAAATTTTAATAAGTTGTGAGACTCATTTGTTTCACTAGCAAATTCAATACCTGCATAAATATCTTCTGTATTTTCTCGAAAAATTGTCATGTCAACTTTTTCTGGCGCCTTAACTGGGGATTTTATCCCTTTAAAATATTCAACTGGTCTTACGCAAGCATATAAATCCATTTTTTGTCTTAAAGTAACATTAATTGAACGAAAGCTTTCACCGACCGGGGTCATTAGTGGTCCCTTTATCGCAATTAAATTTTCATTAATATGAGCGAGAGTTTCTTTGGGCAGATATTCTCCACAAGTCTCAAATGCTTCTCCTCCTGCCAATAATTTTTGCCATTCTATTTTCTTTTTTTGACCATAAATTTTTAGAACCGCAGCATCAAAAACTTTTTGCGCCTGAGGAAAAATATCTTCGCCAACACCATCTCCTCTAATATAACCAATTGCTGGATAATCTGGCACAACTAATTTTCCATTTTTCATCTCAATTTTCATAATAATTTTCACCTATTTTTTTATTTTTTCCGAATCACATAAGGCATTATACCGTCATTAGCATAGTAATCTAAATCCGCCTGAGAATCAAAGCGTAAAAGAACCTCAAAGTTTTTTTCGGCAGTACTTACAGTAATTTTTTCATGAATTTTGGGATTTTCTGGTAGCTCTATAGAAAAACTTTCATAACCACTTAATCCTAAAGTTTCGGCATTTTCATTATCTAGAAACTGTAGGGGAAGAACACCCATCATGACGAGATTACTTCGATGAATACGTTCAAAACTCTCAGCAATTACAGCCTTGACTCCAAGTAATTTTGTTCCCTTGGCCGCCCAGTCTCGACTGGAACCCATTCCATAATCCTTACCAGCAAGAACAATTAATCCTTGTCCTTGTTCTTTATATTTTTTAGCTACCTCATAAATAGGTAATGTTTCATTATTGAATAGAGAATAACCTCCCTCAAGAGGAGCAACAAGCTGATTTTTGATACGGATATTAGCAAATGTTCCCCTTGTCATTACTTTATCATTTCCGCGTCTTGAACCAAAACTATTAAAATCCTTATAAGCAAGTCCTCGAGAACTTAGATAATCCCCAGCTGGGGATTTTAAAGGAATATTCCCTGCTGGACTAATATGGTCAGTTGTGATAGAATCACCAAATTTTGCTAAAACATGTAAATTTGACAGTGAAGCTATCGGTTTATTTATCATAGTTAAGTTTTCAAAATATGGTGGATTAGAAATATAGGTAGATTCAGATTTCCAGTCATAAACTTCACTTTTCTTTGTTTTGATATTATTCCAGACTGTATTTTCATCAAAAACCTTAGCATAACTTTCAGCATATAAATCACTTGTTACGTATTTTTGCACTAAATCATTCACTTCATCAGAAGTTGGCAGAATATCTTTCAAATATACCTTTTCACCTTCTAGATTAGTCCCCAGAGCAACAGTTGTTAAATTTTTACGAACAGAACCCGCTAAAGCATACGCAACTATTAATGGAGGACTTGCTAGATAGTTCGCCTTCACTAATGGATGAATTCGACCTTCAAAATTTCGATTGCCACTCAAAACACTCGTTGCAATCAGTTCTTTATTTCTAATCTCTGTTTCCATTTCACTTAAAAGTGGCCCTGAGTTACCTATACAGGTTGTACAGCCATATCCTACTACATAAAATCCCAACGTTTCAAGATAAGGAAGGAGACCCGCTTTCTCTAAATAAGAGGTAACAACTTTTGAACCAGGAGCTAATGAAGTTTTAACCCAGCTAGGAACCGTAAGGCCTTGTTCTACTGCATTTTTTGCAAGTAATCCCGCCATCATCATAACATGTGGATTACTCGTATTGGTACAACTTGTAATAGCGGCAATTGCAATTTTTCCATCCTCTTCTTTCAGAGGTTTTTGTTTTTTAGCAAAGTCTTCAAAGTTATTTGCTAGCTCAGACAATTCAAGCATATCTTGGGGACGAGAGGGACCTGATAATCGTGTTGCTACTTCACTTAAATCAACATTAATCGTCTTATTATAGTATGGTTCACGTTTTTCGTCATAAAATAACTTATTTGCCTTTGCATAGGTTTCTACTCGCGCAACCACTTCCTCAGAACGATTTGTCGCCCGAAGATATTTCAAAGTTTCATTATCAATCGGAAAATATCCACAGGTGGCACCATACTCAGGAGCCATATTTGAAATTGTTGCTCTATCTGCTAAACTTAAATTTTTTAGTCCTTCTCCAAAAAATTCAACGAATTTTCCTACCACTTTTTCATCTCGTAAAATTTTTGTCATTGTCAAAGCTAAATCTGTTGCAGTAGCAAATGCTCCTAACTTACCTATTAATCTAACTCCTACTACTTCTGGAACAGTCAATGAACTAGGCTCTCCTAGCATCACTGCTTCTGCTTCAATTCCTCCTACTCCCCAACCAAGAACACCAAGGGCATTAATCATTGTTGTATGACTATCTGTACCAAAAACACTATCTGGATATAAAATGCCATTTTTTTCGGTAATTACTTCACTTAAATATTCAATATTAACTTGATGAATAATACCTGTTGCTGGAGGGACTACTCTAAAATTATCAAAAGATTGCTCTGCCCATTTTAAAAATTCGTAACGTTCACGATTACGTTCAAATTCTTTTTTTGAATTTAGCAGAAAAGCCTCTTCATTTCCTTGAAAATCCACTTGAACAGAATGGTCAATTACCAAATCCACTGGAATTTCTGGGTTAATTAATTCAGGATTCTTTCCTAATTCAACCATTGCGTCTCTCATTGCTGCAAGGTCAACAATAGCTGGAACTCCTGTGAAATCCTGAAGAACAACACGACTTGGTAAGAAAACTGTTTCTTGACCAACTTCCCCTTTTAAATAGTCTTTAACGGATTGAATATGAGCCTGATTGATATTCTCGTCATTTTTCTGTCTAATCAAACTTTCTAAAAGAACTCGTAAACTATATGGAAAATCTTCAATTCTTTCAGTTTCTGAGATATCATAATAATGGTATATTTTTTTAGAAATACTTATTTTTTTCATCTTTCCCCCAACTTTATATAATTTTTTGATTCTAAGACACTTTCATAGGCTGGACGGATAATCTTATTCATATTAATTAGTTCTTCTATACGATGTGCTAACCAACCTACAATTCTAGCAATCGCAAATAATGGAGTAAATAATTCTTGTGGAATTTCCAATATTCTATAGACAAAGCCAGAGTAGAAATCAACATTTGGACAAATTGTTTTATATATTTTCCGATTTTCCGATATTACTTTAGGAGCTAGCCTTGCAACTTTTTCATATAATTTGAATTCCTCTTCCAATCCTTTTTCTTTTACTAAAGTCTCGACATAGGATTTAAAAACCTCAAATCGTGGGTCGCTTACACTATAAATGGCGTGACCAATACCATAAATTAATCCTTGCTTATCAAAAACTTCTTTATTTAAGATTTTATGGAGATACTTTTCTATTTCAGCGTCATCTTCATAATTAGAAATATTTTCTTTTATATTTTCCAACATTTTTGCTGCCTTAATATTAGCCCCACCGTGTTTAGGCCCTTTTAAACTGGAAAGGGCAGCAGCAATTGTAGCATAAGTATCTGTTCCACTTGAGGTGACCACATGAGTCGTAAAAGTCGAATTGTTACCTCCACCATGTTCCATATGGAGAATCAAGGCAATATCTAATACTTTAGCCTCTACCTCTGTGTAATGGCAGTCTGGGCGAAGCATTCGTAAAATATTCTCAGCGGTCGTCATTTTTGGATCAGGATAATGAATATAAAGACTTTCTTTTTTAAAATAATGAACATAAGATTGGTAACTGTAAATCGCAAGAAGTGGAAAATCAGCAATAAGTCCCAAAGATTGTTCTAAAACATTTTCAATCGAGATATCTGAAACTTTCTCATCGTAACTAGCAAGAGCTAGTATACAACGGCTCATCGAATTCATCACGTCACTTGAAGGGTTGGTTAAAATAGTTTCACGAACAAAAAATTCTGGTAGAGTTCTCCTACTGGCTAAAAGGTTTTGAAATTCCTGAAGTTCATTTGCCGTGGGAAGTTCTCCAAATAACAATAGATAAGTCATCTCTTCAAAACCAAAACGATTTTCTTTTCTTAAATCATTAATAATATCTTTAATATTATAAGCTCTATACTCTAAAATACCGGGAATTTGGTTTCCTTCTTTATCAAAAGAATGTATCGCCGAAATATTGGTTAAACCCGCTAAAACTCCTTTCCCATTAATGTCTCTTAAACCTTTTTTAACATTGTATTTTTTGTAAAATTCACTAGGAATTTGTGAATTTTTAATCATTTTTTCTTCTTTACTTAATAAATTCATAAACGCCTCCATCTATTTCATTATTATACACTTTTTATTCCGAAAATTATATATTTTCTGAAAATTTAAATATTTTTTTGAAGAAAAATAAAAAACCTACCCAAAAGGTAGGTTTAATTTATATTAATTAATTTCGATTAACAAGTCTTGAGTTTGAATTGCCTCACCTTTAACCACATGAAGGTCAACAATCTCGCCATCAAATGGTGCTTCAATAGTTGTTTCCATTTTCATGGCTTCAGTAACCATCAAGGCTTGACCTTTTTGAACTTTGTCACCAGCTTTAACTAAAATTTCAAGAACAGAACCTGGCATAGTAGCTCCAATTTGGTTTGGATTTCCTGTTTCGGCTTTGCGTTTAGCCACAACTTGAGTTTGTACAGATTGGTCATTAATTACGACTTCTCGACGTTGACCATTTAGGTTAAAGAAGAGAACACGATTTCCAGCTAGGTCAGGTTCTCCTATTTCATCTAAACGAATGCTGAGTGTTTTACCTTTTTCAATTTGTACTTCAATTTTTTCATTGAGACGCATTCCATGTAAGAAAGTAGGAGTGTCAAGTAGCGTAACTGCTCCAAATTCTCTTTGCATTTTTTGATAATCAAGGAAAACTTGTGGATACATGATATATGAGATAACTTCGTGATCTCCTGGTTCATAGCCAATTTTTTGTTCTAGGTCTGCTTTAACAGTTCCAAAATCAACTTTTTCTGCGTGTAAGCCTGGACGGTCAGTAATTACGGCTTTATCTTTCACGATAATTTTTTGTAATTCTTCTGGGAAGCCACCCACTGGTTGTCCTAAATCTCCACGGAAGAATGATACTACAGATTCTGGGAAATTAAGTTCGTTACCACGCGCATAAACATCTTCTTCTGTTAAATCATTTTGAATCATAAAGAGAGCCATATCTCCAACTACTTTTGAAGAAGGAGTTACTTTAATAATATCTCCAAACATCATGTTAACTTTACGATACATTTGTTTGATTTCATCAAAACGATGTCCAAGACCAACTGCTGCTGCCTGAGATTTTAGGTTAGTGTATTGACCACCAGGCATTTCATGCATGTAAACTTCTGTCTGAGGACTTGTAATACCCGCTTCAAATGGTGCATAATATTTACGAACATCTTCCCAATAATGGTCAATTTGTTCAGCATTTTTTACATTAATTGAGGCATGGCGAGGACCATGTTCAAGTGCATAGTAAATAGATTGCATTGATGGTTGAGATGTTCCGCCAGCAAGACTCGCTGTTGCTACGTCAATAATGTCTACACCTGCTTGAGTTGCACCAGAATATGTAATAATTCCATTTCCTGAAGTATCGTGTGCATGCAAATGAATTGGCAAATCAACAGTATCTTTTAATTCTGAAATCAAACGATAAGCAGCTTGAGGTTTCAATAAACCTGCCATATCTTTAACTGCCAAGATATGAGCACCTGTTGCTTCTAATTCTTTTGCTAAGTCTTTATAGTATTGAATATTATATTTTGGTCGGCTTGGGTCTAGGATATCTCCCGTATAACAAATTGTTGCTTCTGCAATTTTCCCATTATCTCGAACGGCTTGAATGGATTTTTCCATTTGGGGTAACCAGTTAAGACTATCAAAGATACGGAAAACATCGATACCTTCATGCGCCGCTACTCGGATAAATTCTTCAATCACATTATCTGGATAGTTTTGGTAACCAACTGCATTTGAACCACGGAAGAGCATTTGGAACATGGTATTTGGCATGAGTTTACGTAGTTTACGTAGACGATACCACGGTGATTCATTCAAGAAACGGTAAGCCACATCAAAGGTTGCACCACCCCACATCTCAGCTGAGAAAAGTTCTGGTATCCCTTGGTCAATCGCTTGGGCAATTCCTTTCATATCTTGTAAACGTAAGCGAGTAGCAAGCAAGGATTGGTGAGCATCACGTAAAGTTGTATCTGTTAATAATACTTCTTTTGTATTTTTAACATAATCAACAACAGCATCAGCACCTTGTTCATCTAAGATATTTTTGGCTGTCTTTTTCTTTTCAAGATTAAGAAGGGGTTGACGTGGTTCTTCAAAATGACGTTTTTCAGTATTTTCAATCCCTGGGAAGCCATTGACTGTAATCATTGATAAATAATGCAGCGTCTTTGTTCCACGGTCACGTAAGTGTGGGAAGTTGAACAGACTTGGTGTATTATCAATAAAGGTTGTTGTTGCTTGACCATTTGTGAAGTTTTCATTAGCAATAACATTAATCAAGAAAGGAATATTTGTTTTGACACCACGAATACGGAATTCATGGAGAACGCGGTCCATTTTTCTTACGCTGTCACTAAATTCATTGGCAAAAGTACAAACTTTTACTAAAAGTGAATCAAAATATGGAGTTACTTCATATCCAGCATAGGCATTTCCGACATCTAAACGTACACCAAAACCACCTGGTGAACGGTAAGTATCAATTTTACCTGTGTCTGGCAAGAATCCATTTTGTGGATCTTCTGTTGTGATTCGACATTGAATTGCTGAACCCAAAAGTGGAATTTCAGACTGTGCTGGAAGTCCAATTTCTCTATGTAAGTCTTTACCTTGAGCAATCAAAATTTGAGCTTGGACAATATCTACACCTGTGATAAGTTCCGTAATTGTATGTTCAACTTGAACACGTGGATTTACTTCAATGAAATAAAATTTATCATCTTTAACAAGAAACTCAACTGTACCAGCATTAACATAGCCAACATTTTTACAAAGTTTGACTGCTGCTTCACATATTTCGTTACGGAAGTCCAGTGAAAGTCCCACGGCTGGCGCAATTTCAATGACTTTTTGATTACGTCGTTGTACTGAACAGTCACGCTCATGGAGGTGAATAATATTTCCATGACTATCTCCAAGAATTTGGACTTCAATATGTTTTGGATTTTCAATATATTTTTCAACATAGATTTCGCCAGAACCAAAAGCTCCAATTGCTTCTGATTTTGCTCTAGCATAACCATCATGCATTTCAGCATCATTACGCGCAACTCGCATTCCGCGACCACCACCGCCTAAAGCGGCCTTAATCATAACTGGATAACCGTAAGTTTTAGCAAATTCTAAAGCGCCGTCGATATCTACTGCTCCATTTGTTCCGGGAATTCCTGGAACTTTCGCTTCGTCGGCAGCTGCTTTAGCTTTAATTTTATCACCGAAAATATCCAAATGATGAAGCTCAGAACCCACAAAAACTAAACCTGCTGCGCGAACTTTGGTAGCAAATTCGAGATTTTCAGATAAGAGGCCATAACCTGGGTGAATAGCATCTGCTCCTGATTCAAGGGCAACACGAATGATATCATCAATATCCAAATAGGCATCAATTGGTTTTTTTCCTTGACCGATTAGATAAGATTCATCTGCTTTAAAGCGATGAACAGAATATTCATCTTCTCTTGCATAGACGGCTACAGTAGAAAGTCCGAGTTCATTACAGGCACGAAAGACACGAACGGCGATTTCTCCACGATTGGCGACGAGTAGTTTTTTCATTTTGACTCCTTAATGAGGCTTGCTTGGAAAGGTAATTGGTCATTACCTTTCACTCTTTCATATATTATAAAAATCTTTTATACACTTTTAAACGACTGACAATTGTCAATCGTTTTCATAAGTTGGGACACTGCTACTATAATGATTTGAGAGCTCAGAAACTTCTCTTCGTTTCTCATCAGCTGAAATATTTAATGCAAATGCAATTCCCAACGATAAGACAAGGAAGGACGACCCTCCTTGTGATAGGAAGGGGAAGGTTACTCCTGTTTCTGGAATAATTCCGATTGCTCCACCCACATTGACAAAGACTTGAACTAACAATAAACCAGATACCCCAATCATAATGAGTGAGTTAAAGGCACTTTTAGCACGAATTCCAACAATTAACATTCTGCTTATCAAGAAAAAGAGAATAGCTAGAATAATAATTCCGCCAATGATTCCTAATTCTTCCACGACAATTGGAAAGATAAAGTCAGTTTGAGCTTCTGGTAAGAAACCATTTTTTTGAATCGAATTTCCTAAGCCACGTCCTGTCCAACCGCCATTAACTATAGCATAGTATGAATTAGCTAGCTGGTGTCCAGAATTGGCTAAGTCTGTAAAAGGATTAACAAAAGCTTCAAATCGTTTATTGATATAAGCGATGGGTAAGAAACTTGGAATGATATTTCCACCTACAATGAAAAGAAATCCTAAGAAAATGGCCATCAAAGATAGAATTAATTTTGAATAGCCGGAATACCAACGCCAAGATATACCGCTGGCTCCAATCATTATCAAAGCAACTGCAGCAATAATCAAAGTATTACCTAGGTCAGGCATGATAAGGTCAACCAATAAAATGGCAACTACGGGTAATCGCCAACCACCAAACAGTTTCTGAAAGAGCGTCTTTCCTTTAAAAATCTCATTTATATCACGTTTTTCAATTTCTTCTTGTTTTGTTGAAAAAACTGAGGCTAAATACCAGATAATAAAAACTTTGGCAAATTCTGCTGGCTGCACCGTTCCGATTCCTGGAATATGAATCCAACCTCTGGCTCCATTTACGGGTGCTGTCAGAGCAAAACTGGAAGGCATTATTCTACAAAATATTAATGACAGAATCAAAATAACCATTATTGTTCCTATCATTTTTCTATTCTTAAGGGCTCTAAGTTTCAGACGGTAAATCACTGCAATCATAATTAGACTCAATAATACGAATGCTGTTTGGTTAATTACTAATTTATAAGGATTTAATCCTTTTTGTAACTGATCAGGAACCGTGGTTGAAAAAACCATCACAATACCAATTCCTGCAAGAATTAGGTATGGAATCAATATAGAGTAGTTTAAAAAATTATTCTTATTTAAATTCATTATCTTTTTTTCCTCATTCATATTATTATAGCATGAGTTGAATAATTTATAAAGATTTTCAAAGTGCTTATAAGTTTCTACCACCCAAAGATAAGGTATTTCCGAATATATTTTTTAAACTGAATTTTTTCTTTTATAAATAGTCCACAAAATTATGATTAAAATTTTTTATCTGTCTCCATCAACTGCTATTATAATGAAAAAATAATGTCTTTTTTTGCATAAAACACCTCTAATGAAATATTGTTTACTTTATTATATAATATTATCACAATTCTTAATAAGTGTACATAGTAAAAACTTATTATAAATAAAAAAACAGCAAGATAATTCTTGCTGTCTAACCTTCACGATGAAGTGTAACAATTCGTTCTTTGGGACAAAACTTCATTGTTTCAACTTTTTCCGGATGGGTTGCTTTATTTTTACTACTAATATAATTTTTATTCCCACAAGAACTACAAATTAATGTGATTTTTACTCTCATTCCATAATACTCCGTTTCCGCAGATATTTTCGGAAATTAATAAAGGACCAAATAATATTAACAATGACAAAAAGACTTGTCCCTACAATTGCTGCTCGATAACTAATATAACCTGCAATTGCTGATCCAACCAATGGACCGGTTACCATTCCTAAATTAGAACACATTTGTGCGTAAGCAAAAATTCTGCTGACACCTTCTTTGGGAGTAATTTTTGAAAGCAACGAATTTACTGACGGCATCAAAGCACCAGTTCCAAAACCAAGAAGGAAGCGTAATATCCCAAGTTGGAGTGGGCTTTGCACAAAGGCCATTGGTAAATAAATAATAAATGTAAAAACAAGTCCAATCAAAATTAAACGATGCGAACCGTATTTATCTCCTAAACGTCCTAGAAAACTTGATGATAACATTGCCGACAATCCAACTGCTGACACAATTAAACCTGAAATGAACATCAAATTGTTCGTGCTTGTCGTCAGGGTTTTGATATACAAGGTCACAAATGGTTCAATAGATTGCGAGGTGATTTGAATAATAAATGTTGTCACTAATAATCCAAAAAGAATTTGTTTGTTACTGACTTTATTAATAATTTCTTTACTAGATAACATTTCACCTTTAGCAATTGGTTCAAAGTTTTCATGAACAAAGAAAATGGTCAGTAAAGTTGCTAGGGCTAATAGAGCGCCGACAATCAAAAAGACATTTGCCATGCCAAACCACTCAGCTAATAACCCACCAAGTGAAGGACCAATCAGTGTTCCAGAAACCATTGCTGTTGCTAATGTTCCAAGGGCATAGCCTGATTTATCTTTTGGAGCTTGTGAAGCAATCATTGCTGTTGAGTTAGGGATATAGCCTGAGAAAAATCCCATTAGCAAACGTAATCCAAGTAACCACCAAACATTAGGGACAAAAGCTATTCCTCCCATTGTTAGGGTCATGACGATACTGGCACGTACCATCATCACTTTACGCCCATGTTCATCAGCTAAACGTCCCCAAATGGGGGCAACTAACCCTGAAGCTAAGGCTGGCAAAGAAAAAGCTAACCCTGAGTAAAGTTCAACATTTCCACCGCTTACGCCCAGTCCTTGAATATACAAGGGGAGAAAGGGCATGACGAGTGAAAATGATGAACCTACAAAAAAGCAGCCAATCCATGTTATAAATAAATTCCTTTTCCAATTAACTGTTTTCGTGCGATTCACCTCTATTTCTGTTCTTCTATCCTAGCTAGTTCTCGCTGGATTTGTTTTTTTAGTGCTTCAATCGTTCCAGAATTATCTAGAATGACATCAGCGACTTTTTGTTTTTCTGACAATGGCATTTGTGAAGAAATTCGTTTTTTAGCTTCTTCTTCCGTAAACTTATTTCTTGCCATCAGTCTTTCTAATTGTATTTTTTCAGGTAAGCTGACCAACCATATTTCATCAAATCCGGTATAATTGTATTCAATTAATAACGGAATATCCATAAATATTGGCTTATTTACTGACAGATTTTTTCCTTGACTCTTTGACTCAAAATTTTTACTGACAGACTTGTCAGTCATTTTTTTTAATAAGTCATCACGTCTATCATATAATTCTGTACGAATAATTTCATCTTGTAAGTTTGATAATTTCTCGCGCTCTTTTGGATCAGAAAAAACTAAAGCTCCTAATTTTTCACGATTTAACTGTCCATTGTCAGCAATAAAATCTAAACCGTAAGTTTCTACTATTGCCTTGTAAAGTTTTCCGCCAGGTTCTTGTAATTGACGGACAACTTTGTCAGCATCAATCACTTGATAACCCTCAGAAATCAAAAAATCAACCACCGTTGATTTCCCACTCGCAATTCCGCCTGTCAATCCAATTACCATTTTCATTCATCTATTTTAGCATAAAATTTAACTTTCTTAAACTAAAAACAATAGTTTTTAACTATTATGATTAATTTTTTCGTAAAAAAAGTCTGTCAGTAAAACTGACAGACCGAATATTCATTAAATTTTAAGAATTAAATGTTTGAAGTATGCATTACTTCTTCATCATCGTTTGAAAGAACTTCATGGAAGACACGTTCAGTTAATTCTTGTTTTTGTTCTGGTGTGAGGTATTTAGTATTGACACAGTAACCAGAGATACGAACGATAACATCTTCACCACGCATGATTTTATCGTAAACATCTTTAAGGTCCATTACGTTCAAGTTAACGTGTTGACCTGCAAATTCAGTACCATTAATCAAAGCACCTGGTGTGAAGTATCCATCAAGAATTTGAACCAAGTTATCCACTTGTTCATCACGAGTTTTACCAAGTGCACGAGGTGAAACTTGAGTAGTCAATGAAATACCATCATTTGCATCTTTGAATTCCAATTTAGCCAATGAGCGAAGGTTTTGCAACCAACCACCCTTAGCTTTATTAGATGGGTTAGCACCTGGTGAGAAGAATTCAAGTTTAGATTTGTTTACTGTACCATCTTCATTGAGGAATACTCCTTTATGCACTGGAGAATTACCAGTTTGTTTAGAGTAAGCAACGTTAGATGTAATTGTCAAAAGTGAAACAGTAGCTTCAGCATTTTTGTAAAGTTTGTGTGAAGCTAATTTTTCATGGTACATTTTCATGACAAGTTTAGCAATATCATCAGCACGATCATCATCTTCACCATAACGAGGGAAATCACCTTCTACTTCGTAATCGTAGATATACCCATTTTCATCACGCAATGTTTTAACTTTAGCATATTTAATTGCTGAAAGTGAATCAACTGTATTTGCGAATCCACAGATACCAAATCCCATGTTAGCACGAACTTTAGTAGGCAAGAAGGCCATTTGAACTGCTTCATAGTTATATTTATCAGTCATGTAATGAATGATATTCATTGCATCAACATAAGTATCAGTCAACCAGTCGAGAGATTTGTCAAAGTTTTCCATAACTGTATCATAGTCAAGAATTTCGTCACGAACAGGTTCGATGTCGAATACTTTATAATCTTTATGAACGTCATCATAACCACCGTTCAAACCAGTCAACATTGCTTTCAAGACGTTTACACGCGCACCAAAGTATTGGAGGTTATGACGTCCTTCTTCATTTTCTGGATCAAGTGGTGAGACACAACAAGAGATACATGACATTTCGCCATATCCATCTTTAGCCATTGTTTCAACACCTTCATATTGAATAGAAGAATGCTTGTGGCTCATAGACATTGAATAACGTTTGAATGAATAAGGAAGTTTAGAATCCCAAAGGACTGTCAAGTTTGGTTCTGGAGCATTTCCGATTGTATCAAGTGTGTTCAAGAAACGGTAGTCCATTTTAGTGACACGGTGACGTCCGTCATTACCCATACCAGCCATAGATGTTGTGATGAATGTTGGGTCACCAGAATAAAGTTCATCATAAGCAGCTGCACGAGCAAATTTCATTGTACGAAGCTTCAAAACGAAATCATCAACAAATTCTTGAATTTCTTGTTCAGTAAATGTTCCACGAGCAAGGTCACGTTCTGCAAAGATATCAAGAACGATTGGAACACGTCCAAGTGAAGTTGCAGCTCCATTAATGACACGACATACTGCCATATAAGCGATGTTAACCCATTGGATTGCTTCTTTTACGTTCATAGCTGGACGTGAAACATCAAGACCATATAAAGCACCAAAGTTTACAACTTCTTGCAAAGCTTGGTATTGCATATTAATTTCTTCTTTAAGACGAATGTTTTCTTCGTTAATTTCAGTGATTGCATCCCATTCTTTTGCTTTTTCCTTCATAAGGTAATCAGCACCGTAAAGGGCAAGACGTGCATAGACACCAATGATACGTCCACGAGAGTAAGCATCTGGCAAACCTGTTACAGTATGAGCATGACGTGCTTTACGAATTGCTGAAGTATAAGCACGGAAGATTCCATCATTTACAGAAGTCATTGTTTGTGACAAAACATCATGCAAGCCTGGGTCAACTGAGAGACCGTGTTCTGTCAAAATCTTTTCAGCAACACGAAGTCCACCTCTTGGCATGAAATTCAAGCGGAAAAGTTCGCTATTTTGCATCCCATAGATAAGTTCAAGTTCTTTATCATTAGCATCGATATATCCAGCAGGGATTTTATCAATAGAGGTTACGCGGTCAGTATCGAAGGGAAAACCAACTTCTTCATAGTGAGCTTTTGTATCTTCAATAATTTTCTTTACTTTAAGTGTACGTTCTGTTGGCCCAGCAAGAAAGCTTTCATCACCATCATATGGTTTGTAGTTTTCTTGTACAAAGCGAGTAACGCTTGCTTTATCACGCCAGTTGGTTCCTTTAAAACCATCCCAAGCTTGTTCAAAGATATTTTCCGTAACTTCGGTTTTCATTTTGAAATCTCCTTTGTTCTTTCTGTTTCAAATTACAACTTCATTATATCATACAGTTTGAGAATAGCAAACAGAATTCAAGAGAAATTACAGATTCTTTACTAATACAGTTCCAATTATTTTAATATCTGTTATACTTTTTTAAAACGTTTTCATAAATAATTCACAAAATAGTTTTAACAAACATTGCTAACTTCATAATCTGCAATCACTAATTAATTTTTTCACAAAGAGCAAAAAATGGAGATTTTTCTCCATTTTATAACATATCTTTTTTATGTAACCACCAAGTGACCCAAACACATAATAAAATTCCTAGAACTAAAATAAGCCAAACCATCCAATTAAAATTTTGACCAGGAATTGGAACATTCATTCCGTAAAAACCAACAATTACTGCTGGAATCCCTAGAACGAAAGTAGCTGATGTCATGATTTTCATGACAATGTTCAAGTTATTAGAGACAATGTTTGAGAACAAATCTCGGAGATTTTCTAGTAACTTGAGCTGAATCTTGGTTTCTGTATAAGCTTGGTCTGTTTCGACAAAAATATCATAAATCTTTTCAGCAAAACCGTCTTCATCATCTTCTCTCAAGTAATCAATAAAATCCTGAAGTACTTGCATATTATTGTGCAAGGCATCTTCAAAATAAATTAAACTTGCTTGAATGGCAATCAAATCAACAATTTGGTCGTTCTTTGTTGAATTTTTGATTCCCTGTTCAAGTCTGCGACGCCTTGTTCGGAAATCTCTCAAATAATCATGGAAAGTGTGTGTCATTTGATACATCACTTGAAAAATAACTTGATGTTTGTAGCGTTTATAATCATATTCACGCTCGAAAATTAAGCCATTATCAATCTCATGATTAAGTGCTAAAATAACCGATTCATTTTTAGTCCAAACCAAAGAATATGGAAAAGTCGCCACTTCTCCATAATTAGAAAGTGCAGGATATTGTAAGAGAATCAGATTATTATCATTATCATCTGTTTCAAAACGGGCATTTTCATAGTCATCCAAAATTCCTGATAAATAGTCAAAAGGGAAGTCATAGTATTCAGAAATATTCCCAATTTCTTCACGTGTTGGATTGAGAACATAGGTGAAATTCTTCATTTCAGAGGTTGAAATTAATTTTTTTTCGTTGGATAGTTCATAATTTTTAATCATTTTCCTATCTATCCCTTCTTTTCCTGATAAAAGAGGATTGGAATCCTCTTAGTGTCCCTTTAATTGTAGCAGATTTTAGACTTTTTTTCCGAGTATTTTATTCTCTACGACTTAAGAAAACATTTACATTAACTATTGGTCTAAAGAATACTTTGTGATATAATAAACTTATTAACTTGAGGAGATTTTTTTTGAAATTCAAACACGAACCCCTAAATTTGTATCTAAACTTTAAAAAATCAGCTGAACAGTTTCCTGATAGCCCAATTATCTTTGATGAGGCTGTTGGAGCTTTCCCTGAACTAGCTCTTGAAACGACTTACCAAAAGACTCATCAAGCAATTGTTGATAAGGCAAGTCTCTTATCTGAGTTGGGAATCAAAAAATCGGATAAAGTCATTATTTTTAAATCAAGTGCTTTTGATACCTATCTTTTAGCTGTTGCTGTTTCTTATCTAGGCGCTGTTCCAGCAATGATTTCTTATCATCTTCCTGCCGAAACAATGGATATTTTAGCTGGACGTTTAGGCAATCCTTGGCTCATTTATGACCAAGTTACTGACAAAACTGTAAATGAAATGAAGAATCTTGAAGATTCTAAAAAACTTTCTGTCAGTAAATTTGCTTTGGAAAAACCTACTCAAATTGCTGACAGTCAGCAATTGGCCAGTGATGAGATTGCTTATCTCACTCATACTTCTGGAACAACTGGTGTACCAAAATTAATCGCTCACTCTGCTAATTCAATGGGTTGGCGTTGGGTACTTCAAAGAACTGTAATGGATTGGATGCCTGATAAGGAAGAAATTTTAGCTTTCCATATTTCTCCTGTTCATTCTCGTTTCAATATAGGGGTTTCATCAGCAATGACCTTTGGGTTTGGCCTTATGCCCCTCAATGATTTATCAAAAGATAATCTTGTCAATCTTTTTGCTAAACATCAGCCTTATGCTTTTGAAACACATCCAAACGATTTTGTTCGTCTAGCGAATCTTGCAAAGCAAGAACCTGAGATTTTTGCTTCAATTCGTTACCTTCACTCAACTTTTGATGCAATTAATAAAGAAACAATGCACACTTTTCTTTCTGCCTCTAAGCAAAAAGATCCAGTCTTCCTACAAATTTATGGACAATCAGAATGTGGCCCAATGATTTGGAAAAAGCACCGTTTATCAACTTTAGCAGACACTAATGCCCGTGAAATGGGGATTGGTATGCCTGGATTATCTAAAGCACGTATTGCCGATGAAGATGGAAATGAATGTCCTGCAGGTACGCCTGGAAGAATCCACTTCCTCTCAAAAGGAAGAGCTTTGACTTACTATAAAGAAGAAGAACGTTTTAATAAAGAAGTCTATGGTGACTGGTGGGATACTGGCGATTGGGGTCTCATGAATGAAGACGGAATTCTCTTTTTACATGACAGACAAGTTGATTTAATTGATAAAATTGAATCTAATTTGGCAATTGAAGATCTTCTGTTAGACCAACACGACTTCTTAGATGAAGTTGTGATTATTCGTGATAAATCTGGTAAACCACAACCTATTTTGGCTCTAGCTGAAAATGCGGAAATGGATTGGTCAGCTTGGTGGGCTTCAATTGTTGATTTGCCATTTTTAAATGAACCTATTCTTATGGCTTACGATGAAATTCCTCGTACAGCAACAATGAAAGTTCAACGATTAGCTCTTGAAAGAGAATTGGCTAAATAAGTGTTCCTAATTTTACTGACAAAACTGTCAGCCACTTATACATCAGCAAATTTATTATCAAAACTACTGACAAAACTGTCAGTAGTTTTTTTGCTTAAAAAAATTAATTAATTGATGTTAATCAATTAATTTGTTAGAATTTAATAAATGACACAGTGTCATAAATTGATTGAATTGGAGAAAAAATGCCTAAATCAACCTATTTTAGTCTATCTGACGAAAAACGTAATCGCGTATATGATGCCTGTTTAAATGAATTTCAGACTCATTCTTTTCACGAGGCCAAAATTATGCACATCGTAAAAGCTCTTGATATTCCGAGAGGGAGTTTTTATCAGTATTTTGAAGATTTAAAAGATGCTTATTTCTATGTCCTCTCGCAAGAAACCCTTGAAATCCATGATTTATTTTTTAATTTATTAAAAGATAATTCCATTGAAGAGGCTCTAGATAAATACAAATATCTCCTTCTTGAAAATTTAATTGATTCTCCCCAATACCAACTTTATAAATATCGCTTTTTAGATTGGACTTATGAACTTGAAAGAGATTGGAAACCCCAAAGTTCAGCAACCGTCCCAGCTAGTGAAAATGATAATCCAATTTCACAAGTATTAAAATCAGTTGTTCATAATCTCGTTTATAGATTATTCAGTGAAAATTGGACTGAGAAAACTTTTATTGAAAATTATGATAAAGAAATCAAATTAGTCACCGAAGGTTTACTTAATTATATTACTGACAGAAAAAACTAAAAGGAGATTTTATGTTTTTAGCACTAAGAGAAATACGTTATAATAAAGCTCGTTACACCTTAATCGGAGCTATTATTTTTTTAATCGCTTATGTAGTCTTTATACTGTCCGGACTATCTGTAGGACTTGCCAGTCAATTTAAACAAGCTGTCCTTGATTGGAAGGCCGAAAAAGTCGTTTTATCAACAAGTTCAAATAATATTATTTCTGCTTCACAAATTACTTCTGATGATTTAAGTAATATTCATATAGAAAATGGTTCAGAATTATCATTGTTTTCTACTTCTATGCGCAAATCAAAGAGCGAGCGAGACAATATTGCTATTATTGCCTTGCCTGATAAGTCTAAAATCATGCCAGAAGTTCTTGAGGGAAAAAAATTTACTGACAATCATTTAGAAATGATTATCTCAAAAAAGCTGGCAAATCAAGGATATAAAATCGGTCAAGAAGTTTCCGTGGGAAATAATAATATTAAAATAAAAATTGTCGGAATTTCAAAATCCTCTTCTTATTCTGCCTCGCCTGTTATCTATACCTCATTTTCCGCTTTGAATCAGATAAAGTTTGGTGAAAAAAGCACTTCAACTTCTTCTGTTAATGCTGTCGTTGTAAAATCTGGGAAAGTTAAGATTGATTCTTCTATTTCAAATCAATATAAAGTCCTCTCTATTTCTGATTTAATTAACGATATTCCAGGTTATTCTGCTCAAAATATGACACTCAGCGCAATGATTTACTTCTTATTTCTGATTGTACTGTTGATTATTGGAGTCTTTATGTATGTTATAACTCTTCAAAAAGTTCCGATTTTTGGCATAATGAAAGCCCAAGGAATTTCAAATCGCATAATAATGAACTCTTTACTTGGTCAAAGCTTTATCATTAGTTTAGTTGGCGTATTCGTTGCTTTTATAGCAAGTTATGGAACTAGCTTTATCTTACCCGATGCAATGCCTTTTGAAATTAGTCTTACAAACTGGTTGCTCTATGCTTTAATTCTCATCATCGTATCAATTATTGGGTCACTTTTTTCAATCATTACTATCCGTAAAATTGACCCAACGAAAGCAATTGGAGGTTAAAAATGAAAACAATTCTTAAAATGGAAAATGTAAAAAAATCTTTTGGTAGTGGTCATAATGAGATTCAGGCACTCAAAGGAATTGATTTAGCAGTCAATCAAGGAGAATTTGTTTCAATTATTGGTCCCTCCGGTTCAGGCAAAAGTACATTTCTCACAATTGCAGGTGGTTTACAAAGTCCAACTTCTGGGAACATTTCAATCAATGGCTTAGATTTTACACCATTGTCAGAAAAAAAACGTTCTAAACTTAGATTTAAAGAAATAGGTTTCATCCTCCAAAGTTCTAATTTGATTCCTTATTTGACTATTGAAGAACAATTTCTCCTTATTGATAAAATCAATCACGAAAAACTAACTTCTAAAAAAGGGATTGAACTTCTTAAATCACTTGATATTTTAGACTTAAAAGATAAACATCCTAGCGATCTTTCTGGTGGTGAAAGACAAAGGGCAGCTATTGCTCGTGCTCTCTTTAATGAACCAAATTTAATTTTGGCCGATGAACCAACAGCAAGTTTAGACACTGAGCATGCTTATCAGGTTGTTGAATTATTAAGACAAGAAGCTCATTTGAAGAATAAAGCAACAATCATGGTCACTCATGACCAAAGAATGATTAAAAATAGTGACAGTGTTTATAAGATTGAAGATGGACTCTTATCAAAAATCTAAATAAAATAAAAACTACTAGCTTACTAGTAGTTTTTTCATAGAATATTTTTTATAAAAAATAATCCTTCTCTAAATAAAGAGAAGGATTATATCTAAATCATTCGTTGGTAAACCTTATTTTTTAAGGTTGTAGAATGCTTTAAGACCTTTGTATTGAGCCACTTCAGCCAATTGGTCTTCGATACGAAGCAATTGGTTGTATTTAGCCATACGGTCTGTACGTGAAAGTGAACCAGTTTTGATTTGACCAGCGTTAGTTGCAACAGCGATATCTGAGATTGTTGAATCTTCAGTTTCACCAGAACGGTGAGAAACGATTGCTGTGAAACCAGCTTCTTTAGCCATTTCAATAGCTTCGAAAGTTTCTGTCAAAGTACCGATTTGGTTAACTTTGATCAAGATAGCGTTTGAAGCATTTTCACGGATACCACGTTCAAGGTATTTAGTGTTTGTAACGAAGAAGTCGTCACCAACGAGTTGAACTTTTTTACCAAGACGTTCAGTAAGGATTTTCCATCCATCCCAGTCGTTTTCGTCCATACCATCTTCAATAGTGATGATTGGGTATTTAGAAACGAGTTCTTCAAGGTAGTCAACTTGTTCAGAAGCTGAAAGTTTTTTACCGCCTTCACCTTCGAATTTAGTGTAGTCGTAAACACCGTTTTCGTAGAATTCTGATGATGCACAGTCGAAACCGATCATAACGCCATCTTCACCAGCTTTGTAACCAGCTGCTTCGATTGCTTTAAGGATAGTTTCTACACCGTCTTCAGTTCCGTCGAATTTAGGAGCGAATCCACCTTCGTCACCGACAGCTGTTTCAAGTCCACGAGCTTTAAGAATTTTCTTAAGAGCGTGGAAGATTTCAGCACCCCAACGAAGCGCTTCTTTGAATGTAGGTGCACCAACTGGTACGATCATGAATTCTTGGAAAGCGATTGGAGCGTCTGAGTGAGAACCACCATTGATGATGTTCATCATTGGAGTTGGCAATACTTTAGCGTTGAATCCGCCAAGGTAGTTGTAAAGTGGAACACCAAGTTCATCAGCAGCAGCACGAGCAGCAGCGATAGAAACACCAAGGATAGCGTTAGCTCCCAATTTACCTTTGTTTTCAGTACCGTCAAGAGCAATCATTGCACGGTCAATAGCTTGTTGGTCAGTAACTTCATAACCGATGATAGCTTCAGCGATGATGTTGTTTACGTTGTCAACAGCTTTTTGAGTACCAAGTCCGTTGTAGCGAGATTTGTCGCCATCACGAAGTTCAACCGCTTCATGTTCACCAGTAGAAGCACCTGAAGGTACCATACCGCGACCGAATGCACCGTCTTCAGTGTAAACTTCAACTTCAAGTGTTGGGTTACCGCGTGAGTCAAGGACTTCGCGAGCATAAATATCAGTAATAATTGACATTTTAGTCTCCTTATTATTTTTAAGTGCGTCTGCACTCTTAATACATCTTCGATTTTACTATTTTTTGAAAGATTTTTCAAGTGAAAATCTTCGCAAAGCTAAACTTCAAAAGGTTTTGCGCTTACATTTTGATTTTTTTATCTGAACATTAATAAAAAAGGATAGAAAAATCTATCCTTATTTTTTTATTCTGTTTCAATTAAACCATAACGACCATCTGTACGACGGTAAACGACGTGGGTTCCGTTACTATCAGCATCTGTAAAGACGTAGAAATCATGTCCCAACATATCCATCTGAAGGACTGCTTCTTCGGCATCCATTGGTTTTAAAGCAACATGTTTAGTACGTACAATATCTACGTGATCCTCAGCAACTTCATCGGCTTTTTCTAATGGTGCAAACTCATCGCCAAAAGCTTGTCCTGTTGGGACAGCATTGCGTGGTTTACGGTTCATACGTGTCTTATATTTACGAATTTGACGTTCGAGTTTTTCTTCAACAAAATCAATTGAAGAATACATATCTTGTGAAGTATCTTCTGCACGTAAAGTGACATTTTTAGCTGGAAGAGTTACTTCAACTTTAGCTCGTTTTTCGCTGTAAACTTTAAGATTAACATAGGCTGTTACTTCATGACCATCGTTGAAATATTTATCAAGTTTTCCGATTTTATCTTCAACATAAGCGCGGATTGCATCAGTCACTTCGACGTTTTCGCCACGGATATTAAATTTGATCATAAGAGTACCTCTTCAACAGTTCTTTTTGTTTCAATGAAGCCCTTAAATTTTTGGAATTTTCAGGACTTCTGAATCTTTTCGAACTGTCCTTTCCTTTATTTCTAATTTAATTATAACATGAAACAGCTTTCATCTCAAACAATTTGAGCGATTTTAATTTTTTTATTAGATGCCCCAATTGAAACATGATTACCTGCTTTGATTTCACCAGAGAGCAATTGTTCACTTAAAAGGTCTTCAACTTCTTTTTGAAGAGCCTTGCGGAGCGGACGTGCACCATATTCTGGGTCAAAACCTACCTCAGCAATTAATTTCACCGCTGACGGTGTGAGTTTAACATGAATATCTTGTTCTGCCAGACGTTTAATCAAAGATTTACTCATAATTTTAACAATTTGTTCAATCTCTTGACTTTCCAATGAGTGGAAAACAATATTTTCATCAATTCGATTAAGAAACTCAGGACGATAATGACGTTTAAGCTCTTCTAATATTCTTGATTTCATGGCTGAATAATCAGCTGTGATATTTTTAGCGCCAAAACCAACTGTCTTATCATCACGAAGAGCAGTCGCTCCCAAGTTTGAAGTCATGATAATAATTGTATTTCTGAAATCAACTTTACGACCTTTAGTATCAGTCACAAAGCCATCATCTAGAATTTGCAACATGATGTTGAAAACGTCAGGATGAGCTTTTTCGACTTCATCTAAAAGAACAACAGAATAAGGTTTATTACGAACGCGTTCTGTCAATTGACCACCCTCATCATAACCTACATACCCTGGAGGAGCTCCAATCAAGCGTGAAGTCGAATGTTTTTCCATGAATTCACTCATGTCAACACGAATCATATTATCTTCACTACCAAACACACTGTCAGCCAGTGCTTTAGCAAGTTCGGTTTTACCGACCCCTGTTGGTCCAAGGAACATGAAAGAACCCATTGGACGACGGCTGTCAGCAACACCGGAACGTGCCCGACGAATGGCTCTTGAAACGGCAGAAATAGCTTCTTCTTGTCCAACAACTCGTTTATGTAATTCTTTTTCAAGATTGATTAAACGATCACTTTCAGACTTAGTCATTTGTGTGATTGGAACACCTGTCAGTGTTGAGGCAACAGCAATAACAGCTTGGTCAGTAACTTCTTGACGTTTATCTTCTTTTACTGAGAATTTATAAATCTTGTCAGCAATTTTTTCAACTGCTTTTTCTTTTGTACGAGACGCTTTGATGTCAAGTTTAATGACAGCTTCTGATAATTCTTCTTGAGCTTCCGCTAATTCTTTTTCTAAATCAAGACGTTTTGTTTGTTGATTTTTGACAGAAATTTTCACTGCTGCTGCAGCTTCATCAAGTAAATCAATGGCTTTGTCAGGCAATTTTCGGCTAGTCATATAACGGACACTGAGCATTACAGCACTTTTAATGGCTTGGTCAGTAAATTTCACTTGATGATAGTCTTCAAATTTTTCACGTAAGCCTTGCAAAATAGCAATCGCTTCATCTGGACTTGGCTCATCAACATTTATTCTCGCCAAACGGCGTTCTAAAGCTTCATCTTTTTCAATATATTTTTGATATTCATGATAGGTTGTTGCTCCGACCATTTGAAAATCACCACGAGCAAGCGCTGGTTTCAAAATATTTGCGGCATCATTGACAGAATCCATACCGCCACCAGCACCGATGATTGTGTGTAATTCATCAATGAAAATAATGACATCTGGATCACTGCTAACTTCTTCAACAATAGCTGTCAAACGATCCTCAAATTCACCTCTAAATTTTGTCCCAGCAACAACAGTCGCCATATTCAAGGCCATAATTCGACTATTCATCAAACCAATTGGAACTTGACCATTGACAATTCTTTGGGCCAAACCTTCAATAATTGCTGATTTCCCAACACCGGGCTCTCCAACTAAGACAGGATTATTTTTTGTTCTGCGGCTGAGAATATGAATCAAACGGTCAATTTCAGCTTCTCGTCCAATCATTGGATCAAGTTTACCCAAGCGAGCTTCTTCGGTTAAATCTGAGGATACAGAGTCTAACGTTGGCGTCGTTGAATTTTCTGCAACTCCCTTTGCCATCTTACGTTTTGACATTGGAGTCACAGCTTTTTTACTTTCTGGAACTTTGAGTCCAGTTCTTTTCTCAAGCTCTTTTCGCAAAGATACAATATTGATTTTTTGTAATTTTAGAAGTTGAAGACCAAATCCATCTTCTACTTGAAGTAGGGCATAAAGCAGGTGTTCTGTTCCAACGGCTTCTGAGTTATTATGAATTGCTAAAAAACTTGCCGCAGTCATCACTTCTTCTGCACGAGGTGAAAAACGTAAAGTTGAACGTTTGACCTTAACATGACTTGATAAATCCTCTAAATCAATCAGTAAGTCAGAAGAATCAACATTCATTCCAGCAAGGAGGCTGTATGCAATTGAACCTGAGGTCGTTGCCATTGCAGCCAGTAAATGAGCACTTTCAATGGTGCCATATTGATATTGGTGAGCATACTCTTCCGCTTTTTCTAAAATTCGGTCAAGCGTTGGTGTATATTTTATATTTTCAAATTTCATCGTCACGGTCCAATCTGTTTATTATACTTTTCATCATTATACCACGAGTAAAGGGACTAATGGCTCCGTCAGTAATGACTAACAAAAGTAGATTTCCCTCACGTTCTGTCAGTACTTTCTCATCAAAGAGAAGTTGAACGATATCATGGGCAGCTTTACTTGAGAGATTAGCTGGAACTTTCTGGTAAAGAGCCGTTAAAAATTCATGACGAGCAGAATATTGATACTTCACAATTTTGATGTATCCACCGCCACCACGTTTTGATTCCACATCAAAGCCTTTTGAGGCCGTAAATCGTGTTTTTATCACATAATTAATCTGACTCGGCACGACATCAAATTGATTGGCTAAGTCCGCTCGTTTAATTTCAATGACTTGTGCTTCTTCTAAAAGCTTTCTCAGATAAGCTTCGATAATATCTGATGTATTTTTTTGACCTGCCATCGCTCCATCCTTTCTTTCATCCATTTTCTAAATAATCTTTGACTATTACTGACTATTATACCTGAAAAATATTATTTTTACCAAAAATAGCAATTTTAACTTACTGACAGACTTAAGCGTTGAAAAGTAAAAAAACCGTTACTGACGGCTTTTTTACTTATTATATTCTAAAATAATTAGTCAACTTTTACAATTTTAACTGTCATTTCGCCAACTGGAAGTGGTACATTTACGATGTCTCCAACTTTTTTTCCAATCAAAACTCGAGCAATTGGTGATTCATTAGAAATTTTTCCTGAAAATGGGTCAGCTTCAGCAGTACCAACAATTTGATAAGATTCTTCGTCAGTTTCGCCAACTTCAACAAAAGTTACGTTTTTACCAAGTGCTACTTCGTCTTTAGCAATTTTTGCGTTATCAACAATTTCAGCATAACGAATCATTGTTTCAACAGTTGAAATACGTCCTTCGATAAAGGCTTGTTCATCTTTAGCTGCTTCGTACTCTGAGTTTTCTGAAAGGTCACCATAGCTACGAGCAACTTTGATACGGTCAATGACTTCTGGACGTTTCACAAGTTTTAAATTTTCAAGTTCTAATTTTAATTTATCAAGCCCTTCTTGGGTCATTGGGAATGTTTTTTCCATTATATTTCTTTCCTTTTTTATAAACTTTTTTCTCTTTTAATCAAATCTAAATTAATGATAGCTTAGCTACTTATCTTATCATTCACATATTTTTGAACATTTGCATTTTGTTCAGCTAATGTTTTCGCAAAATAAACTTTTCCTGTTGTCACATCAGCAACAAAATAGAAGTAGTCATTTTGAGCAGGATCAAGTACCGCTTTAATAGATGACAAACTTGGACTATCAACAGGGCCAGGGCCAAATCCAGTATTTGTGTACAAATTATATGGCGAATCTAGGTTTGTGTCAATATTAGCATCCTCTGAAAGACTTGTTTTTTCACCAAGTTTACCTTCGGCATAAAGAATTGACAGATTAGAACCCAAAGTCATTCCAGCATTCATACGATTATAGAAGGTTCCAGCAACGTTGCGTCGGTCATCATCATTGTTGGCTTCTTTTTCAACCAAAGCTGCTAAACTCAAAACTTCATTGACAGTCAAATTCTTTTGAGCGATTGTATCATAGTAAGGAGTGAGTTGAGTATTGGCTGCTTGAATCATATTTTCAATGACTGATTCAACTGTCGATGATTTTGTGTAATCATAAGTCGCTGGGAACAAGTAACCTTCTAACTGATATTTGATTCCTGAATCTTTTGTTGGCAAGCTTGCGAACAGTTTAGGATAAGCCTTAACCATTTTAGCGATAAAGGTTGGGTCTTGAACGGTTTTCATGAAGTCTGCTTCAGAAAATGGCGTTTTTGCATTCTTTTCATTGCTTCCACTATTAACTGTCACAGCTTTAGCAATTTGTGTTAGCGTATAGCCTTCAGGAACTAAAATTTTACCTAAAGTTGGAGCAACAGGTTTTTCTGTTCCGCCTTCTTCAAGTTTGCTAGCAATCGTAGATAAACTCATGTTTGGTGCAAGATTATAATAGCCGCTTTTAAACTCTGAATAATTTTTAAATTTTGTATAATACTGAAAAACCATTCCATTTTTAATAATGGATTGTCTTTGCAAAATTTCACCAATTTGCTTACTACTTGAACCAGCAGGAATATTGATTGACTTAGCTGTTGCATTCTTAGAATCCAGAGGTTGAATGCCAGATTTTACAAAGTTATAGCCATACCAACCAGTTCCTCCAACAACTAAAACTAAAAGAACAACAATCACAGCAATGATTTTTCCTGCTGTTACTTTTTTCTTTTTCTTATTTTTGTTCTTATTCTTGTTTTTCTTGCTCAAAGAAGTCTTTTTAGAAGGACTATTGGTTCTTCTTGAAGGTTGATGTTTAACCATTTTTTCTGATTCTTTTTTTTCCAAAAATTGTTCTTGTTCAATTTTTTCATCTTGAACTTTTGGTTCACTTCTTGAAAATTGAGGAGGAATATCTTGGCTTTGAATTTCCTCAGAAACCACTCCATCTAAATTTTGACGCAATGAATCGCCTTCTTCTGGAAGGTTTTCATTTTCTACAAAAGGTTCTTCTTCGTTTTCATCCGCTGCTGGAAAATCAAAGACGGGAAGTTTGAAAGGTTCAAGATCAACTTTCCTTGGTTCGATTTTTCGCTCAGGTTCTTCTGAGTCGCTCCTGCTGGGACGTTCGAAATCTTCAGGGTCTGGGAACTTAGTTTCTGCTTGTTTCGCTGCATTTTCTTCAAGTTGGCGAAGTATTTTTTCTTTAAAACTTCCTCGAGAAAATTCAGTTGTTTCTTTGTCCACCAAATTTTTTCTCCTTATGATTAGCTTTCGCTCAATAATAAAATTTTACTTTTCCTAATTGTAACCGTTCTTTTAATTTTTTACAAATAAAAAGAGAATATTCATAAAAGTGAGGCTGATGCCTCACTTTTTATGTGTTTTAGTCTTCATCAGTATCGTCTGAATCATCTTCATCGTCTTCTACATCGATGTCAACTTCTTCATCTACATTATCAAGTTCAACTTCCGCAAGTTCTGCGTCATAAGCAGCGACGTCATCTTTATCTTCGTCTTCTGCTTGAGTATCGTATGACATGTCTTCTTCAGTTGTTTCTTTTGCGCCTTCTTCATCTTCTGGATCGATTTCGTCTTCGATACCAAAAGCATTGACTTTTTTACGTTTTTTAGCTGGTTTTTCTTCTTCTTCGTCTTCAATTTCATCAAGAGCGATAACTTCTTCGTCAATCTCATCAATGGCGTACCATGAACGAAGTGCCCAGATATTATTTCCTAATGGAATGAAACTTCCGTCTGTATTGATTTCTGTATAAAAACGAGAAATACTAGCTTTAATTTCATCATCTGATTTTTCCAAATAATCTTGAATCGCTCTGATGATTTCAGAGAATTGCATTTCTTTGCCATTTTGCTCCAATAAAGCATGAGCAACTTCAATCATTGAAAGTTCTGAGATTTTTTGTCCTTCTAAGGCTGTAATTTTCAAGTTTTTACTCTCTCTTTTCCTAATATAAAATATAGGCTCATTTCCTAAAAAACGAACGCTATGTGGATTTTCTTTTTATAGTGTATATCAAAATTAGCTTGCTGTCAATATTTTACGCCAAAAAACCTCTGTTTACTTGCTTTTAGCTTAACTATACTCTCTTGTTTTTATCAAAAGAATACTAATAACATTTATTGGCTACTGACAGTAAAGAAATTAATAGTGCATTAGAACTTTATAATCGTAATCTCCGATTTTTTCGCGACCTTTAAGTTCATCAAGTTCGATAAGGAACGCACATCCGACAACAATTCCACCCATTTTTTCAACAAGTTCAATTGTAGCAGCAATTGTTCCACCAGTTGCAAGCAAATCATCAACAATCAAGACACGTTGTCCTGGTTTGATGCTGTCTGAATGCATTGTGAGTGTGTCTGTTCCGTATTCTTTTTCGTAAGTTGCTTCAATGACTTCACGAGGTAATTTACCAGGCTTACGAACTGGGGCAAATCCTACACCAAGTGCAAAAGCAACTGGACATCCAATGATGAAACCACGTGCTTCTGGACCTACAACCATATCTATTTCTTTATCTCTTGCATACTGAACAATTTCGGTAGCAGCATAGTTATAGGCATTTCCGTCTGCCATCAAAGGGCTGATGTCGCGAAAAACTACGCCTTCTTTAGGATAGTTTTCAATTGTTGCAATATAGTCTTTTAATTCCATGTTTTTGTTACTGACAGAATTGTCAGTGCTCCTTTTTTCTAACATAAGTTCGTTATTTTTACTGACAGCTTTATTATTATGAGTATAGCTGATTTCGTCAGTAACTTTTTATAAAAACGAAATTATTTTTCTAATAAATTTTGATAAATTTCTTTGACGGGTGCTAAAGCAAAAAGTTCTTGCATTTTTACAATTTTTTCTAGTTCTTGATAAATTGTACTCTCAGAAATTTCGCGTTTATCGGCCGTCTTATTAACGGTCATTAAGCCATTGTCAATGCTGACAAATTCAAGTTCCTCAAAGATTTTTATCATCTTGACAAGCAAGAGATGAGGGATTTTCAAATAATCCGCAAGTGATTTTAATTTATAGCGAATATCAAATTCTGGAAATTGATAAATTGCTTTATAAAGTCTTGCAAATTCTTCTCGTGTTCCACTTCCTGTTAAATAATAGCTATCAGTGATTTTATTTTTAAAATAAATCATTTTAAAATCATCCGACGCTGCTTTACTGACAGCTTCTTTTAATACTGACAAACCTGCTAAATCTCCAGGTGTCTCTTCGATGACAAGCACATCTTCCATTATACCATGTTTTAGCTGATTTTGAGAAAAAATATTAGCCTCTTTTGGGATAGGAATTTGTTTACTTCTTATATCAAGAAGTTCGACACCAACTGAATCAGCATCTTCAATCATTAATTGAAGACTCGTATTTCCATTCCAACTATTACTTGAAAGTGTTGCGACTAATTTTGTTTGTGCCTGTTCGAATTCCAATTCTTCTGAACCATGTTGGAAATAAACGGCATCAATTTGTTGCTTTTCTTCCTGAATTTTTAATTTAAGATGAGCATTGTCTTTCCCCATACTTCGGCTTTGAATCACCTTATAATCTTCGATTAAAAATCGAGGCTTAGGATTATCCATGCCAAAGGGAGCCAATTTTGCTAAATTAGTGATTGTTGAGAGCGAAATATCGTCTAAGTGGCAACGGTCAGCAATTTCTAAGGCACTTTTTTTGGACATATCTAAATGATTGTCCACGATATAATCAATCATCGCCTTTTTAACTGCTTCTACGTTTTCCAGACTTAAAGTCATCCCTGCGGCTTGTTTATGACCACCAAAAGCAATAAAAAGTTCACGATGGGCATTTAATGCCTTGAAAATATCAAAATTTTCGATTGACCGAGCAGACCCACGCAAAATCCCCTCTTCTTGGGCCAGCATGATTACTGGCTTATGTATAGCTTCTAACAAGCGACCCGCAACAATTCCTAAGACACCTTTATGCCAGTCCTTATGATATAAAATCTGAACAGGTTCATCTGTCAGCATACTCAGAGCTTCATTGTGAATTTTTTCCACAATTTCTTTTCGCTCTGAATTTTTTTGGTCAATCATTTTGGCAATTTCATGCGCTTCATCTTCATCCCAACCTGTCAGCAATTCAATGGCTGGGTTTGGGTCATCGAGACGTCCCAAAGCGTTTAAACGGGGAGCAATTTGAAAACCAACCGTTTCCTCAGTGATTTTATCAAAATCAACCCCGGCATACTTCATTAATTCTTGTAGGCCGGCACGCTCTGTTTGGGCCAAAACTTTTAGACCATGAGCCACTAAAATTCGGTTTTCATCAGTCAAACTGACCATGTCAGCAATTGTACCAATTGCAACTAAATCAAGCATTTCACTGGGTGCATATTCTAAAAGAGCACAGGCAACTTTGAAGGCGACACCAACTCCTGCCAAATATTTGAAAGGATATTGACTGTCAGGATGTTCGGGGTGGACAATGGCATAAGCAGGGGGAAGTTGGTCAGGAATTGAGTGATGGTCGGTAACAATTACATCCACTCCATTTTCCTGTGCCCAGGTAATTGCCTCCAAGCCAGCAACCCCATTATCTACAGTAATAATAAGATTGATATTTTCATTCTTAATATAGTACTGATAAACGTCAAGATTTGGCCCGTAACCGTCAGTAAAACGATTGGGTAAATAAACTTGAGCCTCAGCTCCTAATTCATCCAGAGCGGACTTCATGACTGATGCTGCAGTCATTCCGTCAGCATCATAGTCACCATAAATTAAGATATTTTCACCTTGCTCAATTGCTGATAAAATACGCCCTGTTGCTTTTTCCATATCATGAAGTAGAAAAGGGTCATGTAAATTTTCTAAACTTGGCTTTAAAAATTGCTCAATTTCAGCTTCTACATGAATTCCTCTTTGATAAAGCACACGACTTGTCAATTCATCTAATTTATGTTTTTTCGCTATCTTTAGAAAATCTTCGGAAATGGCTGTATCAGCCACTTTCCAATCATATTTTGCTTTTATCATTTTAATTCTCTTTATCTTTTCTATGCTCAATTCAATTATTTTAGCATAAATTACTCGAAAAAAATGGCTAAGTTTAGAGATTATTTTTCTTTTATTTAATAAAATCCTAAACTTTTCTATAATTTACTGACAGAAATAGCATTAAGCTTCTATCAGTAAAAAAATTCTATTTGAAATTAAAAAATTTGGCAGATATAAAATCAAAAAGCGAAGGAAAAATAGCTCGCAATTTGGCCGCTGTGGATAAAGTCCAAGGTAAATTGATTTCTCTTTTCCTTTTTCCCAAGTTATTCACAACTTTGTCAGCAACTTTAGATGCTGAAATTGCATTTTTCCCCACTTTTTCCAGATAATCTCCATTATCTTTGTGAAATTTGGTTTTTACAGGTCCAGTATTCACAGTTGTCACAATTAATTGTGGATTTTCCATACGCAAAGCATCTGAAAATGTAATCAAAGCCGCCTTAGAGGCAGCATAAATTGATGATTTACCTGTTGGTAACTTTCCAGCAATTGAAGCAATATTAATCAATTGAACTTTCGGTTCTAATAATCTGGTCAACTGGATTGGCATTAACGTATTAATGACAAACTGTTCTGTAATTTCCCCATCAGTAAGTTCAGTGAATTCTTTAAAAATACCAAAACCAGCATTATTAATCAAAATATCCACAACAAAAGATTGTTCATTAGTCAAAAGTTCATCATTGGTCAGTAATGTAACATTTTCAAGCTGACCATAGCGTTCAATCAGAGCCTTACGGCTACGTGAAACCAAAATTAAATGGTCATTTTCTTTAGATAAAGATTTGACAATTTCTTTAGCAATATCACCAGTTGCACCTGTAATTACAATATTTCTAACCAATTTTTTCCTCGTAAAAATCCTTAACCACAAAAGTGTTGGAATGAACAGTTTGTGCCTCACGCACCAATTGTCCAACCAAAGGTCCAACATAGCGTGCACTAATATGAGTCAATAACAATCGATTAACTCCAGCTTCTTTGGCGACGTCTGCTGCTTGTTTAGTCGTTGAATGACCATGTGCTTTTGCCATTTTACTTTCATTTGCTTCATAAGTTGCCTCATGAACCAATAAGTCTGCTCCATAAGCTAAGCGTACTGCAACATTCGATTTTCTTGTATCGCCTAAAATCGTGACTATTTTACCAGCTTTATCCGCTCCGATATAATCTTTAGGATCGAAAGTTTTTCCTTCGTACTGAACAATCTCACCTTTTTTTATTTTACCAAAAAGGGGTCCGAAAGGAAGCCCAGCTTCTTTTAAAGCATTGGCATCGAGTTCACCTATTCGATTTTTTTCTACGACGCGATAACCCAAGCAGAAAATAGTATGGTCAAGCAAATCTGTATGGACTTCAAAACTATCATCTTCAAAGATTTTTCCAGCCGAATCAATTTCATGAAAATTGATACGATAAGCTAAGCGTGAACCCGAGATTCTAAGAGCGGTCAAAACAAAATCTTTAATTCCCACAGGGCCATAAAGCTCCAAATCAGTTTGTTCATCTGAACTTTGAAAACTCCTACTAGACAAAAAACCAGGCAAGCCAAAAATATGATCCCCATGTAAATGTGTAATAAAAATCTTAGTAATTTTTCGTGGCTTAATTGTCGTATTTAAAATTTGATGTTGCGTTGCTTCACCACAGTCAAAAAGCCAAATTTCATTACGCTCATCAAGCATTTTCAAGGCAATTGCCTGAGTGTTTCTTGATTTAGAAGGCTGACCAGCCCCAGTCCCTAAAAATTGGATTTCCATTGAACCTCCATCAGTTTCAACTCACCTTAAGGCAAATTAAAACTTTATTTTCTCAAAAATGAGAATTATTTTCCAAAACAAGAAAAGATTGTGAAACTTCCCCACAATCTTTTCTTCAATAAATTAGTGACCCGTGCTGGGCTCGAACCAGCGACCCTTTGATTAAAAGTCAAATGCTCTACCAACTGAGCTAACGAGTCATGCTTAAAGCGTCATTTTCACGACGAAATATATTATAACACAGACTTTCTGAAATTTCTAGTCTCAGCTGTAATTTTTTTATTTTTTTAAAATTTATTATTTATTTATCTCTGATAATGGCCACACACATGTCCAATTAATCATTTTTTTCATCATCAAAGGGCAGTAAAAAATGTGACCAATCCAAAAATTATACCTGGAAAGTTTGCCGTTGCCAAAGCTAAATCTCTAGGCTTTTTGCCAATTCCATAAGTGACCCAAAGTGTACAATTAATTGCAGCAACAAGGGGTTGAATAGGATTTCCTTTCATTCCACTAAGATTGTTAGCAATTTGCGGAAGATATGACACATACATCATTACCGACATCCCAGTCGCTACCCAACTTAAATACTTAATAAATTTCTCTTGATTCATAAAAGCCCTCCTGTAAAATGATAATATCAAAAAACTCGCGGTTTCATTCTAACTATTTTTTAAATTTAAAACCTAGTCTTTTTACCTTCGAGTCAATATCTTATTATAACATATTTGGGATTCTATAAAACACAGTCATTGGCACATGTTTGGCACAAAAACAATAAAAACCGCTCAACCGAGCGGTTTACCCACTTAATTAAATGCGTCCGGAGGGAAAACTGCATTATGTATAATAGTAGAAACTAGATTATAAAATGGCTTTTTAATCTGTTTTTTGGAATTTATTTACCTTTAATTTATAATAGTTTTTAATTTTTTTTGGCACAAAATTTGGCACAAATAAAATGCCAACAGTTACTGACACCTATGTTTTAAAATTTCATTATACCATATTTACTATTTTATCAAATATTAAAAAGTGGAAAATCTACTGAAATAAACTTTTTTAAATGAGCTTTTATTTCTGTTCCTTAAATACTACTCTGCTATTGCTCTTTTGGTTATAATGTTTAAAGGATAGTCTCTTATAAGTATTTCCCTCTATATCCTTGATATAGTACCGTATTTTTTTGCCATACTTTATTTTTAAAGGTTAGATAGAATAAAGTATATTCTTATCAATGAATGAAAATTATAAGGGGCTCTATCCGCTATCTGTCTTTCACCATCTATAGAAATAGTAAAACTCTCTTGACTTAAAGACTTTTTTCTATATCTAAATCTAATATACCCAAAATCTGTGATTGTAATTTGTTCATATTCTGATTTAGATGACCAGCGTATCTAAATTACCAAATATACTATCATACGGCAGGGCTCACCTTAATAGTTTTTTTCTTTTTAACGTATGCAAACAGTAATGAGAGAACTACTGCTCCAACAGTTCCTAGTGCGCTAAATGCATCCCAGATGTTCCCCAAATCAATATTTACATTCATTAATCTACTCCTTTCTTTTTATTCTACAAAATTTAATAAAAAAGGCCCCGACCGAAGTCAAGGTTGATTCCTACAAGAAATTAACTTATGTTATACTTAATTAAATTAAAATTGATAGGTGGAATTATTTATGTTCATTTTTTCTGTTTTTGTTTCTGCTTTAATATGGGCTGGAGTGTCATACTGGTTACATGGGAATAGACCAATAAAAAATGCTGATGAAGTACTGCAGATATATTTTATTATTACAAGCATAGCAGCAATTATTATCGCATTAATCATTCTCATATTTTTTATTTATATGATGGTATCTAATAAATCATTAGATAATTTACCATGGGCTATCATTTGTATGTTAGTTATTGCTGTAGCTGCACTATTCTTCAAAGAAAATAAAATTTAAAAAAGCCCTGACCAAAGTCAGGGTTTTATTATATATTATGATTGTGATGTACTTGTAGAATATTGTGAGAAAATTGAAGAGAAAGATTTATTTTTAACTTCTACATTATTCTTTTTAAGATACTTAGTAATGACACTGTTGTTATATGTAGTATCGCTTTCTTTTTCAGTTTTTATAACATTTTGAAGTTCTTTTTTGTACTTGTTCATGTCAGTTCCCTTTTCAGATGTTTTTACCATTTCAACAATATAGTAAGAAGTAGTACCTGTTGATGAACTTGTAGATTCAATGACATCTGAAAACTCGCCATTTTTCAATTTGAAAGCAGCTGTTTGAACTTCTGTTGGAACACTTGTTGAAGTTGAATTAAATGTTACTTTGCTTTCAGCATTTGTTTTTTCAAAG
>Ga0153999_1000051_pt1 | contig 70018 bp, 76 predicted proteins | sample TSNC083MetaG_FD_104675 | JGI IMG/M metagenome (GOLD analysis project Ga0153999, IMG submission 104675) | Attine ant fungus gardens microbial communities from North Carolina, USA - TSNC083 MetaG | ecosystem: Host-associated > Fungi > Mycelium > Unclassified | place: USA: North Carolina, Lumber...
AATCCCGTTGAGCGGCGTCAGTAAGTCGGGCGGCGGTTGCATCAACCAAGCCGGCGGTGCCGGAGGTCGGGCATGAGGCGTTGAGGCGCAGCCGGCGGCGGCCAGCATCAATATCGCGTTGCAGATCATCAATTTTATTTTTTGCATCGGTCAGCTCTCGGCTTCGGTTTTCGTCGATAGTGGCGACGGCTATTTGTGTTTTATTCTGCCACTCGATCTGGCCGGCCAGTCTCTTGTTGTCGCGTTGCAACGTTTCGCGTTCCTGGCGCAGCCCCTGATTGCTGTAAACCAGAAACGCCAGCGCACAAAGCGCGATCAGCGTGATACCGGCGGCCAGGCGGGTCATTTTTGCCCCCAGGTGCAGACCTCGTGTTCAATATCGCGGCGATTCATTAAGCCTTTCCACGGCTTACCGCCGGCATAAATCCACTGGCGCAGGCCGTCGCATGCGCCGGCATAGTCGCCGGCGTTCAGCTTGCGCAGCAGGGACGAGCGCTCAAAGGCGCTGACGCCCACGTTATAGCTGAAACTGATCAGGGCGGCTTTTTGGTACTCTGTCGCCGGCACTTTTACCGAACGATTGACCGATCGCGCAAAGGGGATCAGGTCTTTGTCCAGAATTGCCTTGCATTCCGCCTGGGTGTAGCGCTTGCCCGGCACGATATCGGCCCCGGTATGGCCGTAACATACGGTCAGCACGCCGGCCACGTCGCGATAGGGTTCAAATCTGACGCCCTCAAGCTCAGGGATCATCAACGTGGCGATCGCCAGCGCGCCAGTGCCGGCAGCACCGAACAGCTTTTTACGCAGGGCAGATGACATTGCCATTAATCGGCTTCCTTATTAAAAAGCCCGCGTTTCGCCGGCGGCTCGGTAATGATCCCGGCGCTGACGCCTTTCTCATAGGCCCGCGTGCGCCGCCAGTCGAAATAGGTCTGCGTGAGATAGGTGATCAGGCCCAGGAGAAAACCGCCGATCACGGCTACCTGATTCCAGTCAACGTGGCGAAACCAGTCGATCAGCCCGCCAGTGCATAAGCCGCCGGCAATGCAATAGTTAATACCGGCGGCAATCTTTTCAGTCATGAGTTTCATTCTCCACCTCCCGCGCGCTGGGATTAATCCCACAGTTGCAGGGTCTGAACCGATTCGGATTGAACAATGTCCGGCATATCGACCGGGTAGCCGTGCGGCAATATCGGCCCCTGGTCTGCCAGACCTGGATTATTCAGCAATACTTGCTCGGTCACGTCCTGCGTCTTGCCGTAGTAGCGCTGGCACAGCGCATCAACGGTGTCGCCCTGGTGTGCATACACCTTCATCAGATCAGCTCGACCGTCATGCGCGGCAGCGATTGCAGATCATTGATGGCCCAATCTGCATCGCGGCGGAGATCATCGATCGACGGTTCGATAGCGTCGGCGCGCTTTGAACCGGATGCCGTGGCGTCGAAGCTGCGAAAACGCTCGGTAACGCTGGCCTGAGTCAGGCAGAACACGGCGCGGCGATAAAGCTGCACGCGGGTGCTCTCGTCGTCCAGGTGATCGGCGGGAACCTGTTCCAGTTCGCTGTAGCCCGCGCGCTGTTGCTGCTTGCGCCAGCCTGCCAGCCGATCGTTGACTTCGTTGATGGCGTTCCGCGCCGCCTCAAGCAGACGCGGCTGGGTGATGGTGCCGTCCTGCCGCATGTCTTCGCGGTACTGTTTCAGGTCGATATCCGGCCAAAAGTCCGTATTTTTGATGACGGTGCTGGCCGGCGGCGTCGGCTGCTTGGCGATGTCGATTTCCAGCGCGTTGCTGGGTTTCTTGTCGCCTGGTGCGGGTTCTATTGCGATGCTGACCATACGTTTTCCTGTAGGTGGGCGGTGGACGGGAGCGTTGATGTGATTTAAACCTGTCGCGGCTCCCGTGCCGCCCTCGCCGGGGGCGATTCGCTTAACTTCCTGCCTGAATGACTTTTTCCAGCTGCTTGATATCCGTTTTTACGCCGGAGTTTTCATCTTTCAGCAGGGCTTTTTTCAGCACGTCCAGTGCCAGCACGGCGTCGCCGTCCTGTCGCAATGCATAGCCAACAAACTTGAACAGACGGGCTTTCACCCGATCGGGCATGTCCTGATTTGCCAGCAGTTGATGCGCGCGCTGCAGCTGCGCCGTGTTCAGTGGCCGGCCGGCGGAAAGATCGCGCTGTGCAGCGGCGGCGATCTCTTCGGCGAGCAGGCAACTGGTCGAGCGATCGAAACCGTCGGGCGCAACAAGGTCATGCCGAATGGCGTACTCGCCGATATCAAGGGCATATTCCAGGTTGCCAATATCCAGAAACCAGACCAGCACACGCATCAGGATCGCATCCTGCCGGCCTGCGTCGCTTTGCAGCACACCGGCCACCCACGGCATGTAGGTCGGCAGCATGCCGCGCTTTAACTCGGCTTTGGTTTCGTGGGACTCGACGCCGCTCAGCCGCGCCAGATCCTGCTGCATCTTGAACAGCAACAGGTCGTAATTGCCCAGATGGCTCAGGCTGGCCGCCTCATCCAATGAGGCGGACTGCTGCGCGGCAATGTAGTGCTTGTGTCTGCGTGCCGGGCTGCTCATGGATTAGCCCTCCGTGGTTTCCGTTGGCTGCTGCTCTGGTTGCTGGCCGGCTGGCGCAGTGGCTTTCGCTTTCAGGATCTGGATATTTTCGATCAGCGCCACGCCCTCGTAGTCTTCAACGACATAGGCTTCGTTGACGGACTCGTAGTTTTCGATGCGGTCGCGTTTCGGGTTGTCGATGATGTGGCGGCGGCGGGTGCCGTCTTGCCAGTAGATCGACAGGTTATCCAGTCGGGTGATGAAAATGGTGTTGTCCGGGAAGGACGGAACACGCACCGCTTGCAAGCCGCCCAGCCGTTTCTGGCTGATGATGATATCGGCGGCCAGGGCTTCAGTGTTCGGCTGTTCCTGGTTGACGAGCGGGAAATATTTGTCCGCCAACAGGGAACGACCGACAACGGCGACCAGCTCGGTGTCGTCCTGGAACCAGGGCGCGATCAGCTCGTTGACGGCATCCATCACTAGCGCATCCAGATTGTGATAGTCGCCATCGATACCGATGCGGATTTTTTCCGACACGACGCTGCCGTCCTCGCCCAGCACCTTATCCATCACCTGCTCTGGTGCACCCTTGCGGACTTTCTGCAACCAGCCGATGTTAACGTCCTGCAACAGCTTATTGACGGTGATATCCGAGGTTTTAGCCCGGCTGATGCCGTTCCAGCCGATCATGATGCGGTCGAGGCCCTGGCGCTTCACGATCTGGTTGCGAATACGGATCTGGAAGTCTTTGAACTTGGCCCAGGCGTCCAGCTTGGAATATTTCAGCGCGGTGTCAAAGTTGGTCTGGGTACACACATAGCCCACTTCGTCCAGGCTGCTTGGATCCATCGGTTCACGTTCTTTGTCGTCGGTATTGGTCGTACTGGCGATAGGGCGGTCAATGCCCAGACCGACTTTAGAGCCGCTCTGTTCGTCAACGGGAATGATGTTGATCTGTTTCAGAAAGCTGCTGCTTTCCTGAATCTTGTCTTCCAGACGCTGCGTTACCGTCGGATCAACGGTGAATTTTGCGGCTACGTCTTCAGGTTCGATGTGGTTCAGGTTCGCGACCTGGCTCAGCAGCATTTTATATTGCTTGCGGGTATTCGGTTTCATTGATTGTTCCTTGTTCCGGTCGTTTATGTCGATGCGGTGCCTGTTTTCACCGTTAGTCCGTCAGCAGTCGGTTAAAACTTCATCGCCGCCGCCGGTTGACAGGTCTCGGCGGTGCGTCGATCGGTCGGTAGTGCTGAGGGTGGTTTTCAGCTCGGAAAGCTCTGTTTTCGCGTCTTTCAGCTGACTTTCCAGCGATTCGACGGTGGTTTTCAGACCGGAAAATGCTTCGACTTTGGTTTCAAGCCCTTGCTGACGTTCTGCGACAAACTCCACCGCCTGATGAACGTCGGAAAAACGGCCGTCATCGGAGTGCTGTTTTTTGCTGAACATGGCCTTGATGTGGGTCAGAAGGTTTGGTTTTTCGGTTTCTGGCGCGTCAAATTCCATAACGGTTTCTTCCATCGCCCCGAAGTGCAGTCCGCTGGTTTCTGCCAGGTTGTTGGCGGTGAATTTCATGGATTCACTACCCAGCGACGCCGGATTGTCGGTAAACGCCAGCCCGGTCAGGTAGGCTTTGCCGGTGTCGGCAAATTGCGGGTAATACTCGATGCTGGTGTAAATTTTTTGCCGATCGTTGTTCAGCTTCACCAGCCCATCCGTCGCATCGACCTGCGCCAGCAGCGCCAGCTTGCCTTTCAATTGGCCGGAGGTGATTTCCTGCGCCTTCAGCGCGACGACGTCGCCCTGGGCCTTAAAATCGCTGTTTGGGAAAATGCTCAGGTAGTGCTCAAGGTTGGCGCGCGCCGGGCGGAATGCTGGCGAGAACGTTTCCGCCATTTCTTCGATATGCCGGCGTTCGATTTTGCGGCCGTCACTGGTCGCGCCTTCAACGGCGACGCGGAAAAATTTTGATATTGGCATGGGTAAGCCCCGATCAGTCAGCAGATGGGCCGGTATTGGCCGTGTTTGGCCTATGTTGGCTGGGGCGGGATGGCGGGACAACGCGGCGGCTTTGTGTGGTCGATGGCACAAGGCGCTTTAGGGGTGTTGGTTGTGGCGCGTAGGTAGCCTTTCGATATTGAAACGTTGAAATTCAGGCCGATAAAGCATGAGCGCTATTACTATCAGCACCGATCTGGATCCCCGTCGTCAGGCCATGTACCTGTATTGGCAGGGGCTTCGGGTCACTCGCATCGCCGAAATGATCGGGGAGAATCCCGTCACGGTACACAGTTGGAAACGCCGCGACAAGTGGGACGATTACGGCCCGCTCGATCAGATGCAAATCACCACAGCCGCCCGCTATTGCCAGCTGATACTGAAGCCGGACAAAGAAGGGCGCGACCTCAAGGAAATTGACCTGTTGGCGCGCCAGGCCGAGCGGCACGCGCGCATCGGCAAATACAACGGCGGCGGCAATGAGGCCGATCTCAATCCCAACATTGAGAGCCGAAACGCCGGGCCGCGCCGGCGCACCCAAAAGAACGTTTTCACCGACGAACAGCATGCCAGGCTGAAAGAAATCTTTCTCGAACAGATGTTTGCCTATCAGCGGCGCTGGTATGAGGCGGGGCTGTCAAAAGATTTTCGTATCCGCAACATCCTGAAATCGCGCCAGATCGGCGCGACGTACTATTTTGCGCGTGAAGCCCTGATTGACGCCCTGGACACGGGGCGTAATCAGATGTTTGTTTCCGCCTCGAAAGCACAGGCGCACCAGTTCAAAAACTACATCATGGCATTTGCGCAAGAGGTCGATGTGGAGCTGCGCGGGGAAACCATCATCCTGCCAAACGCGGCGGAATTGCATTTCCTCGGCACCAACTCCAACACCGCCCAGGGCCGGCCCGGCAATCTGTATCTGGATGAATATTTCTGGATCCCCGGCTTCAAGAAACTGCGCCGCGCCGCATCGGGTATGGCGTCACAAACTCGCTACCGTTCGACCTACTTTTCCACCCCGTCGAGCATGACGCATGAGGCCTATTCCTTCTGGAATGGCACGCTGTTCAACAAGGGGAAATCCAAGGATCGTCGCCGTGAAATTGACGTTAGCTATAAACGCCTGGCCGGCGGCGTGCTCTGCGAGGACAAGCAATTCCGCCAGATTGTCACCATTGAAGATGCGTTGCGCGGCGGCTGCGACCTGTTCGACCTCGACGAGCTGCGGGAGGAAAACAGCGATGAAGATTTTGACAACCTGTTCATGTGTAATTTCATCGACGATACATCGTCCGTCTTCCCGATGGGTGAAATGCAGCGCTGCATGGTGGACAGCTGGGAGCACTGGACGGACGTCAAGCCGTTTGCGTTGCGCCCGGTAGCGTCGCGCGAAGTCTGGATCGGTTATGACCCTGCCAGTTCTGAGGATGGCGACAGCGCCGGGTGCGCGGTCATCTTGCCGCCGCTGGTTGCCGGCGGAAAATTCCGGGTTCTGGAGCGCCATCAGTGGCGCGGGATGGATTTTGCGGCGCAGGCCCGCAACATCAAGGCGCTGACCGAACGTTACAACGTGAGCTATATCGGTATCGACAACACCGGCCTGGGCCGCGCGGTGTCGCAACTGGTGCGCCAATTCTTCCCTGCGGTGAACGCCATCAACTACAGCCTGGAAATGAAAACCGACCTCGTTCTAAAGGCCCGCGACGTGATCCGCTCCGGCCGCCTGGAATTTGATGCCGGCGCGCTGGATATCGCTCAGGCGTTTATGTCCATCCGCAAGCAAATGACGGCCACCGGCCGCCGGGCAACCTATGTCACCAGCCGCGCCGAAGGCGTCAGCCACGGCGATGTGGCCTGGGCCGTCATGCACGCCTTATTCAATGAACCGCTCGAAGGGGCAACCGGTAGCAATACAGGTTTTATGGAGATCTACTAAATGAGCAAGCGCAACCGGGGCCGCAAGCACGCCCAGCCGACGACACAAAAACAGACTGGCGCGCAGCACGTCGAGGCGTTTACCTTCGGCGACCCGATCCCGATGCTGGATCGGCGCGAAATACTGGATTATCTGGAGTGCTGCGTCGTCGATCGCTGGTATGAGCCGCCAATCTCTTTCAACGGCCTGGCGAAGACGTTTCGCGCGGCGGTGCATCACAGTTCACCGATCACGATGAAGCGCAACATCTTGGTGAGCATGTTCAAGCCCCACCGGCTGCTGTCAAAGCAGGATTTCAGCCGCTATGCGCAGGATTTCATGGTGTTCGGCAACAGCTTTATGGAGTCGCGTTATAACCGCCTCGGCGGGATAATGAAGCTGGTTCCCAGCCTGGCGAAATATACCCGCCGTGGCGTCAATACGGATTCGTATTGGTTCGTGCAATCGTGGGCGGAGCCGCATCAGTTTGAAGATGGCACCATTTTCCACCTGCTTGACCCGGATATTAATCAGGAGATCTACGGCGTTCCCGAGTATCTTTCCTCGCTTAACTCCATTTGGCTGAACGAGGCCGCAACACTGTTTCGCCGGAAATACTACCTCAACGGCAGCCATGCCGGCTTTATCCTGTACATGAACGATGCCGCGCACAAACAGGAGGATATCGACAACCTGCGCAAAGCGCTGAAGGAATCGAAAGGGCCGGGCAACTTCCGCAATCTGTTCATGTATGCGCCGGGCGGTAAGCCGGACGGCTTGCAGCTTATCCCGCTGGCCGAGGTGGCGGCGAAAGATGAGTTTTTGAACATCAAGAACGTGACACGCGACGATCAGCTGGCGTCCCAGCGCACGCCGCCGCAGTTGATGGGGATTTTGCCAAATAACACCGGCGGATTCGGGGATGTGGAAAAGGCCGCGCGGGTATTTGCGATTAATGAGCTGGCCCCGTTGCAAGAGCGCCTTTGCGAGCTAAACGACTGGGTAGGGGAGGAAGTGATCAGCTTCAACCCGTATGAACTGCTCAAGAATGAACAATAAGTTACTAGCTTATTAAGTTAGTGGCTTGATGTATGCAATGTGAACCGCCGAAAGGCGGTTTTTGCATTCTTATGCGGCGCTATTCATATCGCATTCTTTATCCGTGCGCTATTGTGACATGTCACAGGCGTTTTTTTTCATTTAAATGTCGCGTCACACGCCTGTTGAAAATTAAAATGTGACGTGGCAGGATAACGCCAAGTCGCCCGCCATGCTCAATGTCGGCACTCAACCCGCAAACGCGGTTTTTGCAGAGATCGAAAGTGATTCTTTGCCAAAAAAACACCGCATATCCTAAGTGCAACAATCCGCATAGTTCATTGCATACCTAATCACCCCTCAAAACCGCACCAGACAAGGCTTTAGCGCCTTTTTTCTACTGCATAAAAAGTGAATTGTTAAGCATGCAGCGTGGGGGCGGGGGGGACGGCACGGAACAGGGGATCGATGGGGATCGTTTTTCCTGCCTATCCGCCGCAAACCCCGCACCGCATTCACCTGCGCATCGCTGCGAGGCGATCAGATTTGATGTGCGATCGTTGGTGCAAAGAAAAAGCGCCTCGCTGTGTGGCGTATAGGCGCTTTGGTGGGGGCGGTAATGTGCTGGTTTCTATGTCGCTCGATTGGTGTTATTCATTTTTGTGAATATTAATTCATTTTGGTTGCGTCATTTCTCCGGTGCTGCTATTCTCGACTGGCGAAGGTTCTACAACGTTGTCAGCATCAGCCTTTTATAGCCGGTGGTCTGCCAGCATTGCGTGTCACCTTGCATGCAGCACCCGCCCGGATCGCCCGGCAACGTGTCGCCGCATTTCCCACAGCTACTTTTACGCAGCTCGGCCAGCTGTTTCTGCAACAGCTTGTTGTCTTGTCGTATGAGGCCGATCAGGTATTCCGTCACCTCGTAAGGTTCCCTCGCGATCCGGCGCTGCTGGCAACCTTCCAGGATCATCGCCATTTCCTGGCTATCGACGCGCAGAGTGATCGTGGTGATGCCGTTGGCCTTGTCGCGCTGGCGCTGGCTGCGTTTACGTTCTGCTGGTGTGGTCATGCTACACGTCCCCATTTTGATGAGTAGAAAGAAGTGCTGCCAGTATGGCAAGGCGTTCCGCTGCCGGTAGATCGCTATAATTTCTGGCCCAACGTTCGGCTTTTCTCTTGATGCGTTGTCGATCGATATAGTTCGCACCGGCAAACGCCGCGCTGTATGCAGCATCCTTGGCATAATTCATCCATAACTTTTCAGTGCGTGGCCCTCCGCGCGTCATCACCTGAAATTCCAGGCTGCGCCAGTCGCCGAGCAACTCGTCGTAGAGCGCGGACGGATAGCCGGAGATCATGACGTTGGCGGGCACGGTGCGTAGCACGTCGATCAGGCGGCGGTGATCGTCGACGGTATACTCGTGACGATACCGCGCGCGGCTGGTGCGGGTTTCTGGAAGATAGGGCGGGTCGGCGTAAATCAGCACCCGCCCATGTTTGCCAAATGTCCCGTCTGCTAGATCCCTCTTTAGAAAACCAACGGCATCGCCGTGATAAAGATTCAGCTTCGGCGGGGTCATTCCCTTTTCTATCCAGCGGCCTCGCGTCAACAAAAAAGCATTACTATCAACATCAATTCCTATCGTGCGCGCCGCGAGCGGCTTGTGAAACATAACGGCGCCGCTGCCAAGGTGCGTTTCGATGTAAGTGTCATGCGGCGGCATCTGACTGATTATCGCCTGGTAAGCGCCGCTCGCGGCCTTGCTCCCCAAATACCCCATATTATCGGTACTCCATAGTTGATAATGACGGTGCTGCAGAACAGATATTTCTGTCTATGCGGTACCAGCAACATCATCTGGCACAGTTGGAACCGTCTATATTTGCCGGCATGGCCAGAACAGGTATTTCTGTCTATGCGGTACCGGCACCAGGCGGCACAGATGCCACCGTCTATATTTTTCTGTATGGCCAGAACAGATATTCCTGTCTGTGCTCGATGTAATTTTTATGCCCCAGCGATGGTATTTACTCGGCCTCGTGCCAAAGCTTGCCAACGGGATACCAGGTCTGTGGCCTTATGTTTTGCTAGTGATTTACGCCACTGCGGATCCATACCAACAACGATCAGTTCTCCGGTTACCGGGTTCGCCCGATAAACGGTATCCAGCACAGTGACCTCTTTCCCCAATGCCAGTTGATTAGCTTGATGCTCGCTCACTGTGATTTTTCGGATCTTCGCCCAGCGCTGCACCTGCTCAGCGACGTCTGCGACCAATGGCGTAACCTTTTCTTCCATCTGCCTTAGTGACTGCGCGGCACGCAGGTAACTTTCGGCCCGCTGGCGATCCGGTTCGGTGCATTCGCCCGCCGTAAGGGCATAAGCTAGCGCCTCAAATTCTTCGGCTGGGGACTTTTTCCGCTCCGGTTTGTGGTTTCGTAGGCTGTCGGCAAGCTGCTTGCGCCTGCTGGCCGATTTTTGGCCGATTTCAAGCTGTTCCGGCCCTATATCCAGCGGCGGATCATCGTGCGAATCTGGTTGTTTTCTGACCGTGGTACAGTTATTGACACGAGTCCAAGGGGGCGCGGACGCGCCCTGAAGGTCAAGGTCAACCCCATGATCGGCGTCGGCCGGTAGCTGCGGCTTCATTCTGACAATGCGGAATTTTCGAAGGCGGGTTTCAACCGGCGGAATGTCTGCGGTTGGCATCACCAACCCTTTGATCACCGAAATGTATTCGCCGTAATCATTCGGTTCGTCTTTGATTTGATACCAGGTGCGGACGCGCAGGTCTTTGCGAAGAACAAACGGCCCGCCCTGCAATAAGGTGTATTCGCGCCAGTCAGCACCATCGGCGGCACGATGCAGCTCACCGAATAGCGGATTGATCTGGTCTGCCAGTTGTTGATTGTGCATGCGGCGCAACTCGCGCCAGACAGATACCGGTGCACCGCCGAGAAACTGGAATTGACGGATTCCCCAGCATGACGCCCAGGCGGTGGCATGCTTGGCGGTTTCCTTTAATGGGCGTCCGCTTTCGTCGTCTGTCAGCCCGTCCAGCGCATAGCCGTCGACGTTTTTGGATATGTACTTGACGATATAACCCGTTGCGCTGCCGACGCTTTCATCGATTGGCTTCATTTCAAATCGTGGCTGTTTACCGTGGCTGCCGGCAAGTTCTTCGGCATCTTCGCGCGTCGCATAATCCCGCATGATCTCGCGCAGCGGCTCAACGTTTTCTGCTGTAGTGAACAGCAGGCCGTGCCAATGCGGCGTCCCATCATGATGTGATTCGGCAACGCGCAGGCCAAACGCCGGGATACCCCGGCGCTTGAGTTCCGCCCGAATTTGTTGCCATACGCGGTTTAGATAACGCTGTGTCTTGCGTGGGTTTGCTCCATTCCACTTGCTGTTACGGTGGCCGCTATAGCTGAATGCGTGATAACTGGAAGGGGCTGTTAAGGTAAAAAAGCTGCCGGTAAACCCTTCCTGGGTCGCAACCTTTTCGAAACCGCCGATGCGGGTCATCAACTCGTTGCGGCGCTTTTCCGGGTTTGAAATGCTTTTATCTATTTGTTCTATGAGCGATATTCTTTCGCCGGTGTCCTGATCTTCCAGCTCTAGCTTGCTCATGATCGCGCGGCTGCGCTTACGGCGCTGATCCCATTCTTCAGCATGATGCTTGCTGCAATAGGGGGAAATACCCCGACGAACGTCACCAAAGGCAATGTGTAAATGTTCGCGCCAGCGGATGGCATATTTACGCAGGTTGCGCTGCCAATATCGCGCATCTCGCATTTTTTGGACGGCTACCACTGCCTCATCTACCCATATAGACCTTTTAGCAGATAGTGGCGGGTTAGCCTGGAACATTGCAGTAAGTGCGGAGGCCTCCCGATAGAGCCGCATAGCCAGTTCCCGATCGCCTAACGCCTCCAGCGTTTCATTTACTTCACTCAACATCGCTGTCATGTAAATCGCAATATCCTGCGCCAACAGCTCAATATCTTCGTCGCTGAAGTCAGGAAGCCGATTGAAGCGCTCAATCAGCCCGCGCAGGTGTGAAAAGTTATGGTAAAGCGCGTCAAGGTGCACAAAGGGCGGAAGATCTTCGCCATCGCCCTGAATAGCGTATGCATCGGTGACGCGGGTGATAATTGGCAGATCACGGCGAGCAATATCGCGCAGTTTCAGGCGGGCAATGTGCCGGCCTTTAGTGCTGTGAAAGTGGTTGATTCGGTCACTCAGTCGCCGACGAATAAAGCGGGGCAGTGGTGCCAGGGTGCGCTGTACCCATGCGCCAAACTCCTGCTCTTGAGCCAGCTCAGCGAGATCAACAGAAGGAGTCTTGTCCACATGGATAGCCGCCTTGGGCTTATTCCATGCATGGGGGTAGTCAGAAACGTCCGCGCCGCTGCCAGGGTATGGCAACGGCGGTGATGGTTCATAGCGGCCGCGAATGGGTTTACTCACGCCCACGGCCACTCGTCTAAGTAAAACCACGGCGAGTTTTGCCACTTACGCGACAAAATATTGACCGATACCAGTGTCAAACCGCCAGTGGCGTAGTTGCGCTTAAATACACACCCAACAGACTTGTCTTCGCCGCCGGCTGTGTCGTAGCCGAATATTCGGCCTGTCTGCGGCTTTCTTCTGGTATGAAGAAGTCGCAGCGTCGCGCCTGCGGAAAGCTTGAACGCTGCGCGGAGCAGCTCCTGTTGGCGGGCTGCGTTGGTTTTACCGCACCGACGGCCACTCCAAGCGAAGGCACGCACTCGATTGAGATGCGCCAGCACATGAAAATCTTGAATGTGATTGTGTTGGGGATTAATGGCCGCAATGGCAGTAGCTACAGGTGTCTTCAGCATTTGAACGGGCCTCGCTCGATGCTCAACATCACATAACCCGGTTTCCACGGGTACAAATCGGTGACATGGGTGATCTGTACCCAAATGAATTGCCCCGAAAACCCTTCCAGTCCGTCGCAATCCTTCAGCCACCCATACTCGGACAAACACAGCAGATCTCCGGCGGCGTAATCCCGATCGTTGATGCGAAACTCCGCTTTTTTCTCACCGCTGACCACTGCCGCGAAATGTTCCGGTAAAATCTTGAGTTGATGCCTTTTCATGCTATTTCTCCCCCAATGATTTTTCTTTGGAATTGTTGGAGCTGATGGCGCTTATGCAGCTGATTAAGTCGGCGCATCGTGCGAAAGCGTGGGCGGTATTGAAACTCTCTTGGAGCGTATTGGGCATTCACCTCATACAAATGGCCGTAGCTGTACCAGCGATTGCATGTCCATACGCCGTAGCTTTTACCGTGCAGGGAAAAAACAAGGAGATGTTGAGTTGCTGTAATAACCTCCCCTTCATCCATTAGGCGGGTTAGACATATGTCCCAATCATGGCTAAACGGCTCTTGGTACATAGAAAACAGGGTGTTGCCGATATGTTGCAAATAATCTTTAAGCATTGGCGGCCTCCAGAGCTGTGGCGCGATCCATCTTGTCGATTTCTGCAATAATCATTGCGGCACCGCGTACCAGATCATGACGACGATTCACATCTCCGGCCGGCTTGAATGTTTCTTTCGGGAACGGCCAAAGGTTTCTTGCTCTTAGTCGGTAAGTTCCGACACGATTAAACCCTGCCCCGGACACTGCAAATGCCGCTCCCGCGAGAGCAAGCACACCGTCGATGTAACCGTCATCGTGGGCATTGTCTCTGCCTTTATCTCGTTGGAGCTGGCGTTCTGCTGTCACATCAGCGATTGCCTTTGTGGTCGCTAACTCACGGTTAGCAAGGATTTCAACGGCCATTTCTTGTACTTGCGATAACGAAAACTCGTCCGGGTTGTTGATGATGTGTTTCAACTGCTCAGTAGTTAAAGTCATGCCGATGCCCTCATTGTTGCAATGATCTCGCCAGCTGTTGCGCGGCTGGCAGCTTTGGCGCTGACAGAACGACGTGCGGTGGCGGTGGTGATGGTGAAATCGGAGTACAGCGCCCGCGCGGCGTCGGTTTCGCTGTTCGAGGCTACGACGTGGCGGCCGCGTTTTGCCGCAATGCGCAGCATGCGCGCCAGCTTTCTCTGCTGTTCGCTGGTAAAGCCGTCGGTGTGGTAGCTGGTGAAATTGGCGGTGGCGCTGGCCGGGATGTAGGGCGGATCGCAATAAATCACGTCGCCGGCCTGTGCCATCCTGATCGCTTCCTGGAATGCGCAGCACAGAAAAATCGCCTTTGTGGCCTGCGCCTTTTCAGAGAAAGCCCGGATCTCGTCTTCGGGGAAATAGGGCGCTTTTCGATGACCGAACGGCACATTAAATTCGCCGCGCAGGTTGTAGCGGCAAACGCCATTGAAGCCGTGGCGGTTCAGGTAAAGAAACTGCGCGGCGCGGTACAGGAAATTACTGTCACAGCGCAGATTGAAATCGGCGCGTACAGCGTAATATCCGGCCTCGCTGGTGTGTTCCCTGAACAAGTTGCGCGCTTCGCGGATCAGGACGTCCGGCAGGTTTTTGGCGACGTTGTGGAAGTTGATTAGATCGCTGTTGATATCGCACAGCAGATAGCTTTCATAGTCGGTGTTGAGAAATACCGCACCGCTGCCGACGAACGGCTCAACCAGCCGCTTTCCGGCTGGTAGGTGCTGGCGTAAGGTGTCGATAATGCTGGCTTTGCTGCCGAGCCATTTAAGGGCGGATCGGTTCATACAGCGCCCCTTCTGCGGAAATGTCGGCAACGGAGAAACCGATCAGTTCATTACCATCATATTCGGCGGCAATAACTTCAGGGAAAATCAGTGCATTAATGATGCCGATTAGGCCCACGACATAAGCGCCATCGGCGCGTTTTCCTACTGTAGCTGTAGTTAGCCCGGCGAAGTATTCCGAGCATTCAACGCGATGATCGACCAGCGCGGTGATTGCGTCGGTGTCAGCTGTGAATAGTTGCCGGAGAGTATCGACGGCTGATTGAGCGCTTAGCGTAACGGGGGCTTTGCCTTCGGCCGCCATTGCCTTAATCACGCCGAGAGTGGTCAGGCAGTCTGAAAGAGCGCGATGCGGCGTTCCTTCAATAATGACTCCTTGCTGTTCAGCGGCGGCGGTTAACTTCTGCCATTTGTACCCGCCGCGCTCGCTTTTCTGGCCGTAATACTCGGCATACTCATGCATGGCACATACGATCTGTGGCGTTACGCTAATTTTCGGCGTTACTTTCCAGGTGCGATCTGTTTGCTCAAGCAGACGGATATCATATTCAGCATTGTAAATCGCAATCGTTTTTCCACTGATTAAGCTGCACAGCTTAGGGTTGACCTCCGGCCATGTCGGGGCATCTTTTACCATTTCATCAGTGATTCCGTGGATTGCGGTAGCCTCTGCTGGGATAGGTTTTGATGGTCTAACCAGCGTGTTCAACAGTACCTTTCCATGTGCGTCAATGACGGCTATCTCGATGATCTCAGCTTTATCGTCAAGGCCCGTGGTTTCCGTATCCAAAACCAGACAATTTCTGTTCAAACATTGCTGCGCTTGCTGTTGTGGTGTCATCGTTTACCCCTTGAAATGACGTGATTTTGCTTCTCTGGTGGCCTGGCAGTGCACGCAGGTGCTGACGCCATGAATCAGGCGGCGACGCTGCTCAGGGATGGGTGCTCCGCATTCTTCGCAGTGAAATGCAGAAGGCCCGCAAGGTTGCGGGCGGGCGTTTTTGATTTGGGCATCAAGGATTAGCTGATGCCGTTCCTGTGCCATGTCGATTTGATCGGCCATTGGGCGTCCTTAGTCGTAATTGCGCAATTCAGGCGGCATGCACTGTTGATTGAACTCCCGGCAGCATTTGCACTGGCGGTATGCGAACCAGCCCGCGACCGCAAAGGCGAGGACAAACCAGACTGCGATTACAGCAATGAAGGTGTTCATTTCGCGGCACCTTCTTGTTGAGTGCCGATCTTTTGGCGGGCGGAAATCCAGCTTTTCAGCATGGAAAGGATTTGATCGCGGGTGGCGTTGTCGGCCTCAAGGCGTTCAATCCTCGTGCTCAACAACTCCAGAAGTTGCAGCCGTGAAACGCAGCGGGCATCCGCAAGCAACTTCATTAATTCGGCTTCGTTCATAAAAACCCCCTGAATTCAGGATGTAGGAAACCCGCCACCAAAAAAGGCGGCATTTTTTTATTTCGGGTGGTGGATATATTTCAGTAAGCGCTGAATGTGCCCACTGAAATATATGCCGGGTTTTAGCCATGCCCGGCGCATGAGAAGGTAATCGCCCGATCTAAGCAGCCCATTCTTTTGTAAGGACGCAACCGGGTCATTGCCTATCTGAGAGCACACCCCGGACGCCAATCCCCCACACGTTGATGGGAGGGTGTGCTCTCAGATAGGGCCGGGCTTTCCCGGCTCAGGCTGACTGTTCAACCGCTCGCGGGTGAGGAATATCGCCGTTGTTGCAGCGCATGATCAGACTGTCGATAACGGCGGCGTCCGGGGCGTGGCCGGCGGCTTCTGCTGTACTCAGCAGGCCAGTTAGGCCGATGCACAGACGGAATGCGTAATCGTTCAATGAAACCGCGCGTACAGCTGGCGCGATCGCCGTGGCGGCGTTGATGTTGTTGGCTTTGGCGTGGTACTGCGCCAGAAGGTCGCCCACTAATGTGATATATGCTTGTTTCATGCTGCCGCCTGGTGCTGTGAGTAAAGTTGGTCGATATAGCCAGTCGCCTGTGCTTGCGCATCGAATAAGCCATAAGACTGATCGCCTTGGCTTACTTCATATCTGGCTATTGGGTTAACGATAGTGCGCGGACGATAAGTGATAACAAAGCCGCGATAGCGTGAAGAATTGCGGCTTATTTTGGTTATAGCGTGTTCAATTGGTTGCATGTTTCTGCCTCAACTGTTGGCTATTGCGTCTTTCAGCATGGCGACAAGGTTTACCTCGATCTTGTCCTTTGGGTTCGCTTTCGGACGAATGATTATCCGGCCATCCCTAACCATCCGCCGGCAGGTGCCGATCGGGATTTTTGTCATTTCGGCGTATGCTTCCAGAGCGACATAACCTGTAGGAACGGTGATGTTTATCGTGGTGTTCGCCATGATTTACCCCGTCATTCCGCCTGGATGGATTCAATGCCGCGCAGATACACCAGGCGCGCCATGCTTGAAATCGAACGACTTTCTTTTGCTGCGATGGCTTCCAACTCTGCGCGCTCTGCATCTGATAAACGCATAGGGATCGGGTTTTTTGCAGCAATTCCGCGTGGCAAACGAGAACGCGGCTCATGGAGTTCTTGTTTCATAGTGGTATATTGTGATCTGCTAAGTGTCTGTGAAAATCATTATGCGAACCATAGTTCGCATTGTCAATGGGGTGTTTGTGAAATTTGATTCTCATTGCGCGGAGAGACTAAAGTCTGAACGCAAGCGTCTTTCTTATAATCAGTCTCAAGTTGCTGAATTGTGCGGAATTTCAAGAGAGATGTGGGGCAAATACGAAAGGGGCTTGGCTGTTCCTGGCGGGGAAGTGTTTTTGGGGTTTGCCTTGGCCGGCGGGAATGTTCAGTACGTATTAACCGGTGAGTCCTCTGGTGTTGTGCTTACACGAGATGAATTAGAGTTAGTGCAAAATTTTCGTGATGCTCCATTAGCTGTCAAAGCAGCTGCTTTTGCGGCTTTAACGGCTGGTAGCGCTGCGACAGACTCCAAAGCAATTAATGTGAGTGGTGGTAAAGGGCTGCGTATTGCTGGTCGAGACTTCCATGAACACAAAAGTAAGTAGAACCAGGAGGGATTCTATGGGGAGTGATACTAAAGGTAGGCATAATAGGATTGCTGGCAACGATTTCCATGAAGAGCGGATAACGGCAGAAAATTACATAGCTAGGGATTTTGTCAATATTGCTGTTCCAGCTATGGAGAAGGACACCCGCCCGCTAGTACCGGCTCAGCGCAAACAGCTCCACCAATTGATTCTTGCTGTAGCAGAAGCAGGGAGCGAAGAAGGCTATGAGGTCTGGCACAGAGTTCATGCAGAGATCGGCGTGAGAAGCGTTGAAGAAATGACGGTTAGTCAATATCAGCCTGCTTACAGTTACCTTCAGGCACAATTGGACTTATGCCGAGAGAAATCCCAAAAGAATGAATTGATATCTGCCCTATTGAAAATCAGTGCTAACACCGACCGTTACAATGAGCTTATTCAGTATTGCCGTAAAAGTTTCGGTTCCAGTCACCTAAAAAACCTTCAACGTATCGAACTGCAACAGGCTTTATTGTGGCTTGATGAAGAGCGTGATGGTAGGCATGAAGCTACACAAAAAATACCGTTTTATGTACAGTGGGGGCGTTTGGCTTGGGATTACCCTGGTTTCACTGCATTGGTATTTCTCCTTGGGTTTGCCGTCCCCGTGATTATTGACTTTATTTTTCTTGGGATTTAAATCCTATCGTGCAATGGGTTGTGTGTGCTCAGGTGGTTAGCGATTCGTTCGCGCATTTAAAAACAATCAGAAGGTATAAGGAAAATGAAATTATTTAATGTTAAGATTGGAAGTTTATTTAAATATGGAATTTTTTTGCTTGCTGCGATTCTGGCTATTAATTCTAGTGCTGCAAATGCTGACAATTGGTATCAAGGCGGAACATTGCATGATGCTAATGCCCTCGCATGGCAAAAGGCATCTCCTAAAGATAAGCTTGCAACTTGTGCTGATTTTATCGCTGGGTTATACAGCAAGAATTTACTATCGACTGAAATAAGAAATAAGATGAAATCAGTCGATGATTTTAAGCCCTACGCTTCCGAGTTGGTAAAACAACTTGACGCTGCCTTTGCACCAGAAGCAGACTCAGCCAAAAATAAGAAGATGTTCTCCAACCAAAGTGTCAAGTCAACCGCCATGATGATAATAATCATGATGAAGTGGGTGCAAAGCTAATGAGTATCAAAAACAACCTATTCATATCCTTATTTGGTGTTTTGTTAACAGCTATTTGCTTGCCTTCACAGGCAAGCACTAATAAAGCAAAATCAGTGCAAGATGCTTATACGCAAGTGGTTAACAAGATTATAACTAGTGCTGATTGTTTCTCTGATGAATTATCACTAATTAAACCTCGCTTGCTAGATGGTGATGAACCAAACGATCAGACGTTTAATACCAGATTCAATCCTGATATTTTTGTCGATTTCTACGCAGATAATGGGGTAGTGAATGGCGCAACTATCACCGCGTCTCCTTTGCCTAAGAAACCAGATGAATCGGTAAGGTTTATGTGCATTGCCGCCGCAGTGCAAAGCACAATTGACAATTCACGAAGTTTTAATGAATTTAAGAGGATTGATCAGGATAAGTTCTTGTCTCTCTCTTCTGAGAAAACTATTTCTTATAAATCTAAATACTTCGAGCATTCTTTTTCTATCGGCCACAACGAAATGATCGTGCAGATTGGAAATGAGGAATAGAGATGGCAGTAAGCAAACTTCCATCAGGCAAATGGTTATGCCAGTGTTTCCCTTACGGACGTGATGGAAAGCGCATTAGAAAGCAATTCGCCACCAAAGGGGAGGCACTTTCTTATGAGCGCCGCCTTTTGGCAAATAAGAAAGCTGTTGAAGTTGGGGATGGTGCGGTCAAATTGGCCGATCTGATCCAGCGCTGGTATGACATGCACGGCAAAACGTTGACGTCCGGAGAGTCTCGGCTTTCGAAGCTTCAAGCTATCTGCGAACGCCTTGGCGATCCGTTGGCGCATGAAGTCGATAAGAATATGTTTGCTGTATACCGTGAACGCCGGCTAGCTGGTGAATGGCTGGCAAAGGGGCGCAAAGCCATTAAAGAGGCAACGGTAAACCGAGAGCAATCATACCTGCACGCAGTGTTTTCCGAGTTGAAGCGATTGGGTGAATGGGAAGGCAATAACCCCCTGGATGGCATTCGCCAATTTAAGGAGGGTGATCAGGAATTATCTTTCCTTTACCCCGATGAAATTAAGCGCCTGCTGGCAGCCTGTGACGAGTCGGATAATAAAAGCCTGGGTATCATTGTTCGTCTCTGTTTAGCAACCGGTGCGCGCTGGGGTGAGGCTGAATCAATGCGGCAATCTCAGGTTCTACCTGGCCGCGTGTCTTTCATCAACACGAAAAGCAATAAAAACAGAACAGTTCCAATATCAAAACGGTTGCAGGATTTGCTGCCGAAAACGCGCGGTGCACTTTTCAGCACATCATATGATGCGTTTAAGCACGCGCTTAAGCGGGCGGGTATCGAGCTACCAACGGGTCAGCGTACTCACGTCCTGCGGCACACGTTCGCCAGCCATTTCATGATGGGTGGCGGCAATATTTTGGTGCTTCAACAGATACTCGGTCACAGCACGATTATGATGACAATGCGATATGCACACTTCGCCCCCGATCACCTTGAGGCAGCTTTGACGCTGAATCCATTTGATAAGATTTCTGGCGAAAACGGGCCTGAATTAATGGCAGCAGAAGCGCACAATGCGCCATAGTGCTCAACGATGCGCATTTTTAACCTACTGATTAAGCTTAACTTATTGAAGTTAAAAGCATATGCTAGCTTTTTAAAATCCCTCGGCTTATGGCTGTGCGGGTTCAAGTCCCGCCCCGGGTACCAGGGAATAAAAATACCGAATAATCAAAGCAATAAGTAGTAATGTCGTAGACCGCCGAGAGGCGGTTTTTTTGTGCTTGAAATTCGTATTACACCTGCATTTTTCCTTTCTTGTCATACCCATCCTCTTGGATTGCCAGCCTGTCTGCAGGGAGCCCCGCAGGGCTCCGAAGTACAACTCATAAGAAACCGAACGCTGCGGCAAGGATCCAGCCGAAGACGCAGGAGACGCTGACGCCGATCAGGCCGGGCAGAATAAAGCTGTGGTTGATCACGAAGCGGCCAATGCGGGTGGTGCCGGAGCGGTCGAACTGGATTGCCGCCAGATCGCTGGGGTAGGTCGGCAGAATGTAATAGCCGTAACAGGCCGGTGCCGATGCGACGATATAGGCCGGGTTGACGCCGATTGCCAGCGCCACCGGCACCAGTGCCGCCAGCGCGGCGGCCTGCGAGTTGACGAATTTCGACACCAGCAACAGGATCAGCGCATAGGCCCAGGGGTATTCTTTCACCAGCACGCCCAGCGTGGCTTCTATCTGCGTCAGATGCGCGCCGAACATGGTTTCCGCCATCCAGGCGACGCCATACACCGCCACGATGGCGATCATGCCGGAGCGGAACACTTCGTTTTTAGAGATAGACGCCGGGTTGGTGCGGGTAATGATGACGATCAGCGCCCCGGCCATCAGCATGCACATCTGGATCACCAGGACCATCGAAAGCGGCTTGCCGCCGAAGCTGGGCCGCAGGTCGGAAAAGGCCCCCAGCACCGCCACCAGTGCGATGGTGGCGAGGAAAATCCACATGGCGATCCAGTTGCTGCGCGGCAATACCCGGTCCAGCAGGGTGGCGGCGTCGCCATAGACGTAGCGATGGTTTTCCGGCACCGAGATGAATTTTTGGAATTCCGGGTCTTTGTCCAGGTCTTTGCCGCGGAACCAGCTGAAGATGCCGATCGCCAGAATGCCGCACAGGGTAGAAGGGATGGTGATAGACAGCAGGTCGAGGAATTCCAGATGGCGGCCATTGAAGGTGTAGCTGCTGAGCATCGCCACCAGTGAAACGACCGCCACTGAGACTGGGCTGGCGATAATGCCCATCTGCGCGCCGATCGAGCTGGCCGCCATCGGCCGTTCTGGGCGGATGTTATTTTTTATCGCTACGTCATAGATGATTGGCAAGATGGTGTAGACCACATGGCCGGTGCCGCACAGGATCGTGAGAATGCAGGTCACGAAGGGGGCGATGATCGAGACATAGCGCGGGTTGCGCCGCAGCATCCGCTCGGCGATCTGCAGCATGACGTCCAACCCGCCTGAGGCCTGCAGGGTGGCGGAGGCCGCCACCACCGCGATGATTACCAACATCACGTCCACCGGTGGCTTGCCGGGCTGCAGGTGAAAACCGAATACCAGGATCATCAACCCGATCCCACCCAGCAACCCCAGCGCAATGCCGCCCTTACGTGCCCCATACAGCAGGCATGCCAATATCACCGCTAATTGCAGAAAGAAATCCATGATAAATACGCCTTAATAATGTTGAACTTAACTGCGCTCAGTTTCCGGCCGTGTTGGCCGCAGAAAGTTGTTTTAAATCTAAAGGCATTAATAAATTGTGGTTATTAACTCTGAAGAGTGATGACGGTCACATTCAGAGAATCTGAAGAGTAGGCGGCTGACGACATCAGCACGAAAAAGCAAGTCAAGAGGTCAGACCTCTCCTATATAACCGGTTCACCACCAGAGGAGAGAGCAATGGATCCGACAAAAATGACGGGGTTGGCGTTATTACAGGCTGCGATGGCCGGCAAAATTCCACCGGCTTCAATCGCTGAAACGGTGCCCATGAAACCGGACGCGGTTGAAGAGGGGTATATCCGCATTGTGGCGCGGGCTGACGAACGCCACCTGAATCCGTTGGGAGGCGTTCATGGCGGCTTTGCCGCCACGGTTTTGGACTCGGTGACCGGTTGTGCGGTGCACAGTGCGCTGGGCGCGGGGGTTGGTTATGGTACGGTCGATCTGCAGGTTAAAATGTTGCGTCCTGTGCCAAAGGAAACTGACCTGATCGCCGAGGGGCGTCTGGTCTATGCGTCGAAAAATGTCGCTTTTGCCGAAGGCACGCTCAAAACGGCGGAAGGGAAGCTACTGGCCTCGGCAACCGCCACGTGTTTTATCATTCGTCCTACCGATCAAGCCCCGCAATAACCTGCCTTTATCGGGCTTCGGGCTATCAACCCGGGGCCTGCCGCATTTCTCTTCGGTTGCATACAGGGCCGTGATACGACGGCAGGCGCGATGCGTCATTGTGGTCTAGTATTCTTGGGTAAAAATTTATCGGGGTGATTATGCAGCCGTATAAAGAGGTTGGGTTTGATCATGAGCTTTGTTTGGCGATCGGCAGAGCCGTATTGGACGTGGTAGAGCAAGGGGAAGAAACCAGTGCGCCGGCGGTGATGAGCGCCATTGAGCGATCGGTGGAGCAGGGGCTGAATGACGACGAAGTCGCCGCTGCCGACGATGCCCTGGATTTGATCGCGCGTCTCATCCATGACTGCCGGTTTGTTCATCTACCGAATGAAGAGGAGGCTTCCCATGCATTGGTTGAATTTCAAGCGCTACAAGAGTGACGTCGCCAGACAGGCCGTGCCGCCGCATTTGAATGCGGCTGAATTTGCACGGCATTACGCCGATAAGCCGCAAACCGATACGGAAGAGTATCTTTCGTTGAGCGGGGAGATGTGCTGGGATGCGGTGGTGCTGTGTGCCCACCGTTCAGGCGCACTCAGCAAGGCGAAATACAAGCAGCTGTGGCAGACGGTGTTCGATAAGCAATACAAACATTTCGTTAGCCCGGACGATACCGAGATCCGCACGATGGCCGATATGCTGCGCGCGCCGCAGGGATGTTTTATCGGCATATTCTCCCTGCGTGACGCGGCGGCGCCCCGTTTGCTGCATGCCATGATCGGTACCGGTGCGGGATTTGCCGCAGGCAATAAAAATCTTTGCATCGGCGTGGGGGGCGCGGTCGGCTGGGAAAATCTCAATCTGGCGCGCGATCTGCGCTGGCAGCCTGAAGGCGGCTTTTTACGCCAGGGCGACAACGAAGTGCTGCGCATCTTTTATCGGCCTTTCCCCGCCTAAACCGGCCCGGATGCTTTTAGAGTAAAAAAAACCGCCGTCTGGCGGTTTTTTGTTGGCGCGTGTCGCCCTTATTTGAACCCGCCGTTGCGAATGAATTCGAGACCGGTGGCGGTGATCCGCGTTTGATGCGGGTCGATATCATAGTTGTTCTCGTCGATGTCGCTCATCACATAGGCCTGTATCAGGCCCTTGGTTTTAAGATAGGCGAAGGGATCGGCGAACGCATGCGGGCTGGTGGCGTCTTGTTTCCACAGTTCGTAGGTTTTTTCATCCAGCGTGCCGGGGTGATTGGCGGCCAGTCGGGTCAGAATCTGGTTGTAAAATACATAGTCGGTCATGATGCGGTCCTCTTTATCGCGAGCGACAGTCTCGGAAAATGACGTAACGTCTTTCAATCATAGCCGATGTTTTCTATCGCCTGTGTGGGTTATCCGCGCTGGCTTTCGATCCAGTGGAACAGACGAGAAATCGTGAAGGTGATATCGCCGATGTTGAAAAGCGCGCAGAGCCACAGGGTCAGCATAGCCAGAATGCCGATGATGATGGGAAGATCCCTTTTGCCCATGAGAATGTTCTGCTGAGGTGACGGTGGTCTACAGGGTAACACCATTTCCAGGCAGGATAAAATGTGAGCCGTTATTTCGAGTGTGCTGTTGCGGAATGCGGGAGGCCGGCCATCAGGATGACCGGTCTGGTTTCAACAGTCTATTTTGCCGCCAAGCGGGGAGCTAAAACGGCTTCAGGCGTAGTGTCGGGCGATATGCTCGGCGGTGGCGATCGTCGTCACATTAGTGGCGACGGAGGGAACGTCGGGGAAGATGGAAGCGTCGACGACCCTAAGCCCGTGTACGCCGTGCACGCGGCCCTGAAGGTCGACGACCGCCTTGGGATCGTCGGCCTTCCCCATCGGTGCGGACGAGGTCGGATGATGATAGGTATCCAACGTCGCCGCCATCGAGGCAAGAATGGCCTCGTCGCTGTCTGCAGCGGGCGCAAGCTCGCTGTGGATCAGCGTAGACAGCGGCGCGGTTTGCCCTATTTTACGCGCCAGTTTGACCCCTTCCAACAAGCGGACGCGGTCACTCTCTTGCGCCAGGAAGTTAAGATCAATGTGAGGGGCTGCCGCTGGATCGCGGCTTTCCAGCCAGACTCGTCCGGTGGATTGTGGCCGAGTCAGCGCCACCGCCAGAACAAAACCGACGCCGGTGGGGCTTTGGTCATGTGGAAACAGATGCGTCGCGGTAATGTGCAGATCGAGCTCTCCCGGTTCCGCCTGGCTGCTGTGGGTCCACAGCTTGGCGCCGATAACCGGCGATTGGCTGCCGATGACATCGGGGCGGGCGGCGTAGGCATTGTAATAAAAGGGGTGATCGACCAGGTTTTCACCGACGGGGAGATCGGCGACGACGGGGATCCCCAGACGCTTCGACTGTTGCGCAGGCGCGATGCCGGATCGCATCAAAATGGCGGCGCTGCCGTAGGTGCCCGCGCTCAGAATCACTTCAGCGGCAAGGATCACTTCGCCGCTGGCCAGGCGTACGCCGATCGCGTGCTGTCCGTCAAATATCACGCGGTCTACCAGCGTATCGGCGCGCAGGGTGAGATTGTCTCTGGCGCGGGTTTTCTCATCCAGATAGGCCATGCCGGTATTAACGCGCACGCCGTTGACGATATTCATCGGGTAGGGGCCGACGCCATTGGCTGAAGGGCCGTCAAAGTCGTCAATCGCGTCATAGCCGTTGGCGCGCGTGGCGGCGACGAAAGCGCGTTGCATTGGCGTGATGTCATCCAATGTGAGTTGCACGACAGGAAAGGGGCCGCTATCGCCATGGATTGCGCGGTCGTGCAGACCATGACGAGTCTCCAGTTTTTTGAAGGCGGGCAACAGGTCCTGATAGCCCCATCCCGGCAGATCCCAGCGGTTGAAATCTTCCGGACGGGCGCGGATCGCCACGGCACCGTTGACCCCTGAACTGCCACCCAGGACTTTACCGCGGATAGCGCCGATCGCGTGGCTGACATAGCCGGGTTCTGTCCGGTATCCCCATTCGAACTCCGGGTTGCCATTGGCGCCGAGGACGTCGCTGTCCGCGATAAGGCGCGGATAATCGTAGGGCGCATAACTGTGCCCGGCTTCTAACAGCAGGACCCGGCGCGCAGGGTTTTCGCTGAGACGAGCCGCCATCACCGCGCCGGCGGAGCCGCCGCCGACGATGACTACGTCGAAAATAGGGGATGTCTCTCTGGTCCGTTGGGCCGGTTGTGCTTGCGCCGATAATGCGGAAATCGATGTGGAAGCGCCGAGCGTGGCGGCGGCTGAAGCGACCAGCGTTTTTGATATCAGCTGGCGGCGTGATAAGTCTTTCATGGCAGAGTCTCCAGAGCGGGCAGAAAGTGTGTGTTCTGCAGACTAAAACCCTGAGGCACAAGCAACAAGTGATCGAAATTCGAACCTCGGGTTCGCGTTTTGCGAACCTTTCAGGCTGACGTCAGGAAAGGGGAGAGTTCGGTTTCCCAACGGGGCGTGCGGCCAATGTTCTCACTCAGGAAGTTCACCAGCGCCTGGATCTTGGGGGATGCCCGTTTTGAACGGCGGTAGACGGCGGAAATGTCGCCGCCGTCGGGTGAATAGGCGGCCAGAACAATGCGCAGTTCGCCCGCGCGTATCGCGTCGGCGGCGATAAATGCGGGCAGGATAGCGAGGCCCAAACCGGCTTTAGCCGCCGCCAACAGGTGAAAAGCGTTATCGGTGCGCAGCCGTTTACCGATACGAAACGATCGGATTTCGCCCTCGATGGGGAGCTGCAGCATGCCGGTCGGTTCGCGCTGAATATACAACAACCCCTGGTGCTGTTGCAGGTGTTGCGGGTGTGTCGGCGTGCCTTGCTGGGCAAGATAGGCCGGGCTGGCGCAAATCAAATGACGGTTGGCGCAGATGCGCTGCGCGATCAGGTCGGAATCCGCCAAGGGGCCGATACGGATGGCGACATCGAAATTTTCCTGATTCAGATTGGCCAGGCGATCGCTATACTCCACGTCCAGGTTCAGGTTTGGATATTGTGCCATAAAGGTGGATAACAGCGGCGCCAGATAGCGGATGCTGAAGGCCATCGGCGCCGTTAACCGCAGTTGACCCTGCAGTTGGCTATGCAGTGTTCGCACCGTCTCTTCGGCATCGCTCACTTCGCTTAATATGCGCACGGCGCGCTGATAGAACAGGAGCCCGGCGTCGGTCAGCCCAAGCCTTTTTCCGCGTTCGAACAGCACAATCCCGAGGCGCGTCTCCAACTGCTGGATGCGTCTGCTCACCACCGACTTGGTGGTACCCAAGCGACGGGCCGCGGCGCTGATGTTGGCGGCCTCAACCACGGCGATATAGGTCGCCATCTCCTGAAACTGATTCATTCATCTCTCCTTCGTCACCCGCATGGTCAAATTATCACTCACTGCGCGTCAGGCAAAAAAAACCACCCGAGCGGGTGGTTTTTGTTTGTCAGAGCGAATCAATCCAGTTTGGGATGCTGGTCGATCAGGATCTGCTTTTTCTTTTCCAATTCGGCGATCTGCGCGTTGATGTCCTCGACTTTCTGTTCGATGTTGTCGTAGGTCTCCTGTAGCAGCTCTTTCGCCTCTGAGCGGTCAGACGCCGCCGGCGTCGCGCCGCGCAGCGGCTTGTTGGCGGTTTCTTTCATGTACAGACCGGTGATAAGACCGATCACCGCCACGACCATCAGGTAGTAGGCCGGCATGTACAGGTTGCCGGTCGCCTCTACCAACCAGGCGGCGGCGGTCGGTGTCGCACCGGCGATCAGCACCGAAATGTTGAACGAAATCGCCAGTGCGCTGTAGCGAATGTGCGTGGGGAACATCGCCGGCAGGATGGAGGCCATCACCCCGGTGAAGGAGTTGAGCAGAACCGCCAGCACCAGCAGACCGACGAAAATCAGGCCAATGACGTTGCTGTTGATCAAAATGAAGCACGGGATCGCCAGCGCCAACAGGCCGATGCTGCCGCCGATGATGAACGGCTTACGGCCGATGCGGTCGCTGGTCAGGCCGATCACCGGCTGCACGAACAGCATGCCGATCATGATGGCGATGATAATCAGAACGCCGTGATCCTCCGAGTAGTGCAGGTTATGCGACAGGTAGCTCGGCATGTAGGTCAACAACATGTAATAGGTCACGTTGGTGGAGATCACGATACCGACACACACCAGCAAACTTTTCCAGTGTTTGGCCGCGATCTCTTTGAACGAGGTTTTCGGCGGATTTTCGATGGCGTTGCGATCCTCTTTCTCCATCTTGTCCACGTGTTGCTGGAACGCCGGGGTTTCTTCCAGCGCATGGCGCAGATAGAGACCGATCAGGCCCAGCGGCGCGGCGATGAAGAACGGAATACGCCAGCCCCAGTCGAGGAAGTTGGCTTCGCCGACGATGCTGGAGATCAGCACTACTACGCCTGCGCCCATCACAAAGCCGGCGATGGAGCCGAAGTCCAGCCAACTGCCCATAAAGCCGCGCTTGCGGTCCGGTGAGTATTCGGCGACGAAAATTGCCGCACCGGAATATTCACCGCCGACGGAGAAGCCTTGCGCCAGCTTGGCCAGCAGCAGCAGGATCGGAGCCCAGATGCCGATCGATGCATAGGACGGGATCAGGCCGATACAGAAGGTGCTGACCGCCATGATGATAATGGTGACCGAGAGCACCTTCTGGCGACCGAACTTATCGCCCATGGCGCCGAAGAACAGGCCGCCGAGCGGACGCACCAGGAAGGGCACGGAGAAGGTCGCCAGCGCGGCGATCATTTGTACGCCGGGCGAGGCGCCGGGGAAGAAGACCTGGCCAAGTGCGTAGGCGACAAAGCCGTATACGCCGAAGTCGAACCACTCCATCGCGTTGCCCAGGGCCGCTGCGGTGATCGCCTTCTTGAGTTTGCTGTCATCGATGATGGTGATGTCGCTGATGTGCATCGGTTTATGTCGTTTTTTTCTTAACTTCATATAATCATCCCTTAATGAATTATTCGTTGTTCGTGAAAGCGTAATCTCCGTTCACTATTGTTTTCGAGTTATCAAATAGGCTAATCGAATCGCGGTTCAAGACGATTCATTATCCACATTTAAGTTGGGATGTGGATCACAAAATATCGTCATTTATGCCAAGGTTATGTCATTTAGGTGACTAATTATTTTGCATCTATAGCTTAACGTTATATCTTGCTGCGATCAAATTCAGCAGTTTAACTTAAGTGTTTGCACCGATTTGGTGCGAGAATGGTCTAATAAATGTGCGATTTGACGATTTTTCGTCTAATTGGTGATGTTTTAAGTATACAGAGTACGGGAGATAAAACAGGAAAAATTGATGTGTTTGCCGTCAAAAAAAAACGCCTGACCCACTGGCCAGGCAGTTTGGATTAAGGTACCGATGAACCGCCGAATTCGAGATAGATTTTCGCCAGATTCTGGTACTGCGCGAAGCGGTTTTCATCCACCGCCAGCTCCGCCTGACGGCGTTGTTCCTGCGCGTTCAGCCAGTCGGTAATGGTGACGGCGCCCTGCCGGTAACGCACCTCGTTCAGCCGCTCCGATTTGCGCGCCAGCGCCAATGAGGCGCGCAGCTGCGCCTCCTGCGCCAGCAGCTGCGTGCGCAGTGACAGCGCGTTGTTCACATCGCCCATCGCCTTGTACAGCGCCTGCTTGAAGGCCAGCACTTGCTGTTCATAGTCGTTGCGGGCGATCTTAATCTCCACGCCCATTTGCCGCCACTGCAGGAACGGCAGCGTCAGGCTGGCGCCGAGGCTGCCGGTCGGGTTGCGCAGAAATTCCAGCAGCGCGCTGCTGCTGGCGCCCAGTGAACCAGTCAGGCTGAACGCAGGGTAGTATTGCAGACGTTTTTCGTCGACGTTGGCCAAGGCGGCGCGCAACCGCAGCTCTTGAGCGCTGAGATCCGGACGACGGCTCAGGACGCCGGCGGGAATGCCGGTGTTGATCTGCGGCATCGTCGTCGTCGGCAGGCGCGCGGGCGCGATGGTGGCCTGGCCTGATGGCGCGCCCAGCAGCACCGCCTGCTCGTTCAGCGCCTGTTGACGATCGTGTTGTAACGACAGCAGGCTGCGTTCCTGCGTCAGCACGTTTTGTTCCGCGTTCACCACGTCCAGCGCCGAGATGCTGCCGGCCTGATAACGGGCGTTGGCCAGCCGCAGCGTCGTTTTGGCATAGGCGATGCTCGCCTGGCTGACGCTGATTTGTTGATTGAGAAAACCGATGCGCCAGTAATTCGTGGCGGCGTTGGCCAGCAGCGTCAGGCGCGCCGTCTGCAGATCCTGCTCGGAAGCCTGGCTGGCCCACTCGGCGGCATCGCGCTGGCGCGCCAGCTTGCCCCACAGATCGACTTCATAGCGGGTGGTGAGAGACGCGTTGCTGGTTTTATTCCAGGCGGAGGACTCTGACAGCGGGCGATTGATGCCGCTGCCTAATGAGGCGCTGACGTCGGGCGCGGTACTGATGCCGACGCGTTCCGCTTCGAGGCGCGCGCGGTAGACGCGCAGCACGGCGACGGCCAGATCGTTGTTGCTGGCCATCACCTGTTGCAGCCAGCGATCGAGCTCGGGATCGTGGAAATCGCGCCAGTCGAACGGCGTCGGCGTGGCGTTCTCGGCGGCGTGCTGCCAACTCGCCGGGTAGTTGATCTGTGGCGCCCGGTAGTCGCTTTTCAGGGCGTTGCCGCAGCCGGCGGTGAGCAGGGCGGCGAGGCTTAACGCCAGGGGAGATAAAATTTTCATGGGTTACTCGCTGGCCAATGAAACGACCGGATCCATCCTTGCCGCTTTACGGGCGGGGAGATAACCGAAGATCATGCCGATTAAGGTTGAACAGAAAAACGCCGTCGCGGCGGCTTGCCAGGAATAGATGGCGGTGAACATGCCGCCCGCCAGCGAGGTGAACAGCGACCCGGCGGCGAACGACAGCGCGATGCCCAATGCGCCGCCGATCAGGCAGACCAGCACCGCCTCGATCATGAACTGTTGCATGATGTCGCCGCGCCTTGCGCCGACCGCCATGCGCACGCCGATTTCGTGGGTGCGTTCAGTGACCGACACCAGCATGATGTTCATCACGCCCAGGCTGCCGATCACCAGCGCGATTGATGCCACCATCAGGATCAGCAGGCTAAAAGTCATTGACGTGCGTTCGATGGACTTTCGAATTTTATCGAAGTTGTACAAACGGAAATCTTTTACGCCGTGGCGTTGGGTCAACAGCTGTGTGATAGCGGTGACGGCCGATTCGCTGGCGACATTGTCCTTTAGCCGAACGGTGATGCCGCTGAGCGTCGGTTTGCCTACCATGCGATACATCACCGTGCTGTAGGGCATCCAGACAGTGATGCGATTGGGCGCGTAGTTGCGATTGCTTTTAGCCACACCGATCACCCGGGCCGGCACCGAGCCGAGAAATACGATCTGGCCGAGCGGCTCGACGCCGAAATCGCCGAACAGCGCCTGGCGCGCGTTGTCGTCGATGATCACTTCCTGTAGCGCGTTGCGATCGTCGCGGAAAGTCACGCCTTGTAACAGCTCGACGCCGTTAACGCGGAAATAGTCGCGCCCGACGCCGGTGATCGAGGCGGTGGCGGATTTGCTGCGAAAACGGATGCTGTCGGAAGCGTCTACCTCCGGGCTGACGCTGTCGACGAAGCTTTGCTGCGCCAGCGCGTCGGCATCGGCCGGTACCAGGGTGCGGATGCTGTCGATGGCGTCGTCGAAGAAGTCACGCCCCGGATAGATGCTTACCACGTTAGTGCCGAGATCTTTGAGGTTTTCCAGCGTGCGCTGCTTGGCGCCTTCGCCCAGCGCGACTACCGTGACCACGGCGGCGATGCCGAAGATGATGCCGGTCATGGTCAGCGCGGTGCGCAGGCGATGGGCGTTCATCGCCTTCAGCGCCATGTGCAGCGATTCGCGGGTGCGGTCAATCAGGCTTTGCCAGCCGCTTTGCCGGCTGCGGTTCGGCGGCGGCAGCGCGACGGCGGGCACCGACTTGCGGCCGCTGTCCGCGATGATCTCGCCGTCTCGCAGTTCGATGACGCGGTGGGCATGTTGCGCCACGTTCATATCGTGGGTGACGATCACCACGGTGTGGCCGCGCTGATTCAGTTCGCTCAGGATCGCCAGCACTTCCTGGCCGGATTGGGTGTCCAGTGCGCCGCTCGGCTCGTCCGCCAGGATAATTTCGCCGCCGTTGATCAGCGAACGGGCGATGCTGACGCGCTGCTGCTGGCCGCCGGAAAGCTGGCCGGGCTTGTGATCCTCGCGTCCCTCCAGGCCCAACCGCGCGAGCAGCTGTGCCGCTCGCTGCCGCCGCTGATCGCGCCGGGCGTTAGCGTAGATGGCCGGAATTTCGACGTTGCCCAGCGCGCTGAGATCGGGCATCAGGTGATAACGCTGGAAGATAAAGCCGATATGCTCGCGGCGCAGGCGGGCCAGTTCGTCCGGCGACAGGTGGGCGGCGTTCTGGCCGCTGATGTAGTAGTCGCCGCGATCCGGTACGTCGAGACAGCCCATGATGTTCATCAGCGTCGATTTGCCGGAGCCGGAGGCGCCGATGATCGCCACCAGCTCGCCGGCGGCGATGGTCAAATCGATGTCTTTCAACACCGTCAGCGCCTGACCGCCGTTGGTGTAGGTTCGGCTGATGCCTTTTAGCTCAATGATCGCGTTCACAGGAAAATGCCATCCTCAGCCGACTTGGCGGCGGGCTGCGACAGCACCACGGTTTCACCGGCTTTCAGGCCGCTGAGGATCTGAATGTCGACGTTGTTGGTGATGCCGGTGGTCACTTCGCGCGTTTCCAACTGTTGATCCTGAGTCAGCACCTGTACCTGTTGCCCTTTTCCTTCGGTTTTATGCACCGCCTGGATCGGCACCAGCAGGGCATTCTTCGCGTCGCCGAGCAGTAAGGAAACCTGCGCGGTCATGGCGATGCGCAGGCGGTTTTCCGGGTTGGGCACGTCCAGCAGCGCGTTGTAATAGACCGAGGCGTTCGAGGTGCCGGAGCCGGAAGCGGAACTGGTGCCGGCGAGCGAGTCGTCTTTCATCACCGATTCCGGTGCCAGCTCGATGGTGCGCAGCGTGGCGTCGTAACGTTTATCCGGATCGGAAAAAATAGTGAAGTACGCCTTTTGCCCCGGTGAAATGCGGGTGATGTCGGCTTCGGAGATCTGCGCCTTTATGGTCATCGTATCCAGCCGCGCCAGCTTGACGATGGTCGGCGCGCTTTGGCTGGAGTTGACCGTTTGTCCCTGCTGCGTGACCACGGCGATGACGATGCCGTCCATCGGCGCGACCACGCGGGTATAGCCCAGATCGATTTTTTTCTTCTCGACTTCTATCTGCGATTGCACCAACTGCGCATTGAGTGCCTGCAGATCGGCGCGAGTGGTGGCGAGCGAGGCTTCGGCGGTCTCGAAGTCTTCCCGCGAACTGGCCTCGTCGTTCAGCATGCGGCGCTGGCGTTTAAAACGCGACTCTGCCTGTTTCAGCAAGGCCTGTTTGGCTAACATATTGGCTTTGACTACGTTCAGCGCCGCTTCGGCGTTGCGCAGATCGTTGCGTTGTTGCAGATCGTCGATGTCGGCGATCGGTTGCCCCTTGGTGACGCGATCGCCCAGTTTGACCTTCAGCGATTTGACTTCGCCGGAGACCCGCGCGCCGACGTTAACGCGTTCGACGGCATCCAGCCGCCCGGTGGCCAGCACGGCGTTTTCGATATCGCCCAGGCGGGCCGGCGCGGTAACGTAATCCTGCTGCGGCGGGCGTTGCCAATAGATTGCCAGCGCGACAGCGACGGCGATGAAAACGATGGCGGCGATCAACGCCAGACGGCGGGAGGGGAGTTTTAGTGATGACATACCCAGGTTTTCCATAACGATAAAAGCGGCGGTTCCAGTCTGCCATCATGGCAGCGCCAGCTTGAACTGGCGCTAAACGTGAGGCGCTTTCCCGCTGGAAAGGGGATAGTAAAGGCTTTCGCGCTAAAGATCACGGCGAGTTATTATCCGCCGGGTGTGCAACCGGCTGCACGGCACGCTATACTGGCTAAAAAACCAGTATTCATTCATCAGCAGGATAACGCCGCCGTCATGATGCCAAACCGCCTCGAGCCGGAACTCGACATTTACCAATACCCGGAGCACCTGCGCGCCTGCCTGGCGCCGTTGCCCAAAGGGCCGGGCGTCTATGTGTTTCACGGCGAAAGCGAAAGCCTGCCGCTTTACATCGGTAAAAGCGTCAACGTACGCAGCCGGGTCATGGCGCATTTCCGCGCGCAGGACGAGGCAAAAATGCTGCGCCAAACCCGGCGCATCAGTTTTATCGAGACTGCGGGCGAGTTAGGGGCATTGTTGCTGGAGGCGCAGTTGATCAAGCAACAGCAGCCGCTGTTCAACAAACGCCTGCGGCGCTCGAAACAGCTGTGCGCGCTGCGTCTGCAGGCGGACACGGTGACGATTGCCCACGCCAAAGAGATCGATTTCGCCGTCACGCCCCACCTTTATGGGTTGTTTGCCAATCGCCATGCCGCGCTGGAAAAGCTGCGCGCCATCGCCGACGAGCATCGTTTATGTTACGGCAAGCTGGGGATCGACAAGCTGCCCGCCGGGCGCGCCTGCTTCCGCTACAGCCTGCGCAAGTGCGCCGGCGCCTGCTGCGGCGTGGAGCCGGCGCAGGAACATGCGCGGCGGCTCGGCGCGGCGCTGGAACAGCTACGCATCGCCTGTTGGCCGTTCGCCGGGCGCGTGGCGTTGGAAGAACAGGGCGAGACGCTGCGCCAGTACCATGTGATTCACAATTGGTTTTATTTGGGCTCGGTCAGCAGCCTGGCGCAGGCACAGCGGCTGCAGAACGCGGCCAGCCACTTTGACAGCGATGGCTACAAGATTTTGTGTAAGCCGCTCATCGCCGGCGATTACCGGATTATTGAGCTGCCGTAACGCCATAGCGCTATCGATAACCTAAGACTTATCTGTAAATTCAGGGCATTATGCTAAAAAAGCTTGAGTCCTTAATGTTGTTATGGATAATGGCGCCCCGAAGCGAAGGAACGCGCTATTAACTCAGTTGGCAGAGTGATTGGTTTTATAATGGCTTGTTTTGGCTTGAAAATTGATAGACGCGGGTTCGAGTCCTGCATAGCGCGCCAGCTTTCTTCCCTTCATCTCACCGCGCTTACCGTAAAGCGCACCCGGGTTGATTTGCACTATCGGCTCCTCGTTGGGATTTTCGGGTGTGCTTTACCGTAACCGCTGGCTTTCCTTCCTCTTTCTCTTTCGATCCTTTGCTAAACTGTAATCAGGCAGGCTTGCTGCCCGGCAACAGGAGGTCGATATGTCTCACTCCGAGCAACTGCAGGAACTCTTGCAACGCGTCACCGCCCTCGAGGCGAGAGAGAAAGCGCTGACCGCCGCGTCCAACGCTTATCAGGCGATTATCACCACCATGTTGGGCAATATGGAGAAGACCGAGCGTGACCGGATCATCGCGATGATCGATCAGGCCCATGAAATCGCCTATGCCCGCGCCATTCATCGCAGCAACGAACCGCAAAAACAGAAGATCAAACAGGCCGACGACGTGGCCCAGCGCATGTTCATGTTTGCGCAAGGCAAGGCCGCTCAGCCGCGCTGAATCCGAACTATAACAGTTGCCGCCATTAAGTTGGCTAACTGATCTACCCGGGGAAACTGTACTTGTGTTACTTTTAGCAGTGAGATTTGATGGCAATGCTGTTTCCAGCATAAGGTTGTAACGATGGACGCGATTAAAAGCATCTTGGTTAAAGAGATTGAACAGATCAATCGGCGCGAAGGGCGTGACGGCAAGCCGCGCTTCAACAGCGAATTCGCCCGCACTCACCGCTATCTGTGCCTTGCTATGTTCGCCGGCTATTTCGCGGTGATCGCCGTAATGTATCAGGTGCCGTACATGGGGATATATGCCTTCCTGGGGTTCACCGCCTTCGTACTGTTCATGTTCGCCATGCTGCTGATAGAGATCCGGCCGGTGTACCGTTTCGAGGACATCGGGGTGCTGGATCTGCGGGTTTGCTACAACGGCGAATGGTACTTCACCCGCGCGCTGTCGCCTTATGCGGTGCAGCAACTGCTGGATGAGCCATCCATCGGCGCCGCGCTGAAACAGAAGATGCGGGTAATCATCGGCAACAAGGGCGAAATCGACTTCTACGACGTGTACGACATGGCCTACGGGAAAAAGCCGCAGGATGAGCCACCGCAGTTGGCGGCGGCAAACTGAAAGGTTTCCGGCCGGCGGCTTGTCGATTATACTCAGCGTTTGAATGCCAAGCAGAATGAGGACCAAGCGATGAGTGATGATATTTTCGATTTTGATATCGATGCCGAACTGGCGAAAGCCGAAGAAAAAGCGGCGCAGAAGGTAAAAGAGGTCCCTGAGTTCCTCGAAGACGAAGCGGACTGCGAAGGTTGCAAGATCTGATCGCCTGACCCATAAAAAAAACCGCCGCGGCGGTTTTTTTTATGTCTGAGCATCGCGCGGCATCAGTCCAGCACGAATCCCCAGATGAGGAACGCCGCCACCAGAATCAGGCAAAGCGCGGACACCGTCACCAGTATTTTCCCCAGAATGTCTTTTTCTTGTTCCTGCTGCGTCACGTTGAAATTATCCAATTAAAAGTCTATGGACCAAACCGGCGATGCTGAGATCGAGCGCCGCTACGCCCAGCGCCATGATCATCATCACCGAAAGAAATCGAGTCTTGCCGTTCACATCCCTAATCCCTGTAGGCGCCGCTGCTAAACTGTTTTTATATCAAACGGATATAATTCAGCGACGCCGTACTTCATGCAACATGATAGTGATTAAGAACGTTCTTAAGGCCAGAAGTTCCCTCGTCTGATAACGCAGCCGGTGCGGCAGCGTCAGTCGGTTACGATTCGCACGCCTATCTTGCTGACTTGATTGCCGTCCATTTCGGCGATGGTCCAGGTCAGGCCGTCCCATTCCACCTGGTCGCCGATCACCGGTTCGCCGCCAATCAGCTGAATGACGAACTGGCCAAGCGTCTGCTGCTCGTCCACGTCGTCTTGCAGATTGAGGCCATAAAGCTGCGAGATGTCGCTTAAACGGGCATCGGACTGCAGGATAAAGTCGCCGAAGAAGCGCTCGTCGAGTGTCACGGCCGGCGCCTGGCTGAACAGTTTGCCGAGGATGGGCAGGTCGTGCTCATGGCCGATAACGCACAGAATATCGTTTTCCCGCAGGCGGGTACTGCCGCTGGGGTGCAGCAGCTCTTTGCCGCGGAACAGGGCGGCGATGCGAGTGTTGGGCGGCATTCTCAGCTCACGCAGCGCCGCGCCGACGCACCAGTTTTCCGCCGAAAGCTGATAAACGAACTGTTCCCACTGGTTCTCCGGGTGCACGTCCAACCCAACGCGGGAGATCGGCGTCAGCGCCGGCGGCACGATCACCTTGGCTTTTTTGGCGGCAAACGACAGCGTGGTGCCTTGCAGCAGCAGGGAGACCAGCACCACGAAGAACGCCACGTTGAAGAACAGCTGGGCGTTGGGCAGCCCGGCCATCATCGGGAACACCGCCAGGATCACCGGCACCGCGCCGCGCAGGCCGACCCAGGAAATAAAGCCGCGTTCGCGCAGGGTAAAGCTGCGGAACGGCAGCAGGCCGATAAACACCGACAGCGGGCGGGCGAACAGGATCATCCACAGCGACAGCAGCAGGGCAGGGATGGCGATCGGCAGCAGCTCGTGCGGGTTGAGCAGCAGGCCGAGCACCAGGAACATGCCGATCTGGCTGAGCCAGGCCAGTCCGTCGAAGGTTTGTACGATGCCGTGGCGGTTGCGGATTGGCCGATTGCCCAGCAGCAGGCCGCACAGGTACACCGCCAGAATGCCCCTGCCGTCCAACGCGGTGGTCAGCGCGAAAATAAGAATGCCGCCGCTCACCGCCAGCAGCGGATAGAGGCCGTCCGCCAGTTTGATATGGTTGATCAGCGTCAGCAGCAGCCAGCCGCCGCCCAGGCCGAAGACGATGCCCATGCCGAACTGCTGCATCAGATGCAGCGGGAAGGTCCAGCTCAGCGCGGTTTCCCCGGCGGCGATCATCGCAATCAGCGTGATGGTGAGGAATACCGCCATCGGATCGTTGCTGCCGGACTCGATTTCCAGCGTGGCGCTGACGCGTTCGTTCAAGCCCTTGCCCCCCAGTAACGAGAAGACCGCGGCGGCGTCGGTGGAACCGATAATGGCGCCGATCAGCAGCCCCTGCAACAGATCGAGATTGAACAGCCAGGCGGCGGCCATACCGGTCAGGCCGGCGGTGATCACCACACCGACGGTGGCGAGAGACAGTGCCGGCCACAGGGCGACGCGGAAAGAGCTGACCCGGGTACGCATGCCACCGTCGAGCAGGATCACCGCCAACGCGAGGTTGCTGACCAGATAAGCGACCGGATAATTGCTGAAGACGATGCCGCCGGGGCCGTCGACGCCGGCCAGCATGCCGATCGCCAGGAAGATCACCAGGATCGGAATACCGAGCCGGGAAGAAAATGAGCTGAGCAGAATGCTTGCCCCCACCAGCACGGCACCGATGACGAACAAACTGTTAATGGTGCTGGCATCCAAAATATCGTTCTCCTGAGGCTGGGGGGGTTAGGGGGGCACTGCGTGTGTGTCGATGATAGCGTGTTTAGTGGGTAAAACGCCAAGGCTGATTGCGAAAACAACCGATCAATTATTGCCCTTTGGTGCGATTAACCGAAGAAAGTGAGGAGAAGAGGGAGAATCCTGTCTTTTATCCAACATTATCAGACTGCTGTATTTCGGTTTTGGCAACAATGGCCGATCGTGGCTGAGGGAAAAACCATTAAGCCCGCGCAGGCAGGCTTAATGGTTTGCAGGCGCGGTAGGGTTAGTGGTCGAGCGATTCCAGCGCCCGTTTGATCAGCTCGCTGGCCAACTTGCTTTCCGTTTCGGAAATGCCGTCGAGATTGAAGTTGGCGAGTTCAGTGACCAAAACGCTGCGTTCTTTGCCGCTGATTGAGGCGTCCAGCGCGGACAGCAGTCTGCCGAGGATCTTCAGCAGGGTGGCGTTTTCCACTTCGGCTTCTTGAGCCGGGGTGTTCTTATCGGTCATTCAAAATCCTCTCTGTCGTGACGGAAGGGAGATGCAGCTAACGCCATCGAATGAATTAAACGATCGCGCAGCCCTTCGGGGGTGTTGAGCCCAATCACTACCGTAAGGCAGGGATCCGGATTTCTACTTATGCATCGCAGTTATAACGATTAGGGTATGTATTCAGCCGTATCACTTTGCCCTAACGGACGGCGCCAGGCTGAGCAATGTGTGCTTTGCATGCAAACCACCAGTATAGGCTTTTTGCACGACGGCAAGATGACAGGAAATCCCTGCAAACGATCGGGTTTACAGGGGCGGAAGGTTATTGCGGCTTGCCGGAGAACAAGAAACGCAGCACCGGAATACGCTTGTGCAGTTCATATAAAGCGAAGGCCAGCGAGAACACAAACAGCAGGCCCAGCAAGAATCCCAACAGGTTGTTGCCGATATAAGGCGTCACGAAAGCGCCATATATCAGGGTCAACGGGTGGTGCACCAGATATATAAACAGCGAGGCGTTGACCAGATAGGTGATGCGCGGCGAGTGATAATTCAGCAGGTTATGCCCAAAAGAGAACACCACGTTGGTCATGAGGATCCCCATTAGGGTTTTGATCACCACTTCCAGCTCGAACATATAGCTGCTGTGCGCCAACAGCTTTTGATTCAGCATATATGCGATAAACAGCAGCAGCGAGCCGAGCAGCGCCAGCGGCGAGCGACGCAGAAAAATCTCCTTAAGCCACACGTACTTAAACGCATAAGCGCCGAGGATGAAGAACGGCAGGTAGAACATCGTCTCCATCACCACGAAATTGAACAGGCCGTTGGATAATAGCTGTGGCGCGAACATTAAAATAATACGGTGCGCGGCCGAATAGCATACCGCATAAATAAAGAAACACAGTGAGATGTTTCCTAATCCACGCATTCGGTTTATTAACCCTGGAATATGCTCGCGGGTTTGACGCTTGATTTTTCGGAACAGATAAAAACAGGCGCAGGTTAACAATGACAGTGTCAATAAGAACCACAGATGAGAAACCAATTCCCAAACTGTTACATTTATTTTCTGATAGAGAGAAAATTCATCCCAGCCGTTTAATTTATCGGTGAAATATTTCAGCATGAAAAACTGCGGCACCGTAATTAGCGGGATGGAGCTTAACAGCGGGATCGCCACCCGCTCCAGCCTGACCTTCAGCCACTGGTGGCGCTCGTAGCGCTCGTAAAGCATGTAGGAGAAGTAGCCGGATATCACGAAGAACACCTGCATGCGGAAAGCGTGGATGAAGTCGTTCAGCACCGTGAGCGAGAAGGAGGGGGACGCGCTGTTCACCGCCCAGGCATGGCTGGAATAAATCAGGGAGAGGTGAAACGGAATCCCGAGCAACATCAAATAGGCCCGGATCGAATCGAGGAAAAACTCGCGCTGTTTGCTGCCTTTAGTCATAGATTACCGCTGGTGATTTAATCGGGTGCTCATTAACACGCTTAATAAGTCGTCAAACGTTAAATTGTTATCCGAAACCCTACTATAGCCCCCCGCATTTTTCCATAGCGTCTTGTTGCGCGGCTTGCTACGCTGGTGTTCCATCAGCTGCTTAAACAATGAGCCGTAAACATGAACCATCCATTTATCATGTTGTCGGAAAGCTGAGTAATCCATTAATATGGATTTAAATGATTTGAGCACACGAATAGGGGGGGATGTGCTAGTTAATATATTATCCGGACAACCACGCGCCGCGAGCGTTCGTTGGTTAGGTGCTACCGTATTGTTCACGCTGTTCAGTTCGCCGGCATGGGCCTTTTCTATCGATGACGTGGCCAAGCAGGCGCAGGATCTGGCCGCGAAAGGTTTCGAAGCCCCGAAGAGCAACCTTCCTTCTCAGTTCCGCGAGATGAAGTTCGCAGACTATCAGCAGATTCAGTTCAATCACGATAAAGCCTATTGGAGCAAGCTGAAAACCCCTTTCAAGCTTGAGTTTTATCATCAGGGGATGTACTTCGACACGCCGGTGAAAATCAACGAAGTCACCTCCACCAGCGTAAAACAGATCAAGTACAGCCCGGATTACTTCAACTTCGGTTCGGTCAAACACGACCCTGAATCGGTGAAAAACCTCGGCTTTGCCGGCTTCAAGGTGCTTTACCCGATCAACAGCGCCGACAAAAACGATGAGATCATGAGCCTGCTGGGCGCGAGCTATTTCCGCGTGGTGGGTAAAGGGCAGGTTTACGGGCTGTCCGCTCGCGGCCTGGCTATCGATACCGCTTTGCCGTCCGGCGAAGAGTTCCCGCGTTTCCGCGAATTCTGGGTTGAGCGTCCGAAGCAGGGCGACAAACACCTGGTGATTTATGCGCTGCTGGATTCCCCGCGCGCCACCGGTGCTTACCGCTTCACGGTGATCCCGGGCCGCGACACCACCGTGGACGTCGAGTCCAAAGTGTTCCTGCGCGACAAGGTGGGCAAACTGGGCCTGGCGCCGCTGACCAGCATGTACCTGTTCGGGCCGAATCAGCCGTCGCCGACGCTGAACTACCGCCCGGCGTTGCACGATTCCAACGGTCTGTCTATCCATGCCGGCAACGGCGAGTGGATCTGGCGCCCGCTGAACAATCCTAAACACCTGTCCGTCAGCACCTATACCGTTGAGAATCCTAAAGGCTTCGGTCTGCTGCAGCGCGGTCGCAACTTCAAAGAATATGAAGATCTGGACGATCGTTACGATCTGCGCCCGAGCGCCTGGATCGAACCGAAGGGCGACTGGGGCAAAGGCAAGGTCGAGCTGGTGGAGATCCCGACGGCGGATGAAACCAACGACAACATCGTCGCGTTCTGGACGCCGGATACGCTGCCGGAAGCCAAAAAGCCGCTGACGCTGAGCTACCGTCTGAACTTCACCCGTGATGAAGACAAACTGCATTCGCAAGACATCGCCTATGTGGCGCGGACCATGCGTTCGACCGGTGACGTGAAGCAGTCCAACCTGATTCGCGAGCCTGACGGCAGCGTGGCCTTCCTGGTCGACTTCGTCGGCCCGGTGCTGAAAGGGCTGGACGCCAATACCCCGGTCGCTTCTCAGATCAGCATCGGCGACAATGGTGAAATGGTAGAAAACAACGTCCGCTATAACCCAGTGACCAAAGGCTGGCGCCTGACGGTGCGTCTGAAAGTGAAAGACGACAAGAAGCCGGTAGAAATGCGCGCGGCGCTGGTCAATGGCGATAAGACTCTGTCGGAAACCTGGAGCTATCAGCTACCTGCCAATGAATAAGCCTACTCAACCCGCCCAGGATTATCTTGCGGCGCTGCCTCTGACCGCTGAGCGGTCGGAGGCGCTCAACCCTCAAACGGCGGATGACGCTCAGGCACTGGAGGCGCTCCATCGGCAGATGGGCGCCGCCGACGTCAACGTCAATAGCCTGTCGGCGGATGACGTGGCGTTGGCCTCGGTCAAACCGCGTATTGAAAGCGCCTGGCCGGATGCGGTCAGCGACGACGACTTCGATACCGACGCCGAAGGGCGCGCCATTCTGAAGGCGACGCCGCCAATCAAACGGACCACCATGTTCCCGGAAGCCTGGCGTACCAACCCGGTGGCGCGCTTCTGGGATTCTCTGCTGGGACGTTCGCCGCACAATCGGCACGCCACCAAAGAGGAGGCCGAGGCCGAGAACCGCTGGCGCGTTGTCGGCTCCATGCGCCGCTATGTGCTGCTGGTGCTGATGCTGGTGCAGACCGGCATCGCCACCTGGTATATGAAAACCATCTTGCCTTATCAGGGCTGGGCGCTGATCGATCCTATCGCCATGCTGGATCAGGATCTGATGCAGTCGGTGCTGCAGCTGCTGCCGTATGTGCTGCAAACCGGCATTCTGATCCTGTTCGCCGTGCTGTTCTGCTGGGTCTCGGCCGGTTTTTGGACCGCGCTGATGGGCTTCCTGCAGTTGCTGATCGGTAAAGACAAATACAGTATTTCCTCCACCATCAAGGGCGATGAGCCGATCAACCCGGCGCACCGCACCGCGCTGATCATGCCGATCTGTAACGAAGACGTCGAACGCGTGTTCGCCGGCCTGCGTGCGACCTATGAGTCCGTCGCCGCGACCGGTCAGCTGGAACACTTCGATATCTACGTGCTGAGCGACAGCTACGATCCGGACATCTGCGTGGCGGAGCAAAAGGCGTGGATGGAGCTGTGCCGCGATGTCGACGGCCACGGCCGCATCTTCTATCGCCGCCGCCGCCGTCGCGTAAAACGCAAGAGCGGCAACATCGACGACTTCTGCCGTCGTTGGGGCGGTGAGTACAGCTACATGGTGATCCTGGACGCCGACAGCGTGATGAGCGGCGAATGCCTCACCGGGCTGGTGCGTTTGATGGAAGCTAACCCGAACGCCGGCATCATCCAGTCCGCGCCGAAGGCGTCCGGCATGGATACCCTGTATGCGCGCGTGCAGCAGTTCGCTACCCGGGTTTACGGGCCGCTGTTTACCGCCGGCCTGCATTTCTGGCAGCTGGGCGAGTCGCACTACTGGGGCCATAACGCCATCATCCGCGTGAAGCCGTTTATCGAGCACTGTGCGCTGGCGCCGTTGCCGGGCGAGGGCTCCTTCGCTGGTTCAATCTTGTCGCACGACTTCGTTGAAGCGGCGCTGATGCGCCGCGCCGGCTGGGGCGTGTGGATCGCTTACGATCTGCCGGGCAGTTATGAAGAGCTGCCGCCAAACCTGCTGGACGAGCTGAAACGCGACCGCCGCTGGTGCCACGGCAACCTGATGAACTTCCGCCTGTTCCTGGTGAAAGGCATGCACCCGGTGCACCGTGCGGTGTTCCTGACCGGCGTGATGTCCTACCTGTCGGCGCCGCTGTGGTTCATGTTCCTGGCGCTCTCCACCGCATTGCAGGTGGTGCATACCCTGATGGAACCGCAATACTTCCTGCAGCCGCGGCAGCTGTTCCCGGTTTGGCCGCAGTGGCGGCCCGAGCTGGCGATAGCGCTGTTCTCCACCACGCTGGTGCTGCTGTTCCTGCCGAAGCTGCTCAGCATCGTGCTGATCTGGGCCAAGGGTGCGAAAGAGTACGGCGGGGCGTTCCGTCTGTTCATTTCGATGCTGATGGAAATGCTGTTCTCGGTGCTGCTGGCGCCGGTGCGCATGCTGTTCCATACCGTGTTCGTGGTGAGCGCCTTCCTCGGTTGGGAAGTGGTGTGGAATTCGCCGCAGCGTGACGATGACGATACGCCTTGGGGCGAAGCGTTCCGCCGCCATGGTTCGCAGATGTTGTTGGGCCTGGTGTGGGCCGGCGGCATGGCGTGGCTGGATCTGCGCTTCCTGTGGTGGTTGGCGCCGATCGTGTTCTCGCTGATCCTGTCGCCGTTCGTGTCGGTGCTGTCGAGCCGCGCGACGCTGGGCATGAAGAGCAAACGCGCCAAGCTGTTCCTGATCCCGGAAGAGTACAACCCGCCGCGCGAGTTGCTGGCGACGGAAGAGTACCTGCATCTCAACCGCAACCGCGCGCTGACCAACGGCTTTATGCATGCGGTGGTCAACCCATCCTTCAACGCGCTGGCGACGGCGTTGGCGACGGCGCGTCACCATTTGCGCGCTACCCTCGATCGCAACCGCGAGGAGCGGGTGAACGAAGCGCTGCAGCTGGGGCCGGAGAAACTGGTGAAGGGCAAACGTCTGGAGCTGCTGAGCGATCCGGTCACGCTGGCTCGTCTGCACCAGCGCGTCTGGCTGTTGCCGGAAGGCGCTGCCTGGCGTGAGCACTATCAGCAGTTGCCGCACAACCCGCTGGCGCACCCAACGGGCCGACGTTAATCGCTGAACGGTAACGCTCAGACGGGGAATGCGCATGGCGCATTCCCCGTTTTTTTTACCTTTTGCTTACGCGCGCCGGTACCGGTGGAGAAAGGGAACTGTGGTAGACTGCGGCCGATGCGTTGTTCACTCGCGAAACAACCCTTTGCTCAGAGTCAATGTCGTGAAGCTCTCTTCCTACCTTCGGCTAGCCTGCGTGGCGGCCGGCGTGATGGTCTTAACCGGTTGCGGCAGCATCATCAGCCGCACCGTGCCCGGCGCGGGACATGGCCACCAGTACTATCCCGGCGTGCAGTGGGATTTGCGCGATACGCCCTGGCGTTATGTCACGGTGATAGACGTGCCGCTGTCGATGGTGGTGGACACCTTTATGCTGCCGTTCGATGCGCAGCACGGCCCCTATGAATAAACCTGCTCAGCGGGTGGCGAACACCACCAGCTGATAGCCTTTCTGCCCGCACTGGAAAGACGCCAGCGCCGTCATCCCCAGCCCTTGCACGTGTGCGGCTAGCGAATGCGGATTGTCGTCGTCGATAAACAGCGCGCCCACGTCGTAATCATGACAGGTATGCGCTTTGACCGCGGCGTAGAGGCGTTTCAGCACCCCCTTGCCGCGCCAGGCGGCGGCGAGGCAGACCGGGCCGTAGAGAAACACCCTCTGCTCACTCAGCGCCCGCCCGGCGAACGACTGCGTGGCGAGCGTCGCCAGCATCGCATCCACCACCGGCGGCCGCGGTTGCACGTCGGCGGGCATCAGGCAAACGAACCCTGCCAGTTGGTTCTCCTGCTCGGCCACTAGTATGCCGATGCTGCGGTTGATCGCCGCCAGCTGCGCCTCATTCATGCGTGATACGATAAATCCCTGCCGTTTTTGGCGCTCGTCGAGCGCTTCAGGCACGTTTTCGCCCTGCAGCTGCAAAATGGCAGGGTAGTCGGTGGGGCGGGCCTGGCGAATGTTCATGGTGCCTCCTTGGCGGTGAAAGTAGGGGGCGGGTTAACGTTCATCCCACTCATCGGCGGCGGCCTGGCCTTCTTCGGTATCCAGCGGCGGCTCGAGCTGGAAGTCGCCTTCTTCCCATTCGTACAGGGTATTTTCGTCTATCCACTCGGCGGTAATTTCCACTTCGTCGTAGTCACCGTCGAATATCGCCTGCGCCGCCGCACCGCTGCGCAGCGTCAGGCATTCCACCGCTTCGCCCTCTTCTTCGAAGAACTCCGCTTGCCACATCGTGTCGCCATCCTGCATCACATACTTTTGCAGATTGAACTGCTGCGGCACCGGCGGTTCATCGCCGCTGCTGCCTTCGGCGGTGTCGATAAACTCTTCGCGTGCGGCCTCGATGGCTTCTTCCAGAGTTGCATACAGGCTCATGTTCGCCTCCGTTGACAATGAGAGTAGAGCACCCGGCGTACTGCCGGTGCGGTGGGAGAAACGTCAAAACTAATTGTTGTCTCACTGGCGCAGGATGCAAATTTTTTTGTTGTCCGCTTTGCGACGACGGTTGTCCGCAAAGCGGGAGAAGAGGAAGCGATGGCGGGAAATAATGGCGTTATCGTTCACTCAGGCATCAGGAGAAGCCCATGTTAATCGACCCGTCAAGCAAATACCGACCGTTCCCGCCCGTGGCGTTACCAGACCGCCAGTGGCCTGCGCGCACGCTGCGGCAGGCGCCGCGCTGGTGCTCCAGCGATCTGCGCGACGGCAACCAGGCGCTGGCGGAACCGATGGATAACGCGCGCAAGCGCGAATTCTATCAATTGTTGTTGCAGTGCGGTTTCAAAGAGATTGAGGTGGCTTTCCCTTCGGCGTTGCAAACGGATTTCGATTTTGTGCGCACGCTGATCGACGAGCAACTGATCCCGCACGACGTCACGATTCAGGTGCTGACGCAGTCGCGAGACGATCTGATCGATCGCACCTTCGAGGCGCTGCAGGGTGCGCCGCGGGCTATCGTGCATCTGTACAACGCCACGGCGCCGATGTTTCGCGACATCGTGTTCCGTCAGGATAAGGCCGCAACCGTGGCGCTGGCGGTGAACGGCGCGCGGCGCATTCGCCGGCATTGCGAGGCTCAGCCCGATACCGCCTGGTGCTTCGAGTATTCGCCGGAAACCTTCTGTTTTACTGAATTAGAGTTCGCGCTGGAGATCTGCGAGGCGGTGGCGGAGGTGTGGCAACCGGGGCCGCAGCGGCCGATGATCATCAACCTGCCGGCGACGGTGGAAGTGAGTACGCCCAACGTGTATGCCGATCAGATTGAATGGTTCTGTCGTCATTTCAGCCGTCGCGCCGATGTGGCGATCAGCGTGCATCCGCATAACGATCGCGGTACCGGCGTGGCCTGCGCGGAGCTGGCGCTGTTGGCCGGCGCCGATCGGGTCGAAGGCTGCCTGTTCGGCAACGGAGAGCGTACCGGCAACGTCGATCTGGTCACGCTGGCGTTGAATCTCTATACCCAGGGCGTGGCGCCGGGCCTGGACTTCAGCCGCCTGAAACAGGTGGTGGAGGTGGTGGAGCAGTGCAATCAGCTGCCGGTGCATCCTCGCCATCCTTATGCCGGTGAGTTGGTGTTTACCGCCTTCTCCGGTTCGCATCAGGATGCGATCAAGAAAGGTTTCGCCGCGCAACGCCAGCGACAAGATGGCTGGTGGCAGGTGCCTTACCTGCCGCTCGATCCCGCCGATGTCGGCTGCAGCTATGAGGCGGTGATCCGGGTCAACAGCCAGTCCGGTAAAAGCGGGGCTGCCTGGTTATTGGAACAAAATCATGGGTTGGCGTTGCCGCGCGGTTTGCAGATTGATTTCAGCCAGGTAGTGCAGCGTGCGACCGACGGCAGCGGGAAGGAAATGAGCGGCGCACAGCTGTGGCGCTTATTCCGCGACACCTATGGCCTGGTGGAGCAGCCGCGCTTGCAACTGTTGAGCTACCAGACGGAAAGTCACGGGGTAGAGGCCTACAGTTTCAACGCGCGAGTTGCCTGCGAGGGAGAGCCACTGCGCCTGCAGGGCGCCGGCAACGGTCTGCTTTCCAGCGCGGTGGATGCGCTGCGTCAGCGCTTCGGCTTGCCGCTGGCGATCGAGGATTACCACGAGCACACGTTGGGGCATCAGAGTGATAGCCGAGCGGTGGCCTATATCCGCTGTGCGCTGCCGCAAGGTGAGGCGACCTACGGCGTTGGCATCGACGTTGACTCCGCCAGCGCCTCGCTGCAGGCGCTGTTCAACGTTGCCGGGCGCTATCTGTCGTCGGCACGGCTCGGCTGAAATAGTCGCTGGGCGCGACCCCCAATAACCGGCGGAACATGGCGCTGAACGCGCTGGGGCTGTCATAGCCGAGATCCAGCGCCACTTCCAACACCGAGCGGCCGGTCGCCAGCGCGTTCAACGCCGCCAGCAAACGGGCGCGTCGCACCCAATCACTAAAATGCAGCCCGGTTTCTCGCTGGAAGCGCCGTGACAGAGTGCGTCCGCTGACGCTGAGCTGAGCGGCCGCCTGTTCCAGCGTCCAGGGCTGTACCAGCGTAGTCTGAATATGGCGGCACAGGGCAAGCAGTGAGGCCTCACGCGGTTCGGGCAAGTACAGCGGCAGACTCGGTAGCATTCGCAACTCATCCAGGATCAATTCCATTACGCGCTCATCGCGCCCGCCGCTGGGATAGCCGGGCGCAATCTCCATCGCACAGATAATCAACTCGCGCAGCAGCGGCGAAATCTGCACCACCTGGCATTGGGCCGGCAGATCGGCGCGCGCCAACGGATCGACAAACAGCGTCCTGGCCGCCACCTGGCCGGTGATGCGCAGGCTGTGCACCATTTTCGCCGGTACCCAGACGCCACGGCCGGGTGGCACCACCCAACTGCCGAGCCGGGTCGTGACCTGCACTACGCCGCTCAGGCTGTGAATCAGCTGCGCGCAGTTATGGTAGTGATCCGGCTCGCTGTCGCCGTGGCGATAATCCTTGGCCAACGGCCGGATGGGCTGATCGACCGGCAGAACGTCATGAAACAACAGCATTGTTAGCGGCCTCCGTGTGGCAAAAGAGGGGAAGACAGCATGCCATGCGGTGCGGTTTCACACCAGCCTGTGGCACGCGGCAGATAAATAGTTTATAAAATGATATTATATAATTTTATAAACTATATGGAGGGGGGATGGATATTGACGTGATGCGCAAGGCGGCGGCGCAGGCCGGCGCGATGCTGCGCACCCTGGGCAACGAAGATCGGCTGCTGCTGCTGTGCCGGCTCAGTCAGGGCGAGATGGCGGTGAGCGAGCTGGCGCAGGCGCTGGATATCCGCCAGCCGACGTTGTCCCAACAGCTTGGCGTGCTGCGGGAGGAAGGGTTGGTCTCCACCCGACGCGCCGGCAAGCAGATTTACTATGCGGTGGCCGATGCCAAAGCGCTGGCGCTGCTAACGACCCTGTATCAACTGTATTGCCCACAGCCGGATAACCGCGATGACCATTGACTGGCAACACTTCACGCCTTATTCCGCGCTGGCGGGCGGGGCCATTATCGGCGGTGCGGTAGCGCTGCTGCTGCTGTTCAACGGCCGCATCGCCGGCATCAGCGGCATTACCGGCGGCTTATTGAGCGCGGGCGGCCGAGAGCGGGGCTGGCGCGCCGCATTTCTTGGCGGGTTGCTGATTTCTCCTTGGCTGTATGCTGCGGCGGCGGCTTTGCCTCCTGGTGAGATCGCGGTCGGCAGCGGCTGGCTGGCGATCGCGGGGCTATTGGTGGGGGTGGGTACCCGATTGGGCAGCGGCTGCACCAGCGGGCACGGCGTGTGCGGCGTCGCGCGGCTGGCGCCGCGATCGTTGGCCGCCACGGCGGTGTTTATGCTGCTGGGCTTTACGACCGTGTGGCTGATGCGCCATCTGCTGGGAGGGTGAAGATGCTTAAGTCTCTGTTAGCGCTGCTGAGCGGCGTGATTTTCGGTCTGGGGTTAATTATCGCCGGCATGGCCAATCCGGCTAAGGTACTGGCGTTTCTCGATATTACCGGCCAGTGGGATCCTTCGCTGGCGTTGGTGATGGTTGGAGCGATTGCGGTGGCGGCACCGGCCTTTATGTGGGCGCGCCGACGCGAGCGGAGCCTGTTGGGGGAAGCGCTGCTGATCCCGGCCGCCGGGCGTGTGGATCGCCGTTTGCTGGTGGGCAGCGCGCTGTTCGGCATCGGTTGGGGCATTGCGGGCATTTGCCCTGGCCCCGCCTGGGTGTTGGCGGGGGCGGAGATACAACGGGTATGGCCGTTCCTGCTGGCGATGCTGGCGGGCATGGCGCTGTACGAGATTATCATGAGGTGGAGGCGTTCATGTCGATAGCCAAGGCGGTGCTGCGCATTGCGCGCCCGACCGATCGGTTGCAAGAGATTGCCACGCTGTATTGCCGCGGGTTGGGGTTTGAAAGGCTGGGCGAGTTTGTCGATCATCAGGGATTTGACGGCATTATGATCGGGCATCCGCAGCATGCCTACCATTTGGAGTTCACGCAGCATCGCGGAGTGCAGGTTGGACAGGCGCCGACGCAGGATCATCTGCTGGTGTTTTATCTGCCGGATGAGCACGAATGGCGAGCCGCGTGTGAGCGGATTCGGGCGGCGGGATTCTTGGCGGTTACCGCCTATAATCCCTATTGGGATCGGGCGGGGCAAACCTTTGAAGACCCTGATGGCTACCGGGTGGTCTTGCAACATCAGGCCTGGCAAGCATAAAAAAACCGGCGCATCGAGCGCCGGTTTGCGAGATAAAACGGGTTATCCGTCAGGCGTTGGTCGCCGGTTTTTGCGCGCTCTTGGACTGGGTATTTTCCAGCATGCGGCGAATCGGCACGATCAGCACGATCAGCACGGCGGCGCAGATCAGCAGCGCGACTGAGCAGCGAGCGAACAGATCCGGCAGCATATCCAGTTGGTCTGCCTTGACGTGACCGCCGATAAGACCGGCCGCCAGGTTGCCCAGCGCACTGGCGCAGAACCACAGCCCCATCATTTGCCCGCGCATTCTCTCCGGCGCCAGCAGCGTCATGGTGGCCAGCCCGATCGGGCTCAGACACAGCTCACCCAGCGTCAGCATCAGGATACTGCCCACCAGCCACATCGGCGATACGCCGGCGCCGCCGTTGCTCAGTACATTCTGCGCGGCCAACATCATCAGGCCGAAACCGCCGGCGGCGCACAGGATACCGATCACGAACTTGGTGATGCTGCTCGGACGCACGTTATTGCGCGCCAGCGCAGGCCAGGCCCAGCTGAAGACCGGCGCCAGCAAGATGATGAACAGGGCGTTGATCGACTGGAACCACACCGCCGGGATCTCGAAGCCGCCGACCATGCGATTGGTGTAATCGTTGGCGAACAGGTTGAACGAGGTCGGCTTCTGTTCAAATGCCGACCAGAAGAACGCGGCGGAGATCAGCAGGATGAAGCACACCAGCAGGCGTGCGCGCTCTTTGCGGCTCAGGCCGGCAAAGGCGAACAGGTAGATGAAATACAAGGTGACCGACGCGGCGATGACGTACACCAGCACGCTGGCTACCTCAACCGGGTTGATGACGATGGTGCCCTGAGCGATCAGCACGATGACCGCAGCCAGGACTACCGCCAATGCCAGCAGCCAGGCGCCGACGCCTTTCTTCTTCGCGACCGGGCTGTTCCAGGTGGAATCCAGGCCCACTTCGCGGTCATAGCGTTTCATCGCCGGTACGGCGAATACCCGGAAGATCACCAGCGCCACCAGCATCCCGATACCGCCGATGCCGAAGCCCCAGTGCCAGCCGTGTGACTTGATCAGCCAGCCGGAGATCAGCGGGGCAATGAACGAGCCGATGTTGATGCCCATGTAGAACAGCGAGAAACCGCCGTCACGGCGCGCATCGCCTTTCTTGTACAACGTACCGACCATTACCGAGATACAGGTCTTGAACAAGCCGGAACCGAGCACGATGAACATCAGGCCGATGAAGAACAGGTTGGTGCCCATCACCGCGGACAGGGCGATCGACAGGTGGCCGAGCGCGATCAGGATAGAACCGTACCAGACGGCCTTGCGTTGGCCGAGCCAGTTATCCGCCAGCCAGCCGCCCGGCAGCGCCGCCAGGTACATGCTGCCGGCGAAGATGCCGACAATCGCCGACGCGTTCTCACGCGCCAAACCCAGGCCGCCGTCGTACACGGTGGCAGCCATAAACAGGATCAGCAGCGGACGGATGCCGTAGAACGAGAAGCGCTCCCACATTTCGGTGAAGAACAGAGAACCCAGCGGATAGGGATGGCCGAAGAAGGTCCGGCTTTCTGACTTATTGACAGAGGATTGCATAACGATTTCCCAATAAAAGGCGCTGCAAGGCTGCAGCCCGTACTGTGGTATGTATGTGTATTTAATGAAGGCGATCCGCCCAATGCGGATTACCCGACAAAACCGCGGCTGCAACGCTGATAAACCGTGGAAAGCGTGCTGACCTTTTTTCACTTGGCCGATGGTTCACATCTGGCGTGATATTATTTAACCATTTGATAACTGGTCGTTGGTTTTGTCTAGTACCTGTATCCCATTTTTTAGACGAAAAGTCGACAAGCATCTCCTTTTCTGGTTTTTCTGTTGGTTGTGGCAGGAATATGATTGACAGCGGGTTTTATGCGCTGAAAGTTAATTAATTGTTGATAAACAAGATGTTGAGATAAGAATGTTCTGAGCGGGGCGAAAGTTCACAGGCCTGAAGGAAGCATTATTAAAAGTAGGGGAAACGCGCCGTTGATCTGACCAACGGCGGAAAGTGGCGATAAATGCAGCTATTACTCTTCCTGCAGCGTGTCTTCCCGCATATAGCCCGGCCGTCGCCGCAGACACCACCAGGAATAACCGGCGTTGAACAGCACCACCAGCGCGGTGACCGCGAAGACCGCGCGAAAACCGTAGCCGGCGGAGACTGCGGCGCCGAGCAGCGGGCCGCTGACGTTGCCAACGTCGCGGAACGACTGGTTGTAGCTGAAAATACGGCCGGCCACCTGATTGGTGCAGTTGTAAATCAGCAGCGTCTGTACCGCCGGCAGCAGCGCGCCGTCGGCCGCCCCCAGCAGAAAACGCAGTACCCCGAGCTGCCACGGCGTCTGCACGAACGCCATCGGGATCAGCAACAGCACCGAGACGATCAGCATAAAGACCAGAATGCGTTCCGGGCCAATGCGATCGCCCAGCTTGCCCAGCCGCGGGGCGCTCATCAATGCCGCGACGCCGGGCACCGAGGCGATCAGACCGCTGATAAACGCCAGGTTATGGGTGGCGCCGGCCAGATCGCGCACATACAGCGTCAGGATCGGCGCAATCGAGCCGGTGGCGATCTGGATGATCATGGTAGTGACGAACAGGCTGAGCACCAGCTTCGGGTTCTTCAGCGAGGCGAACACCTGCTTTGCGTGCAACATGTCGCGTTTTTGTACCGGGGTAAATTGCTCTTTGACATACAGCAGCGTCAGCACGAAGCAGACGAACAACACTGCGGCGGTGATATAAAACACCGGGCGCAGGCCGTACAGATCGGCCAACAAACCGCCGATCAATGGGCCTATCAGCGCACCGCCGACGCCGCCGGTGGACAGGGTGCCGAGCGCCCAGCCGCTGCGGTTGCGCGGCACCTGGGTGGCGATCAGCGCGTTGGCGTTGGGGATGAATCCGCCGAGCAGCCCCAGCACTGCGCGCAGCGCGAGAAACTGCCAGACCGTTTGCGCCATGCCCATCAGCGCCATGACGATCGCCATGCCTAGCGCCGAACGCAGCAGCATCAGTTTACGGCCGCGCCGATCGGCCAGGGCGCCCCAAAACGGCGCGGCGATGGCGGAAAACAGGAAGGTGATGCTGAACAGCAGACCGGACCACATGTTGAGTGCCTGATGGCCGGTAACGCCCAGCGTCTCTACGTACAGCGGCAGAAATGGCATCACCAGGCTGAAGGCGGCGCCGGTGAGAAAACATCCCAGCCAGGCGACGAAAAGGTTGCGTTTCCAGTTAACGGGTTCTGCTGCCGAAGCCATAAATGTCCACTGCCGAAAGGTGACGCGTTTTGCCGGCGGCAAGATGAAGGGGCAAAACGTGAAAGTTAGCCTGGTAAGTATGCGCCGCAAGCGCGGCGACGGCAAACGAGGGGACAAAGATTGGGTGAAAAATGAAATAAAGTTTTAAAAATGACGTTTAAACCTTATTCCGCGCTTAGCGCGCGGAATTTACAGCGTTTTATAGTCCGGTCAGCGCCTCGAAACCGGCGGCGGTGGTGGTGGCGCTAAAGTCGGTGACCTCGTAGTGGGCTACGGCGTTGAAGGGATCTTCGGCCAGGATGGCGTCTAACTGCGCACGGTCAATGCCCTTGGCCAGGATCACGCCGCCGGTGCGGGGATTCTTACGGCCGGAGGCGATGAAGGTACCGTCCTGAAAATATTTCTTAAGCCAGGCGATGTGGCCTTCAAGGTGGCTGTCTACGTCGGCGATTGGGCGATGGTAGGTCAGGCTGACAATGTACATAACGGCTCCAGGGTGGGCGACAAAGGCTTTACCATCCCACCCTCGCCGTCGATTCTCAAGAGGCGCGCAATAAAAAACCCGCCGGTGGCGGGTTGGTTTGATCAGTAAAGCGAAGGCTCGCCTTCCGGGCGGGTCTTGAAGCGGCGATGCAGCCACATATATTGGTCCGGCGCCATCAGGATCTCTTTTTCCACCACTTTATTCATAAAGGCGGCGGCCTCGAGTTCGTTATCCAGCGGGAAGTTTTCCACCGCCGGTTGCATGATCAGCTCATACCCTTTGCCGTCCGGCAGGCGGCGCGGGGTGAACGGGATGATCGCCGGCTTGCCCATCCGCACCAGCACGTAGCTGCCGGTGGTGGTAGCGGCTTTGTCCACCGCGAACAGCGGCACGAAAACGCTGCTGCGCGGGCCGTAGTCGTGATCCGGGGCATACCAGATGATGTCACCCTGTTTCAGGGCGCGGATCATGCCTTTGACGTCTTTACGATCCAGCATCGACTTGTTGGAACGCATGCGGCCCCAGGTTTGCAGCCAGTCCATCAGCTTGTTGTCGTGTGGGCGGTAAACGCCGATGCCCGGGTTGTGAATGCCGAAGATGCGCGCGCCCAGTTCCAGCGTCAAGAAGTGCAGGCCAATCAGCAACACGCCCTGATGGTTGTCGCGCGCTTTTTGGATGTGCTCCAGGCCGCTGACCTTGAACCAGCGTTCGATGCGCCAGTTCGGCCAGAACCACGCCATACCGGTTTCAAACAACCCCATGCCGACCGATTCGAAATTCTTTACCACCAGCGCATCGCGTTCGGCCTGCGGCATGTCGGGAAAACAGAGCTCGAGGTTACGTTGGGCGATAACGACGCGCCGTTTGAGAAAGCGCATGGAAAATCGCCCGATCGAGGTGCCGAGCCAGTAGATGACGGGGTAAGGCAACAGTACCAGCAGATACAGTAAGCCGATACCCACCCAGGTCAGCCAGTAGCGCGGGTGCAATAATGAGCGATTGAAAGTAGGAACTTGAGTCATGGGTTCTCTGTTTGAATACGGTTGTCTAAGTGTAATGACAGAGTCATAGCATGGTCTGGCGGCCGGGTCGGCTCGGCCGCAAGGTTCGTTTCTGCCGTTTGTTTGCGACTATTGTGGCATTTTTCTCGCGATCCGGGAAAACACAACGCATTAAAATCCCCTTTTGGCCATTGAATATGCATCAATTGCCGAATTTTTCCACAATGCTCCCGCCAAAGATCATGACGATATCACGATCGGGTAATTAGCAGGGGGTTAATGCGCCGGCATCATGGATGAGTGCGGGGGAACGGGTTTAGGGACGTTTGCGCCAGGGCTGCGCGGCGCCGGTTTTTCGGGTATGATGTGCGCCGCGCGCGGGCCGGCTGGCAGCGCGCGGTAATCAGTCACCTCCCGAAAAACAGGAAAGTACACCATGCCAGTGTTACATAACCGAATTTCTAACGAGGAACTGAAGGCGCGCATGCTGGCGGAAACCGAGCCGCGCACCACAGTTTCTTTTTACAAATACTTCTCTATCGACGATCCTAAAGCGTTTCGCGACAGCCTGTACGTTCAGTTTGAGAAACTGAAGGTGTTTGGCCGCATCTATGTGGCCAAAGAGGGCATCAACGCGCAGATCAGCGTACCGCAGCATCACTTCGACGCGTTCAAAGCCGCGCTGTTCGCCTCGCACCCGGCGCTGGATCAGGTTCGCCTGAACATCGCGCTGGAAGACGATGGCAAATCCTTCTGGGTGCTGCGCCTCAAGGTGCGCGAGCGCATCGTGGCCGACGGCATCGATGACGAGAGCTTCGATCCAAGCCAGGTGGGCGAATATCTGCAGGCCGATCGCGTCAATCAGATGATCGACGATCCGAACACGGTATTTGTCGATATGCGCAACCACTATGAGTACGAAGTCGGCCACTTCGAAAACGCCATCGAGGTACCGTCGGACACCTTCCGCGATCAGCTGCCGATGGCCGTGGAGATGCTGCAGGACAGCAAAGACAAGAATATCGTCATGTACTGCACCGGCGGCATTCGCTGTGAAAAAGCCAGCGCCTACATGCTGCACAACGGTTTTAAAAACATCTACCACGTGGAAGGCGGGATTATCGAATATGCCCGCAAAGCGAAAGCGCAGGGGTTGCCGCTGAAGTTTATCGGCAAAAACTTCGTGTTCGATGAGCGCATGGGCGAACGCATCTCCGACGATGTGATCGCTAACTGCCACCAGTGCGGCGCGCCGTGCGACACCCACACCAATTGCAAGAACGACGGCTGCCATCTGTTGTTCATTCAGTGCCCGAGCTGCGCCGCCAAGTTTGAAGGGTGCTGCAGCGAGATTTGCCGTGAAGAGCTGAAGCTGCCGCGCGAAGAGCAGCGTGCGCGCCGTGCCGGCCGCGAAAACGGCGTCAAGGTTTTCAATAAATCGAAAGGCTTGTTGCAGACCACGATGCACATTCCGGCACCGGAAGAAGAAGGCCCAGCCCGCTGAGCCTGAAGAAATAAGAAGCCCGGCCGCAAAGCCGGGCTTTTTTTTATTTCTCGCGCACGCCTTCTACGGAGATGATCAGCTCAACGTCTTGCGAGGCCGGGCCCAGATCGGTAGTGATGCCGAAATCTTTCAGCTTGATCTTGCCGTTGGCCTCAAAGCCGGCGCGGTAGCCGCCCCACGGATCGTTGCCCTGGCCAATCAGTTTGGCATCCAGCGTGACCGGCTTGGTGACGCCGTTCAGCGTCAGGTTGCCGACCACCGCATAGCCGTCGCCGCTTTTCTTCACTTCGGTGGATTCAAACTTAGCCTGTTTGTTCTTTTCCACATTCAGGAACTCGGCGCTGCGCAGGTGCTTGTCGCGCTCGGCGTGGTTGGTGTCGACGCTGGCGGTATTGATGGTCACGTTGACCTTGTCCTTGGACGGATCTTTTTCGTCGAAGGTGAAGCCGCCGTCGAAGTCTTTAAAGCTGCCGTATAGCCAGCTGTAGCCCAGGTGCTGGATGCGGAATTCGATAAAGGCGTGCTGGCCCTGTTTGTCGATCTTGTAGTCCGCCGCCAGTGCGGAACCGGCACTCAGCAGCAGGGCGCCTGCGGTCAGGCCCAATACGGTCTTTTTCAACATAGCAATCTCCATAAATCCAAAGGTTAATCGGCGCTGCTACCCAGCATCCGTTTCAAAGTGACATCACGATCGATAAAGTGATGTTTAAGCGCGGCCAGCCCGTGCAGTACCGAAAGCACTACCACGGCCCAGGCCAGGTAAAGGTGAATGGCACCGGCGGTATCGGCTTGCTCCGCCATACCGGTCACGGTGGCGGGCACGTCGAACCAGCCGAACACGCTGATCGGTTGACCGTCGGCGGTCGAGATCAGATAGCCGCTGATCAGAATGCCGAACAACACGGCGTATAACGCCAGATGCGCGAGGATGGCGCTGACGCGAGTGAGGCGGCCATAGCTGGCCAGAGGCTTGGGTGGCGGCGAGACAAAGCGCCAGATCACGCGGATCACCATGACGATGAACAGCAGTGCGCCGATACTTTTGTGGATCTCCGGCGCCTGGTGGTACCAGACGTCGTAATAGCCCAGCGTCACCATCCACAGACCGAGCGCGAACATGCCGTACACCGTTAGCGCCACCAGCCAGTGGATCAACACTGACACATGGCCGAAACGATCGGCGGTATTTTTCCAGAGCATCCTGTTTCCTTCGATTACCGATTGGCTGGTTGCAATAATTAAACTTTAGGAAACATAAAATCAATAATAAATTTAACTATGTTACTTCTTAGAAATATTAGTCAGTGAATTTGTTTGAGATGTTCGGGGTTCATCAGATAAATCGTTGAAGATGATATTATTTCCTTCACATAACAATTATGCTAGTTGTTGAAAATTAGGCTTATTATCTATTAATGTCAGCTTTTGTCATTTTACGTAAACTGTCCATGAATTGCTCGGCGGGATTATTTGATGGCAAAGGTTATTCCTATTTCTTGCGGCAAAGAGCAGGGCGAAAAGATTAATTTTTTCGAACGGTTGCGCTAAATCCTCTGCGGCGTGACGGTGGATTTTGCTACCATTAGCGCCAAACGTCGGCTCTTGGTGGCCGGTTAACCCAGTGAAATAACAAGGAAACGTCATGGGCCGAACCCGTGTAACCGACAACAGCCTGCGTTTGGCCGTCCTGCTGGCGATGCTGGTGATCATTCTGGCTGGGGTAAAAGCCGCCGCCGACATTGTGGTGCCGTTTTTACTGGCGGTGTTCCTCGCCATGGTGCTGAACCCGCTGGTGGCGATGCTGGAACGCCGCCGGGTGCCACGCATCGTCGGGGTGACGTTGCTGGTGACGGCGGTGATCGTGGTCGTGATGCTGTTTATCGGCATGCTGGGCGCTTCGCTGAACGAGTTCGCCCGCTCGCTGCCGCAGTACCGCGGCATGATGATCGAGAAACTGCGCGAGCTTCAGCATTACGCCGATCGCTTCAATATCAGCCTCTCCAGCGAAGCGATGCTGCAGTATGTCGATCCCAGCGCGGCGATGAATCTGGTCACCCGCATGCTGGGGCACCTGTCTGGCGCCATGACCAACGTCTTCCTGCTGCTGATGACCGTGGTGTTTATGCTGTTCGAAGTGCAGTTGCTGCCTTACAAGCTACAGCAGGCGCTGGATAAGCCGAACGAGGGGCTCGCCGCGATGCGGCGGGCGCTGGACGGTGTGACGCGCTATCTGGTGATTAAAACCATCATCAGCCTGGCCACCGGGGTGATCGTCTGGATCTTCCTGGCGGCGGTCGGCGTGCGCTTCGCCTTTATCTGGGGGCTGCTGGCGTTTCTGCTCAACTATATTCCCAACATCGGCTCGGTGTTGGCCGCCATTCCGCCGCTGATTCAGGCGCTGCTGTTCAATGGATTGGGCGATGCGCTGGTGGTGGCGGGCGGCTTTATCGCTGTCAACATGGTGATCGGCAATATCCTCGAACCGCGGGTGATGGGGCGCGGGCTGGGATTGTCGACGCTGGTGGTGTTTCTGTCGCTGATCTTCTGGGGCTGGCTGCTTGGCCCGGTGGGTATGCTGCTGTCGGTGCCGTTGACGATCGTGGCGCGCATCGCGCTGGAGACCACCGAAGGCGGCTATCGGCTGGCGGTTATCCTGGGGGACGGTCGCCCGCCGCGCCAGCCTCCGGCGGCGCCGGAGTGAGGTAATTTCTTGTAGCCACGTTGAGCTGTGCGTTGTTAATGCGCTTTGAATAAGCCACCCAACGGTGGCTTGACGCTTATACTGTTAGTGCAGACTGGGAACATTGGCTAATCAGTAAAAAACTACAACCACTTAGACCACTTTACATAGGCGACACAAACAACGATAGCCCAGATGAGAGTGAGATAAAAACCAGAGTTTGGGAACACTGAAACGAAAATAACCCCGCCGATAATAATGAGTATGATAGGGATTAGGTAAGCGAACGAGTTACCCAGCCATTCAATCAACCACTTCATTTTGTGAGTACCTAAAGTTCAGAAAGGTTTTCTATTTTACTCCTGAAGACTATACGGGTAACAACAATAATATCACCTCGGTAAATTAGCGATATCCAAGGGATTCGTGAATTTTATCTTTATCCATATTATTTTCAATATATATAGTGCGGTAGTGATTAATGACAGAAATTATGGGTGAGACAGAGAGTGAAATACTTTTTCGAGCACAGTGAGAACTGCTATACATACTAAGAAAAGAGGTAGAGTACATAAATGTACCAAGCATAAGGATATGCGCATGTTGATAATGAGGATGAGTTACAACGATCTTTCAAAAAACGGAGGAGAAGCGAAGCTCCACGTCTATGGGCTAGGTACTTTGCCCGTGTTTTCTGGTAGGCAGCCGTACACAAATGATCCCAACTGTACCTACATTGAGAACAGTGCAATACCTGTTGGTCGTTATTGGGTGGTTGACAGGCCGAGAGGTAGTCTAGCCAATCAAATTCGTTCGTGGGTACTTGACCAGTACACAGGAAACGATCATAGCGACTGGTTAGCTCTGTTCAGTGCTCAAACAATGAGTGACAGCATGTTTGTAAATAAGATCACACGTGGTAGTTTTAGATTGCATCCGCTCAGACCAGATGGCCGCGGTTATAGTGAAGGGTGCATTACGTTTGTAAGTCGTCTGGATTTTTACAAGGTCCGTCGCTTCATCCTGGGAATGAAGCTGATTAGAGTTCCTGGGTCACGCAGTACTATGATGACCTATGGTTTTGTTGATGTGCAAGGGGAGAGCAAGTTTGAAAAATGCATCGTTCGTTAAGAATATAGTACTGTATATTGCATGTTTCATTACTGCTTTCTGTTTCTCACGCTATGGGATGCCACTGTATAGCTTAACGTCACTCATCATAGATACCTCTCAACAACTCTTTGGCAGGTACCAAACAGGTTTCTATGAAATGGACGCAGATCCACTGACATTCAGTACGCTGATATTCACTGTGGCTTTCTATGCTTTGGTTCTATTCGGTTTGGTAAAGATGGCATTAAGACAATTCAGATAAATACAGAATGTCCGATGTGCTAACAAAAGTGCATCTCACCACTAATAAGTTTGCATTAACGGAAAAGGCGCGTTTTCCTCCATGGCATTTTATTTATTGGGGACCCCGTTGAATAAGGACTCTTCCACCGCAATCGTCTCCGATGCCGTCGGCGTAAGGAAGATTTTGCCGCTGACGCCGGGCTGGGCGGCGTGTTGCAGCGCCGCTGCGTACTGATGCAAAGGATAAATCGCGGCGGGTGGGCGCAGCGCCAGCTGGCCGCGCCGCAGCAGCTGGAATAGCTGATAAAACGCCGTTTGCCACTGCGCCGGTGCCGCCTGCGCATTCCATTTACGCAGGTGAAACAGCGAAGCGCGCAGCTTCAATTCGTCCACCACGCGCCGCCAGTCTACCTGGCAGCCGCTCAGCAGGCCCAGCGCCACAAAATCGCCGCCGGTGCGGACCGCTCGCGCCAGCTGCAATCCGTCTTCTCCGCCGATGCAGTCGATAGCGGCGCGGGCGCCAAAGTGGGTCATTTGCGCCAGCTGCGGCGTTTCGATAACGCGCCAGGCGCCGGCGGCCAGCAGCGCCGGGCGATGAGCGACGTTGCGCACCACCACTGCCAGACGAATGCCACGCAGCGCCGTCATCTGTGCCAGCAGCAGGCTAACGGCGGAGCCACCGCCGTTGAGCAGCAGCACGTCGCCGGCGTTGAGCGGTAGCCATTGCGTCAGCAGCACCCAGCAGGTGAGCGGGTTGATATAGATTTGCGCCGCGCTGGCGTCGTCGATGTCGTCCGGTACCCAGACCACCCGTTCTTCAGGCAGCGTGACAAAGGTTTGCCAGCTGCCGTCACCTGCTACCGCCAGCGCGCGTCGGCCGGTCGAGCGTCCGCTTTGCGGATCGACGATGACGCCTACGCCTTCATAGCCCGGCACCTGCGGCAGGGCGATGCGGTGCGCGTATTGGCCGTGAATCGGGATCAGGTCGGAAGGGTTGATCGGGGCATAGCGCATCTGCAGTAGCCGCCGGCCGGTGCGCAGCGGCGGCCGGCTCGTCTGCTGCAGCGTCAGCACCTGGGCGGGATCGCCGAAGCGGCTGAAGCTCAATCGGGGAAATGACGACGGCATGGGTTACATCACGAAGAAAAAATAGACATCCAGCGCCAGCAGCACCAGCCACAGACAAAGATACAGCACCAGGTGCTCACGCACGTTGTTGACGATAGCCGCCAGTATTCGGTTTAACATTTCAGCCGCCTGAAGAAAGAGACCTTTGATTATAGTCCTTTTCTCGGCACCTTTTATAGCGGGGCGCGCGTGAGCGTTGGAAGAGCGGCGATAAAAAAGCCTGCGTTATCGCAGGCTTGATGTTACACCGCCAGCAGCGCCAGCGGCGTCGAATTCGTTGGCGCGCTTGGCGGGTAGAAATAACGCAGCACGTTATACAGCGAGTAGAACTCCAGCCGGTTGCGCGCGTTGATCTTCTCCGTGATGTGACGCTTGTGCACATACACCGTATGCGAGCTGATCTGCAGCTTTTTCGCGATGCGGTAGTTGGGCATTTCCGCCATCCAATATTTCATCACCGTCAGTTCCTGCGGGCTGAACAGGGAACGCTCTTCGCCGTCATCGGCCAGCGCCAGCGGATTTTCGCGCAGCGTGCGCAAGGTGAGCGGCAGAATGCTTTTATTGAACAAAAAGGCGTTATCGGCGATGCGCATCGGCGTTTCGCTGTAAGGGTAAGGCGTATCGAGATAGATAAACAGCGAGGCAGACTGGCTGGCTTCCATAAATGCCAGCAGCTGCGCGTCTGCTTCGTTATAGCGGCACTGGTTGCTGAGGTTCACCAGAATATGGCTCGGCTGAAAGCTGGCCAACAGCGGCGTAGCGTGCTCAATGCTGTGGCAGCACTTGATCGTCGTAATCCCACTATCAGCAAAGTAGCTGGCTATACCGACCCGGGTGAAGCAGCATTCGTCCACGACAAGTAGTTTCATGGTGACGTCCTTGTTGAAAGCCGATGGAGCATATCTTCTGTAAAATAGGACTTACACTGCAAGTGTTCAATTCGGAAATTCAAATGCTGAATACAAGAAATTTCCGTTATCAGAAATTTTACTTGGTATTTAAAAGAGTTAGCAGGTTAATAAATTGTAACCGCCAAATTTCGCTGTCCAGGGCTCGACGGCAACCTGGACAGCGAAATCCTTCGCTTAGCTAAATCGTTTCAGACCAAAGCTGGCGACGTCGACCGGCGGCGCTTTGTCCTGCGCGAACAGCGCGGCAATCTCACCCAACGCGCTGGCGAACTTGAAGCCGTGGCCGCTCAATCCGCTGATGACCATCAGGCGATCGCACCCCGGCAGGGTATCGATAATAAAGTCTTCGTCGGGGCTCATGTCATAACTGCAAGCTTCGCCGTGTAAACATACGCCTACACCCGGCAAAAACTGCCGCAGGAAGGTGAAAACTTCGGTGCCGTCGCTGGCGTAGCTGCCGAAGGGTTTACGCTGCTCGGGGGCGTCCATCGGCTGGCCGCCGTCGTGTTTGCCCACTTTCAGGCCGTCGTTATCCGCCGGGAAGCCGTAATAGTGCGTGCCGTCTTGCGCCTCGACGGTAAAGGCCGGGAAGCGATTGTTCACGCTATAACGGCCGTCTGCCTGATGCCAGGAGAAGACTTTGCGCAATGGTGCAACCGGCAACTGCGGCAACAGCGCTTTCACCCAGGTGCCGGCGGTGGCCACCGCTTTTCGCGCCGTGAAACGCCCTTCGCCGGTGACGACTTCAACGCCGTCCTCGATGGGGTTCACCGCGCTGACCGGGCAGTTGAACAACTGGCTGCAGCCGGCCTCTTTCGCCAGCTTGATCAGAGTGGCTATCGCCAGCTCAGCATGCAGGAAGCCGGCGTCGGGCTCGAACACGCCGACATAACCTTCCGGGGCCCGGAATTCCGGCCAGCGTTGAGCGATCTGTTCGGCACTGAGGGTTTGCGCGTTCAGGCGGAATTTTTGCGCGCTCTGCTGAGCATTGCGAATGAATTCGGAGTGCTGTGGCCCCAAATTGAGCACGCCGCACGACTGGAACAGTTCTTCGCCGGATTGTTGAATCAGCGCATTCCACAACGCCTGGGCGCGCAGCACCAGCGGCACGTACTTTTCACCTTCGCCGTAAGCGTGACGGATGATGCGGGTATCGCCGTGATGGCTGCCGTTGCAGTGCGGGGGAATGGCGCTGTCGATCATCAGCACTTTCAAGCCGGCCCGGGTAGCGTAATACCCTGCCGCTGCGCCGACTGAACCGCTGCCCACCACAATCAAATCATATTCCATGTGCCCACCCTCTCTGATAGCGATTTCTTATCGCCCCATGATAAAAGGTTGCCGAGCGCAATGCACTGATTGAACGGCGAAAGGCAAAGAAAAAGGCGCCGGGAATGGGTCGCGGCGCCTCAGGGGTTAGGGGACGATGAATCAATGTTTTCTGCGATCAAGATCCTGGTAATCCGTAGCTTCAATCTTGGCGATGCCGGCCTCTAAGATATTGATTAATTGACGGGCGACATCTGTGGTCAGCCAAAGCGTTCTGTCTACTTGGGCTTCTTCTGGCGTTTGGTCTAGTGAAGACAGGTAATGAAGGCGTATCATCATGGCGTCGTAAACGTCGACAGTACTGATATCCCAACCGACAAGCGGGTGCGTCTGAATTACTTCATCATTTCTGTCCATAAAGACCCCTTATTGAGTAGTAACTACCGTGAGTGACTAACGAGGATCAATGCGGCTCATCATCATGAGAGCAATTACAGTATACGCATCCGCTTTCATCGGTGGAGGGGGTTGTCACCGAAATTTGCAAAATAAATATTTATTTGAACAATTATTCTACAAACCGGTATGCGAATTTTTGGATGAATAAAGCGCAGGGCGTTATTCCGCGCCGGCTGGCGGCGGTGAGCCGTGCAGGCATTTTTCCAGCTCTTCGGCCAAATGGGCGAAATGTTTCTGCGTTTCGGCGTCGCGGTTCTGGCTGTGTGATTCCAGCTTCAGGCTGTGGATCAGTCGTTGGTTGGCTTTGTCATCCAGGCTGAAGGCCAGATAAGAGAAAGCCACCTCCAATACGTTCAAGCGCCTTTTCTGATCGGCAATCAGTGCCAGCAGTTCGCCAAACGTCATCGCGTCTTCGGATTTCACCTTGTCCGGGGCCATGCTTACTCCTTTGCGTTAAATACAGCGCTGAGGCGGATTTTGTTCCAGAGTAAGGGTAAGCGATGAATGGACAGGGCGCCAGAAACAAAAAAGCCGGAGAGCGACCCCCGGCAAAAACAGCATTGCAGTGTTATTCTGCGCTGAACCATTCGTCCGCGCTTTCCCAGGTTTCCTGAAGGATTTCCTCGATCAGGTCCCGGTCGGTTTTGGCGCCCCCCAGCACGGAGAGCCCGTTGGCGCCGGCATAACGTACGTGCACGACGGCGTCTGGAAACTGGCGATTGACCCGTTTGCCCAGTTCACCGGTCAGCGCCTCAATGGCGCCCGACGGCAGTGGCCGGGTTTTATCTATAGTGACTTCAACACGCATAATTGCCCCCGAAGCGATTTACTGTTTATTTATACAGTTAACCGAGTGCGGGGGCAAGAGGGCGAAGCAAAAATATCAGTCTTTCAGCGACCAGTTCAGGGTTTCACCGGCCAGGAAGGGGATCACGGATTCATTGCCCAGGGCGATCTCTGCCGGTTGGGTGGTCGGCACGCGCTGCAGCTCGATGAAGTCTTCGTTGAGCGGCAGGCCATAGAAGCGTGGGCCGTTGAGCGAGCAGAAGGCTTCAAAGTGCTCCAACGCGCCGAGTTGTTCGAACACGGCAGCGTAAGCCGGGATGGCATTCGGCGCGTTGAAGCAGCCGGCGCAGCCACAGCTGGATTCTTTGCGGTGCTTGAGATGCGGCGCGGAGTCGGTGCCGAGGAAGAAACGATCCGAACCGCTGGCGACCGCCTGACGCAGCGCTTCCTGGTGGACATTGCGCTTGAGGATCGGCAGGCAGAACAAGTGTGGGCGAATGCCGCCGACCAGCATGTGGTTGCGGTTGAACATCAGGTGCTGTGGCGTGATGGTGGCGCCGAGGAAACGATTGCCTGCCTGCACATATTGCGCCGCTTCTTTGGTGGTGATGTGCTCGAAGACGATCTTCAGCTCTGGGAACTGGCGACGGATAGGTTCCATGACCTGCTCGATAAAGCGCGCCTCGCGGTCGAAAATATCGACGGCAGGATCGGTCACTTCGCCGTGGATCAGCAGCGGCATACCGATTTTTTGCATCTGCTCGAACAGCGGATAAATGCCGGTCACGTCGCTGACGCCGTGGCTGGAGTTGGTCGTGGCGTTGGCCGGATACAGCTTGGCGGCGGTAAACACCCCTTGCTCGAAACCGCTGACCAGTTCGCTGGCCGCCAGAGAGTTGGTCAGGTAACAGGTCATCAGCGGAGTGAAGTTGTGGCCCTGCGGGACCGCCGCCAGAATGCGATCGCGGTAGGCGCGCGCGGCGGCCACGGTCGTTACGGGGGGAACCAGGTTCGGCATCACGATCGCCCGGCCAAATACCTGGCTGGTATAGGGCACCACCGTTTTCAGCATCTCGTCGTCACGCAGGTGGATATGCCAGTCGTCTGGGCGGCGGATTTTCAGAACTTGAGGTTGTGCGGTCATCTAGCTAGGCTCCGGCGGTCAAATACGTCTAATGAAAAGCGAATAATGGGTTTATTCACGCCGGGGTGTAAGGATAAGCGGAAAGTGCCTGAGATGCATCTGTTTGTTGGCGACAAGTTGAAATCAATAGGGCGGCGGGCGCATAGTGGCAGAGATTTCAACGATGCCGACGCCAATACCGTCGACCTTCATCAAGTGGAAAGGGAGAAAGCAATGGAAGTACGCGTTATCGCCACCCTGCAAGCGAAAGCGGGATTTGAGGCCGCAGTCAGTGAAGCGGTGCACGACATTATCGAGCCGAGCCGCCAGGAGCTGGGCAACCTGCAATATGATTTGCATCGCGATCTGGAAAAAACGGGCGTTTTTGTGTTCTTTGAGCGTTGGGCCAGCAGCGAGGCGCTGGACAAGCACAATGAGACGGCGCATTTTCAGCAGTTCGTCAGCCGGCTTGACGGCAAGTTGGACGTTCTGGACATCAAAAAACTGAAGAAGATCGCCTGAGCATTTTATAGGCAAGAAAAAACCCGCCGATGGCGGGTTTTTTTAGGGTTACAGATTAACTTATTCGTTAACCGGCTGCGGCTTGGTGGCCGGCGCGGTGGCCTGGCTTACCGCCGAATGGCCGCCGGCTGAGCCTTTGCCTTCAAAATTGAAGGAAGGGCGTTGCCAGTCGCTGTGTTTGCGCTCTTCCGGCTGGTAGGCCGGCGCAGGCGCTTTGGTCATCGGCGCAGTGGCGATGTGTTTGTACAGCACGTCCTGCACGGCTTTCACCGGTGCCGGCTGCTGAGCTACCACAGGCGCAGGTTCGGCGATTGGCGCTGGGGCTTTTTCGACCGGAGCGGCTTCTACGGCGGCTGCCGCAGGTGCGGCTTCTACCACTGGCGTTTCTTCCGCTGGCGTGGCTTCTACCGGTGCAGTTTCGACCACCGGTTCGTCTTCCGCTGGTGCAGGTTCAACCACTGGCTCTGCAGCTACGGTTTCAGCCACTGGCTCGGCTTCCACTGCCGGGGCAGTCTCTTCCGCTTTCGGCTCTTCAACTGCGGCAGGTGCCGGGGTTTCCTCTGCCGGGATAGCAACGACAGGCGCTACGGCTACAGCTTCTTCCGTTACGGTGACGGCTGCAGTTTCAACGGTGGCTTCTGGTGCCGGCTCGTTGACGTTGGCCGTGGTCTGAGTATCTTCCACGGCAACGCTGTGCTGTTCAACCGCTGCGGCGACAACCGGTGCCTGTTCTACGGCTTCGGTTTGCACTTCGGCTTCTTCAACCTGAGCAACCGGGTAGCTCACCCAGACTTTACCTGACGCCATTTCCGGCGAAGCGAACGCGCCCGCCAGCGGCATTGGGGATTGCAGCGGGTAACGCTCATCACGGTAACGACGGCGGCGCTGGCCGCTGACGCGCAGGTGACGCGGTGAACGACGGGAGCGACGCGGCATGCCTTCGCCATTGCCGCGGTTTTCGCCCTGGGCATCGTCTTCCGGCTGAGCGGCAACGGTTTCCGGCAGCAGCTTGACGCTGTCGTCGGTAGTCGGCTGCGCGTCTTCGGCTTTCGCTACCGGCGCTTTCGGCGCCAGCAACTCTTCCGCTGCACGCTGCAGTTCTTCTTCCGCAGACAGGATACGCACTTTCTGCGACAGAGGGCGGCGCTGACGGCGCTGCATGTTCTGCTGCTGGCGTTCTTCCTGCTCTTCGTCGGTGCTCTCGACCGCTTCAACGCTTTCCAGCGCTTTCACTTCCTGCTGAGCCTGACGTTTCTCTTCCTGACGACGACGCTGGCGTTCAGCACGCTGCTCACGACGCTGCTGCTGATCTTCGCGTGGCGCTTTAGCGCTTTCTTCCGAGGCGGTTTCTTCCGCGACCGGCGCGTTCTGCTGCTGGTTACGGCGGTTACGGCGCTGCTCATCGCGGGATTCACGCGATTCACGGCCTTCGCGGTTCTCACGCGGTTCCCGGTTGTCGCGCTCGCGATTGTCACGGCCTTCACCGCGCTCTTTACGCTCGCCGCGTTCCGGACGATCGCCTCGCTCACCGCGCTCTTTACGGCCGGTGCCTTGACGGCGCTGACCGCGACGATCCTGACGACGGTTTTCACCGTTACCTTCCGCTTTCGGCGTTTCGGCCGGTTTGGCTTCTTCGACGGCAGGTTGTTCTTCACCGGCGAACAGGCTCTTCAGACCCCCGAACAGGCGGCCCAGGAAGCCCGGCTTGGCGGCGACCGGCGCTGCTGCTTGAGCCTTGGCGGCGGCGGCAGGCTTGGCCACGGCGACAGCTTCTTCAGCCGGCGGCGGCGCATCGGCGGACAGGGAGAAGGAAGCCAGGGCCGGTTGCTCCGGACGCTTGCGTTCCATCGGCGCATCTTCCAGCGGGCGCTCCATGTCTTCTTCGTGCAGTTTCGGCAGCAGGTAGCTGAGGGTAGAGGTTTCCTCGCCCTTGCGTACGCGCAGCACCGAGTAGTGAGGGGTTTGCATTTCATCGTTCGGCACGATGACGGCTTTCACGCCGCCCTGGCGTTTTTCGATCGCGCTGACGGATTCGCGCTTTTCGTTCAGCAGGTACGAAGCGACCTGAACCGGCACGATTGCGTGAACTTCTTTAGTGTTTTCCTTCAGCGCTTCTTCTTCGATCAGGCGCAGGATGGACAGCGCCAGCGATTCGTTGTCGCGGATGGTGCCGGTGCCGTTACAGCGAGGGCAAACGTGGTGGCTGGACTCGCCCAGCGACGGGCTGAGGCGCTGACGCGACATTTCCAGCAGGCCGAAGCGGGAGATGCGGCCGATCTGGATACGCGCGCGGTCTTGGCGCACGGCGTCGCGCAGACGGTTTTCCACTTCGCGCTGGTGGCGTACCGGCGTCATGTCGATGAAGTCGATGACGATCAGGCCGCCGAGGTCGCGCAGGCGCAGCTGGCGAGCGATCTCGTCCGCCGCTTCCAGGTTGGTGTTGAACGCCGTCTCTTCGATGTCGCCACCACGGGTTGCGCGTGCGGAGTTGATGTCGATGGCGGTCAGCGCTTCGGTGCTGTCGATGACGATCGAGCCGCCGGACGGCAGGCGCACTTCGCGCTGGAAGGCGGATTCGATCTGCGATTCGATCTGGTAGTGGCTGAACAGAGGGATTTCACCGCTGTACAGTTTGATTTTGCTGCTGAAATCCGGGCGGCCCAGCGCAGCGATGTGCTCTTTGGCCAGATCGAGAATTTTCGGGTTGTCGATCAGGATTTCGCCGATGTCCGGGCGCAGGTAATCGCGGAAGGCGCGCACGATAACGTTGCTTTCCTGGTGGATCAGGAATGGTGCAGGGCGGCCTTCGGCGGCTTTTTTAATCGCTTCCCAGTGCTTCAGACGGAAGGAGAGATCCCACTGCAGCGCATCGGCGGATTTGCCTACGCCCGCGGTGCGAACGATCAGGCCCATGCCGTCCGGCAGTTGCAGCGAAGAGAGCGCTTCTTTCAGCTCGGTGCGATCGTCACCCTCGATGCGGCGAGAAATACCGCCGGCACGTGGGTTGTTCGGCATCAGCACCAGATAGCTGCCCGCCAGGCTGATGAAGGTGGTCAAGGCAGCGCCTTTGTTGCCACGTTCTTCTTTGTCTACCTGAACGATGACTTCCTGGCCTTCGCGCAGCACATCTTTGATGTTCGGGCGGCCATGGGAAGAGTAATTGCTAGGGAAGTATTCGCGGGCGATTTCTTTAAGAGGGAGAAAACCATGTCGTTCTGCGCCGTAGTCCACGAACGCTGCTTCAAGACTTGGCTCAATGCGGGTGATTTTGCCTTTGTAAATATTCGCTTTTTTCTGCTCATGACCCGGACTTTCGATATCCAAATCATACAGCCGCTGTCCATCTACGAGGGCAACACGCAACTCTTCCTGCTGAGTTGCGTTAATCAACATTCTTTTCATCTTAACTTACTCGTTATTTTTACATTATCGACAAAGC
>Ga0153999_1000053_pt1 | contig 67108 bp, 58 predicted proteins | sample TSNC083MetaG_FD_104675 | JGI IMG/M metagenome (GOLD analysis project Ga0153999, IMG submission 104675) | Attine ant fungus gardens microbial communities from North Carolina, USA - TSNC083 MetaG | ecosystem: Host-associated > Fungi > Mycelium > Unclassified | place: USA: North Carolina, Lumber...
AAAAAAACCGTCTGTTTAAGACGGTTTTTCATCATAATTCGATATACTCTTTAAGCTTAGCAGTATAAGCTCTGCCTACCGGTATTTCGTGTCTATCCCCTGATGCCGCTTTTTCCAAGATCAAGATATAGCCTTTATTAAACCAAGTTGCAATCTCTCTGATCTGGTTGACATTGACAATATAGTTGCGGTGGCAACGAAAAAAGTTCTCCGGCGGCAATTTGGCCTCATATTCTTGTAATGTAAGTTTTGTGCGGTAGACCTCGCCATCAAGCGTTTTAAGATATACAAGCCGGTCCTTAGCATAGATAAGTTCAATTTTATCAACATCCACCACCCCCATCCGGTCGCCTTTTTCTACAGAAAACTTACGACCTCCACTTACCATTCCCTGGGGCGCGCCGGCCATCCGGTTTACAGCCGACCAAGCAAGCCGCTTATTAAATTTATCCATGACCCGTCCAATATCACGTTCATCATAGGGCTTCAAAATATAATCAAAAGCGTTTACGGCAAACGCTTTAAGCGCATATTCATCATAAGCAGTGGCAAAGACAACTATCGGCGGTTCTTTGTAGTTGACTAGCTGCTCTGCTACTTCTATTCCGCTCATTTCAGGCATCTGAATATCTAGAAAGACAATATCGGGTTTAAACCTTTTTATCAACTGCAGCGCCGTCTCGCCATCATGCGCCACCCCCACAATCTTAATGCCGGAATGCAACTCTAGCAGCAAAGTCTGGAGTTCTGTCGCCATTAATGGCTCATCATCGGCAATAATTACTTTTACGTCCTTCAACCGTGTCGTTAGCGGCCACCTCCTGTAAAGGTAAACGAATAAGCATTTTGGTACCTTTGTTTTCATTACTTTCGATTGTAATGCCAAATTCCTTGCCAAACAGCCGTTGAATGCGGGCTTGGACATTATTCAGCCCAATGCCGATGCCACCGTCAAATTGTGGTATGGGCTGTATGTCCAGCAACCGGTCAAAACGATCTTGGGCAATCCCTACCCCATTGTCTTCTACCGTAATATAAACGTCACCCTGCCGCCTGTGCCCACGAATTGCAATAATGCCGCCATCCTTTTTTGGGGAAAGACCATGCTTAACGGCGTTTTCCACGAGTATTTGCAAGGAAAAAACCGGGATTGCCTGAGCATATATTTCAGCACTAATCTCTTTAACAATTTGGATGCGATTACCGAACCGTGCTTGTTCCAAACGGACATAACTGTCGACAAACTCAAGCTCCTCCTGCAAGGTAGTGATCTCTTTTCCCGGCCGAATATGCCGTCTGATGATATCTGATAAATCTTTAATCAATGACCGCGCTTTGCCTGGTTCGCTCCGAATCGTGGCGCTAATCGTCCCCAGAGTATTAAAAATAAAATGAGGATGGATTTGAGCTCTTAGTGAATTATATTCTGCTTGCGCCAACAAGATTGCCTGTACCTCCAGTTCGGCATGCAGCAATTGCAAGCTTAAAAAGTCGGCTATACCTTGAACAAGCTCGGCTTCGTAGGGGAGAATTATCCCGGTGCCTGTCTTATATACCTTAATCGTCCCCTGGAAGCGGTTATTAACAATAAGGGGGGCATCAATAACCGCAGCTAACGGACAGTCTTTATGCGGACAACCAATACTTCTTTTATCATCGGCAATAATAGTTTGCCTGCTTTGCATAGCCCGTTTTGTCGCCAGAGTTATAAATGGCTGACCAACAATATGATGGTCATCGCCTTGACCTAAAAAAGCCAGAACACTGTTGGTATCGGTAACAGCCACGGCGTCGGCGTCAATTTCCGAATAAACAATTTCCGCCATGCGGTGCGCTGACTCCACGGTCAACCCCTGCCACAGGACGCCGTTTGCCTTCTGGATAACACGCATAGCCTTTTGAGCCAACATGGCCTGAGCCTTGTCCTGCTCGTGATAGACATCGCGAACAATGTAGACAACGAACATGACGCCCAGAGAGTTAGCAATCGTCGTCGGCACAGCAATAATCCGCTCCAGCTCCCACGCAGCGGCAAAAGGTGTTGAAAAGGCAAGTATCATAAATTTAAGTATGGCCTCAGCGCCAAGGGTTGCGGCAAGTGCCGTTTTGATCCCGATCTTCCGTGCGCCGTACCTTGTATAGATAAGACCACTTAAATACCCGACCAAAATATTGGTGGCAACCGCCGCTCCCATAGTAAATCCCCCCATAAAATACCTGGGGATTGCCCCGATAATTCCCGCGCCCAGACCAACAAGCGGACCGCCCAGCAGACCGCCCAGCACAGCGCCGACAATCCGGGTATTAGCAAGCGCATCCATAATCGGCATACTTAAGTAATTGCCTATTGCAGAAAGAAAACCAAAAACGAAAACCAAAATAACTTTATCCCGTAAGCTATACTGAATCTGGTTCAAAGCCCGGCGAAAAGGCGGCAACTGGGTAATCAGGTAAGCAGCCACTCCTAAAACAGCAATATTCTTAATGACAACTCCCAATAAGTCGATACCCACATTTTTACCTCCAACAGATTAGGGCTAGACAAGTCTTTCTAAGCGTCAAACATTTTTCCGGGATTTAGTATGCCCTCTCGATCAATCACCTGCTTAATTTTTTGCCCGACGGCAAAACCTGTTTCTCCTGTCTCCCATTTTAAAAACGGAGCTTTCATATAGCCGATGCCGTGTTCGCCTGACAGCGTGCCGCCAAGTTCAAGAGCGGCTTTAAATAGTTCTTCAACTGCCAGTTCTACCCGCTCCATCTCCTGATGATTATGTTTGTTGCTCAGGATGTTAGGATGAAGATTGCCATCGCCGGCATGGCCGAAAATAACCATCTTTAAATCATATTTTTGGGCAATCTCCCGCAGTCTGCGTACCATAGCCGGGATTTGGCTGCGGGGAACGGTAGCATCTTCCGAAATTTTAGTCGGGTTAATCTTGCCACAGGCCGGCGAAATAGCCCGGCGGGCGCGCCACAATTTATCGATATCCTCAGGAGTAGATGCTGTCTGGATCTCAGTTGCACCACATTGTTTGCTCACTATCATAACCTGTTCGGCTTGGCGGGCTATGGCCGACGCGCTCCCATCCACCTCAATCAGCAGAATAGCTTCCGCATTGACCGGCAGCCCGACTTTAAGATAATCTTCAACAGCGCGAATAGTCAGGTTATCCATGATTTCGAGCGTCGTAGGAATTGTGCCGGAGGCAATCATGCCGCTCACGGTCGTCGCAGCATCGTCCAGACTATTAAATATGGCAAGCAAGGTCTGTTTGGCGCTCGGTTTGTCAACAAGCTTCAAATAGACTTTAGTGATAATGCCTAGGGTGCCTTCCGAACCGACAAAGAGCATGCCCCAGTCAGGGCCGGCCATCTCACTATCAAACTTATTGCCCAGTTCTAGCACACTGCCGTCAGGCAAGACAACTTCCATGCCTAATACGTAGTCCCGAGTGATACCATACTTTACACCCCTGGGGCCGCCGGCGCATTCGGCAATATTGCCGCCTATCGTTGTTGTTTTAGCACTAGCCGGGTCAGGCGGATAAAAAAGCCCTGCCTGGCTTACAGCATTAACGAAGTCTTCAGTAATAACGCCGGTCTCAACGATAGCTATCCGGTTTTCTTTATCAATGTCAATTATCTTATTGAGCCGGGTTGTAACCAGGCTGATCCCCCCCTTGACCGGGACTGAACCGCCCGACAATCCTGTGGCTGCCCCCCGGGCGGTTACCGGAACGTTATAACGTCCGGCCAGCTTAACAATAGCAGCCACTTCCCCCACATTGCCGGGTTTAACGACAACATCAGGGGGAAAATCCCGGAAGGTAGCGTCAAAGGAATAACAGATCCTGTCTTCCAGCTGATCCATAACATACTCAGAACCGACAATTTTTTTTAATTCAGCAATGACTTTCTGCTCCACCAATCTCGCCTCCTCCTAATCCAGTCCATATGCTTTGGCAATGATTTCGGCAGTATGCAGCACCTGCACCCGGCTCGCTCTTTGCCCTAGACCGTCAGTAATATGCATCCGGCAGGCCGAACAGCCTGTTGCCAGGATATTGGCCGCTGTCGTTTCGACGTTATCAAGCTTCCAGTCGTTAATCTTCCTGGCTATGTCATAATAAGCCATGCTGAAAGTGCCGCCGGCGCCGCAGCATTTGGCAGCATCTTTCATTTCAACAAATTCTAGTGCTGGAATTGCCTTAAGAAGCTTCCGTGGCTCTTGCGCCACTCCCATCCCCCGCACAAGATGACACGGGTCATGGTAGGTGATTTTTGCCCGTACTTCACGCAGATCTTTTTTTATTCCTAAGTCAACAATAAACTGGGTAATATCTTTGACTTTGACGGCAAGCTTTTCCCATTGCTCTTTTAACTTTGGATCTTCAATAATTAAGCCATACTCATGTTTCAAAGCCGATCCGCAAGAGGCACAGCCGGTAATGATAGCGTCATAATGGCCGTCAGCTAATATTTTGATGTTTTCCTCTGCCAAGCAACGCCCAACCTGATAGTCGCCTGAGGTAAAGGCCGGAGTGCCGCAACAGCTTTGTTTTGCCGGAATAACGACCTCAACATTATGAGCCTTAAGGATTTTGACGATGGCCTCCCCTGCTTCCGGGTAAACATAATTGAGCATACAGCCTGTATAAAAGGCTACTTTTGCTTTGGGCGCAGCCACTCGGTTGGCTTCAGGCAAGCGGGATCGCAGCGGCGATGTCGCTAGCGGAGGGATAATTCGCCGCTGGCTAAGTCCGGCGCTCGGCAGTGGAATGCGGGCCAATTTGCCTCTGCCATCAGGAGCATTTTTAAATACAGCCCCTTGAAATAACGCCCCCATTTTAAGTCCCATATCGAACATTCTGCGGTACGTCAGGCCGGTGAACGCCACTTTCTTGGCGAGAGACAAGCCATTTTTAGCCGCCAGCATACGCCGTGCACTTAAAAATAGCTCATCTGTTTTCACACCGGAGGGACAGCCAGGAACACAAGCTTTACATAATAGACATTTCGACATCCTGGTTTGGAGCCCGGGGGTCAAGCTCAGCTGGCCTTGGCTAACGGCCTCTAATAATCTGACTTTACCCCTGGCCGTTGTATTTTCATTGTCAGAGGCTTGAAATACCGGACAGACTGACCGGCATGTGCCGCAACGAATGCATTTGACAAGCTGTTTTTGCCATTGTTCGTACTTACTTTCCATTAATTACACCTCCTTTTGTGGTCAGCGGTTCAGTATCCGTTTTGGGTCGAAAGCAACTTTGGCCTGCTGTTCAAGCTTAGCAAGCGTCCCACTTACCGGCTTACCGGTCAGACGGGCATACTTACCGGCTGAAATTCCGCCCGCCTGAGTTACGAGCTTGCTGACCTCAGTAATGAAACTATCATCCGGCGGGGACGCAAAGGCGATATTAAGCTTGCCTTCCGCAAGTTGACCGAATAGTCCGCTCTTAATACGGTTGTCCTTGGCTATTGCCTCATAGGCGTTGATAAATTGTTGTTGACAATTGAAAGGCATTTTAAATTCATCTGTCAGTATATACTTGTCGGATGTCCGGTAGAGTATGTCCCATGAGACTGCCGTCTGCCCGCACCCGTCAGCCGCCTCCCTGATTGCCCCGCCATGCTTTTTAATCAGAGCCGCTGCAATCTGATATTGTTCAAGTACATCTTCTGCTAGCCCGTCAAATTCCATCAGGATAAGCTGACCTTGCGCATCATTTTGAAAAATGTCCTGTACAGCAGCATCAATCCACAGCAAATAGGCAGCAGCTACACGGGCGTCTTTCAACGCTTTTATAAAAGTCAGCATGCTCTTCACCTCTGAAAATGTGGCGGCTACACCTTTTCGCCGTTCAGATAAGGGTAGTAGCTTAAGGTAAAATTTGGCCGTAATGCCATAATCGGTATAGGGACTGTTAAAGAAACGGGTGAAATCGTAGCCGGTAACATTCTTTACCGTTTTCCCGCCCGTGTTTAGCAGCTCGCCTGTCGGCAATACAATCTCTGATCCCATGAGAAAGTGCTTAGCAGGCCCGTATTTTAAGCTTGATAGGTTGGAACAGCCTTCATAAAACAACTGCCCCACTGTTTTTTCCTGATAAAACGGAGTAGTTGCCGGTATAAACCGCAGACCTTGGTCAGCTAACGTCTTGTCCAAAAATCCAAGCCTTACACCCGGTCCTACGATTGCGACAAGATTAGCAGGATCAATTTCAAATAATTCATCTAATTTTGATAAATCGAGACACAATCCATCATTTATGCCTTCCCGATAGGCATATACCGGTAATCCATCGTCGGACGCCGTCTTAAAGACATGCTGTAATTCTTGGACAGACTTTGGTGATATTATTTGGCGCACATGCCCTTCCTCCTTGAAATCGATTCTACAGTCATCTTAATTGCTTATCTGCCGACACAATATCTATTTATGACTAAACGCAGAAATTCACCGACAAACAGCGTGAATTTATCTACAGGAAACGCGCTGCTACTTGTCTTTGCACCGAGCTTCAGATTCCGTATATGTAGAAGTCCAGCTCGTAAGCTGGACTGGTGTCACTACTGTATTAAATTAAAAGCTTCGCCATGCTCTATGTGGGTTAACGAACTAGCTGCTCCTTTAATTGACCAGGTGTTTTTCCGCCTGACTTCTGTTTAGTCGCTTTTAATATATATTCGACACTTTCCTTGGCGTGAAGAAATTTATCCAGATACATTTTCTCATCGGCTTGCTTAAAAATTTCTATCACGGCTACCGGTTCGCTGCTCACTGCCCAGCCAATCGACATAGCCAGCGGAATATCAGGCAGCTCGGCGTTGTACTTGAGCAGTGCTTCTCGTAAATCAATCTCAACCTGCTTAACCTGCAAGGCTGAACTGTCTGTGAGGATGATAGCGAATTCATCACCTCCGGTCCGGGCGGCAATTGCATTTTGGGGTATCGCCGCTTTAATGAGACTGGCAGCGGCAACAATGAGTTCATCACCGACGTCGTGACCCCAGGTATCATTAACAAGCTTGAGGCCATCCAAATCACAGATAATAATGCTTGTCGGATAACGTCCCTGGCTTTCGATCTGCTGAATTTCTTTTTCGAAGAAAGCACGGTTATAAAGCTGGGTAAGATGATCATGAAAGCTTAGGTACTCCAAGTGGAGCTTAAGCTTGGTATTATCAATAGCCGAAGAAGTCTGCATCGTAAATATGTCGAGCAAGCGAATCTGCTCAGGCGTTATTTCTTGATCATGATTAATTTCAACGACAGCGGTGATATTGCGGAAACAATTGAGCGCCATAATCAAATGACGGCAGTCGACAGAAAGCTCATACTCCCTGGCCTTCGCCACCCGCTCGACAAACTGGCATTCACACCCGTTCGGCTCAACGATAACAAGGTCATCGTCGTGCAAATCGGCTTTCTGAAGCTTGTTTTCGTCGAAGATATATAGTGTTCCTTGTTGAAAACCAAAGACAAGCCGTGAACGTAATGTCTTGAGATAGATTTTCAGCATGTCATAATAATTACCAGCGTCATGGATGGATTTGGTCACATAGTGCAGCATGACAAACTGGTCAAGCTGCCGCCCTAATAACTCTTGGAAATGACGGAGATTTTCATTGAGAATTATATTCTCAACAGTAGCTGCTGTTTGGCGGACATACTGATCTATCAGTTGAATGTCTTCGAAAAATATGCAACTCTTTTTCTCCAACAGCAAGATAGCCCTAATGACACCCGCTTTTCTGAAAATCGGTACTGCCGCCTGTAGATTATCGAGTGATGTCGCCGGCGCTTTTGTCATTACTGCTTGCAGTATATAGTCCGCCTTAACTGCCGTTGTAGTCTTGATAATCTCGCCATTTTCCAGCGACAACTTGATAGTAAACCGGGCATTATCATCAGGCAGCAGAACTGCCGCATCATCATAGTTAAAACCGCGATTACATACGCTGTACAGATAAGCCTGCCATAGTTCCTGAGTCGTTTGGCAATCTTGAATATCGTTTGTCAGATAATGCAGCATTAAATAGTTATTATTTACTTCGGCAATTCTTCGCTGAGTCTGCTTAAGTTTAAGGTTCTCAGCCTTGAGCAGAGTTATTTGGGCAGTTAATTCCTGGATAAGCATTTTGGCTTGTTGTTGTTCGTCCATCTGCCGCCTCTTTTAAAGTAAGATGTAATACGTTTCTTCGCTCAGTGATAAGATTCCTGCCGGCAAAACATGTTAACGACAAAAGAAAGGCTTGATAACCTATCCTCTATGCCCTCCACGATGTCCTAGCGGATTACAGTTCTGTACTGCGTTTACTTTTGGCGGTACAGCAGTTAATAATACTTGATTTCCCTGGCAGGAGACCTTTATTTGATAATCCACAATCCCGTCTTTGTACAGATTTAACTTGAGTGCCAGCAGCGCTTTGCCTACAGCCTCCTTAAGTTCCGGTGTTAAATAGGCGCTATTTATATCTTCTGCCGGATCTTTTTTCTGCAGCTTTGTTAACGGCTGAACCGGCTCATCAGTAAAGTCGGTCTCAAAGCTCGGCTGCTGCTGCCAGCCTTTCATCATCTCGGCATCACTAAGATTTTTTTTGATCTTGACCACGATAACTACCTCCTGAAAGCACACCTGATACTATATTTAATTCTTTATCTTGTTAGTTTAATCCTGCAAAAAATATACACAGAAATTCCAAATATTACTGCAATTCCGACGACTGATTGCACTGTTTTTAGCAGACGGATCAGTTCTTGGTTACATTAGGATCAAGACTGCCTAGTTCACTAAAATCTCCTAGATGCAAGACCTCTGTAGTTGTAAATCAACGAGGCTTAGATTTTTCTCTGCGAAAGTTGACTCATAACAAAAATCCCTGAATTTTATATCCAGGACGTTTTGGCGCCTGCTACATAATTTCCGTAAAACTCCCCAGCTTAATTGCCGGAAATTCGGAAGAAATTGTTTTTAAAAACTTCCGTACGCCGCTAGGCCGCCCCCCTAGGGGCATTGCCCCAATAAAAGCATCAGGATCAAAATTAAGGTTTCTAAGCTGAATCATGTCTACCCCGGTGTCATCAAGAAATTCAAGCCAGGCGGCCTGTTCTTCAGGTCGGTCGTTAAGCCCGGGAAACAGCAGCATGTTGAGCGAAACATATACACCGTGTTGTTTGGCATAAACAATTGACCGGCGTACATCATCAAGACTGTATCCGGGCTGATAATATGCCTGATATGTTGCAGGCAAGGCGCTAATGATACTGACCCGCATACTGTCTAAACCAGCGTCGACAACAGTCTTGATACCTTGCGTAAATCCGGCATTTGTATTGATATTGATCTGACCGCGAGCCGTTGTGCTGCGAATAGTCCGGATACTGCCGGCAATGGCCTCAGCGGCCAGCGAAGGTTCACCTTCACAGCCCTGCCCAAAGCTGATGATGGGCTCAGGTGCATTTGTCAGATGATAACGGCCGACAACAGCAATTTCTTCTGCTGTCGGGGCAAATGCAATCCGGCTTTGTGGAGCCGGACAGCATTCAGCAGGCTGCAGCGATATACAGCCCAGACAATTGGCGTTACAAGCCGGTGATACAGGAATACCGGCTTCCCAGCGCCGATAAAACAAATTCTGTGCTGTACAGCAATGCCAAACAAGCGAGCAATGAGCTAAATGCCCTACAAGTCGATTATTCGGCAAATCTTGCTTGACCTTAGCAATCATTTTTTTCAAACCAGGGGTATTATAACGGAACGGATGCCATTTAGCATTATCTGCCGTTGGTACGGCAGCCACATAAATTTCATCATGAAACAGGGCGGCGGCGGTATAGCCGAACAGTGGCAGCTCCGGGGCCTGGAGCCGCCGTTGGTATGCAGGCAGCAAGGTACGGGTATAGCCGACAGGCAACATAGCCGCCACTGCCTGCCGTCCCTTGAGCTGCTTAATCTTACCATTTGCTATCGCCAGAGCATCCCGCCCCGGTAGAAACATCAGTTCAGCGCCGTCTGGCAGCCGGATCAGTTCGTCAGGCTTAAGAGCAAGATAGCCTGTGCCGAGACGACCGACAGCCCGATGGCCTGGCGCATCAAAAATCTCACCGTTTTTATTTGCATAAAGAGCAGTAATCATCATCATTACCCTTTGTTAAATTTATTCATCGTCTTATTAAACCCTTCTTGCAAAATACATTCTACCGCCTCAGCCGTTCGCAAGATTGCCTGACTGATAACTGATGCTTCCTCGGAGGTAAAGCGACCCAGCACGTAGTTGACTACCTCCCAGCCGGCAGGCGGCCGGCCAATGCCAATCCTGATGCGGGCAAAGTCATCTTTTCCTAATTCAGCGAGCATTGACTCAATACCGCGATGGCCGCCTGAACCGCCTTTTAGCCTGAGACGCAGTTGGCCTGTGGGTAAATCGAGATCGTCATAAATGACAATTATATCTTCAGGCGTTACTTTATAAAAAGCAGCCAGCGGCGCAACTGAACGGCCGCTCAAGTTCATATATGTCTGTGGCTTGACCAGCAGCACGGTTTGCGAGCCCCGGTATTCGGCTACCTGTGCGTTATACCGTTCGCGCCATGTTGTTACCGCTAATTTTTCGGCCAATTTATCTATGGCCATAAAACCGATATTATGGCGGCTGTAACTGTATTCTTGCCCAGGATTTCCCAGGCCAACAACAATTTTCACGCTACTCCTCCGCACTCTTTAAAATTTCGTCAACTGTGACAAATTTGTAACCTTGCGCCAACAGCTTATCGATAATCTGCCTGGTGGCTGCCACTGTTTGGGTACGGTCTGCTTTTGCCGTAATTCCGTCCCCGTCATGGAGCAGGATCACTGAACCATTCTTTATCTTGCCCAGCGTTCTGGCGGCGATAGCGTCAGCGCCAGGATTTACCCAGTCCCGGCTGGCAACCGACCACTCGACAACTTTTAATTGATGCTCGGCCATGATATCCATCACAACAGCATCGCGAAAACCATGCGGCGGCCGCATAACATGCGGTGCATAGCCAACAATACCGGCAATTGCTTTATTTGTTTTGTCTACTTCTTCCACTATAGCTTCCCGATCGGCTTTTAGCAAGTCGATATGGTTATACGTGTGGTTGCCTAATTGATGGCCCTCGGCGACAATGCGCCGTACCAAGTCAGGATATTTTGCCGCATTCCTCCCGATAAGGAAAAATGTGGCCGGTACCTGCCGCTCTTTCAATACATCAAGAAGCTGGTCGGTATACGGCGGATACGGGCCGTCATCAAAGGTCAGGGCTACAAGCTGTTGACTCGTTCGCACTTCAGAAAAAACCGGGCCGTAAAAATGGTTGGCAGGCAATACAGCGTTAAGGATAAGAATAAACCCGGTAGTAATACCAAAAATACCAACCCATAAACCTAGTCGAACCGGACGCCGCAGTAGACGAAAATAGTCAAGCACTAAACCAAATACAACCACTGCCGTTAATAATGCCAGCATACTGATCAGACGAACTTTTATGTCAAACATTGCTTGATACCCCGTTACAAGATATTTCCTTAAGCATTATAAGCCAGGGCCCTTGAGAATCATATGTAGTACCGCCTGCAATATACCCCAGTTTTCCATAAACGCGAATAGCCGGATAGTTGTAAGGCCTTACTTCCAGCCGCACCCGCGTAACACCGTTTTGCCGAAAATAATTATCTGCGGCGGCAAGCAGTGCGCTCGCAATACCGAGCCCGCGAGCCGCCGGCGCAACGGCAATTGATAAAATACGGGCATTAGCCGTTTTCCCGGGCACAGCCGCTGAACGGAGAAACGCCAGTTTATTTAAGACGATAATTTTGACCGGATAGAGGCCAAAGCCATATTGTCCGGTCAACCAACGCCAGGCCCATTTAAACAGATGACCGCCCATCAGAGCCTTAAGCCATAACCGATCAAGGCGTACCGGTGCAAAACAATAGCCAATAAGCTTTCCGGCTCTATCTGTGGCAAGCAGCGCAGCAGCCGGCTCTGCCGCATAAACAAGACTGAATATATCCTGCATCGCCAGCGGCTTGGGCAGCCGCCCGCCACAATGATGCAGCACGCTATCAATAAAGCTTTCAGTAAACAGCTCGGCAATACCGGCAATATCATTCGGCCCGGCCTTAGTAATGAGATAATTATCCATAGCAGCTTATTTATAAATAGGGCGCGATACGTCGCGCCCTATTTGAGTTCCTCCGTTATTATCCCTAGTCTTTGCAAACTAAACATTTAGCGGCCAGTACTTTTCAACAGTTTTAATCGTCAAACAGTTTGCTGACAGATAATTCGCCGAAAATCCGGTTAATGGCTTCACCCAGCAAGGAAGCAACCGATAACACCTTAATTTTCGACGTCAGTTTTACAGCCGGCACGGGAATAGTATTCGTAACAATGAGTTCAGTAATACTCGACTTCTCAATTCGTTCTACTGCCGGATCACTTAGCACAGCATGAGTGCAGCAGGCATATACGGCTTTGGCTCCCATCCTGGTCAACGCGTTGGCGCCTTCGGTCAGCGAACCGGCTGTATCAACTATATCATCGATAATAACGGCAGTTTTCCCCTCGACATTACCAATCAGGTTCATAACCTCAGCTACCCCAGGCGCCGGACGGCGTTTTTCAATAATAGCGATCGAAGCATGCATACGGTCGGCAAACTGACGTGCCCGCGATACGCCCCCTAGGTCGGGCGATACGATGATGAGGTCTTCCAGTTTTAACGACATAATATATTCAGCCAGTGTTGGAACACCTGGCAAATTGTCTAAAGGTATGTCAAAAAATCCCTGAATCTGGCCGGCATGAAGATCCATTGTAACGACACGGGTAGCACCGGCTACTGTTAGGAGATTCGCCATCAGCTTAGCCGAAATCGGCTCACGTCCACGCGTTTTTCTATCCTGACGAGCGTAAGCATAATAGGGAATGACTGCGGTGATATTTCTAGCCGATGCCCGTTTTACCGCATCAATCATAATTAGCAATTCCATCATATTATCATTGACGGGAAAGCTGGTAGGCTGAACGATAAACACATCGGTCCCGCGAACACTTTCATCAATCATAACCTGAATTTCGCCATTGTTAAATTTACCAACAAAAGCGTCGCCTACTGTCAACCCAAGATAAGCGGCAATTTCTTGGGCTAGCTCAGGATTGGCATTACCACTAAATATTCGCAACCGTTTGCTGTCTTCCATTTCTCTACCTCCGATGTTTTTCCGCCCAGCCCTCAAGATTATTTTGACGGGCGCGCGCTACTCCAAGCGAACCAGGAGGGACATTTTTTGTAATCGTTGAGCCTGCCGCCACATAAGAATCGCGGCCAACAGTAACCGGTGCAACTAAATTGGTATTGCAGCCGATAAAAGCACCCTCTTCAATGGTGGTACGATACTTCTCTTTGCCGTCATAATTAACGGTAATAGTGCCTGAACCGATATTTACGCCGTCACCCATATCGGTATCACCGATATAGCTAAGGTGCGGCACTTTACTCTCTTGCCCGACAATGGAATTTTTAATCTCGACAAAATTCCCGACCTTAGCGCCGCATTTCAGCTGTGTCTCAGGACGCAAATGCACGTAAGGGCCAACTGTTACATGGTCACCAATTACGCAGTCATGCGCATAAGTAAAGTGAATGGTGGCGCCGTTGCCGATCATTGTATTGCTGATGCGGCTGTTAGGGCCGATAGCCGAGTTTGCGCCGATTTTGCAGTAACCTTCGATCCAGGTAAAAGGATAAATGACAGTATCTTGGCCAATCTCAACATGACTATCGATAAAGGTGCTCGCCGGGTCCATAATAGTAACGCCGCCTGCCATCAACGATTTAAGCTTGCGCTGTCTGATCAGACGCTCGGCCTCAGCCAATTGTTCACGGGAATTTATCCCTAAGGTATCACGATAGTCATCACAGTTGACGGCCCGCACCTTGTGCCCCTGACTGCTTAAAACGGCAACGGCATCTGTCAGATAATACTCACCCTGGGCATTATCGCAGGTTAAACCGTCAAGTGCTTTTAGCAGTTTCTTGGCTTCAAAGCAATAGATACCGGTGTTGATTTCATTAACAGCCAATTCGTCTAAAGTAGCATCTTTATGCTCAACAATCTTAACAACTTGTCCTGATGGCGTACGGATAACACGGCCATAACCCGACGGATCTGGCATAACGGCTGTCAGTACAGTTGACGCCGCCTGCGTACGCTCATGCTCGCTGTATAGTGTTTGCAAAAGTTCCCCCGTTACGAGCGGTGTATCGCCACATAACACCATAACTGTGCCGTCAAAATTATCCAACTGCTCTCTGGCCTGCATGACAGCATGCCCTGTCCCGAGCTGCTCGGCCTGGACAGCAAATTCAGCCTGACCCGCCAGTGCGTCAGCTACGCTTTGCGCTCCGAAGCCAATGACAACAATATTTCTGGCCGTTCCAGCGTACTTGGCTGCATCCAGAACCTGCTGCACCATAGGCTTTCCCCCTACATGGTGCAAAACCTTGGGCAGAGCCGACTTCATCCGCGTGCCTTTACCGGCCGCCAGGATGATGGCCATCAAATTGGACATCTATATACCTCCATTCCACTCGTTCGTAAGTAAACTCAGTTTCTATCAATTGAAGCAACTACTATCCTTTCGACACAAATCGGTATTTCCCTTTAAGCGATAGACAAAATGCAACGACTTGCAACACAGGAATATTTTAAATAATTTCTACATTATATCCTTCATGACGCAGCGAAGCCAAGATCTGCTCGGTATGCAAAACATCCCTTGTTTCCAGGCCGATTTCAACAGCAGCCTGCCCTAACTGCACATTACGTTCCACTCTATCATGAGAAACATAGAGTACATTAGCCTGCGCCTGAGCGACACTGGCCAGCAGTCGCTGCAAATTTCCCGGCCTGTCTACGACAACAGTCTGCAGGCACACGCGCCGACCGGCTTTAACAAGACCACGCTCAATAATGCGGGAAATAAAATTAACGTCAACATTACCACCGGAAATGACACTGACGATCTTGCCCTTAGCGGGAATTTTATCATTAAGCGCTGCCGCCAGACTGATTGCTCCCGCCCCTTCGACCATAAGCTTAGCCCTCTCCAGCAGCATCAATATCGTGCTGGCAATGGCTTCATCATCTACTACGACGATGTCGTCAACATATTTGTCAATGAGGGAAAACGCTATATCTCCCGGCACTTTAACGGCAATACCGTCAGCAAAAGTTTCCGCATCTTTTGTCGTTTTAATGGCATGAGCCTTTTTAGACATATACATCGCTGGCGCCCCCTGCGCCTGAACACCGTATACCTTGACGTGAGGCGCCAGTTCCTTAACCGCCACCGCAATGCCGGCGATCAGCCCGCCGCCACCAATAGGCACAACAATAGCGTCGACTTCCTCTAGATCTTGCAAAATTTCCAAGCCGACAGTCCCTTGTCCGGCAATGACAGCCGGATCATTAAAGGCATGAATAAAAGTCTGTCCTGTTTGCGCCTGGAGCTTTAGGGCTTTATTAAACGATTCGTCATAAACACCGCCTGCCAGTACAACTTCAGCCCCATAGCCGCGGGTCGCCGTGATTTTAGCCAGCGGCGCGATCTCCGGCATGACAATAGTTGCCTTAATTCCCGCCTGGCTGGCGCCATAAGCTACCCCTTGCGCGTGATTACCGGCAGATGCGGCTATAACCCCATGTGATTTCTCCTCTGATGTCAGAGAGTTTATTTTATTATATGCGCCCCTGATTTTGAAAGAGCCGGTCTTCTGCAGGTTTTCCAGCTTTAAATAAATCTCGTTTCCTGTCAATGTACTGAAAGTATGGCTTTTGTCAAGAGCGGTATGGTGAACAACACTGTCTAAAGCCTCTTTGGCCTTTACAATATCAGCCAACGTTACAATAGCAGACGTATCCGACATTTTTTCGCCCTCCTTATGGTGTTAACCCGATGTTAGCACAGGCCTGATATCTGTTACTTTAGTATGTTCATGTACATCGTTTAAAATAAGCAACGCTAAATAGTCCTCTACTAATTTTGGCTCGGGGCGGGCTGTCGCTACAAGCACACCGATACCGCATACCTTAGCCCCTACTTCCTGAGCCAGGTCAACAAGACCTCGCGCCGTGCCGCCAGCTTTCATAAAGTCATCAATAATCAACACTCTGGCGCCGTCCGGCAGTGCCCGCTTCGGCAATGACATCGTCTGGATACGTTTAAATGAACCTGTCACATAATTGATGTTAACGGACGAGCCTTCTGTCACTTTACTGCCACGCCGGGCAGTAATGAGTGGCAAGTCAAAGGCGCGAGCCGTCATAAACGCCAGCGGAATCCCTTTTGTCTCAACCGTCAGGATGTAATCAGGCGATAAATGGCACAGGCGCTCTCTAAATATTTCGCCCACTTTATTCATTAAGTGGGGAGTAAACAATAGATCCGACATATATAAAAAACCGCCGGCAATAATGCGGTCAGGCTCAGCCAGCCGCTGAGCCAGTCCATGTAAAAGCCGGTCAGTCTCGGCAACTGGCATTGTGGGCACAAAACGCACGCCGCCCGCCGCCCCGGCTACTGTTTCGATAATCCCCAGACCAAAATGTCCCATCGTTTCTTTAATTGTGGCAATATCTTCACAAATAGTCGATTTAGCAGTACCGAACAGCTCACAAAAATGACTAAGCGAAAATATATAACGGGGCCTGTCAGCCAAGATTTTAGTCATAGCAGCCACCCGGTCCAGTTTCCGTACTTTATCCATGCTTACTTCCTCCACAATCAGGGAAATACCGTATATTTTCTCCTAGATATATTTTTTATTCTCATTCTCTACAGATGTCCCAATTCCTGCCGATTACCAAAATATTGCCACAAAGCAAAGAACGCGGTTTTAGCCGCGTTCTGTCCGGTATTGTGAAAAATTGCGCACTAAATCCAGGTCACTCGGTTTATCGACATCAAGACCAAGCTCCGCATACTGAGACTGGATAACGGCACCCTTTACCCCCAAAATCGTTTCTACTCGCTTTTCTACCTGTTTTAGTCTTAGTGTACCCAAAATAAACTGTATAACAAAAGTCCACCCCAACAGGCAGCAAAGCTTAAACGGGTTTTTGCGATTGGCAATAATGCGTTCAGCTACTTGCATACACTGATCTACAATCTTAGGGTTTACAAGAAAAATATTGCCGCCGGTGAACGTTCCTTCTTTTAAACGCACATACGTCCGCTTGTTGCCGGGAAAACGGCGCTCGTGATCACTCCAGGCAATAATAGGATAATATAAATCGGCGTCAAGACCTGCGCACTGATCCAAAAAGTCCTCAATAGCGGCCGGCGTTAGGAGCGGAATATCGGCCGTTACCACCAAGGTCAGATTTTCGTGCCCTAATGCCTTCATCCCTTGATCAATCGTCTCCATGATTGTTTGTCCGCCAGGTACGATGATAGCTTTTTCCGGCAATGTACACTTAGCCAGTTGCGGCGGCGGGCCAGACACGAAAATGCGATCCACATGGGGACTGGCCGCAAGCGCTTCGGCGACAAATTCAACCATCGGCCGGCCGCCAATGTCAATCATGGCTTCATAAGGCTGGCACGTATAGCGATTTAGGTTTTCACCGTTTTCACCCCCAGCCAGGATTATGGCATCATACATTATGTATACACTCCTTCGAGTTTTAAGCCTGACGACGTTCATTTAGATCCTGCAACAATGTCTGCTCTGAGTTTTCCATATGTTCACGGGCAATTTGCTGTGCCAAGTCGGTATCACGACTGGCAATAGCTTCAACTAGCCGCCGGTGTTCATTAACGGTGTCCTGCATCCGTCCGGGATATTTTATCGAGATTGAACGAAAACGGGTAAATTGTTCTCTCAAATTGTTGATAATACCCACTAAGCGGTCATTGCGACTGGCGCGATACAAAACATCATGAAATTGACTGTCAGATTCAACTAGCTTATCGACATCGCCCTGTTCAATTAACTCGGCGATTTCCACCAGTAACCGTTCAAGCTGTTCAAGCTCTTCTTCAGTAATCCGTTCAGCGGCCAGGCCGGCAGCCAGCACATCAAGCGCCGTCCTGATTTCAAATACTTCGTTGATATCTTTAATCGACAGATCAGCCACATATGTTCCCCTGCGGGGCATCATGACCACAAATCCCTCTAATTCAAGCTTACGGATGGCCTCTCGTACAGGTGTCCGGCTAACCCCCAGTTCCTCTGCCAATTGAATTTCCATCAGCCGTTCGCCTGCCCTTAGAATACCGCTTGCTATCGCTTCTCTGAGCGTTTCCGCTACTACTTCCCGCAACGGTTTATAACTGTCTAACTTGATAGGTACTAATCGCCTCTCCACATTCACTCCACCTTTGCAACTGTTTCTGCCACAAATACTTGCGGTATTCCTTGCAGCTTTAGCTGATCGGCAATCCACCCGGCCTTGTCAGGGCAGTCCGTAAGACCGAAAACAGTTGGACCGCTGCCTGACATCAGCGATGCCAGTGCTCCGTATTTTATCATTACTTCTTTTATTCCGGCAATTTCAGGATATACCTGAATCGTAACACTTTCCAGGACATTTGCCAGTTGGCCGGCAACACCGGCCAGGCTCTTTTCGTCCAGACAAGCCCGCATGGCTGCTATATCGGGGCGCACCTCGATTTGACTCGTTTTATATTGCCCATAAACCCAGGCAGTAGACACGTGAATCGACGGTTTACCCAAGACTACATAACAATGAGGCAATGGTGGCAAATCGGCTAATTGCTCGCCCCTTCCTGTAGCCAGCATAGTGCCATTATACAGACAAAACGGTACGTCTGAGCCAATTCTGGCTGCAAGCTTACTCAGTTCGTCCAAACTTAGGTTAAGTCCCCACAACTGATTGAGCCCTTTAAGTACAGCCGCAGCATCGGCGCTGCCGCCCGCAAGCCCCGCAGCTAACGGGATCTTCTTTTCTAAATGAATATGTACACCCTGCCTGATTTGAGTATGCTGCTTAAGCAGGGCCGCAGCACGATAAGCCAGATTTTCGGAGTCTACAGGCAAACCGGCAATATCGACACTAACTTTAATTCCGACCCTTCGACGCGTTAGACTAACACTGTCGGCAAGACTAATCGACTGCATAACCATGGCAACCTCATGGTAGCCATCAGGCCGTTTAAAGAGAACATCGAGCGCCAAGTTAATTTTAGCATAAGCGTTAAGCTTCAGCATCTTCTCATCCTATATAGGTCGGTAGTTAGCTGATTGGGATTCATCACGGAAAGCACCTCCACAGATAATAACACCTTATTATATTTTACCTGCTTGAGTTTTTGCTTGCAACTACCAATTTTTATTCCAGCTTTTTCCGTTAACCTTCGACTCGCACACCGGCGACTACTAATTGGTACTTAGCGTTATCATTGCTGCTAACACGTTCCAAATTACTGAATTTCGTTATCGTATCGAGAACAACAGAGTAGTCCTCATAAAACACCGCGACCAAGTCACCGTCTTGTGCCTGAGCCAAAGCGGCGGCCACAGCCTCGCATTCAACGGGAACAGTTGAAATCATCGCAGGCGATAAGCCGGCCTCCAGCGCACCGCGCTTAAGCAGTTCGGCAGTCTCGCCAGGCTGACGTCCTCGCAAATCAAGGTCCTCCTTGAGATAAAGCACATCAAACCCCTGACCGGCAGTCTTGCCCATACGGACGATAACATCATCACGGCGATCTCCCGGTGCGGCGATAACGCCAATGAGCCGACGGGGCTTAAGACGTTTTAGCGTATTGACAAGTGCCTGACAACCTGCCGGGTTATGGGCATAGTCTACACAGACCTGAAAGTTGCCGATGTCCATCAACATGAGGCGTCCGGGATTTTCTCGAAAGCTCATTAACCCCTGGTGGATTATCGTCGGCAAAAGCCCTTGACACCAACTAGCAGCTGCGGCAATTACCGCATTCTGAATGTTGTGTTGAGCAAAGCCCTTTAGCGTAAGAGGAATGTCGGCGACACAGGCGATAGGCTGCTCTTGCCGGCCGTCAGCCAGATAAATAACACCGTTTTTAACAAAACAGGCCCGGCCACCTTCCCCTAAGTGACGGCGTACAATAATATTGTCAGGTCGAGTGCTAAAATAAACAATTTCTGATTTGGCGCGCGCCTTGAGAGCCACGATTCTGAGATCATCGGCATTTAACAGTACAGTTCCCTCTGGACGCACTGTTTCGAGAACGAGCGATTTGATATAGGCCAAATCATCAAGGTCTTCGACTCCATCCTGGCCAATATGGTCTTCAGTAATATTGGTAATAATGCCAATATCGGCATAATCGTACCCAATCCCGCCGCGGATAATCCCCCCCCGCGCTACTTCCAGCACGGCAACCTCGACAGTAGGATCGGCCAGCACCATCGCTGCACTGACCGGCCCGGTTGTATCCCCATAGGCAATACATTGCCGGTCAACATATATCCCATCAGAAGTCGTCATCCCAGCTTTATAGCCGGCTTGACGATAGATATGGGCAACTAGTCTGGTCACGGTCGTTTTGCCGTTGGTGCCGGTTACGGCGATAATGGGTATCCTCCCGTCAGTAGCGCCAGGGAACAAATAATCGACAATGGCTTCCGCCACAGGCTGCGGCTTGCCGAAGCTGGGGTACAGATGCATTCTGAGTCCGGGCGCGGCATTTATCTCGATGATCGCGCCATTGCCGATACTGAGCGGCTGGGAAATATCCGGCATAACCAGGTCAACGCCGGCTACGTCCAGACCAATCATGCGAGATGCCCGTTCAACTATCCGTACAGTTGCCGGGTTTATAAGAGCCGTAACATCCCGGGCAGTAGCGCCGGCGCTCAGATTGGCATTATCGCGAATATAAATAGGCTGACCGGCAGTTGGGATACAGTGGGCCGTCATATTTTGCCGGGACAGCGTTGTTATGGCGGAAGCGTCTAATTCCAACTTGGTCAGGGCTTTATCATGCCCATAACCGCGCGCCGGATCTAAATTTACAATGTCAATTAATTGACGGATAGTATGAATGCCATCCCCAACGACATGAGCCGGTATCCGTTCGGCGCCTGCAATCATTTTGCCGTCAACAACACACAGCCTGTACTGGCAACCGGCTATATATTGCTCGACAAGCACCCTGTCATCATATTGGCGAGCCAGAACAAAGCCCTGTTCAACCTCACCTTCAGTCAGGACGTTGAGAGTCACCCCGTTGCCATGGTTGCCGCCGGCAGGTTTAATGACAACAGGACCATCAATAGCCGCAAAAGCCGCGAGAGCCTCGGCTAGACTTGTCACAATCGACCCACAGGGCACGGGAATGGCATTCTGCCGTAAAAGTTTATTCGTAAGATACTTGTCACAGGCTAAGTCAACAGCCACCGAGCTTGTTCTGCCCGTCACCGTAGCCCAAACACGCTGCTGCTTATGGCCATAACCCATAATTAGAAAATTATTGTCATAATCGGGGCGCAATACAGGAATACCCCGCTGCCGCGCCGCTTCGTAGATAGCTGCGGTACTAGGACCAAGTTTAGCCTCTTCACCAATCCTTTTCAATTGCGCCACTAGCTCTGACACAGCAAAAGCCTGTCCATTAATAGCCGCCTTTAATAGCCGGTAGGCGCCCTCTGTGGCTGCTAGGCCGACCGGGCCTGATTTACAGGCAAAAACGACATTATAAATGCCTAGCTGACCGCTGCCGCGCGTCTTGCCAAAACTAACCGCATACTCTTTACCCGCCAGCGTCTGTAATTCCAGCGCAATATGTTCAAAAATATGAGCTAAATAAGTACCTTCGTGCAGGCGTTCGACGAAACCGCCCGGATAGCCGCGAGAACACGAATGCTGGTTTAACCCGGGCAACAAACCCAATAACCGCGCGACAAAACCGGCAATCATATTGCTGGCAATATCGTCATAAACGCCAATATCAAGCAAAGCCTTAATGACAGGCCGGTAGCTATATATATTAGGCCCGGCAATAAAACGTGAATGCAGTAACTGCATGATAAATCCCCCTAGTTATTCGTGTCAATCTGAATCGGCAACCTTAAGTTTAAGTCAAAACCGTAGCCTGCAGGCAAGATATGCAGCAGTACGTTGGAAATAACCAAAGGCTGCGTTTGATTGAGCTCTGATATATTGGAATAAGCAATATTCTTACCATCTATAATAGTCACCGTCTGAGACCCGACTACCTTACAAAGGCGGTCAGGCCCAACGATGAGCGCAGTATCTTCATCAATGCCAACCCCCATGACATGCGGATTTTGTGCGATTGCAGCCAACAGACGATTGATGCGGCCTCGCTGGGCAAAATGCTGATCGACAACTGCCTCATTCAGAAACCCCATACCATGAGCCATAGTCAGCGACCCCTTATTCGGCGTATCATTTGAGTGGCCGCCGACAATCATAGTTTCACTCATAACAGCTGCGCCGGCGCTCGTACCGGCAATAACGGCGCCCTTCATAAAAGCAGCACGAATGGCGGCGTCAACTGCTGAACCGCCTAAAATACTTGTTAGGCGCAGTTGGTCGCCGCCGGTAAAGAAAATGCCACTGGCATTTTTTACAATTGCAGCTTGCTGGCTTTGATTGGCCGTCTCCCTGTTGGCAATCGCCATGACATGCGCCAAAGGCGCCCCTAATTCGGCAAACAGTGCCTGGTATTCGCCGCCAACAGTATGCGGCTGTTCTGTCGCCGTTGCAATAATAACGATATGGCTGTCCCGGCCTCCGGCCATATCGACAAACTTGCGTAAAATGCTACAATCACCGCTTTTGTCTTCATGACCGCCGATGATCAGCAAACTCCCAAGTCCCCGGCGTTTAGTATCTGCTGTATTGTCGCTCATTAGTTAACTATCTCCCGTTTTAACCTTTGCTCCTATTTTTACCAAAATTGTGCACACTTTATACTACAGATTTCATCCACCCCCTCTAAGGATTTAGAAAGAATGAACACTAACCAAATTAGCTGCTGCCGAATATGATGAAACAAGTGAATTTGGAAAAACGGAGGTAATCTAGCTATGAGGGTCAGATTGATCTATCTTCCCGGGTCGCTAAAGGATTTTGAGCCCGCTGAAGGCGAACGCTTGATCAGCCATTGTCAAAGCCTGCCTGCCGCAGAAAGGGAAATAACGCCTGTTGTCCGTAGTGAAAGAGGCAGCTTCGTACTGCCGAGAGCAAATATATTAATTATCAAGTCCCAATGTCAATTAACACTGTTTGACGGCAATAGCCCACTTCGCCAGTATCCTGTTGCTATTGGCAAGCCCGCTACCCCCACCCCCCTTGGCAATTATGCTGTTGCAACCAAAATTATCAACCCAGGCGGAGTTTTAGGAACACGATGGATGGGACTTAACTATGATGCCTATGGCATTCATGGCACAAACGCACCCTGGCTAATTGGCCGGATGGTATCAAACGGCTGTGTCCGTATGCATAATGCCCATGTCGAGGAACTCTTTACCTTAGTCAAGGTGGGAACGCCTATTTATATCCGGGATTAAATCAGTTAGCTGACGCATCACCCAATCGACCTTACCGCACCGTGCAGTCAAAAACTCTAATAGTGCCTGACGCTCTAGCCGGTCAGGCAGCCAATCTTCCGGAATAGTTTCTACTAACTGCTCCAGCGCGGTGGCCTGAATAGCTTTAACTGCCTGAACATATTTTGAAAAATGAGTTGGTTTAAGATAGTATTTCAAAAGTACGCCGTAAGAACGGCGGTGATTGAGAGTAATATTGTCCGCCAGCTCTTTAAGCAGTTCAATTGTCCATTTGCCACGGCGGAACAGATGAGAATTATCAATTGCATAAAGTCTATATCCATGCTTTTCACGGCGGATGAGGAGATTCTTACGGTTTTTTGTGCGATCGGGGTTATGAAACAAATGATCAAAAAGCATCACTCCGGCCATTTGGTCTTTATTTATCGCCCGGTGCAAGTTGACTTTAGTGACATATCCTGCCCCCTTTAGATATTCACAGCCAAAGTGGCAGCCCGGCTGCATACCTGCAGCAACAAGCCGCCGGCCACCCTTAAGCGCTGTTGGAGTAATCTCGATAAAGCCGCCTGGCGGAAAACACAGATCAAGCCACTGACCAAACCGGGCTGCCAACAATTCATTTACGAGAACTTTAGCTCCCAGGCGGTTGGAAGCTAGCTTAACAACACAGATCTTCGTTTCACCATCGCTGTTTTCGGCCCGGAATAATTGGGGCGTCGTAGCGCCCAGCCCCACCGGGCCTATATATTCTACTGCCCGATACATGTGGACAACTCAACTCCTCGCTGCATAGTCTAAAAAATCCCGGCAGCTAAGCTCCGGGATTTTAATGATTTATAAGCGCTAAAGCAATACCCAGGGATTTGCTGATCCCTGGGTATTATCATCCCGCTTTTAGCTTAACCGGCTGTACTTACTAACCAGCTGGCAATCCAGCAAGTAGTTGACCCGTCAGGCAGCACAACTTTATACCAGCCAAACGCTTGCTCTCTTACTAATAAAATAGTCCCACGCTTAACTTTACTCACTATGGGGAAATTGGTGCCTGGACCTGATCGAACATTGACTACGCTGCCGGTTACAGTAATCCTACCGCTGGCAGATGTCGACGTTCCGGCCGTGGGCGTCATCCCGGTAACGATAACATTTTGCTCGCCAAATCCTTCTATACTCCCGCCGCCAGTTGCCGAAGCCGATACAGTTTCATCGGAAAACTTGCTGGCGCTTACTTTATCTGAGGTTGAAGTACCGGCCGTTGTACTTTCAATGATACCGATTTCATCGATAGGACTCAAGGCAAATACATCCATTTCGGTAGTTGTAACTACCCGAGCCCAGACTTTAAGTACAATGGTGACATGAACCTTACGTCTGTCATGGTGGCAGTGAAAATCATAGTCAACGAACTCTACTGCCACGTCAGCCGTAGCGTCCATATTAGGTTCAGCACCGTCTAATCCAATGTCGCGCGTCCATCTGATATGCCTTTTTTCAAACGCATGCACCGGTTGATCGGGCAAGTTAGCCACATACATGACCTTTACTTCCAATTCACCGCGGACAATTACTTTGTCGCGAATAACATCAATTTTGCAAACTTCAACTTCTTTAACATATACGTCGACAACTTGTTCAATATCAGGCTTCTGTTCCGGCACATACAGGTCAATTTCAACAACCCGTTGGGCCATTTCAGCTCCTAAGACCTGTTCAACCTCTATCGTCTCCGGGCCCGGCTCAGGACAACCGCATTCCATTTCTGCGCTATCAACAGTCGTTGAACCAGTTACCGTCATGCTTGTTCTGCCCGAACTGTCAGATGAGCCTGATGCCGCTCTTGTTTTGTCGTCCATCATTTCCCCCCCCTTATTAAGACTCCAGCTCCCAATAGTTTATCCCTTTGGTTTGTTAGGCAGACCGCCGCCAATGTTGACTTCACGGTCAGTCATGACTTTGGCTGTCACTTTCAAAATAACCGATACGTTAAACTCCCGGCAAGCACGGTGATGATTGTGGTGATGATCGCAGTCATCATCATGGTCGTCACAATCATCATGGTCGTCACAATCATCGTCATAGTCATGGCAGTCATGCCCGTGCCCACAACCATGCCCGTGCCCACAACCATGCCCGTGCCCATGACAAGCACGGTCATCTTCGTCGATAGGATCAAAATTCTTGTATTTATAAGCGCGATGATGGTGATCCACGTCATAATCGACAAATTCAACGACTACGCTGGCTTCAGCATCCATACCCCGGCGGGCTCCGGGAATATCAATATCAACAGTCCACTTGTAGTGTCTGATTTCCACGGCATGGACAGGCTGATCAGGCAAATCCGCCACATAAATAGCCTTTATTTCGAATTCGCCCCGGACAATAACTTTATCATTAATCACATCAACACTGCATACTTCTACCTCTTTGACAAATACATCGATAATTTGTTCAATAGATGGTTTCCTCTCAGGAACAACGACATGAATATCTAAGGCTTTTTGCTTTTCCTTCTCGCCAACTATTTGCCGTACGATAATTGTTCCAGTCTGAATTCCCAGTGTGCAGTCCTTACTTCCTCTATCGTTCATGCAAATCTCCCCCCTTTGTATGTTCTAGTTATATATATGCCTGCTCTAATTTTTGTGTGACAAAAAACGAAAAAATGGCAAAGCGAACGACTGTCCAGAAGATGATTCGCTGACTAAACCGCGTCTAAACTCCCGCTTTTTGTAAGCGGAAGTTTAGAGCGGCTAAGTGATTCGGATAAGGTCGACTAAACTTCAGATGAGGTAAAAAAACACCTGAAGCGTGCGTCTCTCTTTATTATTGCAGGCGAGTCTAACATATAACTATGATCACCTTTAGTGAAACATGATTCGCTATAATCACATACTATTCAGTTGTCAAACTAACCGCTTGCACTCGGCAAACATGTTTCACAGAAAATAACATAACCGTTCCCTTGTAACCTTCATAGTATAAAGCAAGGATGTTGCTCGCCCCCCCCCGGTGGTGAAGTATGACAATCCACAACACAAGGAGGTAATCGTAATGAAACCTTATACAAAGCACCCGGACTGGAAGTGTGATGATGCTTCTTATCCCCAATATGGCAACCCCGATAAAAGTGACATGATGGACGATTGCGAAGATATGGAGATGCACTGCTGCCCTCCTAAAATCAAATGCCAGCCCACCAAAGAATGTATTAAAACCTTTAAATGCTGCTATAAGCTATACAGAATTTGCACATATTGCTTGTTTAAAATCTGTCCCTACTGTGGCCATGAGTTCGATTATCACCGTCATCGCGGCAGCTGCCCAAAATGCATGTAGCTTTTACACAAAAACCCGCGCTAATAAAAGCGCGGGTTTTCTCGGCCCTAAACTGAGACTATTTGCCAATAAACTCCTGAACAACATAAACAGAACCATCAGAGTCACGGCGAACGCCAACACCTACTTCGCTATACTTAGAACTTAAGATATTGGCTCGATGACCTGAACTGTTCATCAGGGCTTTTTCAGCCGCTGCTACACTACTGTTAATCGCAAGGTTTTCACCGGCGGACTTGTAGCTAATACCTGCTTGTTGCATACGGTCAAACGGTGATTGACCTTCTGGATTATAGTGAGAGAAAAAATTGCGGTCAATCATATCTTGAGCATAATCTTCCGCTAGACGTACAAGACTTCCGTTGGATTTAAGCGCAGCTAAACCTTTGGGCGCCCGATCAGCGTTTAATAAGCGCAATGCTTCGGCTTCCTCGGCAGTAAGTCCTGAGCCCGAATTCGTTGGTGGCTTCGACGTATCCGGGGTTGTCGTATCACTATTATTTTTTGAGTCGGAGCTGCCGCCTTTTTTACTAACAAGTACAGCTAATAAACCAAGGGCTATGATCCCGCCAATTGCCGATTTATTATCATTATTCCGGACAGTTTCTTCTTCTTGCGCAACCGGTGCTGCATAGACTGCTGTAGCCCATGCCCCTCCAAAAGAAGTTGTAATCAAAGATATTATGACCAAACAAAAAACTATCTTCGCCAGCCTTTTTTTGATTTGCATGATGCTGAATTAACCTACCTTTCAAATTTTGATTAGGATATCAATGCATCGAGCTTGCAGTAGTTAAACAACCCAGCTATGGATTTGTTTTATGTTAACTTCTACTTTTTTAAAAAAACTCCTGTCTCCCGATTGTTAGCAATTTTTGCATGGTAATAATATTGACATTGTCTATCTGCTAAGACTAAAATTGGCAAACGTCAAATATTTAGTTTGGGAAACACTATCGCCAGGAGGTGATTTAGTTTGGACAATATTTATGATAATAATACAGAGTCCAACCATGGTCCTTTTGGCAAACGGCAGATACATGCCGGGCCTTATGGCGGCAAAGAGACAGATAATCTTTCGGATAAAAAAGCTGCCGCCGTCTTTTCACCTGCAAAAGACATCAGACCTGCTCCAAAACAGTGAGGCTGATTAAAGACACAAAGGGGGAGCCTATACAGCGGCTCCTCTTTGTGTCTTTACAAGCATATTTTAACAAGTCTTTCAGTCATGGTTGCAACACCAGTCTGCTCAATATATAAAATCTCATCAGCTGATAGCCCATATATTTTATAGACCAACGAATTCATTTGATTATCTACAGCAATAAGCTCTTGAACCACAGCCATACCTTCGTCGTCTTTTTTTTGCTGCTGATTATAGACGGCAGCAGCCAGCTTGGATAACTTTAACCCCAGCTCGTGTAATGTGCCGCCCTGCTCACAATCGATGATTAATGGTAATTTCTCTACTGTTTCAATATCGATCTGAGCCATTGCGCGCCCCTTCTCCAATGTAACGGTATGGTAATAGTAGTTCATTAACCTGGAATTAAGAATACAGGCCAGATATTCCAGGCTGACCCCACCCTGAACACGCGTTAGAGAATGGATATTGTTTAAATGATAAAGCCCTGATCTGTCAACAGCCGCAATTAAGCTATCTCCTGTCTGGCGTAAAAGAATCTTGGGTCCGGCGATGACAGCAGCATCCCAACCACCCTTATTCAGCTTTTGCGGGTTAACATCAAGCCAGTCGCCTTGATAAACAAGGTAAAACGGCAGCAATTGCCGTGAGGATGTAAGCCCGGCCTGCCAGGTCTCTCCCCGCCGGGTTTTACTTTTAATCTCGTCCTGAACGGTCAGCGAACGCATACCTGTCCGTATTTTAGTGATATCGCTAAACTGACCGGACGTTTGCTCAATTTTATCAATAATCGCCTTATCACGGGCATGAAAAAATAAGCGAAATCGCTTGTAAACCTGACGAGTAAAATACTCCTGCTCATATTGAAAGGCGGCTACAGCTATCCCCTCCCGGTCCAGCCTGCTGACAGTTACCGCCGACGAACAACGACAGTCCGCTTTGCGCAAAACAGCAATGACCGGAAAGCCGACCAAGACACCAGCAAACGCGCGACTGCTCACTAGCGTGATTGCCTGTACAGCGCAAGTTTCCAATATATACTCGCGAATTTTAGAATAGTAGCGCCCAAGCAGATAGCTGTCAGGAGTGATAAACCCCAGATAACCCCCCGGCTTTAGCGCCTGAATGCTTCTTTCAAAAAACAACGCATAATAGCTCAGCTTATACTGCGCCGAATGCGGATAATGGCGCCGTAAGTATTGGGCTTGGCTGACAGGCATTTTTTCTGCCCGCTTTAAACCAAAACTTATGTACGGTGGGTTGCCGACAATATAGTCAAATTTTTGCAACCAAAAATTTGTCAGGGCAAGCTTAGTCTCCGTGTCATCGCTCTGTCTTTGAGATGCCGGATCAGCCTCCCACTTAACAAGACTGTCGCAAATTTTCAAATTGTCTGTAACCGAATCGTCGGCCAGCCCCCCCTGCTTGGCCCGTAACCGGGACTTAGCCAGTGCTACTGCATTCCCATCGATATCTGCGCCGTGTAGACAACGACTAATAATATGATAATGTAAATTCTCGCGCTGCCAATACCCTTTCCCGTTAAGACAAATGTCCGTGTTGCCACACTTTATCCGGTATTGCTCCTTGGCATAACGCTGTTGCAGCAGGCTAAGATTGTCGTTAAACTTGTCCCATAATAAATCATAGGCAGCTACTAAAAAATTACCAGATCCGCAAGCAGGATCCAGCACCTTGAGAACCGGGTTGTCGACCACCTCATGCTTGGCCAGCGTGCGTCCGAGAATGTAATCGACAATAGGTTCAGGCGTATAGAAGACCCCGCCTGCCTTGCGCGCGGCTCGGCTTGCTTGACATTCTTTTGCTGTTGACACCTAAATCGCCTCCACAGTCAGATTCCTGTAAAGAAGCTGCCGGCAGTACATAAATTTTACCAAACTAATATTTCTGTGATACGACGGAGTTAGCCAGCAATATATATTGGTAATGTATTCCATATAAATAGTCATAATCCTTTCTGGTAGATGACGCAAGCAGGCACTTACCTCTTGCGAGATAAGTGCCTGCTATTATGAGCTACACAGTGAGACGTGCAACCACTATTCTATGTTGAGCATCTGGCTCTCTTGTCAATCTGTGTCACCTGTGGGCTTTCTTAACGCGCAGTACATTTACTAATAACGCGATAAATAAATAAAGCAATCGTCGCAATAAATACGATTAGTCCAAGCAAATCTGCCGTGGGGGCAAACGCCTTGCCTACGAGGGCCAATGGCGCATCACTGCCGCCGCCTGTTACTGAAAATACAATAATAATGGCAACAATGACTCCCATTAAGCTTTCGCCAACAATAAGGCCGGATGCAAACAACACACCATGGCGGTTGCAGCTCTCGACATCTTCTTCAATGTTTTTCGAACCCTGCTGCATCGCTCGGTTGTGCAGATACCGCTTGACAAGATAACCCATGACTGCACCGATAACAAGTGGCATAACTAGCGTCGGCGGCAGATAAAGCCCCATGCCGATAGCTAACGGCGGCAGATAGTATTTTGTCGAATTCTTTTTCAATAGTAAATCGACAATAATGCTGACAACCCCGATGCCTACCCCCAGAAGAATATAATTCCAATCAAGATTATGACTAAAAATCCCTTTGGCTATCGTAGTCATCAAAGTTGCCTGCGGTGCAGACAGCACTTGACTTTCATCCATGCCGATGCGAGGCATGGCGCCGGCGAAACCATACGCTTCATATAATAAGTTCAATACGGGTGCAATTGAGAAGGCTCCGATCATGCAGCCCAGCAATAAGGCAACCTGCTGCTTCCAGGGCGTAGCACCAACGAGATAACCTGTTTTTAAGTCTTGCAGGTTATCGTTTGAAATAGCGGCAATGCTGACAATAACACTTGTCATAAAAATAGCTAAAGCTATGGCGAACCGGCTTCCCGTTTCAGTATTAAACAGACCAACTGATGTCCCGATTGCCAGTACGACAAGCGAGGAAATGACGATGCCCAATATGCCGATTCCCGAAATCGGGCTGGCCGATGTTCCGATTAAACCGGCCATGTAGCCGCAAGCAGCAGCCACAAAAAAGCCCATGCCAATAGAGACGGCAACACCGGCGATAACAAAGGCCCAGGCCGCACCTGTCGACAGAGCCGCATCGGCAATAAAGGAATAAAAAGTCCCAAGTAAACCGATAACGATACCCCCCAGAACTATCGCTGTCGTTGTAGGTGACAAATCAGTATCCATCCGGTGCAAGCTTTTTCCTGCTTCCGAACGTCTCATTGCTTGCAGCGAAATGCGCATCCCCTCTATGATTGGCTGCATTAGCATCATCAGCGTCCATATTGCGGCAGTGCCAATCGTACCGGCTCCGACAAGCCGTACCTTTTGCGCCCATACGGCAGATGCAAGCTCACCGGCACTCTGTCCGAAGGCCGGTGGCATCACAGATGTAAAATACGGCACAAGTACACCCCATGACAAAATAGTACCTGCCAGCATTGCCATACCGCTGGCAATTCCAATTAAATAGCCGGCTCCCAATAACGCCGAAGAAAAGCCGAGCGGCAGCTGTGAAGTAGCCTTTCCGAACGTAAACCAATAATTCATTCCTGCTGAAAGAATCTGAAAACCATTCGTACACAAGCAGACAATAGCCGCTAAACTACCACCAGCCATAATATCCTTTACGCCGTTTTCTTTAACCCCGTCAGCGCCGCCACTGCCTACTTTCAGGATCTCTGCCGCTGCCAGCCCTTCAGGATAAGGCAAATCACTGTTGACAATCATGGCACGGCGTAATGGAATGGTAAACAATACACCAAGACAGCCGCCACACGCACAAATCATCAAAGTTTGCCAGAACGAAAATCCTTGCCAATACCCAATCATTAATAAGCCAGGAATAATAAAGATAACAGCCGACAGAGTACCTGCTGCCGATGCTTGGGTCTGAACCATATTATTTTCCAGAATATTGGAGTCTTTAAACATCTTCAAAACGGCCATAGAAATAACCGCAGCCGGAAATGCTACGACTAATTAGTAAAAAGCACAAGCTGCGATTATCTTTCGCAGCTTATGCTGTAGGTTTCAATATCTAGTACATACAAAGTATATTTATTAGTGCACTTCAATTATTTAATTAAGAAGCAATTCCGGGAGTATTATGAATGTCTTCTTCAGTGACGGACGAACTAACAAGCTTGGCGATAACTAAATCGCCGGACACATTCAGGGTCGTTCTGCACATATCAAGGAAACGGTCAACGCCTAAAATCAAGCCCATGCCTTCGACAGGAACGCCGACATTGATGCACATGATCGCAATGACCGGCAGGGTGCCGCCAGGAACGCCGGCAGTGCCGACACCACCAAGTACAGCTGTCAATACGACGACTATTTGCTGGTCAAATGAGAGGCTGACACCGAATGCTTGGGCCAGGAACAGTACAACGGCTCCTTCGTATAACCCTGAACCATTTTGGTTGGCTGATGCCCCACACGTCAAGACGAAGCGGGAGACCTTGGAAGGAAGTTTAAGAGTCTTCTCAGCCACTTCTAACGTGATTGGCAGAGTAGCATTGGAGGAAGCTGTTGAAAATGCATATACATATGCTTCTCTACAGTCCTTGAAGAACTGCCACGGACTTGTTTTCGCGAAAACCTTTAAGAACAGACCATAGACAACAAATTGCTGGATCAGAAGACTAAGCACAACAACGCCGGCAAAATAGGCGACATTTGCCAGAAAGCCGGCGCCCATCCTGTAGGTCGTATTGAACACAATCGCAAAAATACCATACGGGGCAAGGATCATAGCCCAATCAATGATCTTCAGCGAAGCGTCAAAGACCGTTTCAAACATCTTGATAAGCGGATTTTCTTTCTCTTTTATGACCAAACTGAGCGCATAACCAAACATCAGCGTAAAGACCATCAGCGGAATAAGTTCTCCACTGAACGCTCTGGCCGCAGAATCAATCGGGTTCTGCGGGAGCAGCTCAGTAATATATGTATACCAGGCTTTATCTTGAGCTGCTGCAACATTTTTGTTAATCGCGAGAACGCCTTGGTTCCTGGCCAATGCTTCCGGGTCAAATTCCAGGCCAACGCCAGGTTGCAACACGTTTGTCAGTGTGATTGCAAGCAGAGCGGCGATCGTGCTCAAGGCGACAGTATAAATTAACGACTTTGATGCGACTTTTCCTAAGTCACGGCCTTTGCCAAGCTCATATACCCCTAAAATTAGAGCTGAAACTAACAAGGGAACAACAACCATGAAAATTAGCTTGAGAAAAATAGCACCTGTTAACGTGCAGAAATCTGTAACAGTCTTCATGAACGGATAAGTTTTTTCCGGTACTGAATAATAAGCGATTAAACCAACAATAATACCCAGAACAAATCCCAATAATAATTTTTGATATTGTTTCACTTCAAGCCCCCCTAAATAAGAATTCGCATTTTAGTTTGCTTTATACCCGGTCCATAGAATCCCCCCTTTCTTAATCTTGTCCCCAAAACTAGAGCACCTTCCAATGCAATAATACAAGTCTCTATTCTCTCCGGTAACCGAAAATATAACAGTGGATAAATCAGTATATATGCACATATATTTACAATTATAAATTACGAAACCAATTATACACGTTCTAATGTATTCTGTCTATACACTTATCGTTACATTATTAGCGCCTATTATTGGTTTTTAGGCTTATATATGTATTATGTAACAAAATTCGTACGGTGATTATACTCGTTATATATAATTAATGAGAAAAAATATATCTATGCCTAATTTTAAAGAATTTAATGTTAGATTTTTAGTTTTAGGATTAAATTTTTTGATAAAATTATGTCGCCAAAAGGAGGATTTTGTAATTTTTGTGCCAAATTTTACAAGGGTAGTATAACGGAACGATAAATTACATAGCCATAGACCTATATATATTATTGAAGGAGTAATGTAATGGACATTTTACGCAATTGGAAAATTCATGTGTTAGTATTATGCATTGTTGTTATCTCAGAAAAGATTGGCATCATAAAATACGGTCTAATTACTCTGTTGCCGCTATTACATGCCATGGTATTGGGCGGTGTCGTCAGCTATCCCAAATTCAACATTCTGTCCACAAAGCAAATGGAAGTAGCTGCCGGCATTTTGCCAATTGTAATGATGCTGTTAATCGTCAAAATCGGTTTAGACATCGGCCCTAATCTTTCCCTGCTGTTCAATTCAAAAGGGGCATTGTTATTGCAAGAAATCGGGCATTTCTTTGGCACTGTCCTGTTGGGCCTGCCGATTGCCGTATTTTTAAATATGGGGAGAGAGGCCATCGGTGCAACTTATTCTATTGCAAGGGAAGGGAATATTGCCATTATAGCCGAAAAATATGGTCTTGATTCACCTGAGGGCCGTGGTGTAATGGCGATGTATATCTGCGGAACGCTATTTGGCGCCGTGTGGATCGCCATTTTAACCGGTGTAGTGGCCAAGCTGGGAATTTTCCATCCTTATGCCTTAGCCATGGGGGCAGGTGTAGGCAGCGGCAGTATGATGGCCGCCTCCGTCGGTTCAATAATTGCCGCCTATCCCGACATGGGGCAGCAGATCCAGGCTTATGCAGGAGCAGCAAACTTGATGTCCGGTATTTTGGGCATGTATGTATGTCTCTTTTTCTCTTTACCGTTGGCTAGCAAATTGTATGATATTTTAAACAAGTTTCGGAGCAATGCAAAGGAGACGATATAATGGGCAAGCTGCTGAATATGGCCATTGTCCTGTCATTAACAGGATTATTTATAACGGTTGCCAATATAATCGGGTATAAGGTTGATTGGTATAGTTCACTGCTCGGCATTTTTGTTATCGTCGTAATTAGCCTGATTGGGATGGCGATCAGTCAACTACCGGCGTTCAATAAATTACCGATGATTTTTTGGATATCTGTTGTTGCCGTTATTGCCTCACTGCCTGGGTTTCCCGGCAGTGAATGGATTATTGCCACGACAAAAAAAGTACAATTTCTCGCCATAACAACGCCAATTCTGGCCTATGCCGGTCTATCGGTAGGAAAAGATATCGAGATGTTTAAAAAACTTTCATGGCGTATCATACCAGTGGCGCTCGCTGTAATTTCTGGGACATTTATCTTTGCTGCCATTATCGCTCAATTTATGCTAAAATTGGAAGGAGCGTTTTAATTTAAAACAAAAAACAAAATTGGTGCTGGAGGTAAACAATGACGAAGGAGCAATTAAAACAAAAGGTTTGTCAGGCAATCGAAGCAAGACAGGAACAAATTATTGAATTAGGAAATTCGATCTATAACGAGCCGGAACTTGGTTTCAAAGAAACGAAAACTGCTGCCAAGGTAGAGGAGATTTTTCGGACATTAGGTATTTCATACGAAAAAGGATTAGCCCTTACCGGCGTAAAAGGACGGCTGAAAGGCAGAGCCTCCAAGCGCACGGTCGCCGTCTTAGGTGAACTTGATGCTATTATTTGCGCTACTCATCCGGCAGCCGATCCTTTAACCGGTGCAGCTCATTGCTGCGGGCATAATGCCCAGATCGCCATGGTCGCAGCCGTCGGCATGGGTCTGCTCGATGCCGGGGCGATGGAATTTTTAGCCGGTGATGTCGTCTTGTTTGCCGTTCCTGCTGAGGAATTTGTCGAAATTTCCTACCGCAACAAACTGCGTGAAGAAGGGAAAATCCAGTATCTAGGCGGCAAGCAGGAGTTGATTTACCAGGGAGACTTTGATGATATTGATATGGCGTTACAAATTCATCTAACCACGAATACTACACCAGATTGCTTTGTCCGGCTTGGCAGTACCAGCAACGGATTTATCGGTAAATTAGTCCAGTATCAAGGTAAAGCTGCGCATGCTGCAGCGGCTCCTGATGAAGGCGTTAATGCCTTGAACGCCGCAATGTTAGGCGTCATGGGAGTTCACGCGCAGCGGGAAACGTTCCGTGAACAAGATTTTGTCCGCTTTCATCCCATCATTACCCAAGGCGGCGATTTGGTTAACGTTGTTCCCGAAAATGTACGCATGGAGAGTTATGTCCGTGCCGCTAGCATTGACGCATTACGTAACAGCAACATAAAAATCGACCGCTCCCTGCGTGCAGGCGCTGATGCGGTAGGCGCCGAAGTATCTATTCAAAGTTTACCTGGCTATCTGCCGATGCATGACAATCAAGACCTAAACCAAGTATTTAAGGCTAATGCTGAAGAGTTATTCGGACAAGCGAATGTCATTATAGGAACACATGAAGCAGCCAGCACAGATACCGGCGATCTGTCGCACATCATACCGACGATTCACTCTTACCTTGGCTGCGTTTCAGGTGTTATGCATAGCAAAAGCTATTCTGTACCTGATACTCATGCGGCTTATATCAAATCCGCCCAGATTCAGGCTATGACGATTATTGATCTATTGTACGGAGATGGCGAAGCAGCGGAGGCGATATTGAAAGATTATAAGCCTTTGTTAACTAAAGAACAGTATATCGCGTTCTTAGATTCGTTTGATCAAGTTAATTAACCGGCTATGATGATGGTATGAGACAAATTCTTGTACCATCATTTTTGTATAAAAGCACGCCTGTTGCGACACATTTTTATCCGATGACTAAACCGCTTCTTAACTCCCACTTCTGTAGGCGGGATTAAGAGCGGCTAAGTCCTTATAAGTCGACTAGGCTTCAGATGGAGTAAAACCCCATCTGAAGCCTAGTTTCTCTTTATCACTTAATTGGGGTTTTCGGCATTCCCAGGCGGAACTTCCCTCTTGTTTCAAGACCGCCTACACCGTCAACACCAGTGACAGATGCCGTAATTGCATCTGTTACGTCAACAGTCTTGTTGAAAAGTGTTGTGCAAATGCGAAATTTTAAAAATAAAAAGCCCCCGGCACATGCCAGGTGCTTAACGATTATCTTCAAAGACACGCCTGCCAGTAATAAAGTAAACCCTGCAGCCGAATACTGCTGAGTAGTAACGCTCTAATGGTTGGTGTGCAGATAAAGCACGCTGTCATAATCCTTTAAGCCTTGTGCTTTTCAGGACAAACTTCATGTTCCTGTCAAACCAGATTACACAAAATACATAATCAACTCTATATCCAAAACACGTTTTTTCGCACATTTTAACTTCGCAAACTGTTACAAAGAGGAACTTTGTCACGAAAAATTTACAACAGAGTATAATTTTGCTAGTTTCCAGAACGTTTGTTCCATGTTTTGTTTTATATAGAACAAACGTTTTGGGTGTAAAGTGAAATTGTAGCAAAAAATCGAAGCTACTGGGTTTTGCTTGCCAATGTATGATGATTTGACTAAATAATTTTTTAGCTATCTTGCATTATTTTGAAATTATGGTAAAACTCTAAAAGGATGTTAGGTAAGGGGGCTATGTACATGAAAGACATAGATACTTTAAAAATGCTTGAACATACTATTAAACTGGTTATCATATATCAATTTTTTTTGCTTTAAGGATAATTAATTCTTTGACTTATGTTCCAATTAGAGTCATTTAGTTTGGCAAGATTTAAAAGTCAGAATATAATGAGATTAGAAATAAGAATTAGGAGGATGATTACTATGCTAAGAAATTATCCTCCTACTCAATTATTTCTTATCTCATTAGTAGTTTTATTAGTTTTAGTCTACGTTACTCCGCTAGTAAGCGGTTATTTTGCAGCAGTGCTAGTAAGCCTAAAATTTATAGGTAAGGTTGTATGTGGTTTACTCTTATTCAGTACAATAGTAATTGACATCGTAGATGGTGCAAATTCTCGAAACCTTGGACATCGTCACTAAAATATATTTACACTATACGTCTATTCAGCGCTAACGCAGACCCCAGTGATCACGCTGGGGTTGTTTCTTTTTGCCGGTTATATGAGATAAGCAGCCGAAGCTACCGGGCAAAAGCCGAACGTAAAAGCCGCCAGCCATCAGGCCAGCGGCTAATACTGTCTAGGCAACATCTGCATAGGTAAATTTTATCATTATTAGTATCGATTTGCAAATGATTTTGTCGCATAACGTAATTATTGAAAATTAATACTAAAAGCATCCCAAAACAAAAAAGCCCGCCCACCATCAGGCCGGCGGCTAATATAAGGAGAACGCTTGTCTAAGTAAATTGTAGCGGGCAAGTTTTAGGAATCAATGATCTAAAGCAGTTTAAGAAAGATCTTGATAAATATTCAATAACTAAACCGCTCTAAGAATCCCTCTTTTGCAAGCGGGATTAAGAGCGGTTAAGTCCTTATAAGGTCGACTAAGCTTCAGATGGAAAGCCCCCATCTGAAGCTTAGTTTCTCTTTATCACTTAATTGGCGTTTTCGGCATTCCCAGGCGGAACTTTCCTCTTGTTTCAAGACCGCCTACTCCGTCAACACCAGTGACAGATGCCGTAATTGCATCAGTTACGTCAACAGTCTTGTTGATGGGCGTAAAAGCTACTTTTTCGGCAATAAAAACAGGATCATAAGCATGAATAAAGATCCTGTTAGGCGAGCTGGCAAAGTTTGCCCCTGACAATAAAATGGCTTCAAAATGGGATTGACATGCCCCCGCAAATATCACAAGTTCATCACGGGATGGCTCAAATATCCTGGCCTTTTTTACCGCAGCTACAAAATGTTTGGAGTTGCGATAGTTATTAATATCATTTAAATCTTTTTTACCACTTTTTTTGCCGTGGCCGGCCACCGCATCATGTCCGGTAAGTACAAGAATGTCAGGACGCACTTCAGCTAATAAATCTGCAATAACTTCGGCCTGTTTTCCTTCTTCGACCCAACGCCCTTCAGCCGTGATATTTAGCTGACTATATGTCTTTAAGCACATTTTCATGTATTCTTCATCACCATCCAGATGCAATACCCGTCCTGGCAGATCAAAAAAAGTAAATTTCTTAGTTGACTCCGAACGTTGCATTTCAACTTGCGCCCTTTCTCGGCTGCGGCGCATCATCACCCGTTTGAGTGTATCATTGTGTATGCCTTCCATACGTACAATTTCATTACGTAAATGCTCAGCCTCGATACGCTGTACATCATCTATGGGCGAGTCGGCCATGAGCCGAAGATGTAACCCCTTTAACACACAGTGGGTTTGCTGGGTATCGTCAACAAATATATCTGCAACCTTAAAAACGATATCTCCACCATGAGATTTCCTGATAACCAGGTCGCCGACTTGAATGTCCACCGTAATTACCTCCTTAGCGAATGCCTATAACTATTACATACTATGTAACGTTTGACGGAAGTGCCACAAAATTATCCTTCCTTGTGCAGTGGCAGACACCTTATCCCAGCTATATACTATATTGAGCTGTCACAAGACCCCATAGCGATAGCTCACTGCCGCTATTTACAGCATGATTTAGGCAATTAAAACACAGTACACGCATGCTTACTCCGAGGTGATGGACGTGATTTGCGTGGTCGTACCGGCCAAAAATGAGGGAGGCCGTATTTCTACCGTGCTGCAGAATCTGGGAACTTTGCCGATTGATCACATTATCCTGGTAACTAACGGTTCAAAAGACAGCACAATGCATGAGGCTTTAGCAACGCGCCTCCCAAAATTACAGATTATCTACTTTCACGAATGCCTAGGAATTGATACCCCCCGCGCCGTTGGCGCTAAAGTAGCTCTGGCTTTAGGCAGCGACGTTGTCGTCTTTGTCGACGGCGACATGGTAGGCACGTTTAATGAAAACTTAATCGAACTGGTAGACGGTGTATTATTAAAACGCATGGACATGGCGCTAACAAATTGTTATCCTTCCCCACCGCGCCATATTGAACGGCATAATCCCACTTTTCAATGGCGGCTTAAATTAAATAAAGAACTAGGACTGGATAAAAAAATCAATCTTTCCAGCCCCGCCCATGGACCACATGCCGTTTCCCGCCGCCTCCTGGAAAGCATCCCCCTGCGCGAGCTGGCAGTGCCGCCGGTCACAATGGCCCTTGCACGACTGCAGAAATTAAAAATCGACGTAGCGACAACCATCCCCCACTACCGTCTAGGTTCATCGGTAAAAAATCAAATTCATACCAACAAAATTATCGATACGATTGTCGGCGACTGCCTTGAAGCCGTTGCAGCCTTCCATGACCAAAGCCGTAACCGCCAGTGGCAAAACAAAACTTACTTAGGTTATCATGTTGATCGGCGTTTTGACCTACTGGATTTGTTTTTAAATGAAAAGTCCCACTCGAAATGAGTGGGGCTTTTCGTCATCTATAATTGCTTATTCTGTATGGTGAGATAATCTGTCCAGGCATTAGCGACAGCGGCAAACTCGTTAAGTGACAATTGTTCCCCACGGCGCGTACCGTCAATTCCTGCCTGAGATAAAACGGGCTCTAGAGCTCCTTTCTCAAGGCCACCCGCTTTAAGAGTATTGGCCAACGTCTTACGGCGCTGAGAAAAAGCGGCTTTAACGACCCTGAAAAACATTTTTTCACTTTTGATGTCGACCGGCGGTTCAGGACGCACCGTGCAGCGGATAACGGCCGACTCTACCGCAGGCGCGGGAATAAAAGCTTTAGGAGGCACAATAAACATAATTTCAGGCTCTGTATAATACTGGACTGCGACTGACAGCGCTCCGTATGCCTTGGTTCCCGGTTTGGCAACCATCCGTTCAGCTACTTCTTTTTGTACCATAGTGACCAGGATTTCTATCGGCAGACGCTCCTCAAGCAATTTCATGACAATTGGTGTCGTGATGTAATAAGGCAGATTGGCGACAACCTTGTATTTTCCCTGGGATATTTCCCGGGAAATGTCAATTTTCAATATGTCGCCATGCACGATTTTGACATTGTTATACCCAGCTAGCGTCTTATCCAGCACTGCCAGCAGGCGGCGGTCCAGTTCTACTGCCGTAACCTGGGCTCCAGCTTCAGCCAGCCCCTGAGTTAACGTCCCAATGCCTGGTCCGATTTCAAGCACAGCGTCGCCACTAGCTATTTTAGCAGCCGCTACGATACCTTCAACCGCGTTGCTGTCAATAAGAAAATTCTGTCCCAATCGCTTGCTCATATGAATGCCAAAAGTCTTCAAAATATGCAGTGTTACATCTTTTTGCGCAATGCGCGGCTTAACCGTCATCTTAGACTTCCTCCATGCCGCTGTTTTGGCTGGCTGCGGCCTCGATTTGCTCTAAAGCCGAATTAAACTCACGACGAGTGACGCCGTAGTGATTCAGCCTATATAAAAAATTCTTAGCATTGGCGTAACCGATACCCAGTCTTTCTCCCAGTATCGCCCGCCGGGTAGTCGCCGACGGTACACCGCTTAGCCTAGCAGTGATAATATCCTGCCAACTGAATTCATTTGACGGCTGCCACTCATGCAGCCGCACTTTACTAAGCGCATCTCTAATAGCAGCAGGCGACGCTTGTTCAATGCCGACATCGTTATGAGCTGCCGCCAGCTCCCGGGGCACAAAAGCGTGCTTAGCTTCGGGAAATCGTTCTGTGAGGAATCTCCGAATGCGTTCCCCCGCACTGTCCGGATCAGTCAAGATAATAATCCCTCGCTTGTTATACGCTTGCTCGATGCGGCTTAAGCAGCGCGGCAGCAAGTTAAAGCCTTCAGTAGCAATGCATTCCGCTTCTACCGCCCGCCTGACAGCGGCGATATCCTGTTTACCTTCAACAACAATTACTTCTTTAATCATTTATCTGCTCCATTATTATGCAATATAAATATCTTACCACATCTTCCAGGTTTTTATCGAAAAAATCCGGTTACAAATCTAACAAGCTCCAGCCACCGGCGCCATCTAATATTAATTTCCTTTTATGGTAAATCGCCAGTGTATTCCGATGACCAACACTGATTAGAGCCGTGTCTGTCAACTGCTCCCTCAGCAGCGTATACAGTGCCCGCTCGGTAAGCTCGTCAAGCGCTGATGTCGCTTCATCCACGAATAGCCAATCGGGTTTATGAAGCAGCACCCTGGCAAAGGCAATCCGCTGCTGCTCACCCAGCGACAAAACACGCGACCAGTCTTCAATCCGGTCTAACTGGCCTTTTAGCCAATCCAGTTTACACAGAGACATAGCGCGCTCAATTTCCTGATCTGAGACGTGTTTTCCCAGTCCAGGGTAAAGCAGCGTATCCCGCAAGGTGCCTAACGGGAGATATGATTTTTGCGGTAAAAATAAAAAGCTTCCGGCTGACGGCAGGGTAATACTGCCATTAGAATAGGGCCATAGCCCAGCTAATGTCCGCAACAGCGTACTTTTACCACTGCCTGATGGTCCAGCCACTAACAGCGTCTCGCCTGGCTGTACTGACAAATTTAGTCCGGCTAGGATCAGCCGGCCATCAGGCAGATTAATATCTAGCCGACTAACATTCAGAACCGGGGAAAGCCCCTGCTGAACGACAGCACTCGTTGGCGGCAGTTGACTCACTTGCCGCATATGGCCAATAAAGCTAGTCAAGCGGTCAACTACGGCCTTCCATTCTGCCAGTGTGGCATAGCTTTCGACAAAGAAGGACAACGACTCTTGCACCTTATCAAAAGCCTGAGCCGTCTGCAGCAGCCCGCCCAGTTGAATTTCTTTGGCAAAATATCGCGGCATAGCTACTACCAAGGGAAAAATAATGGCAATCTGTCCATAACTGGAAGCAAACCAGGTCAGGCGCTTCTGCCGCTGCATAATCTGCCAGTAATTCTCAAAGACTTTGCCAAACCGTGATAAAAAGGCTCGCTCCTCGCGAATTTCACCCCCATAAAAGGCAATACTTTCACTATTTTCCCTGAGTCGTACAAGGCTAAACCGGAAATCAGCTTCATAACGCTGTTGATTAAAGTTTAGCCGGGCCAACGGCTTGCCAATTTTATGGGCCACCCAGGTACCGATTAACGAATAGAGAATAGCCACCCAAACCATATAGCCCGAAACTACCAGTTGCTGACCGCCGAGAGGAATGACTATCGTGCCGGACAACTGCCACAAGATAACGATAAACGATACCAGGGTGGCAATTGCTTTAAGCAGGCCTAACGCTAATCGCAAAGTATAGCTGGTAAACAGGTTTAAATCCTCACTAATCCGCTGGTCGGGATTATCTGTGTCATTGTCAGTCAATTGCAACCGGTAATACATCTGGTCTTTGAGCCAGGTATTAAGGTATTTATGCGTCATCCAGCGCCGCCATTTAAGCTCCAGCATTTGCCGGAGATAGAGCTGATATACGGCAATAATAATGTGAATAGCAGCCAGTAGGCAAAACTCACTCAGCGCACTGATAATTTCGTTTTTATCTACATTCTGCAGTGCGTTGTAAAACCGGTTAAACCAAATATTAAACAGTACTACGATATAAACAGCAGCCAAATTAAGGGCTATAATTACAGTAAGCAATCCTCTTGCCTGCCATTTTTCTTCCGAATGCCAGTATTCACGGGTCAGATTCCAGATATCGCGAAAAAATTTGCGGTTTATATCACGCAAATGCATCATTCCCTTCGAATGTTGCTCTTGAACCTTCTATCAATTCGCCGCTCGCAGCCTTGAATCCTGCCCCTTGGCTATTGACATTCGGCATAGTCTCACAGAAACATCCTCCTGTCGCTGTGACACCAAGAAAAAAGCAGGGCGCTAAGACCCTGCTGATTAATTTAATATATATACTTTTACTGTTCGGCGGCCAAACTGCCAGGCTTCGCTGGCATTTTCCATACAAAGGTCAATTTTGTCGCCTTTAATAGCACCGCCAGTATCGGCGGCTAGACCCATTCCATAGCCTGGCACATATACACGTGTGCCAAGAGGGATAACACGAGGGTCAACGGCTACGATTCCTCGCCGGGCGGCTATACCGCTAGCTGTTATGCCATGGCCTGAACCATCTGTAGGCAAATAGGCAGTAGCTTCCATGTAACGTACGCTCCTAAAGTTCACCGAACCACGCGATGTGTCTATCGTTGCTCTGGTTCCTATGCGGACAATCTGTGGTTTTGAGCTTACCGCCACAGTTTCAGCAAGCACATCGGCTGCTACTTTGACACCATCTTCGAAGCGTATGCGCACAGTTGATTTCTTTAGTCCATTTTCACCCGCCTGGACAGTTTTCTCAATACCTTTTTCTAAGGTTTCGTCAGGTTGCCGGATGACCTGATACAAATCTGGCGCTTCTTGTTCTTCAATCTTTTCACTTAAAACAACGGCCTTGATATTCATTCCGGCCAGCGGTCTTGCATCTGGTTCAGGTATCAGTTTTATCTTGTCGTGGGGAACGCCCACTAGATCGGCAACTTCACGCACTGTCGGTTTTCCGGTTAATAACCCGGTTGTTCTGCCCTGATATGTTACTGTTACCGGTACTGCCCGAAATACCTCATAGACGACTCCGGTATTTCCACTAACTGTCGACATCCTGATTTCATCTTCAGGGTTAAGTGTAATTCCAGCCTGTTTTACTATTTTCTGCGGATTCCGGTATAATGTATTTACACTATACTGTTGATCATCTGCTACAATTTGCACCTTTTTACATGCCCAAACAAATCCGGTTGCCAGTAGTGATGCTAGGAGCAGCGCGACAATGCACACCACTTTTTTCTTTCCATGGTTTACCAGCACGGAGTTTTCATCACTCATATATACCTCCCTTTCTGTGAGCTCATGTATTGTATCACAATACGGAGTAAGTGTCAAAAGCGAACTTGTTTCAGCAACGCTGAAACATCGGGGGTTCAGGTGGAGACACTGCTCCACCTGAACTGAAGCCGCCTGTAGCGGCGGGAGTCTTGACTCAATGTTTAAGATAAAATGACCATTTCATATTTATCTTATGACCTACGCCCTAGATAAGGTCGACTAAACTTTAGCGGGATAAGCTACCTGAATCCCCTGTCTCTCTTTATCTGCCCTCTATAAAATTATACCCATGTTATGGAAATATTATACAAGTAAAAACCCGGCGACTATGAAGTTCTATTCTTCATCATATTCGCCGGTTTTCCAGTATATTCCTAATAATGTAATGTTAACAAACTAGCATAGCGGACAATTAACGGCTAATGCCAAACAGCCGTTCCGTGTTGGCGGTTGCAGTTGCCGCCAATGCCGCCAACTCCATGCCCCGAACCATCGCAACCTCTTGTGCTGTATACTTAACATGAGCCGGTTCATTACGCCGCCCGCGCAGCGGCTGTGGCGTCAGATACGGACAGTCGGTTTCGACCAACAGGCACTCTAGCGGGATATTGGCTGCGACTTCTTTAAGCTTGCCGTCTTTAGCGTACGTTACCGGCCCGGCAAAAGATACATAAAAACCGAGTCGGATAACCTCTTTTGCCATTTCGAGACTGCCGGAGAAACAGTGAAAAACACCAGTGAGGCCTTTGCCTTCTTTTTTTACAATAGCCAAGACATCACCATGCGCATCACGATCATGGATAATAATTGGTTTATTGAGCTGGCGAGCCACATCAAGCTGACGAATAAATACTTGCCGTTGTACATCGCGTGGCGACAGATCATAATAATAGTCAAGTCCGATCTCGCCGATCGCCACGACCTTGGGGCGAGAGTGCCAGGCAGCCAATTGATCATAATCACTGTCACGCGCGTCTTTGGCGTCGTGAGGGTGAATGCCGACGGCAGCATAAATAATATCATGTTCTGCTGCAAGCGCCACCGAACGTGCCGATGACCCCATACAGGCGCCGGCATTGATGATGCCGACAAGCCCGGCCTCGGTCGCCCGGGCGATTACCTCACTGCGATCGTTGTCAAACCGTTTGTCATCAAGATGAGCGTGCGAATCAAACAGCATCTTACTTCACCTTACTTCCAGGCGGCATGTCGGCAGTAACAAGCTGCAGCTTATCGTCGCAGCTAGCAGCCAATACCATGCCACACGATTCAATTCCCCGGATTTTAGCCGGTTTTAAATTGACAACCATAACAACATTCTGGCCGACAAGCGCTTCAGGCTCATAATGCTTAGCGATGCCCGAAATAATCGTACGCTGTTCGGTGCCCAAGTCTACCGTTAGCAGCAGCAGCTTATCGGCTTTCTTAACTTTTTCGGCAGCCAGCACTTTGGCGACCCTAAGATCAATTTTAGCAAATTCATCAATTGAAATTTCAGGTACACCTGACGCCTCAACCTTATTTTTGGCTTGTGGTATGACGTCAACCGCCCCCCCAGCTGGACTGACCACCATCTGTTCTTCTTGCTTTTCTTCAATCCGCGGAAAAATTGGTTCAGGCTTGGCAACGATTGTCCCCGCCGGCAGCCGTCCCCAGGCTTGCGCTTCAGCTAGCGTGGTCTTATTAAAATCAGATCCAAGACCAAGCTGCCGCCAAATATTGGGAGCAGCAGCCGGCATGAACGGCGAAATTAAAATGGCGGTAATCCGCAGCACTTCAGCCAAATTATAGAGTACGGTATTGAGCCGTCCCGCTTTAGCCGGGTCTTTGGCCAACGCCCATGGCCCTGTTTCATCAATATATTTATTAGTGCGCCCAATCAAGGCCCAGACACTTTTTAGCGCAGCGTTAATATCCTGATGATCCATTTGTTTTTCATATTGAGCAGCGGTCGTCCGCGCCAGTTCGATTAGTTCTTGATCGATAGCCGCATCCTCACCCGGCGCTTTAATCTCGCCGCCGTTAAACCGGCCAATCATATTCAGACTGCGATGCAGCAGGTTGCCCAGATCATTGGCCAGATCTGCATTAATCCGTTTAATAAGTGCATCGCGCGAGAAGTTGCCATCAAACCCCAGCGTGATCTCCCGCAGCAGGAAATAGCGAATAGCATCAGCGCCAAATTCATCAATCAGAGCTAGTGGATCAATGACATTTCCCTTGGATTTGGACATCTTGTCGCCTTCAACGACAAGCCAGCCATGTCCATAGACCATTTTGGGCAGCTCAATGTCAAGAGCCATCAAAATGACCGGCCAAATGATGCTGTGAAAACGAACGATCTCCTTGCCCACTAAGTGAACGTCGGCCGGCCAGTATTTTGAAAATTTTTCACGATCATGCAAATACCCGGCCGCTGTTAAGTAGTTAGTCAAGGCATCAAACCATACGTATACGACGTGCTTAGTATCAAACGGTACCGGAATACCCCAGTCAAACGTCGTCCGGGATACACATAAATCTTCCAGCCCGCTCTTAATAAAGTTGATCATTTCATTGCGCCGAGAGGTCGGCTGAATAAACTCAGGGTTTTCTTCGATATAGGCAAGCAGCCGATCCTGATACTTGGACATCCGGAAGAAGTAACTTTCTTCTTTGACAATCTCAACAGATCGGCTGCAATCAGGACATTTGCCGTCATTTAGCTGACGTTCCAGCCAAAATGTTTCGCAGGGCGTGCAGTACCAGCCTTCATACTCAGCTTTGTAAATATCGCCTTGCTCATATATTTTTTGAAACACCGCCTGTACAAGTTCATAGTGACGGCTTTCTGTAGTACGAATAAAATCATCATTGGAAATATTAAGTTTTTCCCACAAATGCTTAAAAGAGGCGACAATTTTATCGACATAAGCCTGTGGCGTAGTATGATTCTCCTCGGCCTTACGCTGAATTTTTTGACCATGCTCATCTGAGCCGGTCAGGAAAAATACGTCAAACCCAGTCATGCGCTTATAGCGGGCGATAGTATCGGCTACCGTAGTACAATACGCATGTCCGATATGGAGCCGATCACTGGGATAGTAAATAGGTGTAGTAATATAAAAAGTTTTTTTCGACATAGTATCCTCCTTCAGGATAACGCGAATTTCGTATATTTTACCCATTATAGACATCAGCATCTCAATTGTCAATAATTGATTTTTCGACAAATAGTTGTATTTTTCGACAAATAGTTGTATTATATAATTGTATCATTTTATTTTACGCGCTCTTTTACTAAATAAAATCGAATTTTTTCCCTAATTGGAAAAAACTAGGTTGACACGCTTTGTGATATTTGGTATTATTTAGTTGAGCGGGTTTTGTCGAATATTGTTGAACGCAAATCAAATTAGCAATGGTGTGAAGGGGGAGAAAAAAATGAAATCAACAGGTATTGTACGCAAAGTTGACGAACTTGGCAGGGTGGTAATTCCTATCGAGCTACGTCGTACTCTGGACATTGAAGAAAAAGACGCACTAGAAATTTATGTGGACAGTGACCGCATCATCCTTCGGAAATATGAGCCGGCTTGTGTATTCTGTGGCAATGCTGCCGATGTCACTAATTTTAAAAACAAAAATGTGTGTAAAGAGTGCCTGGCGTCTATGGGGCAAAAGGCAGTCTAAATAAGTACATATAGCCTACAACTTATGTTAAATCACTTTCAAGAATCGCCTGGTACACCTGCCTCTTAGGCAAACTTTTTTGGGACGCCACCTCACGGATGGCGTCTTTTTTGTTTATACCCCGCCCCATCAGTTCCGCGACTGCCTGAACTACAGTAAGTCCGGCTAAATCTCCCTGATCTTTAGCCGGCTCTAGTTCTTCCGGACAGCCGGCCACTATCAAGGTAAACTCACCCCGGGGCTGATTTTGTGCAAAATGCTGACTGATTTGCACCAAGCTGCCCCGGACAAATTCTTCGAATTTCTTAGTCAATTCCCGGGCTGCCACCGCCTGGCGATCACCCAGGGCTGCAGCAAGTTCCTGCAGTGTTGCCTTGACCCGGTGCGGCGCCTCGTAGAAAACCAGGGTATATGGATTCTTGGCCAATTTTCCCAGCAGCTGCCGCCGGTGTTTGTTAGTCTTAGGCAAAAAGCCTATAAAAGTAAAGTTGGTTGTATCAAGTCCTGACGCGATCAGCGCGGTCAAAGCCGCGTTGGGACCAGGCAATGGCACTACAGGCACACCACTGCTGACGGCCAAACAGACAAGATCACCACCAGGGTCAGATATGCCAGGCATGCCGGCATCACTGACAAGGGCGACCGTTTCACCGTTTAAAAGCCGCTCGATAATCTCCGGGCCGCGGGCTGCTTTATTATGCTCATGGTAACTAATAAGCGGCACATGGATATCAAAATAATTTAACAGCTTAAGCGTGTGCCGTGTATCTTCAGCAGCAATGACGGATGCTTGCTGCAATACCCGGACAGCCCGAAATGTCATATCCTCAAGATTCCCAAGCGGTGTTGGACATAGATAGAGTGTCCCTGACTTAACCATCGAAATCACCTGTCCTGCTTATAAAGCTTCATAATATCCTCACTATAGTTCCCATCAGTAGTATATACAATTATGGGAGGTAATACATCAATGCCCGGCCGAGCGCCCCGAACACCCTCAATTAATAGCATATTGGGCTTTTTGCCCACAGCAGGATAGACAAGCTGCAACCGTTTTGGTTCAATTCCTGCCCCGCACATGGCCAACGTAATCTCAGAGAGGCGTTCCGGCAAGTGAACCATAGCAAACCGGCCGCGATACTTTACCAAATATTTTGCTGCCGCCACGACGTCGGCTAGGCTGGCAGTTATTTCATGCCGCGCCACGGCAACCCGGTCATTGGGGCTTATAAAACCGCCCCCTACAGGGCGGTAGGGCGGATTAGAGACGACAAGTCCAAACCGGCCTGCCGGCAATAGTTGCCTAATTTGCCGCATATCACCCCAAATAATGTTGAGCCTGGCGGCAAGACCATTGCCTGCTGCTGAGCGGGCAGCCATGTCGGCCATATCTTTATTCAGCTCAACACCGGTTACGGCAGCCGCCCCCCGCGCCAACAGCAGCAGTCCAATGACCCCTGTTCCCGCCCCGAGGTCCACTGCTTCACCACCTGGTCGCAAACTGGCAAAATGAGCCAGCAGCACAGCATCTAGCGAAAAGCAGAATTCATCAGGATGCTGTATCAGCCTGAGATTGTTAATGACAAGGTCATCTATCCGCTCACCGGGTCTAAGCTGAAAATCGCTGCAGGGCACTATTCTTTTTCCACTACTTCGTCCCAGGGAATAACCAGCGTTTTACCTTCCGGCAGGCTGATTGTCGCCGTTCTTTTCTGCTGATTGACAGTAAGCACACGACCTTCACCCTCAACGGTGACGACTTCTTTACCGACGGTTGGTGGGACCACCTTTTTGCTGCAGCAACCGCTATAGCAGTCATTTTCATATTTAAGGCAGCACATCAGCCGCCCGCAAATACCTGAAATTTTAGTTGGGTTCAGAGACAAGTGCTGATCTTTAGCCATACGGATAGATACCGGTTCAAAGTCGCCTAAAAAAGTAGCGCAGCATAGCGACCGGCCGCAGCAGCCGATGCCGTTCATCAGCTTGGCTTCATCCCTAACACCAATCTGCCTGAGTTCGATTCTCGTCCTGAATACGCTGGCCAAATCTTTTACCAAGTCGCGGAAATCGATCCGTCCTTCGGCCGTAAAGTAAAAAATTATTTTGTTTACATCAAATGTATACTCAACATCAACCAGGTTCATTGGTAAACCATGTACCTGGATTTTTTGCTCACAAATCTTAAACGCCTCTTTTTCTTTTTTGCCGTTGTCTTTAACTTTTTCCTCATCATCAGCAGTCGCCCGGCGCAAAACCGGTTTTAACGGCAGCACAACCTGGCTTTCATCTACTTGACGCGGTCCAACAATGATATTACCAAATTCCAAACCTCTTGCAGTTTCCACAATGACATGTTCCCCGGCGTTAAGTTCGATACCACCCGGATCAAAATAATAAATTTTACCCGCCTTTTTAAAGCGAATACCGACTACCGTTAACATACTTAATCTCCTTTTTCTATCAAATCCTTTAAATTTATCAATAACGCTTCAAGTGTCAGCCGGGCATTGGCATTACCCCCAATAGCGCGGACTGAATTTTTTATCATACCGACAGCCTTAATTCCCTGGTCTTCAGAGCATTTTTCAGCCCAGCGGGCAAGTTCTGAAGCAAGATCAATGTTGTACAGCAGCTGATGACTGTGCCTACCGGCAAAGATCACAATATCCCGAAATAAATAGATCAAAAACTCCAATACTTCCATTACGGCCTTACTTTCAAGACTGTCAAGCTGCAGCGCCTTATCCCAGACGGATGCCCTTTCACCCCCCAGGACACTATCGAGCAGCTCTATCGCCCAGCCTCTAGCCGCAAAACCATCAGGTGCAAGCAAGTTTAGGGCAGTACCCATGCGTCCGCCGCTTAAGCGGGCAGCAACTTGGGCTATCTCAGGCGCATATTCTTTTGTCGCCAGTGCCTCGGCAAGCGTGGCGACCGACAATGGTTGGAATTGAATTTTCCGGCACCGCGACAACACAGTCGGCAGTAGCGGCTGCGACGTACCTGCCACCAAAATGAAAATTAAAGCAGCCGGCGGCTCTTCCAGCAATTTTAGCAGACTGTTGGCCGCCTGGACTGTCATAGCCTCAGCATCTTCAATAATGCACACCCGCCGCTGACTAACAGCCGGCATTAAGGCAGCAAAATGCTGTAAGGCACGAATCTGATCAATCTTTATCGTCCTGCCATCAGGCTTGACAAATGTAAAATCAGGGTTCGCGCCGCGACCGAACATCATACATGCCCGGCAGCATCCACAAGGGCTATCTTCACCGTCACACAACGCCCCGACAGCCACAAGCCTGGCAACTAAGCTTTTTCCAATTCCAGCCGGCCCGACAAGTAATAATGCATGCGGTATTCTGTCTGCCGCCACCAGCGCCCGCAGCTGTCTTACTTGATCTTGGTGCCCAATTATTTCGTTCCACTGCATCATCGTTATGTGAACAAGTCCACCAGCATACCACGCACCGCGTCGTGCTTTGCTATGATTGACAGTTGACGGTCTTGGCCACTGCAGACATCTTCGGCCATAGCGGCTAGCTTTTGGTCGATTTTCCTGATGGTCGTAAATACTTTTTGCCGTCCATGGCGATCCCAGCCATTACGTGATTCTAGCGAATACATCCGCGATACGGCTTCACCAATAAACTGCCGGACATGCTCCCGGTACGATTTTAGCTCACCGTAGGTGGGCATTTGCGACAGACGGCGTCCGCTTTCGTCAATTTTAAGAAGAAGTGCCTGCAGTCGCTCTGTCGACTGCTTTTCCTTAGATTTTAACAGATCGGCAGCAAAATAATCACCCGATTTGTCTGCTTTCTCTGTCTGTTCACGTTCGGCTACAACCGGCTGATTAGCCATATTAAGGTTATTTATTTTCATACTCATACTTTGACAGCCCTCCTGCCTAAATAGTTGCCGGCAGATATATTGTTATCCGGCACAAACTCTAGATTGCTGCTGAAATTTAGCCGGACTTATATGATGCTTGCACCCATACGGCAACACCCAACAGCCAGTGTGGACAACATTCTTTTTATCCTTTAAATTATAAATGGTTTTGACTAAATAATCAAATAGGCAGAAGCAACATCGCAAATGCTGAGTGAACTTGTTTCAGTATAGCTGAAACATCGGGGTTCAAGCGGAGACTCTGCTCCACCTGAAACGAGGCCGCCTGTAGAGGCGGGAGTCTTGACTCAATGTTTAAGATAAAGGGAGACGAACGCTACAGGCGGGGTTTTTATCCCATTGAGTTTAGTCGACCGGCAAACGATAATTTTGCTTGTCTTTTACTCGTAATCTGCAAAAATAAGCTGTAGAATATAGCTAAAAATATATGTATAATGTAAGCCAAAGGAGAAACGATATATGACAAAACAAAATATCGGCGCTCTGCAAGCAGCAGCGTCGGCCGCCGGTTTTGCCACACTCGCTATTTTGATCAAATTGGCGTATCAAGCCGGAGCCAATGTCATCACAATCCTGGCAGCTCGGTTTCTGATTGCCGTTCTATTTCTCGTTCTGGTCGCAACAATGCGAGGCATCTCGCTTTCCGTCAAAAAAAAGACAAGAGGCCAACTATGTTTACTAGGTGTTTTAGGCTATGGCGGCATGTCGCTATTATTTGCCTCCTCATTACAATATTTACCGGCTTCGCTTGCCGCTATGCTGCTTTACACCTACCCGGCCCTTGTGACAATAATATCCTTTTTACTCGGTACTGAACGCTTCAGCCTGCCTAAAGGCTTGGCCTTGACTGTTTGCTTTATTGGGCTATCACTTGTATTGGGCGTATCGTTTAGCGGAACTCATCCTGTGGGAATTATGCTGGCATTGGGATCGGCTATTATCTACTCTTGCTATATCGTGATCGGTAACCAACTGCTTAAAGAGGTAGATGTCCTGGTAACAACAATTTACGTATGCGCCTCAGCTGCCACCATCTTTATTGCAGGTGGTATCGCAACCGGCAACATCAACTTGGCACTGCCGCTGCAGGGATGGTTAGCGCTGCTAGGTATTGCTATTTTTCCTACGATTATCGGCATCCTCGGTTTTTTTGCCGGAATGGCCCATATTGGAGCCGCAAATGCCTCGATCATTAGTACAGTTGAGCCGGTGATTACAGTCATATTAGCAGCACTTTTATTAAATGAATCGGTCACCTTGCTGCAAGCTACCGGCGGCGCACTCGTTCTGAGCGGGATAATCATCCTGCAGCTATGGGCAAAGGATAGTGTAAAAAAAGCAGGGCGTAATACTACGCCCTGCTAATAAGAGTACTTACCTGCCGGTATATTTCATTATGAATCTCTTCAATCGTTTTTAGGGCACCGTTTGGGGCGCAGTCAATCTTGTGCCAGCCAAACTGTTTGGCAATATCACAAGCATTATCATAACAGTGAGCCAAATAACGAACGTCTTGTTCATGGATATCCTTGCAGCCGCCCGCCTTATTTTCCCGACCGCGCATCAATCGTCGGCAGACCTCCGGCGGCATAGCTAAAAAAATAACTGTATCGGGGACAGGCAGCCCGCATTTAGTAAACTCAAAATCTACCAGCCAGTCAAGGTAGGTCTTTTTTTCACCTGCATCAGTAATTTTAACAGCCTGATGAATCATATTGGAGGTAGTATAGCGGTCGGCAATGACGATGCCGCCATGTAAATAAAACTCCTCCCACTCCTTTTTATAAGAAGCAATCCGGTCAACTGCATAAAATGCGGAGGCAGCATAAGCATTTAAATTTTCAGGACGATTGCCGAATTCGCCGTTTAGATACATTTTAACCAAAGCCGACGATTGGCTCTGATAATTAGGGTAGTCGACCTTGCGTACCAGGACGCCCTCGGCCTTGAGGCGGTTAACAAGCTGCGCAGATTGAGTTGCTTTGCCGCTGCCGTCAGTTCCTTCAATGACAATTAGTTTACCTTGCATACGGCCTCCGTTAGTCGACTACCTTGATTGTTTTCAACAAATAATCCTCCGGCCCGGAGATATGCAGACCGGCGTTCTGTAAAACATGGCAGTAATCGATAATTTCCTGGGTAATCCGTTCTCCTGGACAAAGCATCGGAATGCCCGGCGGATAAAAAGTTACAATTTCGGCGCAAATCATACCGGCGGCGTCCTTAAACGGCACCATACAGGTGTTGCCGAACAGTGCGTCCCGTGGTGATATCACCTGCTCAGGCGGCTTAGGATGCTGCCCTGCTAAACAGATTGTCCGAACTGAAGAAAAATCGCGCGCACCATGGTGAGTAGCCGCCATATCGGCCAAAGCAGCCACCAAAGCCGTGACTTCCCGCTCTGTATCCCCTAAAGTAATGAGGAATAAGATATTATATACATCAGATAGCTCTACCTGGACTTTATATTGATGGCGCAAGATACGTTCGGCCTCGGCGCCTTTTAACCCTAATCCTTTAACAGTAACTGTCACTTTTGTCGGATCAATACTATGTATGCCGGGATTGCCTTGTTTTTCCTCGCCAAAACAGTACAGTCCGGGAATTTTGTTAATTTCCCGCCTGGCCTCATTAGCCAAATCTACAGCGCGTTCAATCAGCGCCTTACCTTCTGTTGCCATTTGCATTCTTGCAACATCTAACGAGGCCATTAGAATATAATTAGGGCTTGTAGATTGCACTAACTGCAGCATAGCCTTAAGACGCGGCACCCTGATACGGCCTTCCCGGCAATGTACCCAGGAGCATTGCGTTAATGCCCCAATAATTTTATGAGTGCTCTGGGCGACAATGTCGGCCCCGACATCAAGCGCCTGCACCGGCAGACGATCTGAAAATTTAAGGTGGGGACCATGCGCCTCATCGACAACAACCGGGATATCATAACTATGAACAATCTCAACGATCTTTTGCAAATCGGTGGCAACACCATAATATGTTGGATTAATAATCAAGACACCTTTAGCATCAGGATGCTGCTTGAGCGATGTCGCGACAGTCTCCGGCGTAACCCCCATAGCCAGTCCCAGATCGTTATCCACCTCCGGCTGCATAAATACCGGAATAGCCCCACTTAGAATAATACCGCCGATAATAGACCGGTGGGCATTGCGCGGCACAATGATCTTGTCACCAGGCCCGGCAATCGTAAGAATCATCGCATAAATGCCGCCTGTTGTACCGTTGACGACAAAGTAGCTGTAGTCAGCCCCATATAGGTCGGCCACCAACTCCTGAGCATCTTTTACCGGGCCGTGAGGCTCATGTAAATCATCCAGTTCAGCCATCAGTGCCAAATCAAGCGCCAATGTCGACCGCGGTACTAATTCAGCCAGCGCCGGATGCATGCCTTTGCCCATTTTGTGGCCTGGTGTATGAAAAGGAATTACTTCATCATTTACGTAAGTATTCATAGCTGCCAGCAATGGAACTTTCGTCTGGTCAAGCACGGCCACCACCACCTTTTAGTTCGTCTAGTATACCCTAACAAGTCGTAAATATTGTAACACAGCCCTTCAGCCGGGACAAGTATCAGATCGCAAACGGCAGGCAAGCTTAACAAAATTAGGCTTAAGAAGTAGGAAGATTGATCAATTTTACAAGATAAGTGTGATTAACTCAAGTTTCGCACCTCAAAATAGGCAGCAAAGTCATAATATAACTGGGTCCGTCAACTGAAATTAACACTTGATGAAATTGCTGGAGGAACTCTTAAGGTGTTTTAGCAATAAAATAATTAATCTTGATCACCGGTATAAGCTGGGAGAAAAGGGGCGTACTTTTGGCATTGCCCCAAAAGTACCAAAAAGTCTAGGCCAACGCCTCCAAAAGGCTGAAAAGGCGGGCAGCATCCCTAAAATCCGTAAACTCACTGCGTCGTCGCCTACGAGACTATGTAACGCAGCTTGGCAGTTACAAGCTTATTGTAACAAACCGTCAAACAATACGGATTTCTTAACGGAATGCTACCCGCCTTTTCTCCTTCGGACCGCCTTTTTCCAGCAAAGGGCCGGGGATACCGGGGTTACCAGGGTTGTCGTGGTCCCGCCGCTATAAGCTTGGACGCCTGGGCGTTGTCTTTTAACTCATTCAAGAGTGGTATATTTTCTTTAAATAATAATTTTACTATAATTTCATTTGTTGTTCTACTTCAACAGAGGCCGCCCACCATGTCAATCCCCATAAATTTCTTCTCTTGCTGTTTATTTCATTGGTTTTTCTTTAGATTTTTCTCTGCGAAAGTTTTTTCATGGTTTTACCTTGCTTGCACCCATCCTTATGCTTTACAGCCAATGTTTTCGCCGGAAGTAATATGCCATCGATAAGCCGATCGCCAGCATAACCGTCCAAATAAGCAGGTAGCCATACTCCCATTCTAATTCCGGCATATTCCTGAAGTTCATTCCATATACCCCGGCAATAAACGTAAGGGGTATAAAAATCGTTGAGATGATTGTCAGCATTCTTATAACTTCGCTCATCCTGTTGTTGACGCTGGATAAGTAGATATCCATCATACCAGATAGCATGTCACGATAAATTTCTGCCGTCTCGATGATCTGAATTACATGATCGTAAACGTCTCTTAAGTAAATCAGCGTCGATTCCTGAATCTGAGCAGTCCTGCCCCGCTCCATCGCACTGACAACCTCGCGCACAGGCCATACCGATTTTCGCATAAACAGCATATCCTGCTTGACCGCATGCAGCTCCTGAAGCAATCCGGGACTCGGCTCGGCAGCAATCTGATCTTCTATTATTTCGATTTTATCGCAGAAATGCTCCAACACCAAAAAGTAATGATCAACTATACTATCAATCAGCGTATACAGTAAGTAATCGGCGCCCATTCTTCTGATTCGCCCGCGACCGCTAATAATACGGTCATGAACACCGGCCAAAACATCCTTGTCGCCAGGCAAACTTTCCAAAAAAGAAATTACATAATTTGACCCCAAAATAAGACTGACCTGTTCATTATCATACTCATCCTCTTTGGCTACAGTCAGTGATTGTAGAATTACGCACACATAATCACCATAATCTTCAAGCTTCGGGCGTTGATTGGTGTTTAAAATGTCCTCGAGTATCAAGTTATGGATATTAAATTGTTCCCCAATATATTCAACAGCCTTAGAATTGAGTCCCCGCACGTTAATCCAGATAACGCCCGGAGCCGCTACAAGCTGCGCTAGTGTGGAAATAGCGACATCCCTGGATTCACAGACATCATCATGCGTATAGCTTACAACATCAATGTAAGACTTATCAGCGCGCGTATCACCAATATGCAGCAGTGTACCAGGCGGCAACCCGACCTTGGAAGCCATCGTTCCTCTTCGTCTCTGTCTGGGCATAGCACCCCTCCAAAAAAACAATTACAGAAAAGAGCATTCTCTCTCCTGTAATTTTTTCCTGTTTGATTCAATAAAATTATTGAGCACCGTCATTTCTAATTGTTTTGCAGATTATACTTTTGCAGCTTCTGATAAAAGCCTGAACGATGGATACCCAGTATTTTGGCTGCCTGACTCTTATTGCCGCCGGCTGCCGTCAGCGCCCGTAAGATAGCCTGCTTCTCGGCATCGTCCTTGATGCCGGCTAATTCAAGCGAGCTTTGGGCCTCCTCGTTCTTCACTTTGTTATTATTTATTTTTTTTAACATTGGCGGTAAATGTTCCGGGGCAATAATGATCTCATCGTCCATCAAATTAATCGTTCGTTCCAGAACATTTTCGAGCTCGCGCACATTGCCGGGCCAGTTATATTGCATTAACAGCGCGATAGCTTCAGGTGTTACGCCTTTGACCCAATGCTCGACCTGGCTATTAATTTTTTTGAGCAGCATCTGGCATAATAGAGGGATATCTTCTGTTCGTTCTCTAAGTGGCGGAATATGCAGAGTAAAGACATTTAACCGGTAATATAAATCCTGTCGGAGCTGATGCTGTTCAATCATTTTTTCCACATCCTGGTTGGTGGCAGCAATAACACGGATGTCAAGCTTTGTTGTCTTTGTTCCGCCCAGGCGCTCCATTTCCCGTTCCTGCAGCACCCTGAGCAGCTTAACCTGCATAGCTAATGGCATTTCAGCGATTTCATCCAGAAAAATCGTCCCCCCGTTAGCCAGTTCGAACTTACCCGGTTTCCCGCCCTTGCGGGCGCCGGTGAACGCACCCTCCTCGTAACCAAATAATTCGGCTTCCAGCAGGTTCTCGGGCAGTGCGGCACAATTTACTTTAATAAATGGACCTAGCTGCCGACGGCTGGCATTATGCACAGCATGAGCAAACAACTCCTTACCGGTGCCGCTCTCGCCTAAAATTAGTACAGTAGATGTCCCTTTAGCAGCCTTGGCAGCTATGCTTTTCAGCCATTTCATCTTTTCACTGCTGCCGACAATGCTGTCAAACGTATACTTGCCCCCATATGCTTTAAACAATTCTTCTTTATAATATTCAAGCTCCGACTCTAGCTTGCTGATTCTCCCCACAAGCGACTTCAACTCTTTTATATCTTTAAAAGCCACGTTGCCTACGGCCCCGATGATTTCGCCATCCTTAATAATCGGTATCCGGCTAACAACACATGTATTTTCTTTAATTTTCTGTAGCTCGTTGACTTCGGCTTTACCTTGCTGACATATGAAATGCATCCTGGTATTAGGGATGACATCAGCTACATGCCGGCCAACAACTGTCTGCGGATCAAGGTTCAAAAATTCACAGTACGCTTTATTCATCATAATAATGCTGCCTGTCTTGTCAACAACTACGATACCTTCATGCAAGCTCTCCAAAATAGATTCTAAGGTACTCTTGAGCCGCTTAACATCTTCAAGTTGCAGTACAACCTCATTATGTTCAGTAATATCCTGAAATATCGCAACTGCTCCGACAAGCCTATCATCTTTAATTACGGGGGTCCGATTTGTCAGTATTTCACATTCGCCTATATGTTGACGCTGGTTTATTTCGGCAACACCTGTTTCCATAACCCTGATAAGGCCAGTATTCGGAATTACTTCATCAACCATATGGCCAATTACATTTTCAGCCTTCAAGCCGCTAAGCTTCTCGGCAGCAGCATTAAAAAATGCAATGATACCTTGTGCATTGACAATAACAACTCCATTGCAGACCAAGTCAAGTATAGCTTCTATCTCCGCCATACCAGCCAACAACTGCACTTCTGGCAAACGCTTGCCATCCTGCTTGTGCATACCACGACCCCCTTCGGCATTAGCATTGCCAAACTATAATATCCTGTATTAATATGTCGTATCAAGGACAATTATAGACCCTGGCTATGCCACTGTCTATAAAAAAGTCACTAATCTGGGAAATTTTCCTAGAATTGTCTGAGTCTAAATAGCGTTTGATAATATTATACAAAAATGGATAGCAAGGAGGTGCAAGCACTCCTCGTTATCCATTTTAGATTAGCGTCTATTCTATTAATTGATCTATCTCTTCAGCGGCATAAAATTGAGTGAACTAAATTATAAGGTGCATGCGCCATCAACACTAAGCACGGCGCCATTGATAAACTTGGCATCATCTGAAGCTAGAAAGGCGAATGCGGCAGCGATTTCCTCGGGCTCACCGAGGCGTCCGGCCGGTACCTTAATTAATATTTTTTCATCTAACACTTGCTGCGGAATTTTCTTGACCATATCGGTAGCGATAAAGCCTGGTGCTACGCAGTTGAATCTTAAGCCGTTTTTCGCCATCTCTTTAGCCCATGATTTTGTCATACCAATAACGCCCCACTTAGTTGCGGCATAGTTTGTTTGACCGAGATTGCCATAAACCCCGACAACCGACGAGGTAGTCAGTACGACTCCGGATTTTTGCTCCAGCATCTGGGCAATGACAGCTGAGGTGCAATTAAATACACCGGTCAGATTGACGTTGATGACAGCATCCCAGGCCTCTTTCGTCATCTTTTTCATCATGGCATCTTTAGTAATCCCGGCATTATTAATTAAAACATCTACCTTTCCAAATACCGCAACAGTTTTATCTACCATTTTCTTGACACTATCCGGATCAGTGACATCGACCTGGGTATAGATTGCCTTTACGCCTTTCTCTATCACTTCATTAACGACAACTGTGCCATCGGCAAAATCAGCAACAACAATATTGGCGCCCTCTTCAGCAAATCTCAAAGCCGCCGCCTTACCGATGCCGCTTGCCGCTCCGGTAATAATTACAACCTTGTCTTGTAGACCTCTCATGATAAAGTACCTCCTATATCTAAATTACGAATCCGAGCAGAGCTGATAAGGTCGGAATCACAACTATGTATTTGCAATAATCGTGCCAAACTGCAAACTTGCTATGCGCCAACCATCGCTGCAATTAAAATAACGTGAAAAAGAGCGGGGACGGGTCTAGAAAAGCTCTGCGCTTTCTATGCATCGGCTGTCTTGCTTCTTAAACACACTGTCTAAAATTATGTACACACATATTGGCTATCATTACAGATAAAGTGAGACGAGCGCTTCAGGTTGTTTTTAGCTCATCTGAAGCTTAGTCCCTGGTTAAAGACCTTGTCAAAACAATTACTACCAGCGTCGTCTTGTTTGGCACAATACTTGCATATAAAATATATAAGCATTGCCGCGAACTATTGTGAAAGGAGGTCATGAGCCAGATTATTCTATCCAGAATACAGACAACACTTTATATTTAGGAGGTTATTCACAATGGAAGTAATCGGCATTCTCCTTAGTTTATTTCTGTTAATGTACTTTGCCTACCGAGGTTTCTCTGTTATTTTATTTGCGCCGGTTTTTGCCTTGCTTGCCGCGTCAATGTCCGGCCTCTCGCTGATGCCAGCTTACACCGAGCTATTCATGGCCAAAGCCGTTACCTACATTAAGGCCTTCTTCCCAGTCTTCCTCCTTGGCGCTGTTTTCGGCAAAATCATGGAAGATACCGGCTTAGCCAAAGGCCTGGCCCGGGCAATTATCAAACGGCTGGGTAAAGAGCGTGCTATTCTCTCGGTTGCACTGGCCGGTTGTGTCCTGACGTATGGCGGTGTTAGCCTGTTCGTCGTCGTGTTTGCCGTCTATCCTTTTGCTTCAGCCTTATTTAAAGAAGCCGACATTCCTAAGCGGCTACTGCCGGCGACGATTGCCCTCGGTGCGTTTACCGCAACGATGGACTGTATTCCGGGCACGCCGCAAATTCAGAACCTCATTCCGACTAACTTTTTTGGCACCAATATTTATGCGGCTCCGATTCTTGGCCTAATAGGCGGCATTTCCATCATTGGCCTGGGTATTACCTGGCTGGAATATCGCCGTAAAAAAGCGGCTGCTGCCGGTGAAGGTTACGGCAACCACACGTTAAATGAACCAGAAATTAAAAATGATACTGTGCTGCCTTCCTGGCAGTTGTCGGTTTTGCCCCTGCTGACTGTTCTAGTTGTAAATTTTATTATGACCCGTATGTTCACTTGGGACCCAACAATCCTGGCACCGTTCCAGGCAATGAAGCTGCCATTGACCGCTGCTTCTGTAAAAACCGTTATTAGTATCTGGTCATTGATTATCGCCCTTGTCAGCGGAATTATCCTCGCTATCGCTTTAGGGTTAAAAAATCTTGGTTCTACAAATATGCTGGCAAAATCGCTGAACGCCGGCGCCATTGGTTCGTTGCTGGCGATTATGAACACCGCGTCCGAGGTCGGCTATGGCAACGTAATCGCCTCCCTCTCCGGTTTTAAGTCGATTTCCAGCGCTATGATGGGTATCAAAGTCGGTGGCTCACCACTTGTATCTGAAGCAGTAACCGTTAATATACTTGCCGGTGTTACCGGTTCAGCATCAGGCGGTATGTCGATAGCATTAGACTTGATGGCCAAAGATTGGATGGCATGGGCTAATTCGATTGGCATGTCGCCGGAGATACTCCACCGGGTTGCTTCTATGGCATCCGGCGGTATGGACACACTGCCCCACAACGGCGCCGTCATCACGCTGCTGGCTGTATGCGGCCTTACTCACAAAGATTCTTATGGTGATATCTTTGTGTTAACCTGCATTAAGACCTTAATGGTATTCGTGATAATTGCACTCCATTCTCTGACTGGAATTCTCTAAAGTAATCATCGACAGCTTGCTCTAAGACTTAGCTATCAGGTCTATATGTCCAAAAAAATAGACGATATACTTTAAGTCACTAACCTCACGCGACAAAGAGATTAGTAATTAACATCATATATATTAACTTTTACAAGGAGAGTGGGCAGTATATGGCAAAGGTAATCAGCAGACAGCAAGCCGCCAAGCTCATACAAGATGGCGCTACTGTTGCGTCCAGCGGTTTTGTCGGCATCGGCCATCCGGAAGCATTAACCGCAGCTTTGGAAGAACGCTATATTGAACAAGGCGCTCCTAAAAATTTAACGCTCATTTATTGTGCCGGCCAAGGCGATGGCAAGGATCGCGGCCTAAATCACTTTGGGCAGGAAGGTATGCTCAAGCGGGTCGTCGGCGGTCACTGGAACCTCGCACCAAAGCTGGGCAAGCTTGCTGTTGAAAACAAAATAGAAGCGTATAACTTTCCTCAGGGTACACTGACACAGTGGTTCCGCAGCGTAGCCGGGCACAAACCGGGTGTCATTACAAAAGTAGGCCTAAACACTTTTATTGACCCGCGGGTCGACGGCGGCAAACTCAACAGCATCACGACCGAAAACTTGGTTGAAGTCCTTGAACTTGATGGCGAAGAATGGCTGTGGTATAAATCCTTCCCTGTCGATATCGCTTTGATCCGGGGTACTAGTGCCGATGAGCGAGGCAATATAACGATCGAGCGTGAAGGTGCTTTCCCCGAAATCTTGCCTGTTGCCCAGGCAGCAAAAAACTCCGGCGGCTTGGTCATCGCCCAGGTCGAACGGCTTGTAGCCAACGGCAGTCTTAAGCCTATGGATGTTAAAGTTCCTGGCATCATTGTTGACTATATCGTAGTAGCCGACGATGCTGCCCAGCATATGCAAACCTTTTCCGAACAATACAACCCCTCCTACTCCGGCGAAATCCGCGCGCCCTTGTCAGCGATACCGCCGCTGCCGCTAGACGAGCGTAAGATTATTGCCCGGAGGGCGGCCATGGAGTTAATCCCTGATGCCAAAGTAAATTTAGGCATCGGCATTCCCGAAGGGGTGTCTTTGGTTGCCAATGAGGAATCGATTGGCGATACCCTGACCTTGACGGTGGAATCAGGCCCGGTTGGAGGTATTCCGGCCGGCGGCCTTAGCTTTGGCGCCGCAATCAATGCCGAAGCTATACTGGATCAAGCGTCTCAATTTGATTTTTATGATGGCGGCGGTTTAGATCTTGCCTTTCTTGGACTGGCCGAAACCGATAAGCATGGTAATATCAATGTCAGCAAATTCAAGGGACGCGTCGCCGGCTGCGGCGGGTTTATCAATATTACCCAGAATGCCAAGCGCGTTTTCTTCTGCGGTACTTTTACGGCCGGCGGTCTCAAAGTACAAATCGCTGACGGCAAATTATCTATTTTAACCGAAGGCAGGAGCAGGAAATTCCTGGATTGTGTAGAACAAGTAACATTTAGCGGTCAATATGCCCAAAAAACGGAGCAGCCTGTTATGTATATTACTGAACGGGCCGTATTTGAGCTTACTGCCGAAGGTATGATGCTTACCGAGATAGCGCCTGGTGTTGATCTTGACAAAGATATTTTGAACCTTATGGATTTTAAACCAATTATTTCTCCTAACTTAAAAATGATGGATGAGCGCATTTTCAGTGAGCCGCCCATGGGTCTTAACAGACAGTGAACTTGTTTCAGCAAAGCTGAAACATCGGGGGTTCAGGTGGAGACTCTACTCCACCTGAACTGAAGCCGCCTGTAGAGGCGGGAGTCTTGACTCAATGGTTAAGATAAACAACAATTACACAGACAAAGGATGGTGAAGGTAACTATGAAAGAAGTCGTAATCGTTAGCGCAGTGCGTACTGCCATAGGCAGTTTTAACGGTTCCTTATCCTCAGTGCCAGCCACAGAGCTGGGCGCTTTAACAATCAAAGCAGCTATCGAAAAAGCCGGTATTGACAACAACGCAATTGATGAAGTTATTTTCGGCAACGTACTACAAGCCGGTCTCGGACAAAATCCAGCCCGCCAAGCAGCAATCAAGGCCGGTCTTCCATATGAGATCCCTTCCTATACGGTAAATAAGGTTTGCGGTTCCGGACTAAAAACAGTGAACTTGGCAGCACAAGCCATTATGACTGACGACGCCGATATCGTAGTAGCCGGCGGCATGGAAAATATGAGCCAGGCTCCTTATCTTATGGACAGCAAATCTCGCTGGGGTTATCGCATGGGTCATGCTAAACTCACTGACATCATGATTCATGATGGTCTCTGGTGCGCCTTTAACGATTACCATATGGGAGTTACCGCCGAAAATATAGCTGCCAAATACAATATTACCCGGGAAGATCAAGATCAATTAGCGCATGAGTCTCAGCAAAAAGCAATTAAAGCCATTGAAGCCGGCTCTTTTCAAGAGGAGATATGTCCTGTTGTTATTAAGGGCAAAAAAGGCGATACCGTTTTCGCTACAGATGAATATCCCAAGGCCGGCACAACATTACAAACGCTATGCAGCTTAAAACCTGCGTTTAAAAAAGATGGCGCTGTTACTGCCGGCAACGCGTCCGGTATCAACGACGGCGCAGCGGCTCTTGTAGTGATGTCTGCCGCCAAGGCAGAAGCTCTGGGACTTAAACCGCTGGCGCGCATTCGTTCCTTTGCCTCAGGCGGTGTCGATCCGAGCATCATGGGCATGGGTCCAGTGCCTGCAACCCGCAAAGCACTGCAAAAAGCCGGCATGAATATCGGCGACATTGACTTGATCGAAGCCAATGAGGCATTTGCGGCTCAATTTCTCGCAGTTGGCAAGGAACTAGGCTTTACCAAAGAAAAAGTAAATGTCAATGGCGGCGCAATTGCGCTTGGTCATCCCATCGGCGCCAGCGGCGCCCGCATCCTTGTTACCTTGCTGCATTCATTGCAAGCCAAAGACGCTAAAATAGGCCTGGCTACGCTGTGCATTGGCGGCGGTCAAGGTATTGCCACTATTGTTGAGCGGATCTAAGTCAATTAGGTAATTGCTTGCTGATAGTGAACTTGTTTCAGCAAAGCTGAAACATCGGGGGTTCAGGCGGAGACGCGGCTCCACCTGAACTGAAGCCGCCTGTAGAGCGGGAGTCTTGACTCAATGTTTAAGATAAATATTAATTGCTAAGGGGGCTAAATGATGTTATTTGAGCTCAATGAAGAACAAAAGATGATGCAAAAATTGGTGCGGGAATTTGCCGAAAAGAAGGTTGCACCGAGTGTTGCCGAACGGGATGAAAAGGGAGAGTTTTCACGTGAGCTGTCCGATGCCATGGGCGAGCTGGGTCTAACCGGTATCTGCTTCCCGGAAAAATACGGCGGCGCCGACATTGATGTACTAAGCTATATTATTGCCGTAGAAGAACTTTCCAAAGTAGATGACGGTCTTGGCATAACTCTCTCGGCTACAGTATCGCTGTGCGCCTGGCCCATTTTTGCTTTCGGCACCGAAGAACAAAAAAACAAATTCCTCCCGCCACTCCTCGAAGGCACTAAACTGGGAGCCTTCGGGTTGACTGAGCCTAACGCCGGTACTGACGCCGCTTCTCAGCAGACGATCGCCGTCCTCGAAGGCGATCATTATGTCATCAATGGCAGTAAGATCTTCATTACCAATGCCGGTGAAGCCGAAACTTATGTCATTTTTGCCATGACAGATAAAAGCAAAGGCGCAAGAGGCATCTCGGCCTTCATTATCGAGAAAGATATGCCTGGTTTTACCTTTGGGAAAAAAGAGCACAAAATGGGCATCAATACATCCATTACGATGGAACTCGTCTTCCAGGACCTCAAAGTTCCTAAAGAAAACTTGTTAGGCAAAGAAGGCGATGGCTTTAAAATTGCCATGGCTACCCTTGACGGCGGCCGTATCGGTGTTGCGGCTCAAGCCCTCGGTATCGCCCAGGCCGCTCTCGATCATGCCGTTAAGTACTCCAAGGAACGGGTACAGTTTGGCAAACCAATTGCCAGCAATCAGGCAATCGCTTTCATGCTGGCCGATATGGCAACTAAAGTTGACGCGGCTCGCCTGTTGGTCTACCGCGCCGCTTATCTCAAAGATAAAGGCTTGCCCTACGCTAAAGAAGCCGCTATGGCCAAGCTCTATGCCTCAGATGCCGCTATGAATGTAACGACCGAAGCTGTTCAAATTTTTGGCGGTTATGGCTACAGTCGCGAATATCCCGTTGAGCGCCTTATGCGCAACGCTAAAATTACGCAAATTTACGAAGGAACAAACCAGGTACAACGCATGGTTATCTCCAGCGCTGTTCTTCGCTAAATTTGAAATAACACTAGCAGGAGGTTTTAGCCATGGATATTGTCGTTTGTGTCAAGCAAGTGCCTGACACCACTGAAATAAAAATCGATCCGCAAACCAATACCCTTATCCGTCGAGGCGTTCCCAGCATTGTTAATCCGTTCGACAAAAATGCGCTTGAGGCGGCTTTGCAGCTAAAGGAAAAGCATGGCGGCAAAATTACCGTCATCTCAATGGGGCCGCCGCAGGCGAAAGATGCCTTGAAAGAATGCCTGGCAATGGGCGCCGATACAGCCATCCTGATC